>Ga0209541_10004124_pt1 | contig 25989 bp, 26 predicted proteins | sample RifCSPlowO2_01_FD_184027 | JGI IMG/M metagenome (GOLD analysis project Ga0209541, IMG submission 184027) | Groundwater microbial communities from Rifle, Colorado - Rifle CSP2_plank lowO2_0.1 (SPAdes) (version 2) | ecosystem: Environmental > Aquatic > Deep subsurface > Groundwater | place... | reverse complement strand
AATTCCACTATCGATTTTGCAGACCTGAGATGTTCAGTTCACCACGTCAGTATTTGCTAAACACATTAGAGCTTGTACCAACTGGGTAGGAGAACCCTTTAAAAGCGAAAAGTGGACCTGGGGGGAATCGAACCCCCGCCTTCGCAATGCGAATGCGATGTTTTACCACTTAACTACAGGCCCTGAATGTATTATACAAGGGAATAGTAGTTAGTAGTTAGTAGTTAGGGGTCTACCCTTAACAATATGGATGTGGTGGAAAGTAATTTTTCCCTTTATTTTACTTTCCGGGTTTTTAATTGCTAGACCTAGTAAAAGCTAGCAATTAAAGTCCTCCGCAACTTACCAATCGCCTTATCCGCCAAAGGCGGATGCGGCTCATGGAGCGTTTGCTGGAGGACTATTTTTTTTGAACTTAAATGTTCAAAAAAAATAGAAAGGAGGTGATTCACCCGCTCCTTCCAGAACGAGTACCTTGTTACGACTTAGCCCCCATCGCCGAATTTACCCTCTTCCGCATTAAAGCGGAATTCGGGTACCCCCGACTTTGTTGGCTTGACGGGCAGTGTGTGCAAGAGACAAGAACGTATTCACCGCGGTATAGCTGACCCGCGATTACTACTAATTCCACGTTCATGGGGTCGAATTTCAGACCCCAATCCCCACTGAGAGCCAGTTTAACGAAAGATTAGCTCCACTTTGCAGTGTCGCAACTCTCTATCTGGCTCATTGTAGCATGTGTGTAGCCCAGGGCATAGGCATCATGCTGACTTGACGTCTGCTTCTCCTTCCTCCCCCGCGATAGCAAGGGCAGTCTCCTGAGATACTTGTAACTCAGGACAAAGGTTGCGTTCGTTGTCCCACTTAAGGGCACTCCTCACGGAACGAACTGACGACAGCCATGCAACAGCTTTGTAAGCGTCCTTTCGGAATCCCAACGTTTCTGCTGGGAGGCATCTTACATGTCGAACCCTGGTGAGGTGCTTCGGTTTGTATCGAATTAAACCACATGCTCCACTAGTTGTGTGTCTCCCCGCCAATTCCTTTGAGTTTCAGCCTTGCGACCGTACTCCCCAGGCGGCTCGCTTAACGCGTTAGCTTCGCCACACGACACGCCAAAGGCGAGTCATGCAGCCAGCGAGCATCGTTTACGGCTAGGACTACCCGGGTCTCTAATCCGGTTCGCTCCCCTAGCTTTCGTGTCTCAGCGTCAGTTATCTTCCAGAAATCCGCCTTCGCCACTGGTGTTCTTCACAGTATCAACGCATTTCACTACTCCTCTGTGAATTCCGATTTCCCTAAAGAAAACTCTAGTCAGGCAGTATTACTCCCCTTCCCCCGATTGAGTCGGGGTCTTTAAGAAGTAACTTACCAAACCGCCTACACACTCTTTACGCCCAGTCACACCGGATAACGCTTGTGTCCCACGTATTACCGCCGCTGCTGGCACGCAGTTAGCGGACACTTTCTAGTAAGGTACCGTCAAATCCCGCATAAGCGGAACCTTCTTCCCCTACCACAGTAGTTTACACTCGATTAGAGCGTCTTCCTACACGCGGTGTCGCGTGGTCAGGGTTTCCCCCATTGCCAACTATTCCTAATTGCTGCCACCCGTAGGTGTGGAGCCCGTGTCTCAGTGCTCCTCTGTCCGGCCGTTCTTCCCAAACCGGATAACCGTCATAGGCTTGGTAGGCTATTACCCCACCAACTACCTGATAGTCCGCACACCTCTCCCCTTCCGAGCAGTTACGCCCTTTATCCCGCCGTCAAAAACGGCGGGAACCATTGAGTATTAGCTCCGCTTTCGCGGGGGTATTCTCAAGAGGGGGGTAAGTTTGTACGTGTTACTCAGCCGTCCGCCACTCTCCGATAGCCCCTTGCGGGATCATCGGAGCGTTCGACTTGCATATCTTAGGCACACCGCTAGCGTTCATCCTGAGCTAGGATCAAACTCTTAATAAAAAAATAGCAATTTTTATAAAAATTGCAAAAAAAGTAGAAAACTAAACTAGTTTTTCCACCACATCCATATTGTTAAAGTGCACGAAACAGAAAAAAACATGTTCGCATGTTTCGAAGTAGACAAATTATATACCTCTACGTCAAGAATTGCAAGTGGGGGAGTGAGTGATTTACAAAGCAGTTCGACAATCTCGTTGATCACAACGTTCGTCGGGACAAAGACAGCCGCACACGATCTTATAGGCACATGGTATTCTGTTACAGGTCACTTGGTGATATTGTTTCGGGCACATAGCAAAGCCTGCAAGCTGTTGACTATTTGTTTGTTTTACTACAGTTGTGTTAGCTAAAAGAGTAGATAAAGTAAGAAATCCTAAAAGTAGACTCAACAAAGTATTTCTTTTAATGGAAATCTTATTCATGACGAGATTGTATCAATTGTAATTTGTAAAATCAATTAGAAAATAATAACTATCTAATCACAACTCGTGCCAGGCGGTCTTTATCCTTTAAAAGCTTGAGGATGCCGTTGATAGTCGCATCTGCAGGATTTTCTGATATAGAAACTGGTACTTTGATATCTAGCATTATATATTTATCTATTCCAGGTATATTTCCAAGACCTCCGGTGAGTGTAATCCCATTTTTAACTATTCCATCAACTACTTCTGGCGGAATAGTCTCCAAAAGATCTTTAATACCATCGATAATTTGGTTAAATGTACTAATGAGCGCCTCATTTACATCAGTTGAAGTCACGCGAATAGATCGTGGGAGTCCATTCTCAAGCGATTTACCGCGAATGGTTGCAACCTTTTTGGTATCCGAAAATTGCATGAGGTCATCTTTCAACTTTTCAGCAGTATTTTCTCCAATGATAATACCGTTTTTTAAATGTAGATAGTTTTTGATAACCATATCCATATGAAACCCGCCTAATTTGAGCGTTTTTGAAGCAACAATTCCCCCCGCGATTATGATTGCCATCTCAATGAGTCCTGCTCCCATGTCAATCACGAATACCGGATCATTTGAAAATACGGGCAGTCCTGCGCCAAACCCGGTAACGGTTGATTTTTCCAAGATTCGTACTCTACCAGCACCCGCTTTAATAAGTGCTTCTTCAAGTGCGCGTTCTTCCACCTCTGTTGCGTTTGATGGAATAGTGGTGTATGCAATAAACTTTGTTTTTAAGAGCTTATTCTTAAAGAAAAAAGGATGCACTGCTTTTTCAAAAAAATGTTCGATAAGCTTTACCGTTGAGTCAAAATCGGAAATAATCCCAAAGTCCATTGGATGAATGATTTGGATAAAATTTGGAGCCTTTCCATAAATCTCTTTTGCTTCTCCCCCAAAAAAAACATATTCGTTGGTCTTGGTGTTAAGACCAACGTACGAAGGTTCACGAATTACGACTCCCTTTTCGAATATTGCGATGCGGGTGATAGCGGTACCGATATCAACTGCAATAATATTAGTTCCGATGAATGAAGTCGCCCCTTTTTGTAATTGCGACAGAAATGATTGCATGTTTAGTATAATAATTTTATGGAAGCCAAGATTAATAAACTAATTGGCCGCTGTTACGAGCTCCTTTTCTTTGTCACTCCCCTATTAATGTACCACAAAACGTCTGAACTTTTTGAGTTTAATAAAATTCTTTTTATATATACCATAACTTTTTGCGTAGGGGCGCTTTGGGTATATAAAATGATTGCTACGGGAAAATTTATCCTGAAGAGAACCCCCTTTGATTTATTTTTGGGCTTTTTTTTGAGCGCACAAGTACTTTCGTTCCTGTTTTCAATAGATAAACATACCTCCTTTTATGGATACTACGGTCGTTTTAATGGAGGGTTACTTTCAACCTTCTGCTACATAATTCTTTTCTATGGCTTTGTAACACATATCGATAATTTTGGGCATTCGGCGGCCGTATTTATCCAAAAATTATTAAAACTAAGCATATTTTCTTCAACAATTGTTATGCTGTGGGGTTTGACGGGCAAGCTGGGACACGACCTCACCTGCTTCATTTTTACTGGATCACTGAATAACGCCTGTTGGACAACACAATTTAATCCAGTAGAGCGCATGTTCTCAACAATTGGTCAACCAAATTGGCTAGGGGCATACCTGGCTGTTTGTTTCTTTTTTGGCCTCTATTTTTTCTTAAAAGAAAGAAAACCTATGTATACTGCATATCTTGTACTTACTTTTGCAAGTATTCTTTTTACTCGTTCTCGTTCAGCGCTTCTTTCGGTTGTGGGGTTATCTCTCATACTGGGTGGAGCTTTTTTCTATGCATATAAGAATGAAAAAAAACCGCTAAAAAAACGAATTAGTTTACTTGTTGTACTGTTTGCAGTATCGGTATTACTTTTCAAAACTGGAATCCCGACCATTGATAGTTTTATCACAAGTGCAAAACCTGCTGAAAAAGTAGCTGTTGCAACGCAAGCGGGAACAGAATCTTTTGAAATAAGAAAAATTGTGTGGGATGGTGCACTAAAATTGGGAATCAAACATCCAGTTCTTGGGACAGGTCCGGAGACGTTTGCATATGCATACTACTTTACACGACCACTAAAGCATAACGTAACATCAGAATGGGACTTTATTTATAACCGGGCACACAATGAATTTCTCAATTATTTTGCAACAACGGGGGTTATTGGATTTACAACATATATAGTTCTAATCGGATTTACCTATTTCTTTGCATTAAAGTATCTGTACAAACGAAAAACTCATGACTACACTTCAGTATTAGTTGGACTGCTTCTCGTTGCATACGCAACAATTCATATCACCAACTTCTTTGGCTTTTCAACAACAACGATTAGTCTTTTTTTCTTTCTTATTCCCGCATTTATTGTGGTACTCATCCGGGGAGAAGCGAATGTTGTCGAGATCTCATTTACAGAATTACAAAAAAAACGAGCACAGTTTGTTTCATTATTACTCTTACTTTTCGGTGCAGTTTTTGTGACCAGCTATTTACTTGCAGATATAAATTATGCTACCGGTGATAATTATCAAAAAATTCAGGAATATGATAAAGCTCGAATCTATTTAGAACGTGCACTTTCGCTTCGACGTGAACCGGTGTATCAAGATAAGATTTCTGGTGTCTATGCAAATTTAGCGTTTGAAAATTCATATGATACGTCGGCGCAAAATGACGAGACAAACAAACAAACGACGGAACTTATTCATCTTTCCGAGAAAAACAGCGATCAAGCACTCGCGAGCTCTCCGTACAACGTTATGTATTGGAAAACACGTGCAAAAAATCTTTATTTGTTTTATCAGGTTACCCAAAATGTTGATTATTTCAACCTTGCTGATAAAGCGGTTGATGCCGCCCAAGCACTCGCGCCCACTGATCCGAAAATATTTTATACCCGAGCAGTTTTTTATCTTGCACGCTACGAAAATGAAGAAGGAAAAAATAAGGAAAGTGCACGCTCTCTTCTTAATGATCGAGGATTGAAGAGTATAAACCGTGCGATTGAGTTTAAAAATGACTATAGAGACGCGTACTATGTTCGTGGACTCATCCTCAAAAAATTGGGAAGAACCGGCGAAGCACATGCAGTGTTTGAATATATGCTAAAAAAGTTCGGGCCCGACGATGACGTGAAGCGAGAGTTGGGTGGAACACTGTGATATAATGGGCCTCCTATGGCAGCAGAAGATGGATTCAGTCCTGAACTTGAAGCTCTTCGGGGAGCGACTACTCTTGAGGTAGCACGATTCGTCATCGGTAATCTTCCACAAGTTTCTTACGTTGCCCTACGGCCATATGTATATGTCCCGAATACTCCATCAGGAGATGAACAGCAAATTCCGGTTAGCAGAGAAGATTTCTTACACGGATCAACTGTTGAGGATATAATTGCAGGAACACCTGAAGATTATAATGTGGCACTTGATTCGAGATTATGGCTTGAGGGCCAAGAACCTGGTGAAGAGCCGGCCGCACATTTACCCATGATGGATTTATCTGTACCAAAATCTCCGTATGCGGTTGATTTTGTTCGAGAAAGGTTTGGTATAGAAATACTTCCAGAGTTTGGCGGAGGATTTTTGATAGAAACAAATAAGTCATATCATTTCTTAGGACGACAACTTTTTCCAGCAAGCCGATATTTAAACTTTACATCAAGAATGTTGCGGGCAGCACAAGTGACACAAGTTCATAAAGGGGTTGAAAGAATCCACACACACATCGCCGATTATCGATATATTTCTTATTCGCTGGAGCGAGGATCAACAGGTCTTCGTCTTACTGCAAGAGCTGATAAAGTAGTTGAACCACGAGTTGTTGGAATTATTTAATCTTCATTTACATTAAGTTGACAACCTCATCTTATTAATTTATTTTTCCTTTTAGGCTTTTAGAACAATCCTTTTAACTCTGGGGGTTAAAAGGATTGTTGTAGCAGTCTAAATAATAAATTTTGATGCATATATACCGTTGACAGCAATTAATTCGTTCTCTATGATATCTCTTACTATATGCAAAGGCTTGAACCATTGGTAACAGGTCAAATTTATCATGTCTTTAATAAGACAATTGATAAAAAAAGAATTTTTGAATATGAACAATTTTGTCAATTTTTTGCGGAAATTTCAAAATATTATCGATCAACAAAATCAATAATTAGTCACTCTTTCTTGCACTCACTTGATTCAGAGAAAGTGGCCGCAATTATGAAGAATATTGAAGTAAAAAAGTATTTTAGAGTTTCGATATTATCTTACTGTTTGATGCCAACTCATTTCCATTTTCTTTTAAAGCAAAAACAAGACGATGGTATCGCGAGATTTATTTCAAATATTGCTAACTCATTTACACATTATTACAACCTTTGCCATGAAAGAAAAGGACCATTATTTTTACCGACATTTAAAGCGGTTCGAGTTCGCGGGGCGGCTCAGCTAATCCATACATCTAGATATATTCACCTGAATCCTTGCACAAGCGAAATAGTGACAATTTCAAATTTATTGAGTTATAAGTGGTCATCATATAGAGCATTTATTACTGGTGAAAGTGATTATTTAGTTGATATTCATGACGCATTTAAGCTTTTTAACAATAATAATTTAAACTACAAAGAATTTGTTGAATCAAATGCAGAATATCAAAAAGTGTTAAAAAAAATAAAGAAGAAAAAGTAGTAGTTTAGCCTTTTATAGTAGTCCTTTTAACTCCGGGGGTTAAAAGTCTTATTCTGACAACCTCAATAAACGATCTAATTGCGTCAAAACCGATATTCACTTTAGAATTCCCCACATGGCGCCACGATATAGGAATTTCTTTTACAGTGTATCCTTTTTTATATGCTTTGTACAGAATTTCTGCGTCAAATGACCATCGATGTGCAACAGGATTTTTGAATATATCTTTGGCAACTGCATTCTTAAACCCCTTAAATCCACACGTTAAATCAGTTATATCTAAATCAAGAACAGATGTTGTAAATATTGTGTAACAGTGACCGAGGGTTTCTCGTAATTTGGGCTGATGGATAATAATTTTGCTTCCTTTAATTCGGCGGGATCCAATGACAATGTCAATGTCTTTTTTAAAAAACGATAACGCTTTTGGTATTTCACGAACTCCAACTGATAAATCTATGTCTAAGAAAATAACATATTTTCCAATTGCAACTCTCACTCCCTTTGAAAGCGCATATCCTTTTCCTTGATTGTTTTTATATGAAATTATTTGAATTTGTTTATATTGTTTTAGCAACATTTCAACAAGTTCTTGTGTCTTGTCAGTAGAACCATCATTTATAAGAATTATTTCATACCCCTTTTTTGAAAAATTCTTTTCTAGATATGAATGAATCTTTTTGAAGGGTATGTTTAGGCGCTGTTCCTCGTTATAAATTGGAATCAGTAACGAAATTTCTTTCATTTTTTTTGCGCAATCGCAAATAGTGATAATCCTGTTTTTGGTTTTATTCTTTTTGAAAGAATTAGCGTATCTTCAAATTTTGTAAATCGGTAGAGTGGTTCATTCATAATTCCAAGATGATCAAAGTCGGATGATTCTTCTGTTTGATTTTTATTTGATTTTATTTTTCTAAAAAAAGAAACAAATGGATGTAGGGCACTTAATCGATACGAGATAAATGAAATGTTAAACTTGTTTTTCTTTAATAAACGCTCAAGCTCTTTTTTTTCATATCTTCTAAAATGTGAAAGCGCTCGGTCCCAGTATGAAAAAAGTTTTGGGTCAGCAGGAACATGTATTACAAACAGTCCCCCTTTTTTTAACATTGAAAAGACTTTTCTTACGGCGGCCATATCATTTTCCAAATGTTCAAGAACATCCCCGGCCACAATAATATCAAAGTAGTTTTTTTTATAATCTTCATACGTTCCAAAATCAGCCCGAATTATATGCTCAATTCCGTTTATTTTACACAAGGCGAGTGCCGACTTATTTCTGTCGAGTGCAAACGTAATCGAGTCATGTGCAAATTCTTTAATAAGCATTCCGGTTCCGGCACCAATCTCCAGGATTTTCAGTTTTTTTTCATTTTCTCCAACTTGTTTTCTTACAATGTTTGAAATAAGTTCTCGTTTTGTACGGTGCCACCAATGTGTATTCTCCATTTCCCCAATTTCTCTGATAAAATGAGATTTCATACAGAGAAGAGTTTATCATATATGAAAAAATATAAGATTGATATTATTTTGAATTTGATTGGGTTGGCCATAATAACGTATTTTTTTCTTCCGCTTTTTTATCCGCACCTGTCGCTTTTCGTAACTCCAGAAGTAGGGGTTTCGGACTTATGGCAATTTAATATTCCGGTTAAGTTTTTGATGTCACAAGCAATCCACGGACACTATTTTCCTTTATGGACAGATATGATTGGAACGGGATATCCAATTCTTGCTGAAAGTCAAATGGGATTCTTTAATATATTTTCACTTACACTCTATTCATTATTCTCATACTTAGTTGCGTTCAATCTACAGTACATTTTTATTTATTTTTTTGCCTTCAGTGGAATGTACGCTTTTTTGCGAAATATGAAAGTATCACCAGCGGCTTCTTTTTTAGGAGGATTTTCATTTGCTTTTTCTGGTTTTTATATCACCCATATTTCTCATCAAAATATGATACTCACCGCTTCCTACATTCCCTGGCTTTTTTTACTAATCGATCTTTTCACACGTACTAAAAAAAGTAGGTATTTACTCATATCGATACTCTTCCTTTCTCAACAGCTTTTTGCAGGATATGTTCAAATTACATTTATTACGTGGATCTTTATGGGACTGTATCTCATATTTAACGCGTACGTTGAAAAAAAGAAGATAAAAAAAAGTGTTGCCCTCAGAACAGGGATTATTGGTGTACTGGTTGGAGTTGTATTTATTATCTCGGCAGCACAAGTTATTCCCACGGCAGAACTTATAGATCATACAGCACGCAAAAATGGACTTTCACCGACTGAAAATATTCAATATTCGTATCCATTTAAACATCTAATTACTTTTCTAGATCCTTTTCTTCTCGGTTCACCCCGTGACGGCACCTATCCACACTACAATCTATTTGACGGAAGTATTTTTTGGGAGAATACTGGATATATAGGTTTAATTCCTTTGGCACTTGCTGTACTTTCATTATTTACGGTGAAAAAGAATAAGAAAACGCTAGTTTTTATACTTTTGCTACTTTCCGCACTCCTATTGATGACCGGTAAGCACTCCCCGTTTTATTTTATTCATACGTTACCACCCATTAATCGTTTTAGAATTCCATCGAGGTATTTAATTATGTTTGTATTTTCACTATGCATAATGAGCGCAATTGGTTTCGATGAGCTCATGAAAAGAATTCGAAATAGAAAAATCATACAGCTACGAGCTATTCTCTCAATCGTCTTGGTCAGTTTGTCCGTATATAATATCTTTCTTATTTGGGGTAATTATCATTTAATCGGAAGAGCAAATGAATGGTTTTCAGATAGCCAAACTGGAGCGTATATTAAGCATGTACAAAAACCTGGGCGAGTTTTTTCAATTTTAGGAGCAAGTTTTTGGGTTGACTATTTCTTAAAAAATGGGTGGAGCAAAAATAGTAACTACTTCTATTTTAGAAACGGGCTTTCTCCAAATTACAATATACTTGCTGGAGTAGATGAATATGATGCATATGTTGGCAAAGTAAATACAAATAGACAACTCGCGTATAGATCTGTAGTACTATCAGGCATTACAGAAGAACATAAAAATACACTTAAAATCTCAACTATGTCAGCAAAACTTTTGGGACTTGCCTCGGTTAGATATTTTATAGCTCCGGAAAAAATCGATAATACCGTATTTAAACAAAAATTTTCGACCACACAAAATCCGGTTGGACTGGCAGCATATAATATATTTGAAAATTCGCTCTTTCTGCCCCGAGTTAGGATAGTGTACGATTATTCAATCTCAAAAACGCTTCAATCTTTACAAGAAGGACTTATTTCATCTACATTTGATCCTCGAAAAAGTGTACTTCTTGAATCTGAACCCCACCATTCATTTGAAAAAAAATGTATCGACAGTCCATCAATATGCCCTACATCTGTTTCCTTTACCAAGGATAAAGATACTCTGATAGAACTTACCACAACAAGCATTAACTATGGACTACTTGTTCTTGCAGACTCGTATTATCCAGGATGGAAAGCGCTTATTGACAACAAAGAAACGGAGATTTTTCCGGCCAATCTTAATCAACGCGCGATTATACTCCCTGCCGGAAAACACACAGTGCGATTTGAATATAAACCGGTCAACTTTGCTCGTGGACTCTGGATCAGTATACTTGGATATGCAACTATAATTTTTCTACTGGTAATTGAGTGGCGGACTTCTTTTCTTGATACATTTTTTCGAAAATGGAAGCTTTTTTCAGATCTTTAAAACAGTTTTTATACAGTTGACTCATACTAAAATAATAATCTGCCTTTGAAGGAGTAATTGCAATGGCAGTTGACAGTGCTTCCTTACTTTTATGACAGTTCCCTTTTTTTGCATACACAATACCCATGCGGTATGGAGCTTCATCTAATTCGGGCTCAAGTTGTTGGGCTTTCAAGTAGTGAAAAAGTGCTTTATCATACATTTGGCTGTCTTCATACATTCTTCCAAGCTCCAAACGGCCGTCTTTATAAAAATCTAAAATATTTGATAACATAAGATTATTGTATTTTCCTAGACTTCCCGAGAGTGGATTTGAATATTGTGTCCATAATCGTTCATTTTCTTTGAATATTTCAGCAGTCTTAGGAAGATTTGATTTTGTGTAGAAGCGAAATAATAAGCCCAAGCGTACCCAATAGCTATCTTTAATATTTACCGGAATAGGATTGTTGATATAAATAGGAAATTTTTTTGCATTTTCGCTAACAAACTTGGCTATAAATTTTTCCTTCATTCCAGATGGAACAATAAGATCAGGATACTGTTTTTTTATTTGATTTGTCAGTTGTCCCTGATACAGTTTATAGAAATGAAAAAGTTTTATGTCGGGTCTAACCTTTTGCGTGAAATAGACATATTGTGTATCAAACAATGTCGTGTCATATTGCAAAATGAGTATTGTATTTTGAGGAACCGTTGAAAGAATATCAAGTGCGTGATTTTCTGCCGTCCGATCGTTTTTCAAAATGGATATTTTTGGATAATTTATGAATAATAGAGAAATTGGTAGAACCAAGAATAGAAGATAAAAAGATGGAGCAAGTTGCTTTTTGGTAAATTTAGTGAGTATTTTATAAGAAACAATAATTCCCTCCCCGATCCAAATGGTAATAATCATGTATGAAGGGAGCAAAAATCGCTCAAAAGTTGCGAGTGAGAAACGGTCAATAATGTAGTACGAAGCATAAAAAAAATAAAAAGGGCCGACAAATAAAAATATAAGAAAGAAATATATCCACAACTGTCTTCTTTTTCTAAACTGACCGATGCACCCAATAATTGCTAAAAAAACCCCAACAATAGTAAAATCCGTTTTAATAAACTCAAGCATATATGGAAATTGGATGAGTCGAGAAATAAAGTTCTGGGCAAATATGGGTCCTGATTGAAATGTTCCATATGTTCTCCGTAATACTAAGTTAAGAAAATTTTGAACCGTAGTTACATTTTCCCAGCTAATAGCTGGTGTTGTTGAGGCGGCTATAAATATATAGAGATATGGAGTAAGTCCAAGACTCAATAAAGTTAACTTTTTGGCAAGGTATTTTGGGGTAAATTTTGGGAGTTTTTCTCTATTTGCATGAAAAAAATAAATAAAGGCAGGAAAAAGAAAAATAGTGAGTAAATGATGTGATAAGGATAATCCCAGAACAAGAGCAAATATGCTTAAATACCGGTCTTTTCTCGAAGTACTCCATTTATATAATAAATAAACAAGAGTTGACGAAAAAAAACAGTGTAGGTTGAAAACCTCTGGAACGATAGAATAGAGCCAGAAAAGATAGGTTCCTGCAAGTACTGCAACGGCAATGAGCGCTGATTTTGTGTTTTTGGTTATATCCTTGATAAGGAGAAAAAGAATCGTAATGGTACCGGCTCCTGCAAGAGAAGAAAGAAGTCCAACTCGCCACGCGACCGTCAGAATTGGAAGCTTGCTAAGAATGAATCCAAGGAACGTATAGAGTGGAAATCCGGGTGGATGTGCAACTCCATGAAGAAATGCTGAAGTGACCAAATCACCAGCATCTCCGCCATAAATAGATGTCGTTTGAAAAAATAGAAAAAAAAACCAGCTTACAAATAACACAATAAACGCCATTGCGTTAGTGTATCACATTAAACAGTATATCGACAAAGCAATAAAAAATCCCCCGCGCTTGCGGGGAATTTTTTAGCTTTACTCCACAGTAACTTTACTAATTCACTACGCTACATCCATTTCCAGCGGTAACATTTGAAATCTCATATGCGAAATTATGAATTCCACCATCTGCTGTTAGACTTGCTCTATTCGCCTGTGACTGCAAATGGGTACAAATACGATAGTGCTGTGCACCGTCATAGGTTACTTCATACGCAACCGTACCTGTAGTCGTATCTGCCGTACGTTGATGGGTTTGTGTTGCCTTGTTTACCGGATCAACGACAATGCTGTTGGCATATGCACAGACATTAAATGCTGCGTTTGACGAAAGCCACCCTGTACCATCACATTTAGTAACTGTTGCCGCATTTGCGGTTGAAATTGCAGTGAATGCTGTGGTTGCCGTTGCCTCTTGCATCCATTGCTCCATGATCTTTTGCAGATCTGCTACTTGCTTGAGTCGTTGTGCATCACGAGCCTTGGCAGTAGCCTCTCCTGGGTTAATGGCAATGAGTGCCGCAACTGCTAATATTGCAAGAAGAGAAACCACGATCAAGATCTCAATAAGGGTGAAACCGGATCGCTTCTTTATATGTTTCATATTTTCTAAAGCAAAAAATTGTAAAAATGTGCTTTACTTCAATATAGACCATTTTTAAACCCGTTGTCAAGGGGAAGTTTACACTGCATTCGAGAGGCTGAAGATTGGGGTAATTATAGCGATTGCGATGAATCCAACACAGATTCCCAGAACAACCAAAACCGCTGGTTCAATGAGTGTCGTGAGAGCTTTTATGGCTGCTTCTGACTCGTTTTCAAAGTAATTGGAAAGGTGTGTAAGCGTTTCATCCAAATGCCCGGTTTGTTCTCCAACGGATGCCATCTGGACCAAAATGGGTGGAAAAATTCCCTCACTCTCAAGCGATTTGCCCAATGTATCCCCTTTTTCAACTTTTGAGCGAATATGGCGAAAAGCTTCTTGATAAATAACATTATTAGTTGAATCGACGACAATATCGAGAGAATCGAGTATTGACACGCCCGACTGAACAAGTATTGCAAGTGTTCGGGTACTATTGACAAGTGCTGAAACCTTAATTACATTGCTGATAATGGGGATATGTAGTACAAACGTGTCAAAAAACTCTCTTCCCGCTTTAGTTCTTGAGTAATTTTTTACCGCAATAATTCCGACCACAGAAATAATGAGTATTAGCCACCAGAATGATTGAAATATACCCGAAATTCCAATAAGAATTTTAGTAGGAAGCGGTAACTCGATCGCAAAATTCTTATATAAAGTAAGAAGCTGTGGTACAACAAATGACATCAAAATGAACATAACCACAACCATCGCTACTACGATTACGGCTGGATATACAAGTGCGCCTTTTACTTTACCTTGAAACGTTCGTCTTTTTTCCAATGTATCAGCCAGTTTTATGAGGATTTCATCCAATTTTCCCGATGCTTCCCCAGCTCTTACAAGAGCAATGTATAAATTTCCAAATGTATTTCCATGTCGTTTAAGTGCGCTTGAAAAACTTAAACCAGACCGAACATCATCATCGATATCATTAATCAATTTAAGTACAGTTTTATTTGTAGATTGTTTTTTAAGAATATCTAGGCTATCAACAATAGAAAGGCCAGCAGAAAGCATGATTGATAATTGACGGGTAAAATCAACCACATCATTGAACGAGACCTTCCCTAGTGAAATATCACCAGTTAATGAAATACCTGATTGTTTTGGAGTTACCGATACAATTGTAATTTCCTTTGATTTAAGGTATTCAATTACTTTTTGTTCGTTTTCAGCTTCAGCGTTACCTTTGACGGGCTTCCCATTTTCGAGACCCTTGTATGTGAATAGCATAGATGATATTTATGAAATGAGCTTTTCTATCTCTTTTGGCCTAATTGCATATTTGAGCGCATTTTCCTTGGTTATTTTTCCACTTGTGTACAGTCCTGCAAGGCTGTTTTCAAAAAAAATCATTTCTTCAGTAGAAGAAGTCTGAATGATATTATCAATCATATGTGTTTTTCCTTCTCGAATAACTGCCGCATTTGCTGAATTGTTAATAAGTACTTCAACTGCGGGAACCCGTCCGCCATCAATTGAAGGAATAAGTCGTTGTGTTACTACAGCTTTTAATACCGAGGCGAGTTGAACACGAACTTGATCTTGCTGGTGTTCAGGAAATACATCAATAATTCTATCAATTGTTTGTGAAGCAGAATTTGTGTGGACTGTTGAAAAAACCAAGTGCCCTGTTTCGGCAATAGTGAGTGCTGCTGCAATTGTTTCATGATCGCGCATTTCACCAATGAGAACTACATCTGGATCCTCACGAAGGGCTGATTTAAGTGATATTTCCCAACTATGTGTGTCTTGTCCAATCTCACGTTGGGATACGATTGATTTTGCCGTTGGATATATATATTCTATTGGATCTTCAATTGTGAGAATATGACATGCTTTATGGAGATTAATTTCATTGATTAGGGAGGCAAGTGTTGTTGATTTCCCTTCACCGGTTGGGCCGGTAAGAAGTACAAAACCTTGCCGAATCTTTGTAAATGATGTCATAACGGGTGGAAGTCCTAATTGGTCTGGAGTTAGAATGACGTCTGGGATAAGACGAAATGAGGCCCCAATCCCACCCTTTGTAAAATACATATTCACACGAAAGCGCATTCCCGAATAGTTATATCCAAAGTCGAGCTCTCGATTGAGCATAAGATTTTCCTTTTGAGATGGATTCAAAATCGACATTAATAAGTTTTGAGCTCCTATTATGTCAATTATTGGAAACGCCTGTTGCTGTGCTAATTCCCCATTAACACGAATTGCAGGGTAATACGTTGGAACAATATGTAAATCGGAAGCTTTCCGATCAATTGTTAATTGTAAAAGTTGTCCAAGATCCATATGTATATCAGCTTACAATATTTATCAAACTTCCGCTACTCGCAATACTTCTTCGATTGTTGTGACGCCCTCAAGTGCCTTAAGATAGCCATCTTCCTTCATTCGAATCATCCCTTCTTTTACCGCTTCATCTTCAATATCGCGTGCAGTGGTATGTTGAATAATCATCTTATTTACCGGACCCGTAACGGCAATTACCTCATAAATTCCAATGCGTCCTAAGTATCCAGAATTATTACATTCGCTACACCCATTCCCCTTGGCGAGGGTAATTTGTGCGGTGGGTTGCGCGTATTGTTTGGGAAGAAGTGGTCCTAGTGTCTCGCGAATGATTTGGGCGATTTCAGGAGGTGCTACATATTTTGCACTACAGAAATGACACACTTTTCGAACAATTCGTTGTGCAAGAACTGCATTTAAAACAGAGGCAATGAGGAATGGTTCTCCCCCTAGGTCAATAAGACGTGGAACAGCAGTTGCCGCATCATTGGTGTGAAGCGTTGAGAAGACTAGGTGTCCAGTCAGTGCTGCTTGTAAAGCGAGTTGTGTGGTTTCGACATCACGAATTTCTCCAACGAGGATGATATTTGGATCTTGTCGCAAAAATGAACGCAAACCGGTAGCGAACGTAAGCCCAGCTTGCGGATTAATTTGAACCTGGTTGATGCCAGCAATTTGATATTCAACCGGATCTTCAAGTGTAACTATATTCACTCCCGGCTGGTTTAATCTTGAAAGAACTGAATAGAGCGTTGTTGATTTTCCAGAACCCGTGGGACCGGTGACCAGAATAATTCCATATGGTTTCGTTATTGCTTCTTGTAAAATTTTAAGTTGTGTCCCTCGTAGACCAAGTTCATCTAGTGAAGGAATTCCTCCTGTTTTTTTCAACAGTCGCATAACTATTTTTTCTCCAAAAACAGTGGGAAGCGTTGATACACGAAGATCAACTTCGTTTTCACCGAGTTTAAAATTAAACCGGCCGTCTTGCGGCATTCTTTTTTCATCGATTTTAAGATCAGAAAGAATCTTAATTCTTGAAACAAGAGAATCATGCAGTCCTTTCGGAAGCGTTATCTTTTCTTGCAAAATACCATCGATTCGATAGCGAATTCGAGTTCTGGTTTCTTGTGGTTCGATATGAATATCTGATGCACGACCTTTCATTGCGTATTCAAGAATCGTACTTACAATGCGTGCAATGGGTGCCTTGTCTCTTACCTGGACTAAGTCTTCGGCCTTCACCGTTCGAACTTTTGGTGCAGCTTCAGCTACTGCCTCCACAACGTCAGGAGACAGTCCTTGTGTATATACCGTGTCTATTATTTTAGTAATATCATCAGTTAGCGCTAGCGTTGGAATAATTTTTTTGCCTGTTTTCTTTTCTAAAAATTCAACAACTTGAAAATCAAATGGATTTGCCATTGCTACTGAAAGTGAATTTTCCTTTTCATCAAGGACGATGGGGATGAGCGTATATTTACGAGCTACGGGTTCTGAAATAAGTGCCAGAAGTTGTGGAACGATTGGAACTGATGCAATATCTATCCAAGGAATGCTCAAAAGTTGTGCTTTTACTTTAAGAATTTCGAGCTTAGGAAGTTTGCTAAATTCTAGTAAATATGTATCGATCTCCATATTACGACGCAGTGCGTCTACCTCATACTTTTGTGCATCCGCATCATTAACAATATGTTGACTTTTAAGAATTTCTAGAAACTGTTTTACTGGGACGAGCATACTTTCAATATATATTAAATATCTGCTAAAATGCAAGACAACATGCTTCCGATACTTATTACAACAAATGTCGAAAAAACAGCACAAAAATATATCGATGATCTGGGTAAAAAACGTGGAGTTTTCCCGTCCTACATCTTCACGATACGAAAGGACGGGATTGAACTTAAAATTGAACAGATGCGAGAACTGATGACCGATATTAGCCGACTTTCATCCACAAAGACGATGATTGTCATTTACGATTTTGAAACAGCAAGTACTCAAGTACAAAATATTCTACTCAAAACACTTGAGGAATCGCCTTCAAAGTTTCAATTTATTCTTGTTTCTATGGGTGAAGAAACGGTTTTGCCTACAGTTCTTTCTCGAGTTAAGGTGATAAAACTTGGGAAAAAAAAAGTTGAACTGGAAAATTTTAATTTCGGAGCCTCGATAGCTGATCTATTTGCATCAATGGGAGATTTCCAAAAAAAACCTGAAAAAGCAGTGCTTTTATGCGACAAATTACTTGTATTTTTTAAGAAGAAAATGGAGACAAGTTCGCGCAAGAACGAGCAGATCGGTCAAATTGTTGAAATTATTAATGAGCTGTTGAAAGTACGTATGCTTCTTCAACGAAATAACATCTCTCCCCAACTTGCTATTGACCATTTGATGATTTTTATAAAGTTGAAAATCGAGATACTGACTTGATTTTTCTTTCCGTTTCCGTACAATTAAAGTATGGTTCCTAAAAAAATACACATTCAAGGCTTTACATTTGTTGAGCTCTTGATCGTTATTTCAATCATAACGATTCTTTCGACTGTTGGAATTTCTTCATATGTTGGTGTGCAACAAGGAGGTCGAGATACCAGACGCAAAGCAGATATTCAAGAAATACGAGGTGCGCTTGAACATTATCGTGAAAATAATAGCGCATATCCAACACCCGCTTCGGGCGCAGGCTTAAGCTTTGGAACAGCCCCTCTTTCTGACGCGGCCGGAAACATCTATTTACAAACAATTCCCCAAGATCCCCAATCACCAAAAAGAACCTACTATTACACTACCGTGAGCGGAGACTATTCACTCGGGACACGACTTGAAGGAACCGCTACATGTACGGTTGCTCCAACACCGGCAGCAAATAGCTGTGGAACAGGGTTTACCTGTAATTATTGCTATGGATCATATGGCCAAAAATAGCGGCTTTACGTTCCTTGAAATCCTCATCGTGGTTTTTATTATTACGCTTCTTAGTGGTGCGACAGCTACTGGGTATACGGGTTTTAATGAACAGAAGAAACTTGATAAAGATACACAAGACATGAGCTCAACACTTGAACTTGCCAAAAAAAAAGCACGGGCTGGAGACAAATCAAGTCTTGCACAAACAGGCACGGATTATTCGACGTGCGAACTTGATGGCTATAAAGTGAAACTTCTCACGGCAACCACATACCAACTTGCGGCCTCGATGTGTGCGCCTACGGTTGGATCCTGCCCCATTGTGTCAGGATGTAGCGATGTTTCAATTGCCCCATACGCTCTATCTTCATCTGTCACCATGTCGCCCGCAACAGGCGAAGTATTTTTTAATAATGGCGGGCTGAATGTTTCAGGAATAACATCAGTTGTGTTTACAAATTCAAAAAATAACAAGACAAAAACGGTTAGTATTTTCACGAGTGGGGCGATTGAGACAAATTAGGTATGATAAAAATGAGAAAATCTGGATTTTCAATGGTAGAAGTTCTGATTTTTACAGCTCTTTTTTCCTTGATTTTTGTTGGAATAACGACTGCTATGACTACAGCTCTGCGCAACACTAAATCTTCAGAGCGACGAATACTGGCAACTCATTTTGCGCAAGAATTAAAAGATTGGCTCAAGGGACAAAAGGAAGCAGATTTTGGAAGCTTCCCTAAAAGTGGAACGTACTGTTTTAATACTTCTCCTATAACCACATGGGGACCAAATGACAATTGTTCTGGGGCATACACATTGGGGACTGCACCAAACGCTATTTTTAAACGGTATGTTGTTTTTTCAAATGGATCATCTACACAGGTCAATGTAAATGCTACGGTTGAGTGGATGGAGTTATCAGTTGTCAATTCTGTTCCGCTAAATACCCAATTTACCGTATGGGAATAACAAATAAAAAAAAACTAGGTTTTACCTTAATTGAACTGATTCTTGCAATGTCGGTGTTTGCGGTTACGCTACCGGTAGTGTTTGGTCTATTTTTTTTAAATCTTCAAACTCGCACAAAAGTTTTAATATTACAACAAGTCAAAAGAAATGGAGATGACGCGCTTGCAATAATTGATGGTATGGTACATACGAGAGGATACTCTATTTACTCCGATCAGGCAATGACGATTGAAGTGTGCTCAACAATTTCTGGAAGCAGTACTCCTACAAGTTCTCAAACAGTCTATTTTAAAGATCCAGCCGGAACGCAATTTTACTTTGCACTTGATAATGGGAAAATTGCTTCATATTCTGCTTCAATGAGTCCAAATCCTGCGTATTTGACGAATAGTAAGGTTGAAGTTTCAAGTTTTAGTATTTCATGTGAGCGATCTGCAACGTTTAGTCCTCCACTCGTTTCAATTTCTTTTGTTGTTTCACAACTGGGCTCTCCAGTACGGCACGAAGAGAGGGCTTCTCTCAATTATCAGACGAAAACAAAGCTGCAGAATTATCAATAAAGTTTGAGGTGGAGAGGAGAGGAGAAAAGAGGACGGGAGATAAGCAGAAAGTCAAGCGTCTCAGCCTCTCTGTTTGTCTCTACTCCTCTACTCCTCCGCCCCACCCTATCACCCAATCTTCTCCTCCGCTCCTCTCTACTTGATTTTTATCAAGAATTCGCTCATACTGAAACATATGTCTGCAAATTTGGTGACACTTGATATTGGGGATGCTTTTTTGAAAATTGCACAGGTTGAACTGAAATCAGGCAAACCGGTTCTTCAGACACTCGCCTACGAACGTATTCCTATGAATGTATATATGAATGACTCTGATGAGGCCGAAAATAAATTGGTATTACTCATTCAAAAGATGCTCAAAGACTCAAAAGTATCTTCGGGCAACGTTTCAATTGTTATTCCTGATAGCCGAAGTTATACGCGGATTATAGAAATGCCGCTACTTACTGATAAGGAATTGGTTTCCGCCGTTAGGTACCAGGCGGAACAATTCATCCCCATTAAAATTGATGATGCAAATCTTGATCTTCAAAATCTTTCTGAAGATAAAAAAAATAGAAAATTAACGGTGCTTTTAGTTGCAAGTAATAAAAGCACTGTTATGAAAGTAAATCATATTGGAGAACGTGCTGGGCTTTCACCTATCTCTGTTGAAAATGAAACCTCTGCTGTGTTTAACCTACTAACAAATGTAATAAAAGTAGATAAAAAAGTACCCAAACCTCTTACCTATAGTCTTTTTGTTAACTTTGGATTTAGTGGAACGTCCCTTTCACTGTACGAAATAAGCTCACTTATTCTTTTACAAACACATGGATTTATGGTTGGAATGGAAATTTTTATGAAAGAAATAAAAACTAATTTCAACCTGGCAGAAGGCGAGATTGAAAAATTGCTTTTTTCGGTTGGTTTCACTAATGTCAAATCTTCAACAGATATTGGGCCAGTACTTTCTGCCCCTTATAATGAACTTGTAACAGAAATATCTCGATTTATGGTTGGCGCTCGTCAGAAATATCAAACTGCCATCTCTGAAATTCACCTATTTGGAGAATGTGCACATGTGCCTGGACTTGATGGGAAACTTTCCGGTTCACTTGGGCTTCCAGTCAAAAAATTTGATATGGCGTCATTTATCATACCCAATCAAGTCAGTGAATTCTTCAAGCATGATTTGACTTTGTTTGTTGCCTCAATTGGCGCAAACCTACCGTAACAATGGCTATTAAAAAACGAATCAATCTACTTCATGTACGTGATGTTGATGCCCGCGTCGAAACCTTTTTTTCATATCTAAGAAAAGCAACGATGATCCTAGGTATTTGTACAGTCGTTGTTTTTGGAATTTTGTTTTACAAAAAAACTACAGTTGAAGCTGAATATACGACCCAACTTGCTCAAAAAGAAGCGTTACTTAAAGAATCTTCACAGCTTGAAAGTCAGGCACGCAGGCTTCAGTATGTTTCAACAAAAAGCAGAGATTTAGCAAAACTTCTTGGGTCTGACCCGACCTTTATGAATTATTTTGCACTATTACAAGGAGCACTACCTACAAATTCGGGTAACCCGATCATTAATTCATTTGCAGTTACTAAAGAAAAAACTTTTTCTGCACTACTATCATTTTTAACGTACGAATCTGCGTATTTATTTCTTTCAAATGTTGAATCACAACAATTTAGTAGTGTTTTCAAGACCTTGACTGTTGACTCGATTTCGTTTGCTATTATTGAAAATAATGTAGATACTGCTGTTTCGATAAATTTATCAGGAACATTTAAATGAAAATAAATTACAAATTACTACGAGTTGTACGAACTAATGTAATCTACATTATAGGGTTTATTACCTTTGTTTTGCTCTTGAGTATTTATTCCTATATTCAGATTAAGAGTATTTTAGCAACGCAAAATAAGATTGTTCAGACAAAACGTGAAATTGCAGAACTACACAGCCAACAGCAAGTTCTTGCACATTTTAATCCAGACGAACTAGATAAGCTATCAAAAAAGCTTAATGATATATTGCCCGGAAATGAAGATTATTTTTCGATTTTTAATTCTCTTGAAAAAATGGCGAGTGCTACCGGAATAACGTTTACATCTTTTACGTCCCCCTTTGGTGGAGCAAGTCTAGACGGAGTTTCGGTAACTGCACAAGCGAGTGGTTCAATTTCATCATTCTCGAATTTTTTACATGCATATCAACTAGCTGGAGGACGTGTGGCAACAATTGAAAGTGTGACAATCAACCCACCCCAACTTACCGCAGTTTTTCAAATAAAATTCCATAGTAAACCAGTAAATATTGGGAAAGTACGCGTTCTGACACTTCCTGATGAAAAAACAATCGAACTACTAAACTCAATTGAAACAAGTACGCAGACCATTGCAACAGACGAATCGTTTAGCTCGACTACGAATCCTTTTGGGCAGTAGCCTACCGAACGTTTATGAAGATTTGTTGAGGAGGCTCCTCTGTTTTGGCCCGATACACATAAAGCAAATTCTTTAGTGCATTTACCGTTTTTCCACCTTTCCCAATTACTTTTCCGTAATCTAGGGTTGCAAGAGAAATGTTGAACCGCACAACTCCCTCCTCTTTTTCTTCATCAATCTTTATAGAATCAACATCGTCTACGATTGAACTTATGAGGTAGTGAAGAAATTCTTGCATATTATTTAGCGAATTTTTTTCCAAAAAGTCGGCGAGTACCGTCGGTAAATTGTGCTCCTTTTCCAATCCACTCACTCAATTTTTTTTCATCGATTTTCAGTTTATGTGGATTTGGAATCGGGTCATATGTTCCAATTAGATCGATGTACTTTCCTTCTCGCTTGTTGTGTTCTTCAGAAACCACAATCCTATATTTAGGATCGTTTATTTTTCCCATTCGGAATAATTTGATTTTTAGTGCCATACTAGTTTGAAATTCAAGAATGATTATATCATATTCCGAGTTGAAGTAAAGCGGCTGACGCGGCTTTTTCCTCTGCAGACTTTTTAGAAAGCCCATTACCCTCTCCAATAAGTTTGTCTCGGTGATAGACACCAATCGTATAATTTTTATGATGTTCTGGCCCTTCTTGTTTGATTATTTGGTATATCGGGAGTGTTTTATATTTTTCTTGCCAGTATTCTTGCAGGCGATTTTTTGAGGAAAGGTACGATTTATTCTCAACAATAGTGTCAAGTTTATCTTTAAACAGGAATTTTAAGACAAACTGATATGCAGTTTCAAACCCTTGATCAAGGAATATGGTCGCGATAAGCGCCTCAAAACAATCTGCAAGCATGGAAATACTTTCACGGCCATGATTTTCATCCTCACCTTTTGATAAGTATAAGTATTTTCCAAGCCCGAGTTCAGATGAAGCTTCAAATAAGCTTTCTGTTTTGACAATTGATGCTTTAATATCAGTATAATCTCCTTCATGAAGTGTTGGATAGGTACGATAGAGATAGATTGAGGTAATTAGGGAAAGTACACTATCACCTAAAAATTCAAGTTTTTCATTTGATTCAATAGCTGTATTTTTGTTCTCATTTAAATACGAACGGTGTACGAACGCTTTGCTCAATAGTTCTGTATCTTTAAATGTAATGCCAATTTTTTTTTGTAGTCCAGATGTATCCATATTATTTATTATAAATTTTACCCAAAACTGCATTTACAAATGCGGGCGACTTTTCCCCACCCATGTCTTTTGCAAGCTCAATTGCTTCATTAATGCTTACTTTTGGGGGAATTTTCTTTTCAATAGTAATTTCATACACTGCAAGCCGCAGAACTGCAAGGTCAACCTTGGCAATTTTTTCAATGGGAAATTTGGGAGCTGCCTCCCGTATGAGTTTGTCAATCATCTCAATTGAGGCAATGATTGCTTGAGATTTTTCAGAAAGAGAAAGTGAACCGGCGTTTTGAGGGGCAAAATCGTGGGCAAAAATCTGTTGGACGATTTCAAGCCGTGCTTGGTGTCTTTTGTCCATACGGGTTATTTCCCACAGCTGGGGCAAACCTGGTGGGGAATCTTTGGTGCTTTACAATGCCGACAAATAGAAAATTGTGGAAGCTTTACTTTTCGTGCGATCATCCGCTTGCCTTTGCGAGCGGTCGAATGTTTTCGTTTTGGTAATGGAGCCATGTGTGTATTGTACAAAAAAAAGCCCGATTTTGCAATGGAGGGAAAGAATTAAGATTGGGGAGGTAATTTCTGAGCATCAAGATATGCGATGACTTCTTCGTATTGCGCACTTGTTATATTGCCTGAGTCACGCAGATGTGCTAGCATAGGTCGTTGAGTGAGTGCAGCATGTAAAGTAATCCCTCTTTTAGCAAGTTCTTCTTTACCTCCTTGTTCTCTATCAACGAGTACTACAACATCTTTTACAACTAGTCCTTCAGCTTCAAACAAATCAATTGCTTCAATTTTAGAATTTGCACTTGTAATTAAGTCATCAAGCACAACGATTGTTTTTCCAACATCATCGGGGCGCATACCATCGACTGTCTTTCCAGTTCCATGATCTTTTTTTCCATTCGAGGCGTTCTCATTGGAACCCTGATCGCGTCTGAAACAGAGGATCCTAGTGGAGTTGCTGCGATGGGAATAGGTCCGATTAAATCGAATTGGAGACTTTGTAACATTTGTACGTATGCTTTGGTTGCAATTTCTTTTGGACCTCCCTCTTCAGGAAATCCTTGAAGTGTTCTCAAGTCAAAATATATAGGGGAGATACTACCGTTTTTAAGAGTGAATTTACCAAATTGTACTGCTCCAGCATCATAAATTGCTTCTGCTAATTGTCGCTGTTCGGGTGTTAATGTTTCAACGGCTGGTTTTGGAGTTTCTTCAATTTTCGTAAACAGATTAGCCGTTGCTCGTTCTGTTGCTTTACGTGTGGCACCATAAATTCCACTTCCCACGATTGGATGCCAACGCTTACCTGCTACTTTTCCTGTTTCTGAAATGTCTCCACCCTGAGTAACAAATCCAGGAGCGAAAAGGTCATAATCGTCGCTACCTAAAACATCTTCAATAACTCTTCTATAATATTCAACGAGCTCCGGTTGATTTCCAGGAACAACAAAATTTCTGACTTTCATTTCAGCAGCAAGTGTATAAATTCGCTCAGGAGCATCATCAGCTATATATCCACCTTTACTTGCAATAAATTCTTCATGAGTCATATGTCCTCCGACTATAACTCCAAGTCCAGCTTCCTGCGCAGCCCGAGTCCAATTTCTTTGTGTTTTTGGACCTGCGAAAGGAAACAGAATTACTGCATTAACTCCTGCTACTTGGCATTCCTCAATGAATTGAGGTCCCATATCAGGAATATCATTTCCTGCTTTTTGGTGATCGTAGATAATTGGAAGATCGCTATGTTCACGAACCGTGTCAACAGTTCGTGTCAGACCAACTGAAAGAGCACGAATACCAACTTTGTATCCCCCCAGTCCCTCAACAGTAGCTGTTTCTATTACAAGTCCAGGCAGTCTTTTGAAGGGAACATCTGCAGAAGCAATTACACTTCTTTCAGCCTCTATTATTCTACTCATTGCTAAAAGATACTCTTAAGTATTTTTAAAAACAATACTCTTTTTGTGGTACAAAATATCTCAATCTCTTACAGATTGTACACTTCGGGTGTGTACAAGAGCTTCCTAACGGGCTAAATAGAACTTTTTCTTTTTTTCATCCAACTTCTCAATCGCATATCTAAGCATTGTTCGAGGCATGGTTTTTGCGTGTTTGTCTAGAAATTGA
>Ga0209541_10004120_pt1 | contig 26029 bp, 30 predicted proteins | sample RifCSPlowO2_01_FD_184027 | JGI IMG/M metagenome (GOLD analysis project Ga0209541, IMG submission 184027) | Groundwater microbial communities from Rifle, Colorado - Rifle CSP2_plank lowO2_0.1 (SPAdes) (version 2) | ecosystem: Environmental > Aquatic > Deep subsurface > Groundwater | place... | reverse complement strand
CACTGAAAAAGCCAAAGAACACGCCTTCAGCAATAAATGGTTTTCGGATATACCATTTCGACGCGCCAATAAGCTGTAATACTTCAATTTCATCCCGCTTCACCGAGATTTTGAAAGCAGTGGTAGTGATAAGCACCACGACACTAATCAACATAAGGAAAAGAAATAGCCCAGTAGAAACCCGCCGCAGTATTGTGGTTAATGTTACTAGCTTGTCGACGATAGTTTTCTGGAAATTAACCTCTTCAACGGTATCCTGGCTTTTCAAGTATGTGGCGATCTCTGACAAGTAGGCGGGCTTCTTTGCGTAGACCTCCAAAGAAGCCGGCAAGAAGTTCGCCGATACCATTTCGAGTAATAGCGGGTTATCTTTGTTTAGGTCGCGGTATATCTTCAGCGCTTCCTGTTGGGAAACATAATTAATCGAAGCGGTTTTTCCGGTTTTTTCAATCGCCGTTTTAATCGATAAGATACTTTTTTCCTCTGTTTTAGCATCGAAATAGGCAATTACTTGAGGTCTGGTTTCTACATAGGAAAGGATGCCATAAAAAAACGATGTCATATTGAAGAAGAACAGTGCCAAAAATAGGGTGAAAAACAAAATCAAAAATGAACCCAGTGATTGATACGGAGCTCTTTTTATTGAATTGATGACGTCTCTCATAATTCGTATTTGCCCGAGCGTTGATCTTTGCTAATTTTACCGTCTCGGACGGTAATAACTCTTTTTTTGAAACTATTGACGATGTCGACGTTGTGAGTGGCGATAATAATAGTCTTATCTCCCTCGATTTTTTTGAAAATTTTCATAATATCCCAGGTGGTTTTTGGATCTAGATTACCGGTGGGCTCATCGGCTAAAATGATATTTCTGTCGCCCACGATCGCTCGGGCAATGGCGACGCGTTGCAATTCTCCGGCGGAAAGTTGCAGCGGAAACATATTTTTCTTGTCTTCAAGTCCCACGAGCTGAAGGACTTCTGCAACCTCTTGTTTTATTTTTGCCACCGGAGCATCTACAATTTTGAGCGCCAAGGCGACATTCTCAAAGACATTTTTGTCAAACAGGATTTTAAAGTCCTGAAACACCACCCCAATGGTTCGTCTCAGCTTTTCCACGTCTTTAAAATTTTTGTCCGAAATATCTCTGTCATTAATCATAATCGTGCCACTGGAAGGAATCAGCTGGCGCAGAATCATCTTCAGAATAGTGGTTTTACCGGCTCCGGACGGTCCTACCAGAAACAAAAACTCGTTTGCTTGAATTTCAAAGGAGACATCATCTAAAGCGACATTCCCGGTGCGGTATTTTTTCGATACCTTATCAAACGAAATCATAGAATAATTATAGCAGGATCACTAAACAGAATGGGTTACTTTCCCAAAACTTCAACATAGCCTACATCCATGAGCCAGCCGACATGTTGCGCATCAAATGTTTCTCCGTGTACCCGAACTTTTTTGCCCACATATTTAGAAAGATCGACGGTACTGGAGGTAAGATAGGCTGTTTGATCTTCGCCCCCGGGACGATCTAAATGGAAACTACCCTCACCGCTTTCGTGCCCGCCTTCTTTCAGCGTTCCTTCGGCAGAATCTTTGAAAGTTTTTTTGTCCGCAATTCCAGCGGTTTCTACCACTTTTGCTTTAGAATTAGTGCTCGATGAAGAACTTGAGGCTCCTCCCATGGCTCCTTTAAGATAACTGCCAATAAACCCAGAGGCAATACCGGCGAGAATAACCAGTCCGAAAATTAAGAACATTTTTTTCATTGGCATTTCTTCTGGTGATGACTTATCAACTGTTAACGGGTGGATAAGTTTATCAGCTTTTTTTGGGTCAGATTGGACTTGTTGCGCCGCCTGATCCTTCTCGTCCATGATAGGAAAAGGATATCAAAAGCGCTCCTAAATAGCAACCAATTTAAGCGGTCATTTTTAGATACTCTTCAATGAAGGTATCAATGTTACCGTCGAGAACTTGTTCCGGATTCTTATCTTCGTATTGGGTTCGGGTATCCTTGACTTGTTTATAAGGATGAAGCACGTACGATCTTATTTGGAGTCCCCAGGAAGCCATCTTTGGTCCTTTGAATCCAGCCATTTTCTTGGCATTTTTTTCCTGTTCTAACTGCCAGAGTTTACCCCGGAGCATTTCGAGGGCAATTTCCCGATTTTGTTCTTGTTTTCGTTCCTGTTGACAGGTAACAATGATTCCGGATGGTTTGTGAATCAGGCGCACGGCGGTCGATACCTTGTTAACGTTTTGACCGCCGTGCCCGCCAGAACGAAAAAACTGCCACTCCAGATCATCTTCATTAATTTCTATTTCCAGACCCCTGATTACCGGCACCACTTCGACTAGAGCAAACGAAGTTTGCCGCAAGCCACTGGCATTAAACGGTGATTGTCGCACCAACCTATGCACGCCTGCTTCCGCCTTAAGATAACCATAGGCAAACTTCCCGGAAACTTTCATTATCACTGATTTAATGCCCGCTTCTTCACCTTCAATCATATCAATCATTTCCCACTTGAAATTCTTTCGCTCAAAAAATCGGGTATACATGCGGTACAGCATTGAGGACCAATCCATCGCTTCTGTACCGCCCTGACCGGCATGAATGCCGACAATGGCATTGTAAGTATCAAATTCCCCCGATAAGAAAATCAGAATTTCGTATTCTCGCAGTAGTTTTTCCAGCTCGACTAGTTGATTCTCCTCCAAAAGCAGCTGCATCATTTCCAAATCATCAATTTGCTTTTTGATATCAGAAATGCGCTTAGAAACATCCCCGGCTTTCTCATGATCCTGCCAGAAATTTTCTCCATAAGTTTCCTTCTCCAGGTCTTGCGACTCTTTTTTTAGGTTTTCGATATTGACCTTTTCGAGTAGCACTTTAAGGCGCTTAGATAAGGCTTCTTTCTGTTCGTCCATAGGGAGTATTATATCACTCGAAGTCGGTTCCGATGATGAATACCACATCAGCATTTTCCTCAGCATCAAGCACGGAAGATTTTGTCAGCGTTACGTAATCAGCCAAGTCCGTTTTAAGTAAGGTGAAAGCGTCCTTTTTATCCTTTTTGATCTGGACTTCGGAAGCGGTGTAATCAAAGCTGTCGGCATTTTCGGTAATAATATCAGAATAGCCGGCATCGAGAAGAATTTCCTTTACTTCACCGGCTTTACCGACAGTTCCCGAGCCATTTTGAATTTTAATCTTGATTTCCTCGCGGGCGATGGCTGGGGTGGGAGTTGGGGTTTTGGTTGGAGCCACAGCAATCTTTTTAGTCTCTGATGCTTTTTGGGTCGGCAGTTTAAGATTGAATGAGCCGACCTTCATGTAAGAAAGGCCAAAAATAATTCCGAACGAAATCGCAAAAGAAACCAGGAAAATTCCCAGAGTTTTTAGGGAGAGAATTTTACCGAGAAATCCGAGATTTACTGAAGGCAGTTTGAGCGCGAACCGGCCCGAACCTTTAGCCTGCTTTAATAGTGAGAAGTCTTTATTTTCCTGGACAAAAATAAAGGCGCCAAAACAGACATCGTATTGGAGAATGGAAAACGATTCATTCATATTGGAAGCGATTAGTTTGAGATATTCCTGATAAAAATTATCAATAATTTTTTCGAGTGGGTTGGTCCAAACGCCGACATCCTTGGTAAAGAGATCCTGACGGACTGCCGCTGATTCAGTTCCCGATAAAATCAGCCGATTAATTTTTATCTCTGCTTTCTTATATTCCTCAATCTTTTTCTTAAGTGCGGTCTTGACATCACCGGCGAGAGGGATTGCTTCCTTATCGGAAAAACCGTGGGAATCAAATAAATAGCCAAACGACCCCGGTTTTTCATAGCTAACATAAAGAATTTTCTCCTTTTTCTCTTTGCGAAGGGTTTTCTCAAATAAGGTGAAGTAGGCGAGAGTTTCCGGAATAATTTTCACCGCTCTTAGTTGAAGCAATTTCATTACTTCTTCAATTTGGTCATGATTTTTTTGGGAAAAAGAATAGAAAAATAGCGTCGTTTCATTGCCATGATGTTTAATCACATAGTCGTAATAATCTAAATCCATGTCAATTTTTAGGTCGGTTTTAATTTTTTCTTTGACGAAAGGTAGTATTGCCGGTTCCGCCATATCCTGGGGAATATCATACCGAGCAGAGACAAACATGCTTTGAGGAAGAATTAGTATGACTTCCTTATCATTAACCGGCCCTGGCTGGGCCGAAGTCAGTGCCTCTTTGATAACGCTAGTGGTTAGGTCAACGTTTTTAATTTGGCCGGCTTCTAGCAGGGAATCGGGGTGAGTTTTAGCAAAATGGGACAAATTATATTGTCCAAGAAGCGTTTTAGTCAAAGAGAGCAACTTGATCGTGTGTTCGCCTAAGTACAGATAGACCATACTCTTATCATAAATCGTAGAAAATTAAAATACAAGAGGCTAAGCCCTAAACAGGGTACCTACCAAATAAGCGACGAGCGACGAAATACCACCCAGGAGCACTGTCTCCCCAAGGGAGCGGACGACGCCTTGGCGGGTTACTTTCCAGCGCGAGACGCCGAGGATGCATAGAGCGGTAAAAGTAAAAGTTATTGAGTAGAAAAAAAGATTCTCCTTAAAGAAATCTCGAAGCAATACGTAGGGAATCAAGGGAATAATCCCAAAACTAACGAACGATATAAACGTAGTGACACTGGTGTAATGAGCCTTTTCATCTTCGGGATTGGGCATGCCTAATTCATCACGCATCATAAACTCCACCCAGGAATCTTCGTTGCGGGAGTAGATTTTGGCCATTGTCTCCGCATCCTGTTTGGAAAAACCCTTTTCACTTAAAATGTGGGCCGTTTCTACTAGTTCCATCGCGGCATGGTCCTGAATCTCCCGGCGTTCTTTCTCTTTTTCTCGTTTATAAACGTCCTGGTTGGCTCTGATGGAAAGGAAGTTTCCCAAACCCATAGAGACGCCATCGGCAAAAAGATTAGCAAAGCCAAATAGTAACACCGTTAACATCGGGATGGTCGACGGCACATTAGCGATCTGGGCTCCGGAAAAGCCCGCCACTACCGCAAAAGTAGTGACGATGCCATCGATGCCACCATAAACAATCTCTTTGAGATATGTGGAGAAAGGGGAAATTTTATGCTCCTTCTCCAGATGTTTTTTATAATCTGCCGCAGTGAATGTCATGGATATAGATAGTTTACAACATTTATTCAGTGTGATATAGTGGTTGCATTCTCGTGTTTAACAGCAAAAAATTCATTAAGGAGCAGACTTCTTACATTAAGGACTTGGTGACAGGAAATGTAATTTCGGGTCTTTCTGGTGGGGTTGATTCGACAACGGCAACTATTATGGTGCATAAAGCGATTGGAAAAAAGTTGCTCTGTGTTTTGGTGGACACGGGATTGATGCGAAAAGAAGAAATTAAACTGAATACCGCTTATCTAAAAAAACTGGGATTACGATTAGTTGTGATTGATGCTCAGAAACAATTTTTTCGGGAACTGAAGGGTGTTACTGATCCGGAGAAGAAGCGGAAAATTATCGGCAAGGTGTTTATTCAAGTTTTTGATAAAGTGGCGAAGCAACACAAGGCGCAGTATCTGGTTCAAGGAACCATAGCGCCGGACTGGATTGAAAGTGGTGGCGGTTTACGGGATACCATCAAGTCGCATCATAACGTTGGTGGGTTGCCGAAGAAAATGGGCTTGAAATTAATCGAGCCGCTGCGGGATTTGTATAAAGATGAAGTCAGAATGGTGGGGAAAGCGATTGGTTTGCCAGCGGCGATTTATCAGCGCCAGCCCTTTCCCGGGCCGGGGCTGGCGATACGGGTACTAGGCGAAGTGACGCCTCAGCGAGTGGCAGTGGTTCGGGAAGCTTGCGCGATTGTGGAAACGGAAATTGAAGCGGCAGTAAAAAATAAATTAATAACCAAGCCTTGGCAATATTTTGCCGTGTTACTTCCGGTAAAAGCAGTGGGCGTTCATGGTGACATTCGGGCTTACAATGATATTGTGGTCATCCGGTCCGTGGAAACACTCGACGGCATGTCAGCGACTTATTCACGACTACCTCATGATCTTTTGGAAGCAATTTCGGTGAAAATTACTAATCATCTTAAAGACGATGTCTCCCGCGTTGTTTATGATGTCACCAATAAACCGCCAGGAACGGTCGAATATGAATAAAAAGAGGAAAATATCCGTGGTTGATAATGGCGGGCAGTGGACTCACCGGATCTGGCGGGTGGTGCGGGATTTGGGATATGAAACCAAAATCATTGACAACACCACCCCAGTGGCAGAACTTGACGCCGACGCGCTTATCTTTAGCGGCGGTGCCCCCCGAATTTCCTGGGAAGCACCGAAATTAGGCAATTGCACTGATTATCTGGAACATTTTGAAGGACCGATTTTGGGACATTGCGTGGGACATCAGCTTATCGCGCTTTACCACGGTGGCAAAGCGGGGCCGGCTGATGTTCCCGAATTCGGCCTGATGAAAATCAGAGTCATCAAGGATGATCCGATTTTCAAGGGGATTCCCAAGACTTTTACCGTCTGGGAATCCCACAACGACGAAGTAAAATCAGCGCCGGATTTTGCTATCCTCGCCGAATCAGATAACTGCAAAATCCAAGCTTTTAAACACAACAAAAAGCCCCATTATGGCTTCCAATTTCACCCCGAAGTCAATAACACCGAATACGGCGACACCCTGATAAAGAACTTCATCGAGCTAGCCTAAATAGTCTGCCTCGAGTCCTCTACCCCCCACATAACACCGAGTATATAACATATATGTTATAGAGATGACTGGATTAGATGAGGACTGGTGGTCACTATTGCTCGTTTCGACCTAGTATGATACAATAGTCCCTTATGATTACCGCTAATTGTTTAGTTTGTGACGCTCAAATCGACCTACCAGAGACAACTGAGGAATCAGAAGTTTTAACCTGCTCTGAATGCGATACAAGGTTACTAGTATCTTCGCTTCAGGGGAAAAAAGCCACGCTTGAAAAAGCACCAGAAGTAGAAGAAGACTGGGGACAATAATGACCGTTGGTCTTCTATACTCTATTCTCCGACTTGACGAGAAGCTGATTCTCCAAGCCGCGGAAAAAAATCACGTCAACATACTACGCATTGACGTTAGCAAGCACAATTTCAACCCGAGCTTGTGGAAACAAAAAGTTGATGTCGTTGTTGAGCGTTGTATTTCTCGGACTCAGGGTTTGCAGGGAGTACTTTTCTTCGAATCTCTGGGAATTCCGGTGATCAGCTCTTCGGAGATTGCTTTCAAGTGTGAAAATAAATTCTACACATCACTCTTGTTGCAGAAAAACAACATTCCCACTATCCCTTTTGCTCTCGTTTTTAATGAGTCAGAAGCAAAAAAAGCGGTTAAATCTCTTGGTGGCTATCCTATTGTCTTAAAGCCGATTAGTGGTTCATGGGGAAGAATGATTGCCAAAGTCAATGATGACGATGCGTTAGAGGCGTTGGTTGAGCATAAGAATTTTCTGGGATCTTCGCAGCATAAAGTTTTATATATGCAACAGTTTATTAAAAAACCGGGACGGGATATCCGGGTCACTGTGGTGGGGAAGGAAGTGGTCTGCGCTATTTATCGGGAAACAGACCACTGGATTACCAATACCGCTCGGCAAGCGGTAGCAAGGAATTGTCCTCTCGATAAAGACTTGATTGCGATTTGCAAAAAAGTTACCAAAGTTATTGGTGAGGGCGTTTTGGGAATTGACGTGTTTGAAACGAAGAAAGGCTATGTGATTAATGAAGTCAATAATACGGCCGAATTTAAAAATGTTCAGCGAGTTACTGGGGTTGATGTGGGAGAGAAAATTATTAAGTATGCGATTAAACAAAAGAAATTATGATACAGGCAAGCATTATCGGGGCATCGGGGTATGCCGGAGGCGAATTGTTGAGAATACTTCTGGGGCATCAAAAAGTTAACCTCCGGCAGGTAACTTCACAAAGCAAAATTGGCGAATTGGTGTCATCAGATCATCCCAATCTTCGGGGAGCGACTCGGCTGATATACGAATCACTTGGTGATCTCAAGAAGTGTGATGTTCTTTTTGTTTCACTTCCTAACGGAATTTCCATGGAATATATGGAGAAATTTCAGAAGTTGGCGAAGAAAATTATTGATCTTGGCACTGATTTTCGTTTGAATTCGATACAAGACTGGGAAACTTGGTATCAGATTCCTCATAAAAACCCGGCACTACTTAAGCAGTTTGTTTACGGACTTCCGGAATTGCACCGCAAGGAAATTCAAAAGACCAGTTATGTTGCTGGTCCTGGCTGTGAGGCGACTGTTTCCATTCTGACTTTATGGCCATTGATAAAGCATAAACTGATTCTTCCCGAACCAATTATTATTGATGCCAAAATGAGTAGTTCGCAAGCGGGGAATAAGGCGACTGCGGGCAGTCATCATCCGGAACGGACTGGAGTGGTGAGATCTTATGCGCCAACGGGCCATCGACATACTGGTGAAGTGGAACAAGAGCTGGCCGTTGGCGCCGCGCGACCAAAAGTCGCCATCTCCGCGACAGCAATACAAATGGTTCGGGGACTTTTGGTCACCATTCATGTTGTTCCTAATAAAAACGTGACAGAAATCGATATCTGGAAAGCCTATCGCCAGGAATATGGTCGCGAACCATTTATCAGAATCATCAAGCAGAAGAAAGGCATCTATCGTTATCCCGAGCCAAAAATTCTTCAAGGAACCAATTTTTGCGACATTGGTTTCGAAATTGATTCCCATACCAAAAGAATTGTTTTAATCGGCGCCATAGATAATTTAACTCGGGGCACCGCCGGCCAGGCCGTCCAGTGTATGAACATTATGTTTCATCTTCCGGAAACAACCGGTTTAGAATTTCCCGGCTTACACCCAATATGATTATACTCAAAGTTGGTGGCGGCAAAAATATTCGCTGGGACTATATCGCCGAGGATGTTTTCGCGTTGCTAAAAAAACAACCCGTAGTTATTGTGCACGGCGCTAATGCGATCCGTGACGAAATTGCCAATCGATTGTCTCAACCAGTAAAAAGAATCACCTCCCCCTCAGGAATAGAAAGTACTTACACGGATAAAGTAGCGCTAGAAATAATGCTGATGACCTATGCCGGGATTGCCAATAAGACGATCGTTGCCAAATTACTCGGCAACCAGATTCCTGCCGTTGGCCTTACTGGTGTTGATGGTAAATTGTGGGAAGCGAAAAGAAAAAGATATATTTATATGAAGGACGAAGGTAAAACAAAACTGATTTCAGACAGTTACACCGGTAGAGTGGAAAAGGTTAATAGCAAGCTTATCCGGACACTGATCAGAAATAAATATGTCCCGGTCATTTGCCCGCCGGCAATCAGTTTTGATAATGAGATTGTCAACACGGATAATGACTGGGCGGTCATGGTTATGGCGAGTGCTTTAAAAGTAAAGGAAATCGTGATGCTTTTCGAAGCACCGGGATTACTAAAGAATTTCGGTGATGAGTCGTCGTTGATCCGAAAGGTTTCTTGCGAAGAATTGCACTCGAAGTTAGAACATTCTCGAGGAACGATGAAAAAGAAAATTCTTGGTGCGGAATATGCATTAAAGCATGGGGTGAGGAAAATATATTGGGGTGACGGTCGAATTAAAAACCCCGTTATCAACGCGATGAAAGGTAATGGCACGGTTATTAGCTAATCATGAAAGACTACAATTTTTTGCAGCAGAAATATGTCGTCAATACCTATCCCAATCGAGGAATTACTCTTGTAAAAGGGAAGGGAGTCTATCTTTACGATGACAAAGGAAAAAAATATCTCGACGCCCTTTCGAATATAGGCGTAAATATTTTTGGCTATAACCATCCCCAGATCACCAATGCGCTTATTAAACAACTTGAAACTTTAACCACCCTTCACGGGACTTTTACTAGTGACGTCCGGTCGGAAGCAGCGCAAAAATTGATAAAAATGAGTGGTGGAAAACTATCTCAGGTTTATTTCTCCAATTCCGGATCAGAAGCGATTGAAGCGGCGATTAAATTTGCCTTATGGGGCACAAAAAAAAGACGGATCATTGCCATGAGGGATTCGTATCACGGAAAAACATTGGGAGCACTATCTTTAACTCATTCGGATAAATACCATGGTTCGATTAAAGACGTTCTCCTTGACGTGGTCTATGCCGACTTTGGGGATATTGCATCACTAAAAAAACTAATTAATGACAAAACGGCGTTCGTCATCCTAGAGCCGATACAAGGAGAATCGGGAATTATTGTGCCATCCGATGGTTATCTTAAAGCAGTGGAAAGGCTTTGCCAAAAAAATAATGTTCTATTAATTATCGACGAAATTCAAACTGGCTGTGGTCGAACGGGAAAATTCCTTGCTTTGCAACGGGAAAATATTCAGCCTGACATATTATGTTTAGGAAAAGGACTGGCCGGTGGCATTCCGGTTGGAGCAACGTTGATTTCTTCTGAAATTCATAATCACATCAAGGATTCGAGACATACCTCGACATTTGGTGGTAATCCGCTAGCCTGTGCCGGGATAATTGCCACACTGGATTTATTAAATCCGCTCCGGGATCGGAGCCTCAATTTAATTGGCAGATTTAATAAAATCAACAACAAGCATATAAAATCAGTTCGGGGTATCGGTTTTATGATTGGTGTTCAAGTCGATCTTCCTCAGACGCAAGTTCTCAAGTCTCTCCAGAATCAAGGGATTATCGCTGGTCCCGCCGGATCAGATGTGATTCGCTTTCTGCCACCGCTTATCATCACCAAGAAAGAAGTTGATATGATTCTTGCCGCCTTTGAAAGGGCTTTAACATAATGTGCCGCTTTTTACTGATAAAATCAAAACAACCTTTTGACGCCAACGAATTATTTTTAGAATTTACAAAAGTGTGTAAAAATAGTCTCGCCCCAGACGGCGACAGACAGGCGGACGGCTGGGGAATTTCTTGGTTGGATGAATCAAATAGTTGGCAGATCAAGAAATCTCTTAAACCGATTTGGAATGACGGTGCAAGCTTTAAAATTCCCAAATCTAGGACGTTTACTGCTCATGCCAGAAGTGCTTCGTTTCCCAATCAAAAGGGAATCATCGACTACAACCAGCCATATACTAATGGAGAGTATAGCTTTTTATTTAATGGGGCTTTATTCGGAGTAAAATTTGATCGGGAAGTTGCTGGGAAAATTGGCGCCCAAAAAATCTGGACGCTTCTGCAGGAAGAGCTGAAGCATTCGGCAGTGAATAAGGCTCTTGAAAACGTCCGAGCACTTTTGGAAAAGCATTCGACGCAAATAACGGGGATGAATATTGCCCTGGCTTCAAAGAAAAATATTACTGCTTTATGTCGATATCAGCAAAGCGCTGATTATTTTACTCTCCATTACCACGACGGCGATATCAAAATTATTTCTTCAGAAAAACTTCCCAGTTATGACTTCACTCCGATGAAGAATTCAGAGATCATTCAGCTATAGGCCCGGGCCCTTAATATAATGATACTGGCGATATAGCATATATGCTATAATCTCGAACAAATATATATGAGGTGGTCGCCTCAAATAATTTTTTTATCGGCAAGACTATTGTGGATAGTCTCAAAAATCAGTTTGTGCCCTGCGGAATTGGGGTGGGCGCCGTCTTCGAGAAGCGCCGGATAATCTTGTTCCTTGAACGCGCTCCTTATATCAATGAAATCGACGTGATTTTTTTCACAACTTTCCTTAATGATGGCGTCATATTTATCGACTAGCTCGTTTTTATAAGATAATTCCGGGCGCCAGGGGACAGGATTAACTCGAGACTCATCAACGGGATTAATTCCCACAAGAATATTTTGGTGGAAGATTTTTTGGCAAGATCGATCAGTTTCTGCAAATTATTTCGAAAATCATTCTCACTAACATTGGTAGTTTTTTCCTTATTGATGTACCAAGAATCATTGATTCCGGTGGCGATAATAATGACAATTTCCTGTTCTTCTCTTAATCGATACTTAACTTCATTTTCAAACCGCTCTAAAATTTCTCGGGAACTATTCCCGGAAACTCCCAGGTTATAAATAGTCGTCGAATCATCCTCAGGATTTTTCCGGCTGGTGACACCAAGAGCGCGGCCAATTCGATTGACCCAACCACCAGCTTCATAATCCCACATTCCCAAAGTGATACTATCTCCAAAAGCAAGAATTCTCATAGGCTAAGTTTATAAATATTACAGGTATCAAAGCAACCCTTCCTGACCAGCTCCAGGTGGAATTTTTTTGTTAAATCATTGTAATCCTTTTCCCACGAGCGAAGATTGCCTTTATAGTAGGGAGAAATATATATCTCATGCCCTTCGGCGAGCAAATTTCTGTAGTATTCTTCAAGGGAGATGAGAAACACCTTCGGCGCATTTTGTTTTTCCCTAAAAAATTCCTGTCCCATTGAAAGTGGCAAATATTTATAATCACCCTGCGAATAATAATTTACATAATAGGGGGGTAGAAAAGTGGCTAGATATGGCTTTTCTTTTTTACTGGGATTCTTGGCAAAATAAGCATTAAATTCTTGGGTGGCATTGTAGTTCCAGGGAGTTTCCGCATGTCTCAAATTAAGCCCCACCTGTTTCTTAAAAGTTATAATGGCTCGTTCTCCCGGAATATAACCGAATCTAGGCAATAGCAGGTATGCTCCGGTAACCAGTATCATTAACACGATAGTGGCCGCGGTGCCAAATCTATTTTTGACAAATATAAAAGTAACCCCAGCAAAGATCAGCATCAGTGGATAGATAGTAAGAATATATCTGATGTCGCGAAGATAAAAAAACGACATAAAAACTAGCGTGCCTAGGCCATAGATAAGTAAATAAAGTGAATTCTTTCTTAATGTTGTCGTCCATAAACCGATTCCCATTCCTATTAAAGAAACAAGGGCGACCACTGGACTGATCAAGTTATTTTGAAACCAAAGAAATCTTTCGGGTTGTCCCACCAGTATTTTTAGATACGGCATAAAATTCAAAGTAAAATGTTCGGGTGAAAAACTAATTCCTGCAGAAAGATTTTTATGTCCCACCAGTATTTTAGTCATTGATAGGTAGAGGGCTAAAACAAGGATGGCAAAACCGGTGGAAAGTAAAAACGATGAGATAACTTTTTTCTTCGATTTGCTTTTGAAAACACGATATCCATAAAGGCAATAAAAAGTGATCGTTAACGGAGCATTAGAAAATTTAATTAAGCTCATCGATACTCCGAGTAGACCGGCTAACAGCGCTCCCCTTTTAGTTAATGGGGTAATGAGAAGATAAAGACCGCACAATGAAATAAAAAGAGTAATATTTTCTGCCATCAATAATGTTGGCAGTGTGTAAATATAAAAATTAGTTACAAAAAATACCGCTATGACGGCAATGATTAAGAGGTCTGATATCTTCCGGTAGAGCAGTCTATAGGCGCAAAGCAGGAACAGCAAAAGTGAGCCAAATCCCAATGCGATATTAGCGAAATAAAAGGATCGGACGTCATTAAACGCGGCAAAAAAAGGGATCAAATATAGGCTATATATCGGCGGGGTAATGATTCTACTTTGATAATCAAACGCCTGCATGACAAAACCTTTCCCATGGGCAAAATTCCACGCAGGAGTTGAATAAAAAAGGGTATCGGGATAAGGTTCAAGATTTGGAACTAGAGATCTGCTGGAGTACGGATTTTTTAAAGCGAGAATGAAATAAATTCCGGCAAACACGATTCCAAGGAGTAAAAGTGATTTCTTCATGAATAGGAGTGAACCCTGCTTAAATAGGGAATACGCAACAAAATTTGTAATGCGTGAAACAGGTTAACCCCTTTTTTCTGGTCCAGATAAATGGTTTTCACGAGAATCTCCTTAAATGGTATCATTTTACGGCCGATTATGGCTGAGATCTCTGCTTCTACACCATAGTCATTTGAATACCAGGCAATCTCATTATAAATGTCGCTTCTTATTGCAAAGTAGCCACATAAAATATCGCCGTTTCTTTTGATATTAAAAATATTTCTGATGATTAAATTGGAAATCTGATTGCCCAATTTTCTTATTATCGGGGCATCTTTTTTAAGAATTCGATAACCAAAAACGATTGGGTAATGATCAAGCTCCAGGAGAAATTCCCTCAGTGAAATCGGGTCGTGCTGTCCATCGCCATCCATAAAAATCACTCGATCGCTGTTAAGTTCCTGGGCTTTTATAAAGCCAAGTCGCATTGAATAACCTTTGCCTTTATTAATATTGGAATCAATCATAAAAATATTTTTATGTCTTTTTTTAACTTTAGTGATGATCGCTTTAGTGCTGTCAATAGAGCCGTCATTGATAATAATTACGCTCATGATTTGAGGAATGTTCTTTAACTCCTTTAAGAGGAGCTTTAGAAAATTGGGGAGATATTTTTCTTCATTGTAGACCGGAATGACAATTGAGACCTTTGGCATGCCGTAATTATAGCAAAGATTAGACTGTCGGCCCAACCAAGCCTATAGGCCTATAGAATAGCCAATTTGGTATAATATTCGGATGTTATATGAGATGGCGGCACAGTCATTAAAATTGCCCCTTTCCCCGCTAGCGATAGCTCAAAGAATGGAAGCGGAGTATGGCGTTGGCAGTATCAATTCATTGAATCAGGTTAATTCCGGGTCGGAGGGTCTGGTATTTTTCGCCGATTGCGACTTTGGCGGGGCAACAGTAGTTAAAATATACGACAACGGTCATAATACTGACAGCAGAGTCGAGAGTGAAGCGCGCTTATACGCATATCTTAATGAAGTGGGACGAATCGGTGATTTTGGGGCGCCTCACACTATTTTGACGCAAAACGGACAGATGAGCGCTTCCCTTGATACCGATTTCGGTCATCGCCGGATGCTTCTTATGGAGCGAACCCAAGGGCAATTTTTAGCTAATGCCACGATTTCAGGGCGAAATATGCATCGCGTTGGGGCGGCGCTGGCCAATATGCACGGGGCCTTATCAGACTATGCACAGGGACCCGATGATCTTGTACCAACGATAGAACCGGCCTGGTATCGCAATTGGGGAGCAAAAAGATTAGCAAGAAGCTTTATTGGTAAGCCTTCTTCACACGATCTTGCCTATGGCGAATTTGGTTTCTTTCCGGCTTTAATGCGATCCCCTAATGCCGCGGTTTTGAGTGACGCACAACAGGAGGAAATGAAAACAATCGATCCTCTTATCGCCGCTTTATTAAAAGATAGTCCACTCCCTGAGCGGGCAGATCTGACATTAATTCATAACGATCTCAAACCGGAACATGTGTCATTGTCAAATGACAGGGTTTATTTTATTGACTGGGGAGGGCGGACTTTAGGTCCAGTTACCCAAGATTTAGGGATATTTCTTTTGCACTTATGGAGCGACAGCGATATGACCATTGAGCAGTGGCATAATTTACGTAACAGTCTTTTAGAAGGCTATTCCTCAGCTCATCACCTGGAGGAGTATGAACTCGCCTCAGTAAGAGTTTACATTATTGACAGGGCAGTCGGATTGATTCAGCGTTATTCTGAGATCTCAATGCAAACGGGACATGAGGTGGGAGTCGAAAAGATTGTCCGAACATTGGAACTAATGAAAAGATTACTGGATGAGTAAGCCACTACTAAATTTTCTTCGGGAACAGGATGGAAAGGAGCAGGGAAGCACCAAAAGCCGCCATAATGATTACGAAGGAAGTGAAGGAAGAGATATGGAAGTCGATAATTCCCAGTAACATTTTGATACCAATAAATATCAACACAAAAGATAGACCTTTTTGGAGATGGTGAAATTTGTGAACGATATTCTCAAGGAGAAAAAAAAGCGCCCGCAATCCCATTACGGCGAAGATATTGGAAGTGAAGACGACAAACGGCTTTTGCGAGATCGCAAAAGCCGCCGGAATTGAGTCAATAGCAAAAACGATATCCGTTACTTCGATGAGCAAAAGAATGAGGAACAGTGTTGTAAACATTCTTTTGCCATGTTCCTTGACCATAAATTTCCCATCATGATGATTAGTGGAAAATGGCAGGTATTTTGTCGCTAATTTAACCACCCGATGTTTATTAAAATCGACGTGCTCCTCCTTCTTATCAAAAAATAATTTAATTCCGGTATAAATGATAATGGCACCAAAGACATACAGAATCCAGTGAAACTGAGCAATAACGAAGGCGCCGATACCGATAAATATTCCTCGAAACACGATAGCGCCTAGAATTCCCCAAAACAGAATGCGATGATGATACTTCTCATCAATTTTAAAGAAGTTAAAAATCAACATAATGACGAACAGATTGTCCACAGAAAGGATTTTCTCAGTAACGTAGGCGCTAATGAACTCAGCGGCAATATTTTTTCCCATGAAGAGAAAGATGAGAAAAGCGAACACCATTGACACTGCAATCCAGAAAATTGATTGGATCAAGGCGGACTGAGGCGAAATTCGATGGGCTTTTTTATTGAAGTAGCCGAGATCGGCAATCATAAAAGCACCAATAATGACCGAAAATAGAATAAGGAAAATATTCTGAATATCCACGATGGCTCATTATACCAAGAGTCCCGCCTTGATGAAGTCGACTTCTGTTTGAGAAATGCCGAGCCTGGCCATGTGCCGGCGAAACGGACTGCCTCCAAATTTTCTTTGGCGATTTTCCTCCCAGTCAGTAACAAGTCTTGTTGGTCTGGATCCATATTCTGCTCCGTCTATTGTCGCTAGATTGGCAATGGCGTCGGTATTTAGAGTCGGAAAATGTTCGGTGGCAATTTTAAGTTTTTCCTCTAGTGCGTGCCTTTTTCCTGTCACGAATTCATCAAGTTCTTTTTGATCTCCTGGCCTATCAAGTGTTCCCGCCATTACCACTTCCGTGCGCTCGTAAACTGAAGCTTGAGTTCTTCGCGCCGATAATAATTCTTGGACAGAAGAAATTACGTTGGCAGAAGTCTGTGGTCCTAAGTCAACGGTAGATACTTCATCAATCACTCCAAGTTCATACATAAGAAAAGTCTATAATGAATATATTTCTAAGTCAAGGCGGGATGAACACGTAGGAAATATATCATTGAGTATCCAATGCCGGGGCATTGGCGAATGCTAGCTCATGCAAGATTCTGGGATCGATGCCCATAGATGCCGCTTTACCAATTAGCGATGGATTATCAGGTTGGAAAATACCATTCGTTTCTAGAAAATAGCTCGCTCCTACTACTACTGTCCCAGGTAATCCTTGCTTTATATCCACTCTCACGCCTCTATGTGCAACGACATAAGTCAATAACGCAATGTCAGCGCCGATAATTCCTCTCTCACATAAATCAGTTATCTCAACTGCTTTGGCTATCGGCAATACTTTGCCTGTATCAGAATCGTATACCCCACTGGGTTCACCCTCCAGCTCAGGTCTTGGCTTTCCGGTTACTAATTCTACTTTTAAATCCGCCAATAATTTGGCTATTCTGGCGGAGTCGTCAGGAGTAGATGATCGTAAATCATCAAAATAAACTTGGCTAATTCTTTGACAAACTGGAGATTGACAGGTGGCTTCATGCATTCCTAATTCCACATCTTCCAACTTTGGTTCTCCGTTCTGGACGTAAACGCGTTCTGCCATTTCAAAAAATCCCTCCTTATGTTCAAAGCAATCTATTTCGTCTCTCAATAGTAACTCAGCAGCGCCATAAGCGATGTCTTTAGCGATATCATTTAACTCATCAGGGGAATGAGCTACTAGCATTCCTTTTAACAAATCTTCAGGGGAGGGCTGAATAAAGTCTTTTGGCATACCCTGATTATACTATAAGACATTATTAATTTCAAATTACTGTCTCTTTTCGACATCAGTGACTTCCTTTAAGAAGAAATCAGTCCCGTCAGATTCCAATTTAATATAACCGGAGTTTTTTACAGTGCCCCAACTCAGTTCCGATGGTGTCCCGTATCCCAAATGAACCAGAAAAGATCTCATTACGCCGCCATGAGTTACTATTAGGACTGTTTTTTCGGCATAAGCGACGGCAATTTCTCTAATAAAAGGAATAAATCTTAACATCAGTTCTTCATCGCTCTCAATATCAGGTTCGGTGGGAAACTTGTATTGAGACTTTTGTTCATCTAGGAGCTTCTCATACTCTTCCCAATATTGTTGTAGTTCTTTTTGAAATATTTCTCGCGGTTTTCCTTCAAATCGACCAAAACTTCTCTCTCTTAAAACTGCCGTTGTTTTAATAATAATTTTCTTTTCTTGGGCAATTATTTCCGCCGTCCTTTTAGCCCGAAGGAGATCCGAAGCAAATACGGCATCAAAGGAAACGCTTTTTAGTTTCTTCGCCAAATCTTTGGCTTGATTGATCCCGACCTCTGTTAGCGGCGAATCACTATGTCCTTGCAGTAGCTTGGCAAGATTCCATTCCGTTTCCCCATGCCGAACGATATAAAAAGTAGTCTGTGTCGATTTCATTTTAGAAATTATACCAGGAAGTGCCAATTCATCTGAATTCACCCTTCTGGAGTTTCCTTCGCTCCTGATATAATACTGGTGGACTATATAGCATATATGCTATAACAGCAACTTATTATATACGTGGTGGCCCGACGAGGATAAACCGAAAGTGGCCGAAGCACCTCTAGAGTAAATTTATTCCACCTCCCCATTTTCGGTAATTTTGGTTTCTTCGTATGGTCCGATTATTTTTCGGTAAAGCTCATGAGCAATTGCTGATAATACTCCCAGTGCCCGATTGAGATGAAAGTATCTAGTGGGATAAAGATGCTTAATGATTTTTGTAACGGCGTAATTAAGTGAACCATCCTGATCTTCGATGGGCAGGGATTGTAGATGTTTAATTAACGGAGAAGTTAACTCGTCGATTTCAGGCCTCGTCTCCTTTTTAATATATGGCATAGAGGAATTATATCACGTAAATTTTTATGAAGCTGTTTATTGGCTTGTGGAATCTATTTCGGCAAGAGCGGTCTCAATTTGTGTGGCGTCATCGATAATGTTTTTCACTTCCAGTTCTTCCGCTTCGAGTCTACTTAAATGACCAGAGAGAACCACTATCGGAATAACCTTGGCATTTCTTGCCATTAGCACATCTGTTTTCGCGTCGCCAACCATCACCGTTTCCGCAGGAGTGACATGTTGCTTTTTCATAATTAACTCCAACATGTATGGATGAGGTTTGGTTTTTTCCTGATCGGCAATGTCATGAGAAGTCACTATTTGAGAAAAAACTGACGGGATATTAAACTTAGGAATAATTCTTTCTTTCAACATTCTTTGGTCATTCCCAGTGGCCACAGCGAGAATATATTTATCTTTCAATTGCAGAAGAGTCTCGTTCACCCCCGGAACCAATTTCAAGGCATCAACAAAAGTATTTCCCCAAAATTCTTGGTAATAAATCTCACAGGCTTGATCAACCAATTCTGGTTTTTCTATAAGCAGTTCTTCGATTTCTGTTTTGAATGATTTCCCCCATTTTGCCAGGATTCGTTTCTTTTCTTCCTCGGGAGATAGCGAGACACCAACTCCGTTAATCGCTTTACGATAACAAGCAAAATATCCTTTTATTGCTCCAATGGTAATTACATCATCCCAATCAAAAATAATGAGCTTAATCATGCGGAAAGTATAGCAGAAATCCAAAAACCGACTCCAGGCTAGTTTGGTGTATAATATAACATTATCAATATGGGCTTATCGACAGAAGACAATGTGGGATTAGCAGGAGAGGTTAGAACCGCTGTTGCTGCTGTGGACTCTTCGTTGCTGGACGAAGCTCGTTTACGGGAGCGATTAACAGGTGAAATGGCCACTTTTATTTCAGACATGCGTGCTGAAGTTGGTAGGGTTGGTCCATTTGGAGCACAAATTGGAGAGCAAGCTCACGCGACATTTTTCTTTGCCGAACCGATTTCCGGTACTGCACGATTTTTTGAAGGCGATTCTGGTAGACCAGCGTTAACGTATGTCGTGGCAACGACAGAAGGATTTATTGGACTGCAAATGAGTGATAATAAAGACCATAATGAACTAACAACTAAACTTCAAAGGGCAATCGGGAGTGCTAAGAGAGGTATGGTGGAACATGTCGGCCAAGGTATCCCCGGATATTGGCATCATAGCAATGGAGGACGAAATATCGGTATACCCACAGGTGACGGTTATACTACGAGATTTGGTGAAACCTCGGGAAGTATTCTTGTTGATGTTACCGGTGAGCAAGTAAAACAAGCCCAAGCGGCCAGTCTTGCGAAAGCGCAGCAACCGCTAATAGCGGCATCCGCAAGCGCCGAAACGAATTTAGGTATTGCTCAAGATGTAAGAAGTCGACTTCCAGAATAAGGGTGCTATCCAGGGAATTTTTTCCCAAGCTTAAACTGAGCTAGAACAAAAACTAAAAACATTTCCAATGTATAGAATAATACAAATGCCGAATTGGCAAAAGTGTAATTTTTTATGGTTAGTAATGCCAAGACACTTCCAACTACGGAGGCGAGATAGGTCCAAGCCAGTTCTGTTTCTGGGTGAGTATAAGATTTAATTATCGTGGGCAAGGTGGCCCAGCCTTCAGCGAAAATACTAAAAAGGATGGCAACATTGCCGATTCCAGTTAGTTGCCAAAGTATCAGGCCAACTAGTGAGAGCAGACCACATATCGAATCAAAAATACTGATCTTCCAATAAGCCTTTCTATTGAAAAATGACGCCAAAAAAATACTGATCGGGAATAAGCAGAATGATAAAGTGACTAATGTTTGCATTCCCACTCCCTGCGCCACTTGAGCGGAAAATGTCACCAATGCGGCGATTGACCACATAAGAAAAGTGACTTTATTCGGTTTAACTTTTCCTTTAAGAGTGTCTCTGACATAATAGATTGTCCCGATGCCATTGATCGCAATCCCAAGGAAGATGAAGTATTCATTTAGCACTTTGTTTTAGTATATCAAAAGGTTTTTTTTAATAAAAACCGAGTCCACGCTTGTTAATATGTAGGAAATTATTTAGTCCTAAATTAACGTATAATTTTATTATGATGAATAAAATACAATTCACAGTGTTGGCGATTCTTTTAATCGTTGGCATTCTATCCAATCAATCGACAACGTACTTACTTAAAGCCCAAGACTCTGGCCTCCAGCCACTATGTGCATACAATATGTATCAAAGGGCTGGAATGTTATGGCCGCCATTACATCTTAATAGTGAGTTTAAAAAAAGGATAACGGAGTTCAAACTTTTTAAGGATGTCTATGGTTCTTCTGCTGAAATTACTGCTTATTTCAAACTTGATGCTCCGGAACAAGATATCCGTTCGTTTATTATGCAACTGGAAGATACGCCTGGAATTAGTTCAGTGCGATACGTCAGACGTGATGAGGCACTAGAAAGTTATAAGCAGTTACATAATGACGATCCATTATTGTTGGAGAATATCAGCTCAGAAGCCATCCCTGAGTCTCTTGAGATAGAACTTGATAAGCGTTCATTCGCTGAGTCAATAGGTGAAATATTGAAAAATAACTCGCTTGTAGAAGAGGTGCTGTTTAAAGATTACTACAAAAGTGACTGTTCCGATATTTAAGGTGTCCACGCTGGCTTGTCCGCTGAAGCTTTAGCGAAAGAGGGCTGAATATGTGGGAAATTTTTTCAAGGAGAATCATTTCACAAATGTTTCAACAAACCCACACGCTTTGCAACGATAATTACTTACTTCGCGGCTATTTTCTAGTCCAAACATCTTTAATTTGGTTCCCCATAGTTGCTTTGACTTAGAAAAAACAGTGGTAATGAGTCCTTCCTCCATTTCTCCTTTACATTTTGAGCATTTCATAAATAATAATAACTATTAATAAGAAACATTATATCAGAAGTCCGAATCCACGTATGCTTTTTAACCCTAGATTAGGATAAGATTTTGCTAGAATTGCTAAATGTTGATTTTTATTGATGATTCTGGAGATCCTGGATTCAAGATTAATAAAGGTGCCTCGGCTTTCTTTGTTATAGCCTGTGTTATATTCAAAGACGAGCTAGAAGCCGAAAAGTCTGCCGTTGCTTTAAAACAATTTAGAAGGAAATTAAAATTTCCTGATACGGTTGAATTTAAATTCAACAAATCAAGACGAAGCATTAGGGAGAGTTTTTTGAAGATACTTCGCCCATTCGAATTTGACATTCGCTGTATCGTTGTAGATAAAAAGTTGATTAGGAGTGATGAACTTATTAACAGTCAGCAGTCGTTCTGCAACTATTTTGTTAAGTTGTTATTAGAACATAACCGTGGAACAATCAGAAATGCAAAAGTAAGACTTGATGGTCGTGGAGACAGATTGTTTAAAAGGAATATTACAACGTACTTAAGACGGGAGTTAAATCAACCGGCAAAAAAAGTTGTAAAAAACCTACAACTTGTAGATTCAAAAAACAATATTCTTATTCAAATGGCTGATATGGTTGCCGGTGCAATTCACAGATCTTACGATAAGGAAAAAACCGATGCATCTGTATATAGAAAGATTATTAACAAGAAAATTAAAGATTGCTGGGAGTTTAAATAAAGCGACCTACCTCCTAGCCTGGTTGTCCCAGGCACGCCACCGTCCGGTGACAGTTCGGAAAGTAGGTCTTTGTATTGACATTATAGCAGATGAATTGACGGTTGTGTCAAGCGCATTCCTAGACTTGTTGTCATCTATTTACCGTGTCTAGGCTGGTTGAATATATTGGAAATTATTATAAACAGCCGTTTATTTTGCGTAAGTTTCAAGATATCCACACCTTTTACACTTATATGTGACAACATCTTGTCCGTCCTTCATGCTAAACCCAAGCAGGCTAATCTTAGTTCCCCATTCAAGAGTTATACCTGAGCCCTTTGGTTTAAGAATTCCTTCATTCATTCCTCTTTTACATTTTGGACATCTCATATTACTTGTTGAGTAATTTGTAATAACTTATTATAGCAGAGTCCGAGTCTATTCCTCTATTGTGATAGTTTGATATATTTGAGTGAAGCTAAAAGGTTTGTCTAGGTCGGAGTGAACGGAGATACTAAAGCGAAGCGTTGTGCTGGGGGAGGTATCGCTTTAATTACGCAACCATTTGACAAAGATTTGACAGGGGCTGCCATCTCCCCAGTCAGGGTAGGGATGAATTGTTTCAAGGGGAATAAATCCGAGTTTCTTGTAAAAGTTTCGGGTTCTTGCATATCCTGGGTCAGGATTTATCTCAGATAATGTCTTTACTTCACAAACCTTATATCTTTTTGCCATCTCTTTGAGGCTTTTCTCCATAAGTAGGCTCCCAACTTTTTGATTATGAAAGTCAGGTAAGACTCCGAGCCAGGTTGTCTCTATTGCCTCAGGATTGAGTTCTTTGTAAATTGCAAAACCGACCATTTGATCACCAATAAATGCACCAAAAAGTATATCTTCTTGAGTGGCAATTTTTATTTTCCTAAGTCCTTCTTCGTTAAAATAATCGGGGAGTTTTTCAGCAATCTGATCTGCTTCATCAGATAGATCCGTTAATTTTATGACTATGTCCATACAATTTCAGTATAGCACGAGTTCCAACGTCCACTTGCCTATAAAAAATAGAGATTGTTGCAGAAGTCTAAATTCTTGGTTCACGCTGATTGAATATGTGGGGAATTATTATCAAGGGAAATGTTCTAATTTTACCCCTCCGCTCTCCGATATGTTTCCGTAAATATCCGGCATTAGCCTCTTGATAATGGTGGTTTCATCCCGATACCCATGTGTGGTCTGTGATAATGATACCGATCAAGAAACGTTTCCACAAGTTCTTCGCATTGTGCCTGTTCTTGTAGGCGATATTTTGTCCACCCCAGACATTCTTTGCGTAGACTCCGGTTAAAGCTCTCGATGTGAGCCTGTTCGTTCTTCTTGTATGGTCTGGCAATACGATGTCGGTCACAGTAGGCACCCACATGTTGTTTGAAGGTGCTTTTAAATTCATGTCCTCCATCCGTTTGCACTAAGTGCACGTGTCCATCAAATCTTCTCTGCATGCTTCTTTTGAGAAACAGATATCCGTGTTCTGCAGTAAGCTCTGGAGCCATCATAACATCAACTTCCCGTGTATAGATATCAATACCGGTAAAGGCAAATAGTCCACCAAAGTCCACCGTATCCATCTCAACAACCTCCCGTGGGGATGATACCTCAGGCAGATACCCTCGTACCTGATTCTTCTTCCATTTGCTTTTGACTACCCACTTTTCTTTGAGGATCTCATAGATCTTTGGGACAGATACCGAAACCCCATGTTCACGCTCCAGAAAGTAGGCGATCTTCTGTCCACAGCAGTGCATCTCCCGCTCTCGAATCTTCCATATCCAACGTTTCAGTATCGGATCAACTTGTCTGCCTCTCCGTGGGCCCTTTTTGGCTCTCGTGTATTGGTCAAGAAACCCGAGAAGACCATACCGGGAAACTCCCTGAATCCAGAGTCTAACCGTATCCCGATTCACTTCTAAGCACTTGGCAATATCCTGTTTGTGTACTCCTGCTTCGTAAAGTTCCCAAGCAAGAGTGATTTTTGTAATATTTCGCATGTCCATAGTCTATATGTCCATGCCGGATATTTACGGAGAACTAAACGCTCTCTTGACTTTGATCTAATTTCCAATTAGGATAATAACAGATGAGAAAAAAGAAGAGAAATAAAAAGTCATACAATGCTTCTAATAAAAAATTCTTAATTGTAGCTTCATTAATTATTGTTGCCGTATTATTTACCGGCAAAACTTTTCTACAAAAACAGGAGTCCCAATCCAATAATGTGCTGGGATTACTCCTCGCTAAAGGAGACGATGATTCTGGCGGATCATCTGGAAGTGGTTCCTCAGGGAGTGATAACAGTTCGGGAAGCTCGGGGAGCGGATCGTCTGGGAGTGGAAGCTCGGATTCAAGTGAAAGCCGATCTGGATCGGGTTCTTCAAACTCCGGATCTTCAGGTTCAGGATCATCTGGAAATTCTGAGTCAACAAGTGAAGAAAGCAGAGCGGGAGGAGCTTCGGGTTCATCTGGAGGTTCAAACATAGTTCCAACACGAACGAGGATCATAAATCCCACGACAGGTATTCGCACAGAAACAGAAACAAAACAAGATGAGGAAAGAACGGAAATAAGACTCGGTGAGGAGGAGCGTATTCGCACAAGGACAAAAGACGGAAGAACAAGAATTGATATCACCTCAGGAGGTGTGAAAACCCGATTTGAAATCCGAGATGACAGGGTCGTAATAAAAGCAGAGCAGGAAGATGGGACTGAAGTGGAGCTTGAGGATAACGCCATCTTTAAGATCGAGGAGAGATTGGCAACAAATCAGATAAAAATAGCAACAGATGAAGCAAATAGATTTATAATACAACGAGGTGATGCGGGGGCTGTTAGTCAATTTCCCCTTTCCATTGATCTTGCCACAAATACTCTTATAGTCAATACCCCTTCAGGACAAAAAACCGTAACGGTGCTTCCAGATCAGGCAGTGCAAAATCTTCTCGTTGCAAACATTGTTAGCCGTTTAGGAGGCAGCGCGGTTGTGAATTCCTTTCGGACTGGTGAGACATCAACGTTGGCTCAGGTTATAACACTTGGTGAGCAAAATGGTGTTCCGATCTATGAAATCAATGGAATCTCTGATCAAAAACTCTTAGGCTTTATTCCCGTAACTATTGAAAAGACGGTTGATGTATCTGCCGAAACGGGAGCCATAGTTTCAACTCAAGTCTCATTTGTTAGTCAGGTGTTAGATATTCTCTCTTTCTAGACTCTACATTGTCTTGAAGCTCCAAAACAGTAAGTCCAGGCAGCGTCCACAAATTGTCACCTGAAACTGACTTTGCTGCTTGTTCTATTCTACCAAATCATGTATAGATAGGGGT
>Ga0209541_10004117_pt1 | contig 26033 bp, 24 predicted proteins | sample RifCSPlowO2_01_FD_184027 | JGI IMG/M metagenome (GOLD analysis project Ga0209541, IMG submission 184027) | Groundwater microbial communities from Rifle, Colorado - Rifle CSP2_plank lowO2_0.1 (SPAdes) (version 2) | ecosystem: Environmental > Aquatic > Deep subsurface > Groundwater | place... | reverse complement strand
TTTTGGTAAACAATTGTCAAAAACTCGGCGAAATTTTCCGGTGTTATTTTTAGATCCCTTGCCGTTTGTCCGGCTTCATTTAGTAATTTAAATAATTCAGTAGTTATCCAGCCAGCTACCAGTTTACCGAGTTTGGCTCGTTCTCGCTCTATAATTTCTTCTGCCGTACCCTCAACACTCTCTAGGGCGGAGAGCCAAGCAATAAGTTCTGAAAAAACTTTTTCAGTGTAATCGGCGATTGCCGGATCGCTGATGAGGAGCGTAGCCGCTTCGGTATTTAGGGCGTATTCGGTTTGAAAACGCTGACGTTTGGCTTGCGGCAGTTCCGGCAGGGTTCGCCTTATTTCCTCAACGTCAATTTTGATATAATGAGCCGAGTCGCCTGGCGGTGGTTCTGTGGAAAGCCAGAGAGGAGCGAGATCCGGCTCGGGGAAGTAGCGGTAGTCATGAGCTGATTCTTTGGTGCGCTGAGAGTAAGTTTGATTTTTATTTTCATCCCAGCCGCGCGTTTCTTGAATAATTTTTTCGCCAGTTGCCAAAAGATCGTCCTGTCTTTTAATTTCATATTCAATGGCTCGCTCTACCGCCTTAAATGAGTTAAGGTTCTTCACTTCTACCTTGGTGCCAAAATTTTTAGCAACGCGCTCAAGGCCCGCTGGCATGAGCGAGATATTCGCTTCGCAGCGCATCTGGCCCTTTTCCATGTCGGCGTCAGAGACGCCGATGGCCCGCAGTAATAATTGCAGTTCTTGGCAGAATTTTTTTGCTTCCGCGGCCGAGGTGATATCAGGTTCGGTCACGAGTTCCATTAAGGGCACGCCGGCGCGGTTAAAATCCACAAGGGAATAACTCGCGCCGTCGGGATGGATAAGTTTGCCGGTATCTTCTTCCAGATGAACGCGAGTAATTCGTACTACTTTGTCGCCAATAGTAAGTTTACCGTTTTTTGTGAGCGGCTGGTCATATTGGCTTATTTGATAACCCTTTGACAAATCAGGGTAAAAGTAGTTTTTGCGGTCAAATTTAGAAATAGTCGGTATGTCAGCCCCTAGAGCAAGCCCCACTTTGATGACCATTTTTACCGCTTCAAGATTCATGGTTGGCAGAGCCCCGGGATGAGCGAGGCACACTGGGCAGATATGGATGTTGGGTTCAGCTTCCAATCCTAAACCGTTAGGGCAGGAGCAAAACATCTTGGAGTTAGTTTTCAACTCACAGTGCACCTCCATGCCAATGATTGGTGTGTATTTAGTCATGGGGTGTCAGTATTCAGTATTCGGTATTTAGTATTCAGCATTGAAGTTTTGCGTTTTGAGTTGTGTATATTTTATGATTTCGGATTCAGAATTTGACTGACTATTTCCCAAATTTTTTCATGGATCGCCGGCGGAGAAAGCAATTTACCGTTTTTAACGCATTCTACAAGCATGAATTTAGGAAAGCGACGGGTAATTTCAAGGTAGGTGCGTTCGGCGGCTTTGAGGTGGGCGAGATCAGACTCATGGAGGTCGCGTTTTTTTCTAATATAATCACGGCGACCCTTGCGGTCAACCAGTCGCTGGGCCAAAGCCGCCGGCACGTGCAAAATTATGGTAAGGTCTGGACGCGGCATGCCTAAAAGTTTATGCTCCAGCCAGTCCAACCATTGGAAATATCGTCGGCGGGCGAAGCGCGAAGTAATTTTCCCTCCCTGATGTCCCATATTGGCCGTGACAAATCTATTAGAGACTACAATTTGACCTTGCTCAAGCTGTTTTATAAGTGTTCGCTTGGCGTCATAGCGGTCAAGAGCATAGAACAAGGAAGCGTTATACGGGTCCACAGCCTCGGCCGCGCCATAGCGGCCATTCAAGTATTGCTCTACAAAATAAGCGGAAGGCAAACCATATCGCGGAAAATCAGCCACAGATACGCGCTTGTCTTCTTTTTGCAAATGCTTAACCAACAGAGCAGTCTGTGTTGTTTTGCCCGTGCCGTCGGTACCGTCTATAACAATTAGTTTACCACTATGGCGTTTTTTGCTTTTGGTTAGTCCATATGGAGTAAGCATAGTACAAAGAGAAACTCTAAGCTCTAATTTCTAGACTCATACGAAAGTACGAAATCATACAAATATACGAAATAGTACTTATCAGGAGCACGGGTCATTTTTCGTACCTTTCGTATTGTTTCGTAATTTCGTAAGTATATTTCGTAATTCATGATTCCCGATTCATTTTAATTACTTAGGATTTATAGTGTTATCTTTTAAAAAAGTCCTCATCATAATTAGGTATTACCACTCGTAGATGCTTGACGAGCATGGGATGCTGTTTTTTAACAAGGTTATACATATCCAAAACAATATTGCGGTAAGACATGTGGCCGCCGGGTTTGCTGCGGAGTTCAACCATGTGATAAAGTTCCCGCAGGTCCATTTTATAAAGAGTGCGTTTCTTGAAAGCAAGGGGGATAAGATAACCTGCTTCTATACCAACATCACGGCGAATTATACCATAGGCATCACGGAAGCGGCTGATCGCTTCATTAAATGGGTTGGTGAGCTTGGCGTCAACCAGCTCAAACGGCGTTTCATATCCGTGGTCAATGGTTAGAGGTTGGTTGATTTGCGTGCAGATGCGATGTCTTTGCAGATCGCGGAACGCGCCATAATCCATAAGAACATCAAAAATTAATTGTCCGCCGATTTCATATTCACGGCGCGGCTGGTCATATTGACCGCGGCATTCTGCCATGGCGTCAATGATAGTTTCTTTTTTTTGATCGGATAGCTGGCGCACCTTTTCCAGTATTTGGCGATAGGGATAATTCGTCGCGCCATAAAGCAGTGTTGTTACGAGTTCGTCTTCATAAGAATGCGGTTCAATATAATCAACGCGTGGAGTAGGATTCACTGGCGCACCTCCAAAAATTTTTACGGCTAGCTCATTCAGTTTTTCATTGGTTTTTATCAAATATTCCGAAGGGTCAGTGTGCTTGATTAATGTGGGCGCGCCTTTGATGTCCAGAGATGTGCCCTCAATAATTTGGTCTATTGTTATCTGTTGTTCCAAGTTAGCGGAATCGCGCAGGGACTGTAGTGAAGTTTTGAGTTTTTCCGAGCGCGGGTTATGAGCCGGCGCAAGAGAGGCTTGTTTAATCTCTTCTCCAATCTCTCTTATTTCCTGATAGGGACTCACCATCAATTTGGCAATGGCGTGGCGGAGAGAGCGGGCGCTCATAATCATGCCGAAGTTTGTGAGGGTGGCGGTTGGTAATAAATAACGGACAGCATCCAGCGAGCGAGCTTTTAGTTTTGTCTCGTAAGCCCTGTCAGTAATATCTGCCGGTTTGGGGAAGCGTTTTTGCATGTATTGAATGAGTTTTTCTAGTAAACTTCGATAGGTTGAGAACAAATCATCAACTGTGCGTTCATACAATTCAGCATGCTTGGCCATAATCGCAGGGGGGCGGTGATAACGGGTGGCATCAAATTCTACATAACGCGTGGATTTTTCTTGATAAGCGGCTAAACGATTGTCTTCAATGGATTTGGAGGCAAGGATAGAAACATTTTCGCAGGCAATGGCAATGATGGCCATATCGGCAACTGACGCGTCGCCATAACCCAAGACCCATTTCTCATGAAACTCGGCTGATTTTTCTTCAGTGAGCTCGGCCATGGTGGTACGAATGGATTCTTTGGAGCGGCTATATTTGGCCATGGCCACGGCCAGAACTTCCGGCGGTAGGCCGGCAATGGCGAAGATATCTCTGGCTGCTTGGCTGCTCATCACCGTTTGAAAAATTTACTTAAGCGGATGCGGGCCGACGTGTAGGTCGAGCCGATGTTCGAACCGTACAGCTTCGCTGGCAACTCGGCCATTTTTTCGAAGAGCATTTTGCAGATGACCTGGCCGTCGGTCAGTCGGAATGGGGCGCTATGCGCCCGTACCTCTAGGACCACAATGTTACCCCGTTTACCGCGAACGCTGTACCCGAACCCGGGGTCGAAGAACCCCGCGTAGTGGGAGCGCAGTTCGCCGGTCGAAGGGTCGTAGGGCATGATCTCCGCAGCCATGGTCGGTGGAATACGCACCCGTTCTTTTGTGGCCATTATGTAGAAAGAGTTTGGTTCGAGCATAATCTCGCCGTCGGGCTGTCGACGGACCGGCGTCCAAAAGTGGTCTTCATGATAGTGGTTACGTTTGGTGAGGTCGAGGAGTTCGCTAACGTAGTGGCGGGCCCGGTAGGCAACGATTGGGCTGCCGGTGAGGTCAACACTGAACGAAATTACGTTGTCCTTAAGACGTAACGCCCGGCGGGGAACGGGCTGGCCGTGGTTGTCGGTAATGAGGCCGAACTTTTTGTGAGTGACGACCATTTCCGCTTCCGTGGGGAAACGATCATCTGTGGAGCGAAAGCGAACCTGCGTCATGGCCAGGCCCGGGGCGACCCGGATGGCGAAGGTCAGAGGAATAACTTCTAAGTAAAGTGGGCCCTTGTATCCCGGCGTGATGTAGTCGTACTGGGGGTTGTGGTCGGTCAGGACACGCACGAATACATCAATACGGCCGATGGAGCTCTTGGGGTTAGCTCGCGCATCAAGGGAGCCGGGTAGCGCCAGCGATTCATTGAGGGGAATGATGTAGGGGGTGTTGATTTCAAGAATTGAGCCGGGTTTAAGGTCGAAGTCATAGAGTGTCCGGGTTTTCAACAGTTCAGCAATGGTTTCACTTTCCCGAGGTAAAAAGCTTGAGGCCACTCGGTACACCCGTCGGCCAAGCGTGCAGTCAAGGGAGGCGGGTTGAAATTGCCGCTCGTTCAGGCGGCTCGTTGACCTTATGGCCGGCCGTTGGCCTCGAGCGAGGGCTTTGATGCGCTGGTAGGGGAGCACCATTGGAGTGAGCTTTATTCTCTAGCTTTCAGTTTCAGCCATTTGGCGATGGCATCAACTTGATTGTAGACATCTTTTAGGACAGCATTGCCGTCAATGGTGAATCGGGCCTCGCGGCTCGTTTTTATAATCGTTCGAGTCTCTGTGGGCAGACGTTCCTCGCGGAGGAATCTCGCGTAGGACAACGCGTGCTCTTCAGCGGTTTTGCCGCGCTTACGAAGCCGTTCATATCGCCGGCGAACGTCAGCGGTAATCGCCACGAGCGTTGCGTTCCGTTTTCCTCGCCAAGGAGCCCAATCGGCTCTTGGGCGGATGTTGTCAATGACAACAAGACGTTGCGCGGAGCGGGGAAGCTTGGCTATGGCCATGGCAACGGCGCGTCCCATGACATCCTGACCGAACGTTGCTCGCAGTGTCTGCACGAGTTTGATTTGATTCATCCGAGTGTGATCAATTCCTAGCATTGAGAGCACTTTACTAAGGATGTCAGGGCAACTAATGATGCTGGCGCCGTAGCGGCGCTGGAGGTAGCGAGCCACCGTGCCTTTGCCGCTGCCCTTTGGGCCGACTAGGCCAATAATAATTTGTTGTCGGCGCGTCTTAACCATACGGCTATTCTAGCAGAGTGTCCTTTAATCTGTCGACATTAATCAGAAGACGTCAGAATCAGAATAAGCGATAAGCCATTGCGTGCTTAGTCCGTGGTAACTAGAGACTATTACTTTATGTCTTTTACGCAAGCGTAATCGGCACTCCTGGCCCCATGGCGGTCGTTAAGGTGGAAGATCTAATATAGACGCCCTTTGAGGCGGCGGGCTTGGCGCGTCGCAGAGCTTCCATAAAGGAGTTTAAATTCTCAATTATTTGCTGATCACTGAAAGAAAGTTTGCCGATAATCTGATGAATGTTGCCGGTATCATCATTCTTGAAAGCAATTTTGCCTTTTTTGATTTCCGTGACAGCACGGCCAATATTAGGAGTAACGGTTTCATTTTTAGGGGAAGGCATGAGGCCTTTGGGTCCAAGTATTTTTGCGATACCCGCTAAATCTTTCATCATTTCTGGGGTGGCGATGGCTATGTCAAAATTAGCCGCGCCGGTCTGCCTGATTTTGTCTATCAGTTCTTTGCCACCGATGATATCGGCTCCGGCCTCCTTGGCTTCTAGTTCTTTTTCGCCCTCGGCAAAAACAGCGATGCGTTTGCTTTTACCAACGCCATGCGGCAGAGAAACAGTGCCGCGCACTTGCTGTTCGCCTTGCTTTGGATCAATGCCGAGCCGCACGTGAAGCTCAACTGATTCATCAAACTTTGCTTTTTTTAATTGTTTCAGAAGGACGATAGCCTCTTCCGGTGAGTAATTTTTTTTGGCGATTTTGGTCTTATTGGTCATGTGACGTTTGCCTGCTTTTATCATGTAATTATTTCCTTTATGGTCCAAACGATTCGGTGACTAGCCGGATCTCCCACAACTAGTGAAGAATAATGAATATTGAATATAGAATATAGGGGTTGTTAGTAAATTTGTTACATTCAATGTTCTATCATATTCCATATTCTATTCAACGGTTATTCCCATATTTCTGGCCGTGCCTTCTATGATGCGCATGGCCGCTTCTATATCGTTGGCATTCAAGTCAGGCATTTTTTTCTCAGCGATTTCTTTTACTTGCGCGCGAGTTACTTTACCAACTTTTTCCTGAAGAGGTTTCCCCGAGCCCTTGGCAACGCCGGCTGCTTTCTTCAGCAGTTCAGCGGCGGGAGGAGTCTTTAAAATAAATGAGTAGGTACGGTCCTCAAAGACGGTGATTTCCACGGGCGTGATCTCATCGCCTCGGTCTTTGGTGGCGTTGTTAAACTTTGTGCAGAACTCCTGGATGTTTAATCCATGTTGCCCCAAAGCCGGCCCCACAGGCGGAGCGGGATTCGCCTTTCCAGCTGGGATTTGAAGCTTGATAACAACTTTAACTTTCTTGGCCATAATTTTGGTTGATTAAATTACTAGAATCCCGCTCCGGGAAGGGGTCCGGCCTTCACTAAAGTTATGGCCGGCAAGCGGGAAAACGAAACCGACTTGTCCCACGAAGCCTTGGCGAAGGGGGAGGGGTTTTGAAGAGGAGCATAGCGACGAGGAGTGGGCATTAGCCTTACCAGCTGGGATCTGGAGCTTAATTATAACCTTAATTTTTTTAGCCATAAATTAATTGAAAGAATATAGAATATGGAATATAGAATTTAGATATTTACTACGATTTTTTAATTTGAAGAAAATCTAATTCGACGGGTGTTTCTCGGCCAAACATGGAAACCAATACTTTGACTTTGCCGCGCGTTTCGTCAACTTGCGACACCTTTCCTTCAAAATCTTTGAACGGACCGTCAATAATTTTTACCGGCGTGTCAACAGCGACATCAATCTTGTATTTTGGTTCTTCCACGCCCATTCTTTTTTGCAGGTTTCTGATCTCTTCTTCTGAAAGCGACGTGGGGGTTGTGCCGGTGCCGATAAAACCGGTTACGTTGGGTGTGTTGCGTACCACATACCACGAGTCGTCGGTTACCACCATTTCCACGAGCACATAGCCCGGGAAAATTTTTTCCGTGACCACGCGACGCCGACCATTTTTAATTTTTATCTTTTTTTCAGTGGGAATCAAGATATTAAAAATCTTGTCTTCCATGCCCAATGAATCAATGCGCTGTCTAAGATTGCGGGAAACATTTTCTTCATAACCGGAGTAAGTATGAAGAACATACCAGCGTCGTCCTTGCTGCAAAATTTGTTTTGCCATTTATTTGACGATTAATTTTTCCAACCCCCGTGACAGGATATAGTCCACAATGCCAAAAAAGGCGGCCGTGGCGAGGGATAAGCCGATAACAAGCAGAGCGTGACGCGTTGCCTCTTGTCTGGTTGGCCAAGTTACTTTGACAAGCTCATGATATGAGGTCTTGAAGTAGTTGATTATTGGGTTGTTCCGAAAGCTATACATAAAAAGCCATAGAGCCGTAAGCCGTAAAGCCATAAGTATGGACGGCGCTCTATGGCTAGCGAAGCGTTTACGGCTAGCCGCAGGCGGTTACAGCTTAAGGCTTTTTGGGATTTTAAAATCCCCGGGAAGGGGATAGAAGCGATGATATAGTAGCAAAATGGAGGAGGGATTGTCAAATCTTACATACAAGTGCTAAAGTGCTATTCAGTTCTTTTTACTGGTGAGCTGAAAGCCAGTGCAATGGCGCACAGGCGAGTAGGTGAGCCCACAATCAAAGAAAGGAGGGTCAGCCACATGGCCAGCCCGTACAAGGTGGAGTTTGGGGACATGATAGAGTGTTTTCGGCGCTTGGCAGAGTTCGGTCTTGACTGGGAGCTTCTACAGGCCATCAAACAAGACAGTAGGATCGCCCAAGCTATGGTGTGTGGAGGCAATACTAAGCTCCAGGGTTACGACAGTTTCCAAATAGGCCGTTATCCAGAGCAAACGTTGCAAACGCTGGTGCGCGGTTTATTTGTTCCACCAGACGAGCAGGTGGAGTTAATACGCGAGTCCAATCGCCGCTGGCGCTGGGGCTTTACTGAAGAAGATTTTTCTTCTCTCGGAGACCCGCCCATATGGCCGCGCCAACCGCTCGGTGTAACAGTTCTCGTGCCGTACTTTGAAACAGTGCAGCAGACGTACCTGAGATTGGTAGGAGCGATCAGAGGCAGTTACGGTAGGGAAGAGGTTAACATGCGCGGGCTGCGGCAATTTCGCGCATCATATCTGGAGCTACATGTGGCATCAAATGTTGATCACACTCCAGGTCTTAGATGGGAACGTATTGATCTTGGAGCGTCCCTTAGCACAGAAGAGCGCGAACAGTGGCTCCAAGGAGAATTGGAGATGCCGGCTGCTGGCGTGCTTGCCGCAGTACTGCATTTCCCGCGTTGGGTTGCGAATATTGGTCAAAACCTCGCGCAGTTCATACCTCCAGTTTGTCTTGGTGGGTGGAAGATAGAGGAGCCAACGACAGGGAACTATTGGTTGCGTTTTTGGGTTGGTGCTCCTCATAATAAGAGGGGTCAATCGTATCGCTTCGGACTTTGGGTGGATTCAACTGGTAGTGTTATGCGCGATACCAGACTCGCGCTTCCAATGTTCATCCGATAGGTGAGGGGACGGCAAAGGGCGGAGAGCTTTGGCTCCCGCCCTGTTTCTTTTTTAAAATATTATTGGTTGTTTAGATAAACCGAACTTAACTTTGCCGATGTACCAAGTAGGTGTCAAGCTGCATTCTTATGGATCTATAGTTTATGGCTTACGATTTATCAAATATCAAGATTTTTTACCGCTTTGGCGTGCGTATGGATGAAGCGTTTGCGCGGGGCGACTTCCGAGCCCATGAGCACGCTGAAAATATCATCGGCTTCTGCGGCGTCTTTGACATCCACCCGCTTCATCACACGACTTAAAGGATTCATGGTTGTTTCCCAGAGTTGTTCAGGATTCATTTCCCCAAGCCCTTTGTAGCGTTGGATGTTGAGACCGCCAGTGGATTCTTCAGCCGTAACTTCTTCCTCGCCCTCGCCTTCAGCTACGTCCTTTTTGGCCGGAGCTTTTTTAGCGGCCCGTTCCTTTTTGATAGCCAGCATTTCTTTCTTAATTTTTTCCAATTCTTCATCGCCGTAAGCATAGCGGATATCTTTGCCAGATTGGATTCTAAAGAGGGGTGGCTGGGCTATATAAATATTTCCGCGTTTGATGAGGTCTGGAAAGTAGCGGTAAAAGAGGGTTAACAGAAGCGTGCGAATATGCGCGCCGTCAACATCGGCGTCAGTCATAATAATGACGCGGTGATAGCGCAAATTCGTTATGTCAAATTGTTCGCCAACGTTAGTACCCATGGCGATTATCAATGATTTAATTTCGTTGTTGGCAAGCATTTTGTCCAGTCGTGCTTTTTCTACGTTAAGAATTTTACCGCGCAATGGCAGTATGGCTTGAAATTCACGTGAGCGTCCTTGCTTGGCCGAGCCGCCGGCGCTGTCTCCTTCAACAAGAAACAATTCGCTTTTAGAAGGGTCCTTAGAAGAACAATCTGCCAGTTTGCCCGGTAGCATCAACCCCTCCAGCGCTCCTTTTCTAAGTACGGTATTTCTGGCGGCGCGGGCGGCGAGGCGCGCTTGGGAAGCGAGCATGACTTTTCCGACGACTGCTTCGGCGTCGCGCGGGTGTTCTTCCAAAAAGCTCTCAAAAGTTTCTCCAAAAACAGTTTCCACGAGCGGTCGCACCTCGGCATTGCCCAACTTGGCCTTCGTTTGCCCCTCAAACTGCGGTTCCTTAACTTTTACGCTAATGACCGCGGTCAATCCTTCGCGCGCGTCGTCGCCAATCAGATTTTCATCTTTTTCTTTAAGGAAATTTTTTTTGCGAGCGTAGGCATTAAGGGTCCGCGTGAGAGCGGTGCGGAAGCCGACCAGGTGCATGCCGCCTTCAGAATTATAGATGTTATTGGCAAAGGCAAAAACGGTTTCAGCGTATTCGTCGTTGTACTGCAGGGCTATTTCAATGCGCACGCCTTCTACTTCTTTGTCTACATAAAAAATTGAATCATGCTTGGGATTTTTGTGATAGTTAAGATGTTTAACGTACGAGGCAATGCCGCCCTCAAAATAGAATTGGTATTGATTCGCCAGAAGATGCGCCGATTTGGGAGCTGATTCACGCTCGTCAATGACAATGAGTTTTACGCCCTTGGTGAGATAGGCTTGTTGGCGAATGTGGCCGAGAACTTCTTTCAGAGAAAAAGTCGTAACGGTGAAAATACTTGGGTCAGACTGAAAGAGGATGGTTGTTCCGGTTTCATTTTTGGGAACCTTGCCCACAGCCTTGACCCTGCTTGTGGCTTTGCCGTATTTGTATTCTTGAGCCCAAATTTTACCGTCTCTCTTTACTTCAGCGCGCATGAAAACCGACAGAGCGTTGACCACCGAAACGCCCACGCCGTGCAATCCGCCGGACACTTTATAGCCGCCCTGGCCGAATTTACCGCCGGCATGGAGCGTTGTGAGAACCGTTTCCAGCGCCGATTTTTTGGTTTGTTTATGGATGTCAACCGGAATACCTCGCCCATTATCACTTACTTCCACCAACTCGCCGGGCAAAAGGCGGACGACAATTTCCGTGCAAAAACCGGCCATTGCTTCATCAATGGCATTATCAACAACCTCCCAAATTAAGTGATGCAGACCTTCTGAGGCCGTGTTTCCTATAAACATTCCCGGCCTCTTGCGGACCGGGTCAAGTCCTTCTAAAACCGTGATTTGTTTGGCGGTGTATTCACTTTGGGCGTTTTGGGAGGTATTAGGATGCGATCTTTTGGGTATTTTTTGAGGCATGTTTAAGTTATCAGAATAGATATAGATTACTGTAATTTTATCATTATTTAGTTCGTGGTACAATAGCTGCATGCCCCGTTAGAAGGCCGTCTTTATCGTTAGCCATTATATTAATCGCCAACGTCTCTATGATTACTTTTTCAACCACTTATCTTAATCAACCCCCCGCGCAGCGGGGCGGGGGGTTGGGGAGGCCTTCTAACGGGGTATGACTGAACAATTAAGCACTAATCCGGTTCTTAGCGAGAGTTGGTTTAAATGGGCAAGCCGGTGGGTGAGGTATCGTCCGATTTTACAAAAAATAGCTTTGGTTAGCGTGATCGTTATTGAGGCCGTACTCATCATTTATAGCAGCTATGTTTGGATTGATTACTTTGTGATTAGCCGTAATCGCGAGAAATTCATGTATCAGGAGTTGAGCCGTCCCCTGGACCTTCACAAGATTAATCAGACCCTGTCGCCTAAGCCTATTACCATTCTGTACCCCTTGACGCTGCCGGCTGGGGGATCAGGTGGCTTATACGACGTGCTGGCAAAGTTAGCAAATTCTAATCAGAATTGGCTGGCTCTTGTTTCGTATCAGTTTGCGGTTAATGGAGAAAAAGGTCCAGCCAGCGAAATTCTATTACTTAATGATGACGAAAAATATATTATTGGCGCCGGTCTAGCACCTTCGCCGAGCGCTTCAGTGGAGATGATAATCAATTCGGTGAACTGGCAGCGGCTTAGAGAACGGGCCAAGTTTAATGAACGCAAACCGCGCTTTAGCATCAGCGATGTTAAGTTCGCGCCGGTCATTCAGAAGGGCGCTCCCGCGAGTCCCATTGGTCGGGTTAGTTTCACGGTTATAAATGAAAGCAGTTATAATTTTTGGTCCGTTGGGTTCAAAATCATATTGCTCAAGGGCGATCGTCCGGTGGCTGCTCGTTTTATGACCTTAGAGCAGGTTCGTTCCGTGGAACAACGGCCAGCTTCTTTGAATATTTATAATATAGCTAGTTCGGCCGTGGATCATGTCCTGGTTGTGCCAGAAGTAAACATAACTGATCCGGGCGTTTATATGTCAGTGCCGGGTGAGTCAATTGGTTTTTAATCATGCCGTGGACACGGAGGTTAAGGGAGTTTGTTAGGCAATCCGATTGGTGGCTTTTCGCGAGTCCGATATTAATTATTGGTTTGAGTTTGGCTGTCTTATACAGTATCAGCGCTGTTCGCGCGGGCGGCGATTTATATATTTTTAAAAAACAATTGGTGGTGGCCGTCATTGGTATAGCGGCGGCGCTAGTGGTAAGCGCTTTCAATTATCGTACTTGGCAGTCGGTTAATGTCGTTCTTTATATAAGTATGTTGGCATTGTTAGTTTTGGTTTTATTATTTGGTCAGCGCATTCATTCTACGCGTGGATGGTTAGGTCTAGGGCCATTAAGTTTCCAGCCCGTGGAGTTTGCCAAGCTGGTTTTAGTGATTGTTCTTGGCGGATATTTTGCGCGGCGAGCGCGCGAGCTTAATCGTTTCGCGTATTTGCTGCAAAGTTTTATTTTGGCAGCTCTGCCCGCGGGTTTAGTTTTACTTCAGCCGGATTTTGGCTCGGCGGCAATTCTTTTGGCTTTGTGGGCGAGTTTGCTGTTAATTATTGGCGTCAAGCGTCGTTATCTTGTTGGCCTATTTATTTTAGGGGTCGGTGGAATCATGATGAGTTGGGTTTTTTTGTTCGCGCCTTATCAAAAAGATCGTTTGGTAAGTTTTATTTTTCCCTCCGAGAGAACAAAAAGCCAAAATTACAATGTGCGTCAAGCGATAATCGCCATTGGTTCTGGCGAAATTTCAGGGCGCGGTCTTGGCGCCGGGCCGCAGAGCCAGCTTAGATTTTTACCCGAAGCAGGTAGTGATTTCATTTTTGCGGTGGTCGGCGAGGAACTTGGTTTTGTTGGCGTTTCCATATTATTAGGTCTTTTGGGCTTATGGTTTTACCGTGTCTGGCGTTTGCTTTTTAGGTGCCGCGATGAATTTGCTTCTTTCGTATTAGTTGGCGTTTTGGTTTTAATGTTTATTGAAATATTTATTAACGCCGGAATGGCCATGGGTGTCATGCCCGTGGTGGGAGTGCCCTTTCCTCTCCTTAGTGCTGGCGGTAGTTCATTGTTGGCTCATTTAATACTGATTGGTATTGTGGCTGGCATAGCCCGTCAAGAAAATGCCGGCGGTTATCAGATTTCCAGAGTGTCTGCTATTTGATTTACCACGCACTACGCTTGCCACACCGTGGCGGGGCAGTGCTTCATCCACCCCAGGCGGATGGCATTTGGTTTTAGCTTCCGTGGTTGACATCGCACATTCCTCCCCGTGTTTGTCTTGTTCAGCGGGAGGGTTTCCTCGGGTGCGGGACAAACATGTTATACCACCTTTTGTCGCAATTGCGACAAAAGGTGGTGATTATAATTATAGAATGGGTTAGGACTAAAGTTTTCTACCTTTGGGTCTTGACGTCTGGGCTAGTGAGCTATACTATACTCTTAACTCTTACTCGTTCGTTGTGAGCGAGCATGTTGTAACCGAAGGGTTACGAGGAGCGTAAGCGACGTAGGGGAGTAGAGCAGTCTGGCAGCTCGCGAGGCCCATAACCTCGAGGTCGTGGGTTCAAATCCCACCTCCCCAAAAAATCACCCGACCCCTTTTGGGGTGGGGTGATTTTGTGTCAGAAGTTAGATGGGATTTGAACGGGCAGGAGCGAGCGACGAGTAATTTCGGAAGAAATTACAAGTCTGGCGAGTGCCGATGAATCCGAGCAAGCGCAGGATTTAGCGCTGCCCAGGGAGACGAATCGAGGCGGATTGCTGCCGACGAGGTGAGGAGAGACATCCCACCTCCCTAACCAAAAGTTCCTGATTCGGCTTGTCCTGGTCGGAAGTTTTTTGCTAGTTCAATGGGTATTTCATGTTGCGACCAGCCGGTCATTAGGACGCTTCATAAGCAACAGCACGAAAGAGACAGTTTAGCGGATCAGTCGCTTGAGGTAGCAGGTATTGCTATTTTGCATTTAAAGCCGCATAATCAAACAAGAATTAAGGTTATAAGTTTGTTAGATATGTCAATATGAAGACAGAGAAATTTGTACTAATCGATTCAAACATTTATATTAGTCTCTGTTTTTTTGATCTCGATATCACCAATGTTGGTGTTTTGGAAAAGCTTGGGGAGTTATTGGATCAAAAAAAGTTTTACTTACTTTTGCCTGAGGTGGTGGAACTTGAGTTCGAAAGAAAATTTAATGAAAAAATTAGTTTTATAGAAACTGCGATTAAACAGCTCATTGAAACTATTAACAAAAGTAAGGATATTGGTAGCAATAAAGCAAAACAAAATTTAATAAAGTCGATCAAAGATAGCAGGTCAGTCACGCTTTCGGATATACAAAAGATTAAAGAAGAAGTCAATGGAATCTTTTTAAATAAAAATACAATTCGTGACGGACTTAAACTTACACCCGAAATTCTTGTTGATGGTTATAAAACATTTTTAAAAAGGGAAAAACCATACAAAAATGTTATAGACGAAAAAAGAAAGTACGACAATATTCAACCCGATACGTTAATTATTGCTTCGGCGGTGAACTATCTTGCTACTTTTGATAAATATAAGCTGTATTTTAGTACCGGTAATCCTGAAGATTTTTGTGAAGATTCAAGCGTGAAAGATAAGAGTAAGTTGGAACTATCTGTAAACATAAAAAGTCAATTTGAACACATTAGATATTATTATGACCCACTGGAAATGTTGAACGAGAATTTTGGTGCTTCTTACACAAAAAAAATAATAGATGAATTCGAAGTCAAGAGAAAACAGGATAGCAATTATTTAAGTGCTTCATTGATATCTACTTTTGCTGTTCCACCAGGAGGTGACTTGATTATTGATTCGGCACAAATAAACGCCCTCAATTCTCTTAGAGTTGGGGGTATTCCGGGCACGATATCCTCATATAACATACGTAATGGTCTTACTGGCTTAAATGTTGGGCTTAATACACATCAGTGCAGTAAATGTGGCAACGTATTTCAACAACCTGACAATCTTATAAATGCAACTTCAATGCGTAGTGGTTTCCAATGTCCTGTGTGTGGCAATTTTGATATAATCTAAGTAGTTTTTATTATTGGGTTAGTACATACGTTCTAATATTGTCTCATCAGGTCAACCAAGCAAATTCCAGGCAAATGGACCCGTCTGCCTCCATTTGAGTTTCCGCCATAGGCGGATCTGCCTTTGGCATGACAAGCCCCGGTTGCCCACAGATGACAAGAACGCCCCGGCGGGGTTGTTTTTGTTTTGTGTTAAGAGCTATAATTTCATAATCTAATATGAATAACGGAAAACCACAATTGTATTTTTTACTAGCCATCCTTGTAGGAACTTTTGTTCTAGCTTTTTTCATCTTTCGTCCATTTCTCTACGCGCTTATCTTGGCAATGGTGTTCGCAACCGTATTTGCCCCATTCCACAAAAAGGCGTTCATTATTACGCGAGGGAGGAGTGCCCTGGCGGCGCTTCTCACCACCATCTCCGTTCTCATCGTCGTTATTGCGCCTCTCGCATTTTTAAGCGTACAAATTTTTCAGGAAGCAACACAGCTTTACTTGTCTCTCCTCAATAATGGCGGCGCAACCGATTTTTCTCGCGGTGTGGGTGATACCATGCAGAGCCTCACAAAATTTTCCCCTGTGCCGATAGAATTCTCCGTTGATGTTAACCAGTACTTAAAGCTGGGATTAAGCTGGCTACTCCAGCATCTGGGGCCGCTCTTTGCGAATGTTGCAAAAGCAATGGTGGGTGTCTTTATATTCCTCGTCGCTTTGTATTATTTGTTTAAGGATGGCCACAAACTCAAAGAGGTTGTCGTCGCTTTAAGCCCCCTGCAAGATATTCATGACGAAACGATTTTTAATAAACTTGCCTTGGCGATTAATTCGGTCCTCAAAGGGAGCCTTGCGGTGGGGCTCGTTCAAGGCATATTAACCGCAGTCGGGTTTGCTATTTTCGGAGTTCCCAACGCGGCGCTTTGGGGTAGCGTTGCGGCCATAGCCGCCTTAATCCCCGGCATTGGAACAGCTCTGGTGCTCCTACCTGCAATTCTCTACCTATACTTCAGCGGAGAAACGTTTTTTTCCGCCGGCCTTCTTCTTTGGGGAGTGACGGCAGTAGGTCTCGTTGACAACTTTTTGGGGCCGAAACTTGTTGAACGAGGAACACAGCTCCACCCATTTCTTATTCTTCTTTCTATCTTGGGCGGTATTGGTTTTTTCGGGCCTCTCGGATTCTTACTGGGGCCGCTCGTTTTAAGCCTGCTCTTCGCTCTCCTCGAGATTTATTTTGCGATTAAGAAAGAACACGAAGGTCGATAATACTTATCGCAGCATAGATGATATAATGCAATTAATATAACTATGTCTGACAAAGTCAAAAGAATTATCTTTATTATTGTTATTGTCTTGCTTCTCTTGGCTTTTGTTTTGCCTTTAGCGGTCGGTTATTAAAATTATGAAAAGGATGCTTAGTTTTTTTGATAAATTGGAAGATAATATTCGCGCCGCCTTTAGCAGACGTCCCATTATTTACGCTTTTGTTGGCGGCGCCGCGGTAGTACTTTTCTGGCGAGGCGTGTGGATGGTTGCGGATACTATTCCGTTTTTAACAGGCCCCGTTTCTGTTTTCGTAAGTGTTGCAATCTTGCTTGCTATGGGGCTTTTTGTATCGTTTTTTATTGGTGACAACATTATTATTTCGGGACTTAAAAAAGAAAAAAGGCTGGATGAAAAAATCGCCTCGGAAGTAAAGACAGAGCTCGATATGTTAAATGACATACAAAAGCGGCTCGATGATATCGAGAAAGAGTTGAAAACATTCAGGGCAGAAATGAGAAAAGATATCGTCCCGCCTGCGTAAATTTTGATCTATCCAAGAGATACTGCTATCATTATTTAACTCTTCGATATAATTTAGGGTTATTCTGAGCCTGTCGAAAGATAACATTATGACTATTCCAAAGTATCTTACGCGAATCTCCTTTACTGGGCTTTTTGTCGTTTTCATACTTTTTTCAAGTATTATTGGCTTTGTTACTGATTGGTGGTGGTTTTCCGAGATTGGCCACACACAAATCTTTATTAAATCTCTGGTCGCTAAAATAGCGTTGTTTTCGTCAGTGGGAATTTTTGCCGCTATTTTTTTACTCACTAACTTCTTTTTAGCAATTCGTTCAAAAATCTCTTGGATAGCGGTTTTGCCGGAGGCGCTCATCGGTCGGTCAGTGGATTTGGACAACCACCTGATTAAAAAATTAGCCGTTGTTCTTAGCTTGGTCATTGCGCTCTTTTTCGGATTTACGGCGGCGGCCGGCTGGCAAGATATCCTGAAATTCATTGCAGGCTCGACTTTTGGTGCGACGGATCCTATTTTTAATAAAGACATTGGATTTTATGTCTTCTCTCTCCCCGTCTTTTATTTAGGTTTAGGCTTAATAAAATTTCTCGTGCTGGTAGCGCTTGTCGGCTCCGCGATTATATATTTTTTGCGTGGCAACCTCTATGTCGCAAACCTGCGATCGTTTAGGCAAATGCAGATAGAACGCGCGGCAAGAATCCACCTTGGTATATTGCTCGCCATTTTTCTGGCAACCATTGTCGCCGGGATATATCTTTCCCGTTTTACTCTACTCACGAGTCAAAGCGGTTTAGTGTTTGGCGCGACATACACAGACGCAACCGTGAGAATATTCATGCTGTGGATTTCAATGACTGCGGCAGTGTTCGCGGCAGTTTTAGCTGCCTTTTGGGCATGGAAAGGAAAGTTATCGCCACTCGTCGGAGCGGTTTCTTTGTATGTTGTCGTGGGATTCGTCGGAGCGGTGATCCCGTCCCTTGTTCAAAAGCTCGTAGTTGCTCCCAATGAGCTCGTGAAAGAAATGCCGTTTATTAAGCACAATATTGCCGCTACCCGTCAGGGATTTGCGCTTGATACCATAGAGGAGCGGGAAATTTCGGGAGACAAGCCTATCACTGCGGCTGATATTACGAACAATAATCTCACGGTCAAAAATGTACGGCTGTGGGACAGGAAACCCCTTTTATCAACGTTTTCCCAGATACAAGAAATCAGAACCTATTACGAATTTGCCGAAGTTGATAACGATCGCTATATCATAGATGGAGAGATTCGCCAGATCATGCTCTCTCCACGGGAGTTGGCTTCAGAGAGTCTCCCGAATAAAAACTGGATTAATGAACGGCTGACATTTACACATGGTTACGGTGTGGCAGCCGGACCGGTGAATCAAGTTACTCCCGAAGGCCTGCCGGTTTTATTTGTTAAGGATTTACCGCCCAAATCGGATGTGAAAGAGCTCGAAATTTCGCGCCCTGAAATCTACTTTGGCGAACTTTCAAACGACTATGTCATCACCAAAACAAAGTCCCGTGAGTTTGACTACCCCAAGGGCGAAGAAAATGTCTACGCAACATATGAAGGTAAGGGCGGAGTGGAAATAAACTCGTTATTAAAGCGCATCTTTTACGCGGTGAAATTTCAATCCCTTAAACTGCTTTTGTCCAATGACATAACCAGCGAGAGCCGTATTCTGTATTACCGCACCATTGCCGAAAGGGTCGCCAAGATCGCGCCGTTTTTGACCTTTGACCGAGACCCATATATTGTCATTGCCGATGGCAAGGTGTATTGGATTGCCGATGCTTATACCACGAGCGACCGTTATCCTTATTCCCAGCCGTTGTTGTTGAATGGCAAGAGTGTAAATTATGTGAGAAACTCGGTAAAAGTGGTGGTTGATGCGTATAATGGCAGTGTCGTTTTCTATCAAGCGGACGCAGGGGACCCTATTTTAAAAACATACGCCACGATTTTCCCAGGAACATTCCGGCCGCTTTCGGAAATGCCAGAGAGCCTGGTTTCTCATTTACGCTATCCTGAAGATATTTTTACCTTGCAGACTGCCGCGTATTCGGTCTACCATATGGATGATCCGCAGATTTTTTACAACAAAGAAGATCAGTGGGAAATTCCGGCCATTCCATCAGAAGGAGAGGGGGCGTCCCGGCCAGGCGCAATTCCGCCGATGCAACCACGGCACATTATTATGAAGTTGCCGGGAGAACAAAAAGAAGAATATGTTTTGATGTTGCCTTTTACTCCCCGCGCAAAAGACAACCTGTCCGCCTGGATGGTCGCCCGTAACGATGGAGAAAGCTACGGAAAGTTGTTGGTCTATCGTTTCCCCAAAGACAAGCTCGTGTTTGGACCTAAACAAATTATAGGCAGAATTAACCAAGACTCCGAGATTAGTCAGCAGATATCGCTTTGGAGCCAGGGCGGGTCGCAAGTAATCCAAGGCCCGCTTTTAGTTATTCCGATTGAGGAATCGCTCTTGTATGTACGCCCGCTCTATCTCAAGGCTGAAGCTGGAAAAATTCCCGAGTTAAAACGGGTGGTTGTGGCGTATGAAAATAAAATTGCCATGGAGGAGACGCTGGAAGAGGGGTTATCAAAAATCTTTGGAATAGGTGCGGCAGGGAAATCGCAACAGGGCGCGGCAACAAAAACACCATCCTCAAACGGACCACCCGCAAAAGACGTTGAGGAGCGCATACAAAGAGCGGCGTCCGCGTATGAAGAGGCATTGCGAGCGCAACGCGAAGGCGACTGGACACGCTACGGCGAGGCAATAAGGCGACTGGGAGATATTCTGAAATAATAAAACAGTGAACATCATGCACGTCTTGAATGCCACTCAGGCAAGTAGACCGACGCTACAGCTTGCAATACCTCAGTCTTAATACCGTCCACGACGCCCAACCAAGTAAATTCCGTCTCCTCCTACGCCAAGGCTACGGGGGGACACGGCAAATGGACATGCTTGTCCTGCGTAGCTTTCTTGCCCTGCGTAGTCTTGACGAAGCATGGGAGCGAAGTAGGGTCTGCCTCGGCGGCTACCTAAATAGGTGATCGAAAAAGCCCTTGAAAGTTCGCTAACAGTAAGTGTTTTAAAAATGACGACGCCCGGGAGTAGCTGCTTGGTGCAACTGTCCCGGGCGCTTGTCGTTAATCTGGTTGGCGGCCTCTCGTTAGGCCTTGTTGATGGCCTCGAGGCCGATTCGCATGTGTTCCGGATCGTCAGTGACCGTCTGGCTGAATTCGTGGGTGAGGTCGTCGTCGCCCATGATGTCCTTGACGGCTCCTCCGGAGATGACGCCGGTGCCTCCTGCGTGTTCCTTGGCTCGTGCGAGAATGCCCTCGGCCCTGTCGCCGAGACGATCCGCGTTGTCTTGCACAAACTTCTCCACGTTTACGAGTGCGTACATGGCTCTCCTTCCTTTCGTGTTGCTGGCTGATCTTGCCTAGAACAGGCCGAGCTGTGTGAACGTCGGCTTCAGGCCGAACTCCCAGAAGCCGAGAACGAAGACGCTTATCGAGAAGCTGAAGCTCAGAATGAAGAACCCGAAGAGCGTGAGGCCGAGATCATCGTGGGTTTCCCTGAGAAATGATCGCACTTTCGTCGTGGTGATGCTACGTGTCATGGCGCTGCCTCCTAGATGTACTGCCGGAACAACTCGCGGTCGTCGTCCGAACACTCGTCTGTGATCCAGCCGACGACCGTTATGTCGTGCCCAACGACGTGCACATCGAGGCGGTTGAAGTCGAACTGCCCAGGCCCTTTGCTGGCGTAGCCCGACCGCGTCTGCAGGTCGAAGAACATCAGCGCCAGCGGCTCGACCTTCTCCTGGGCGACAATGGCCCTGACGATTGCCTCGGCTGCGTTGATGGTGGACAGGGCCGCTTGGCCGCTGATTCCCGAGAAGATGCAACGGGATCCGTTGATGGTGTAGACTACCGTACCTTTGCGTGAGCCGGTTCCGTACTGCACTTGCTTGAGCATGTCTGCCCTCCTTGTTTTTGTCTCTTTTGGTGAGACGGTTGCTTCAGCAGCCCCAGAGCTACCGGAGTCACCGCCCCACATCGTTGTCAAAGAGCACTCCATCTTATTCCGTTTCTGACCAGTTAGTCAATACTACGCTAGAAACTCCCGAAACACGCAAATGAGATACAGCACAACACCCCAATCTAGTGTTCCATTTGTTCCATTTACCCCGACCCATTTACCTCGGTAAACAACCTAAATAGGCGATCCACAAAGCCCTTGAAAGTTTGCTAATCAGGGTGTGTGAGCGATACGTTCAACCAGAATACATATTGTTTATCAAGAGGTGTTTTGGTAGTATTAAACGTGTAATTTTTGTCGTTATTAACTATATATGTCAGATCGACTGCGACCTATCCCCGACGCCGTTTTGCTACCCGAAGAGCGAGCGGCATTCAAGGCGTCTGGTCAGTCAAAGCTTCCCGGTGCCCCTGAAGCAGCGTACGAATCTGTACTGGTGGCGCGTGAAGAAGAATTACCGCTTGATCTAATGAGCACGGTTGGTAGCGATCTTGACCGATTCCTTGCTACCACAAGAGCTGAGGATCAGCGCGCTGTTCAGCGCGAACGGTTTCAAGAATTACTACGAAATCCGACCATGCTTGAAAATTATTTTGACATGGCTCGCATTCTTGAAGAACGCTGGCAGGAGCGGCGGGGAGACCTTGCCCGTTATCAAGCAGTATTTCTTGACAACATGGATCGTACAGATTTTTATTCACACGAAGTAGCAAAGCAGCACAAAGACGCGCCCACCTACACTCCCAAAACGCTCGGCGCATGGCTTCGGTTGTGCGTAAAGAGTAATGTATTTCGTTCGGCGGCAGAAAAAATTATGAGAGGTCTCTATACTGCCAATACGCGCGACCCGGAGAGTGCAGTGGACTTTATCTATGCATTTACAGAAGCAATCCTTGAGGCGGACGACCAAGAGACGTTCATGCAAGGCTTACGCCAGTTGTGCGGCGATACCGATGTCTTCCCTTCAGGTTCACTCGGAGAAAAGAATATGCTGCGTGCGAGTGTTACGACAGATAACGACCCCTTGCTGGAAAGGTTCATGGCCGTTGATGCCGTCATGAGCGAATTTGGCCGGCGTTACCTTCCCGATGCCTACACAGCGATGCAAGCCAGGAACAAAAAACTCGCTGGCGACCCGAAGAAAAAAGATGGTTTTCTGGTGACAACCGTCGAGCGTGGTTTGAAAAAAGATCCTGGCAAATTGCGGTCCTTAATTGGTTTATACGAACGACCGGAAGGTCTTAATGAAATTAGCGCAAAGGACTTTAAACGTTGGCCTTTTACGCTCACTACGGGCGGTGGGCGGGTGCGTACACTTTTCAACGAACGTATCGCTGCCGAGAACGAGCGCTTCGTTTCACTCTCCCTCCCTAATACTGGCAAGATACTCTATCGTGATCATCCGTCGGAGGTCCTCCGAGAGATTATCAGCAGAGATTTACGTCAGTCGCCAGTGGCAGGGGAAGAAGTCCTTTCCGTGCCAGAACAACTCACTAGTCTCTACTATTTGGCCCCCGACCTCGACCGTGATCAGGTCAGACTATTAGTCGACGCCAACGATGTGTTACGGCATGAATTATTTGAACAGCGAGTGCATTCAGTGAGTCCTCGGGGCGATAAGATGCTGGTCGTTGATCCCGAACTACAAGCCCTCGGCGTGCGCAGCATTGTGTTTGCCCTTGGAGATCCGCGTACAAGAATTACCGTTACCGTCGAAGCGTTTAATTATTACTTTGTATTTGCTCTCAATGAAGATACAGATTTTGAAGTGGTTGGTGCGCGCCAACCACTACCAGGATCCTTTGAACGTCGAGCGTTTTTGGAGCATATGGTTTTGAGCCACCTTAAAGAGCTGCAGTGTACCGATCGTGTGGTCGCTGGCGTAAGTGTAAATGCGCATAGCGGTAACTTAGAGCGGCAGCAAGAGTTTACGGATCGCCGTGGGCATTTGCGCAAGTTACCACCTGGCCAAGGGTACTCTGAAACGCAACGTAGATTGGCGCTAGATGAACAGGGATGGGATATTGTACGCATCAATGCAGAACTTAGTCTTACCAAGACGCAAGGTATGAAAACCTACGTCGGCATCATTGACCAGGTCGCTATAGGTGGTCGAGAACCGCTACTGTCACGCGCACCACATGCTATGGATCGTTATCATGAGCTCATTACTTCAACGGAGGGCGCGCAATATCCGGCGGTTTCCAAACAATAGTCCTACTTCGCCAAGGCTATGCAGGATACAATGAGTAGTGAAGTGGGGTATAAAGTCATAGTGAAAATTGTCCACAAAAGAAAAATTCAGTGGCAAATAAGCCGTAGTTCAAGCAATTAACATCCTATTGACAGTAAGGAATAATAGGTTTATCTTTAGGTTATCTAAAGATAATTTTAATAATTGTTATGAAAACCGTCAGTTTGAAGGAGCTTCGCGAAAATGTTTCTAGCTATGCGGCAAAGGTGCAGAGTGGGGCAAGTTTCATTGTCATCAAGCGTTCAAAGCCGCTCTTTAAAATCGCCCCTGTTGAAGATGAACGATGGGAAGAGGTTGTTGATTTTACAAAGATTAGTCGAGGCGGAGTTTCCATAGATGAAGTACTCGCTCGTCTTTAGGTGGTGTGCCGGATAAGATTGAGAAAGCGCTTCGGAAACTCTCCGATAAAGAGCGCCTGCGCCTTAGGGAAATCCTCGTCGCCATAAAAGCTGGTCATCTCGACGGGCTTGATGTTGTAAAGCTTAAGGGATACGATGACATCTATCGGGTGAGAAAGAGAGATATTAGAATCATTTTTAGGCGTATGAAAAACAGAACCATAATTTTGACTATTGAACGGCGTTCCGATACTACATATAATTAGTTTCAATAACTTCCGTGCCCCAAACCAGTTACGAAACAGTAAGTAGCTGGGTGTGGGCAATTGATAAATCCCGTTAGAAATTCCCGCGAGGTATTGCGATCCCCGCGTGAATTGTCCCAAGCGGTAACCCACATTCACCCCGTTAGAAACATGGTTTCTAACGGGGCCAGGAGCGGCGGGGTATTTCTAACGGGATAAACTAAATTTGCCATCGTTCACTGTGGTTAACCAACGTGTACGAAGCGAGGCGAAAGCCTCGTTTTGTGCTTTATTCATTGGTGTTTTTGCCGGTTCCCACATTTGTCAGGATGATTTTATTAACCATTGACGATATGGTTAACAGTGTTACCCATCCCTTAATAATTAAGTGTCACCTATTACTGTTAGCTGTACTTCGGCTTTCTTTTTTTTAACCATTTGCTATACTTCCCACCGGTTCAAATGTTCATTAAAATCAAGTTAACCACGTGTAAAAGCATGAAGGGAGAAGCACCATGATAATTGGCATTGTTTCAGACACCCATGAGGACAAGGCGAATGCGCTTCCACACATCATGGCTGAGCTCAAGGTCAGAGGCGCAGAGTACATCATTCACTGCGGCGACATTGAGCCAAAACATCTTGATCCCAAATTGTTCGGGGGACTGCCGGTCATCTGCGCACTCATTGAAGAACAGGTGGATAGAGATGAATTCAGGACTCCACCCGCAGGATGGACATTTACTACACCGGGTAATCGGGTCCATCGCATCGGCGATATGTTGGTTTACGTCGGCCACAAGCGGTCGTTTGATTTTTTGACGGGATCAGAGGCAGAGTTACTGGCCACAATGGACAAGATCAGACGAGACAACGACGGCTTGCGACTCATGACCTCCGGCCATACCCACCATCAGATATCCTGCCAAACCCGACTGGTCAATTTCGTAAATCCCGGGGCGGTGGAATTATCCTTTGACGGTTATGAATTCGCCCTGTATGATACGGGGAAGAACAGAACCGTCTTCACCAGAATTCCCGTCACTACGCCCGTCATTGAGAGTTTTGCGGTCGGGGTAGTTTCCGACAGTCTGAATATTTCCGATCTGGATCCCGCGTTCTGGGCTAGATTAAGGCAAGAGTTCCTCGAACTCAATGTGAGACACGTGATTCACTGCGGAAACATAAGCGTCAAAGATGTTGGGCGGGAGGAGCTCGGCGAGTTTGAGGTGTATTACAACCTTCGCTCTGATCAGCGAAAATCAGACGCACCGAAAAACTGGCACCTCATCGAACCCGCCAATCCCGTGGTGGAGATTAACGAGTATCGTTTCTTTGTCCAGCTTGATTTGGGTGCTGACCTGAACGAGCAGTCGGAGCTTGATCTTCATCGGGTATCGCTGAATTTGCGGAGGCAATATCACGATATTCGATTCATTCTCTGTGGTTTCACGCGTCCGTTTCTGGAAGAGGGTGAACAGGTGCGAATCGTGAATCCTGGCTACGCCGTGAGAGACAGAAGCTTTGCCGTCATCACCTTGCCACGAGCAGAAATTCTCTTTGGCCAGGTGCCGGTTGATCCGCTACCGCTACTCGAGTCGCGTTAGATTTCATCACGTACACAGAGGGGGGATAGTTCCTATCCCCCCTCTTCTTTATTATGAATATTGATTATGGGCGAGTGAGAGAAAAGTTCGCTAATGCTAGTACGGGACACGAGTGGTCAACCAAAATTTTTCTCAGGAATGCCCCGTGTCCGCCAACTGGCGGAGGGGTGTTTCTTGTTTTTGGGAATCGCTAAAGGTGATGTATTGATCGCCTGTTGCACATGCGTTGTGTTTTAGGCAGGCACATTTGGCGGGTTGATTAGTTGATAATTTGAAAGAAATTCGTTTGGTGTTTTACCATTCAATCCGCAGTGTTCAAGATCATTGTAGTA
>Ga0209541_10004116_pt1 | contig 26036 bp, 24 predicted proteins | sample RifCSPlowO2_01_FD_184027 | JGI IMG/M metagenome (GOLD analysis project Ga0209541, IMG submission 184027) | Groundwater microbial communities from Rifle, Colorado - Rifle CSP2_plank lowO2_0.1 (SPAdes) (version 2) | ecosystem: Environmental > Aquatic > Deep subsurface > Groundwater | place... | reverse complement strand
AAAGTGGAAGGTTTAAGAGGTTCTGGCCCCCAGATGTGCAACTTATGGCAAAAGAGATACTCTGGTTTCACGTTGTAATTTGGCCTGCACTTCTTATGTCTGCTAAAATTAAACCCTTGCCTAAGAAGATTTTTGCCCATGGCTGGCTTACTGTTAATGGTGAAAAGATGTCAAAATCAAAAGGGAATTTTATTATTCCTGAGGAGATGGTAAGGAAATATAGTGTAGATGGCTTTAGATATTACTTATTTAGAGACATTCCTTTCGGAGAGGATGGGGATTTTTCTGAGGGTGCTTTGAAAGCCCGCTACAACGGGGAGCTTGCTAATGACTTGGGAAATTTGGTTAGCAGAGTTTTAAGCCTGGCTGAAAAGAATTTCAATGGGAAGATAAAGAAACATCCTGTTGATAAAAAGCTGTCTGAGAGATTAAATTTGAAAAAGATAAGCAAGCATATGGAGAATCTTGAGCTGCATCTCGCTCTTTATGACATCATGGGTTTTGTAAAAGAATGTAATAAGCATGTAAATGATGAAAAGCTCTGGGAGAAGGAAGGAAAAGACTTGGAATTGCACCTGTATAGCTTGCTGGAAGCGATAAGGATTATTGCTATCTTATTGCAGCCGTTTATTCCTGAGTCTGCTGAAAAAATTAATAAACAACTTGGGATTAAACAGGGGTTGTTAAAGGATTGCAAATTTGGGTTAGTTAAAAATTATAATGTTAAAAAAGAGGGGATTTTGTTTCAGAAGGTGGATGTTGATGATGAGCGTTCGCATCAGCAGATAAATCATTTTTCTATAGACCCCCAATTAAAAAAACAGGGAATAAATGTTTGCATGGCTCTTATTAAAAATGTTCCCATTGCAAACAAGAATAACAAGATAGAAGAATTAAAAAAAGAGGTAGCTAAAAAGATATTAGGGGGAAAGATAAAAAACGATAATGTTCTAAATGGTTACAAAGAGTTTTACCATAGAGTTGGGATGGATTGTTTACCTGCTGCAGAGAACCTTATCAATCTTGTAAATAAGAATAAAGGATTCCCAAATATCAATAATGTTGTTGATTGTTATAATGCTGTATCTGCTGAAACAGGCTTATCTTTCGGCGCTCATGATGCTGACAGAGTTGAAGGAGAATTGCGATTTAAGACAACTAATGGCTCTGAAAGGTTTGTTCCTCTTGGAGAGAAATTACCTGTTAAAATAAATAAAGAAGAATATGCTTTTATGGATGATAAAGAGATTTTATGCAGAATTGATATAAAGCAATGCGATAAGACAAAGATTACTAAAAACACAAAAAATATTATTCTTTATGCTCAGGGCAATCAAAATGTGAAAGATGGTTATTTAAAAGATGCGGTAGTCAAGGTATGTGAAACCCTAAAAGATATATATGGGTGCGGATATTCTATTTTAAAAGAGGTGGAATGATTATAACCCTGATGGTCTTGTTCTCCACTCTGTTAAATCGTATTTCTTTGCTATTGCACTTATCTCTGGAATTGCTGATCCTGGAAGACCCGGATAGCTTGCCCTTATCACAATCCAAGAGCATCCTGCTGTATGCTGTTCATCGGGCAAAAAATCTTGTTTGATGATACTTGCCTCAACTGAGTCGTATCTTCTAAGAAGATAACTGGCGGTAACTGATTCGCTTGGTTTTCTCGCACGGGTTTTATCTTCTTGTTCCCTTACCCGATGAATAAGTTCTGCTCGACCTGTATAAGTCTCTATTGTTCCTGGTATTTTCATCATCTCTTTATCCAGGTCTAAGAAAATATCATCCGGGTGAATCCGTAATCTATGACCCCGGGTATCTGCTGGAAGATGTGCTCTGTCTATCCAGATTTGATAGGGCGTGATGATGCTAAAATCTTCATGTACTGGCTTCAAATAGTTTGGTGCCGGTTCAGAAGATTGAACCTCAAAGCGAAAGCGTGATCCTGATTGATGTATTTCATAGTTCTCTGCTCTTCTGAATCTCAATAAAGACCTTTCAAAAAAACTATTTCTTGGACATTTTAACTTTGAACCCCTTTCTCGACTCCCTGTGCTTCCACCCATGAGTTTATTCTAATTCGCAGTTATTTAAACATTATTAATTTAAAATATTCATTTCCTAATATCCATTTTCTTGAAAAAGTTAAGTTTATTAACGAGTTTCCCTTAACAACATCATGGAAGAGGTTGACATCAAAGAATTTATGAAGCTTGATTTAAGGGTTGGGGAGATTAAGGCTGTTAAAGACCATCCGAATGCTGATAAATTGTATATCTTGCTGGTGGATATGGGCCCTCTACAAAGCGATTTCCAGATTGTTTCTGGGTTGAGGGAACATTATGGTAAAGAAGAGCTTATTGGAAAACAGGTGGTTGTTGTGAGGAATTTGAAGCCGAGCATAATTCGGGGGGTCGAAAGCAATGGCATGCTGCTCGCTGCAGTGCATAAAGGGCAGATAGCGATTGTTTCTCCTGACAAGAAAACAGAGGTTGGTGCTAAAGTTGAGTAAAAAATCTGATTATGAGGAATTCTTGAAGTGGAAAGCAGGCAAGGAGAAAAAGAAAAGCCATAAGTTCAGAAATGTTCTTCTCATCCTGATTGTTGCCTTGACGTTGTGGTTTGTGCTGGATAAGAATAGCTTTATTGCTTTCTGGAGATGGGTGTTTGGGGTGTTTTAAAAACCTATTTTCTTTTTCTATATGCATTTGTCCTATTTTTCGGGTCTCGAATAACTGATGCCAGATAATCATTAATTGTAAATCTTTTTGCTCTTAAATCTGCGAATTTAAATGTTGCAATATTATCTACAATCGTTTCCAGGACAAGAAGTTTTTGCTTTTCTTTATCTTTCTTTTCTGCCTCGTCAATGCCTGTATGCCTGTTGTCGCTAATTACCAATATAGCTGCTGCCCTGACACCTATGTCTTTTGCCCTTGAGAAACAAGCTGCTGTTTCCATTTCTAATGTAACCGGGTTAATTCTTCTGTATGCACCATTTGCATGCGGCATTTGGAATGTTACTGCCGGAACTGAAATATTTGGGCCGGTATGGAATGTGATTTTTTCACCCGTAAATAGGTTTTTCAAGCTCTCATTTAATTTGCTGTCTGGGAATGCTATTTTTCTTTTTGGGTCTAGAGGATGATATATTCCATCAAAATGATACGATTTGTCTGGAATAACGATGCCTCCTATCGGCAAATTGTGAAATCCTCCGTAAGCGTAACCAACAAAGATAAGGTTTCTGCATCCTCCATCGTGCATTTCTGTTAGAACATCGACCATTGCTGGTGCTCCATAAACATTAAACACAACAGGATAGAATTTTCTTACCTTTCTAACGAGATGTCCATGATAAACTGCATCTTTGCTTGATATTAATTCATCAAATAATTTAAGGACTTTTCTTTCAAATCCCGGGTTGTTAGTTCCAGCTACTACAATGCCTGTTTTTTCAAATTTTTCTCTTCCAAAAAGAGATTTTGCCCAACTTCCCATAGTTCCTTGTACCCTAGAGAATTTATAAGCTTTATCTGATTAAAATTCTACGATTTTATTACTAAACATCGATTGAATCTTTATTTTTCCTGTTCCTGAGAGAGCTTTCCCAATAATATCTGCTTGAAAGCCTGCTTTCTTTATTTCCTTGATTATCTCATTGCTTTCTTCTTCCAGCGTTGATAAGATAAAACCTATTCCGCAGTTAAATGTTCTGTACATCTCCTCATCCTGGATTCCTTTTTGAGAGAGTTCTTGAAATATTGGTTGTGGGTGCAAGGAATGATTTCTTGTGATTTCCAAATCAACTTTTTCTGCAATGTCCTTTAATTTTGTAAACGCTCCTCCTGTCATGTGCATCATTCCATTAATTGTAAATCTTTTGTCTAACTCGAGAATAGTGTCTGCATAAATCAATGTTGGTTCTGCAAACTCTTTTCTTATTTCTTCTTTGAAAATCTCTCTTATCCTTGTGAAGCCGTTGGAATGCAATCCTGAGCTTTTTATCCCTATGATGACATCCCCTTTTTTGGTTTTATTTTCTTTTATATTGGGAATGAATCCTGATAAGGTTATAGTAATGTCAAAGCTGCTTGCCTGCTGGGTGGTTTCTCCGCCTGTAATGGCTATGTTTCTTTTCTTGCATTCCTCTGAGAGATGCTTTATGATTTCAAGCATTATTTCGTGATTATCCTCGGGCATCGCAAGATGGTTCTGGAGTTTGTAGGGGGTTGCTCTTGCCAAGGCTAAATCATTGAGATTCATTGCTAAGGCATCGAGAACTGCTGCCTTGAAGGTTTTTTTCTTCCAATGATATTGGGCTTTGCTGCCAATGCCATCGGTGTGATCTATTTCTAAATAAGAAAACTTCTTTTTGACGATGGGATAAATTCCAGAGCTTACTTCTACATGAGGAGTGTTCCAGGTTTGCTGAATTAACCTGAGCATTTCATGCTTGAATGGTTTTGATGGATTGTACATTTTATTTTTCTGGAAGCTCCCATTTTATCCTGTATTCTTCACAGAATTCTTCTAGTGCTAATTCGTAATCCTCTTTGGTGATTAAATACTCTGTATTGTATGTTGGGCAGAACACATTGAAGCTTCTCTTGTCATAGAAACGAAATTCTGGCGTAAAATAAATGTTTTCATAGAGTAAGAATCTTCTTAGCCCTAGTTGTTGGGCGCAAGTTCTTTGAAGGGGGCTTAATCTTCTGTCTTCTGGATCCAATTGAACCTGACATCCATCTGTTATAATAATATGAATCTCTCCATCAGCATTTTCAAAATCTATTTTCAGAGGCATTTTTATAAAAAATGTGGGGGTGATCAGATTTGAACTGACGACCTCTCGATTATCAGTCGAGTGCTCCAGCCAAGTTGCTCAAACGCGGGTGCATTTTCTAAGCTACACCCCCATAGTGAGAATTATGGCTATTGCTGCTTTTAAAATGTTTCGTCTTTCGATTGCCCTAGAATATTCATGAGCTCTTGCTGAGCATTCGGTCTTTTTTGGGAGTTCTATCATTTTTGATATTTTTTCTCTTCTCCCTTTCTGGTTCATCCAAGTAATTTTCAGTTGAGAGTACTGATTTTCCTATTCTTTGTTCTGTGTCTTTTCGTGCACTTCCTGCTACTCCACCACCTTCTTTTGCTGCATCTTTGCATTTCTGGAATCCTTTTGCTTCTCTCGCTCGGGTGATTTCTGTAGTTACTCTTTCGCCAAGCATATTGAAGATAAGCTCTAGATCATTCATGTGGTCTCGGAGATTTTCTCGCTTCAACCCCTTTAATTTCTTGTATTCATCAATATTCTTGCCAAAGGTTGCTTTGCTGATTTCATTTGTTAAGATAGCGTATTCTTTATCTTCTTCAATATCCCTCTTCTTCCACTCGTCTGTTAATTCTTGTCGAATTGCAATACCCCTTACTCTTTTTTCGATCCATTCATCAGAATATCCTTTAAGCTTGTACAGGACTTTCATGCGTTTTTGAGCCAGTTCAGGATCTTGAATTTCCTGGATTCTTTCATATCCGACCTGAGCAAGCCAGAGCTTGAAGGGCTCTGCTTTTGGGGAGGGAATTGATTGGATTATTCTAAACATCCCCCCTGTATTTGCGCAATCTGTAGCATAGTATTTGCCATCGCTTGAGAGGAGTTTCAGTTGTAAACAAATTGTTAACAACTGGTTTTCCCTTCCTTTTAGGACTCCCCAATACTGCCTTGGGCTGGGGCTTTCTGTTAACACCTCAACTACATCAACTACAGAGAAAAACCATTCTCCATTGTACCATAACCTTCTGATTTTCTTACCTTGAAAGACCACCAATGAGCTTGCTTTTCCCATAAGCCTAGTAAGCTCTTCTGATTTAAAAGCTTGACCCGCACACTTGTCCGTTGTCTGTTGTGTCAAGAACAGATGTTCTTGAGCACGCCAAATTCCTATAGGGAATTTAAGCGTTTTGAATATATATTTCAGAGAATATGAATCGCCCTAGAGAGGATTTTCATCATCCAACAATGAGTTGAACATCTTGAACCTCTGACCCCATGGTTAACAGCCATGTGCTCTACCGGCTGAGCTACTAGGGCTTACCCAAACAGCAAGGAAAATAGTTTAAAAGGATTTCTATAGTCGTCTATTTAGTCAGTTCTTTAACCAAAGCCAGAATCATCTTTGCTGTGTTCTCTATGTCTCTTATATCTACTTCAGATAAAGCTGTATGCTGGTATCTTACAGGGATGTTAATTTGAAACATTTTTATGGCAGAATCAATCCCTGTTAAGTTTGTGTCTCCTTCACCGGAATCAACTATTTCAAATTGATAAGAAATGTTGTTTTTCTTTGCTAATCTCTCTAAAAATAAAATGTCTCCTTGCCTGATTATGAACCCTTTTCCTTGCTTCTGGAATGCTGGACCATTTCCAAGTTCAGGGATTTGCCATCTTTTATTCTCAAATGGTTGTGCATATGCGGAATCAACAGAGATTATTATATCTGGCTTGAGCTTCTTAACAACTTCTTTTATGCCTTTTTTTGTTGTTTCTTCTTGTGTTGTGAAAACAAAATATACGCTTGCATTCATCTCTTTTAATTTTTCTAACGCGAGGACTAAAGCTGCACATCCGGATTTATTGTCCAGTGCAGGACTTTTTACAATGAAGCCTTTAACTGTGAACTTTCTTTTAAAATAAGCTATATCCTCTAATCTTTTTGACAATTCTATATCTTTATCTTTTATATTATCCTCTCCTATGTAACCTACTTTAACAAAACCTTTCTTTGTCTTGATAAAACCAACTTCATCCATATGTGCTTCAATCAGAATTTTCCTTTTACCCTGCCCTAGTGTGTAGATGACATTTCCCGTATTATCTATTTGAGGATTTAAAAAAGGAAAAAAAGAAGCTAAGAGGGCTGATGCTCCAAGCTCTTCCTCAAAACCAGATACTGCTGGAATACCTGTTAATTGCTTCAAGAGGTTTATGGTTTCCATTTAAATCACCATCTTAACCTGATATTTCCCTTTTGGCAATCTTGATACATCTATAAGTCTCTCTGTTCCAAATGCAAAGCCTGTGGCGGGAACTTTTCTCTCAATGCCGAAGATCTGAAGGTTTCTTCCAATTAGCTCATCATATCTTCCTCCACCTCCAATCTCTGCTACCCATGTTCCATCTTGTTTTCTCGCATCAATCTGGAAAACAAGCCCGGTGTAATAGAGGTATCCTCTTACTACAGATGTATCTATTATTGCTGGCACCCTTTTTCTCCTTACACCCTGAATAAGGTCTATAAGCCCCCCATCTAATTCTGAAGTTTCTCTTGAAGGATTACCATATGTGTTAACTAATTCTGCCCATCTTCTTTGCAGCCCCATGTTTAATCCATCAGTGTACCTTTGGTAAGGTATAACGGGTTTGTCCTCATACTCCCTTTCTTCAGCACGTGCTTTCGAGAAACCATCCAATCTTGCCTGCAATGTTGCCATTTCTATGCTGTTGAAGTCACTCCAGAGGCATAGATCTTTAAAGAGATTTACATTGTTCATCCTTATTCTGATGTCTTCTCTCGGTAATCCAATTTTCCTTAGAAGTTCATATGCATAAAGGATTACTTCTTTGTCGCTTGCTTGAGAAGAATCTCCTATGCACTCAACCCCTAGTTGATTGAATTGCCTTAATCTATTGCCTTTGATGCTTTCTATTGCTTCATTTCTGTAGCAGTCAATAGCGTAGATTAATCTCGCGGGAAGACATTCATTTCCTTGTGCAAGTTGGGTTGCAAGAAACCTGCATACCGGCATTGTTCCTTCTGGCCTTAACATTGCTCGGGTTGTTGCTAATTCTTTTCCTTCGCTGTTGTAATCCTTTAATGTTACCGGAAGAAAATTGCGTTTGTTCCATACTGCAAAGAATTCGCTTGGCAGGGCCTCTGCTCTTTCCAGAATTGGAGTTTCTACCTCGCTATAGCCCCGTGCATATCCCTCTTGCCTAAAGAGGGCTTCTATTACTCTTTGACGTTGGAGTGATTCTCCATATCTATCTAAGAAACCTCTTGGTAGTTCTAATCTCTTATCTAAGGTGAATACCGTCAGCACTAGTTTGTGCCTTAGCCTCCACTTGCTCTTTTGTGGTTTGTTTTTGTTTCATTTTCTTTTCCTCCTGTTGGTTTTATTTTTTATAATTTTTTCAGACATATCTGAATATGAAAAATTGAGAATTCTAGCAATGAAGATGAATAAAATCATCTCTTACTCTTGAAAGAAAATTGCTAATCGAGGCATAATTATTAGAACTAATGATGAATACAATCAGCACGAATCGTGCCTTTACCCTCGATGTTTGTTTTCATAATATTGTGGAGATTCTATTAGTATTTAAAGCTTTCTATTGTTGTCTTCTGTGAGTGGTATAATCGAGAATTCTGTTTAAAGCTGCATCCTCAAGACATTCAAGGCTATTCATTAAAGGTATATTTGTATCCCCCTGTTTGATTAACAAAGGCAAATCTGTACATCCTAAAATAATGGACTCGGCTCCTTCTCGTTTCATTCTTGTTGTTAAATTAATAAGAAATTTCCTATCCTGCTCTGTTGAGTTGCTATGGATTATCCGGATGATAATTTGATTTATTTCAGTCTGCTCTTTTTTCTTTGGGATAATAACCTCTATGCCATGATTTCGCAATGCTTTTTCGTAAAGTTTTTCTTTGATAGTTTTGGATGAACCAAGCAACCCTACTTTTTTTAGTTCGAGTCTCTTGCACTCTTGAGCAGTTTCCTCAATAATGCTCAAGATGGGAATCTTTGATTTCCTTCTTAATTCTTCCATAAACACGTGAACGGTGTTGCAGGGAATTGCGAGGAAATCTACTCCTGCGTTGTTCATTCTTTTTATTGACTTATTGAGTAATTGCTCATGCTTCTTGCCTAGATTTCCTTCAATAATATTTCTTTCTGCTCCTTCAGAGATAGGAAGATTCTCAAGCAAAAGATTCGGCTGGCATTTTTTAATATTCCTGAATCTATTGTTAATGCTCATGTAAAACTTGCAGCCTGTTTCCGGGCCTAATCCTCCGATGATTCCAAGAGTTTTCATTTTAGGCACCATTTCTCCATGTACCGATTCAACAACTCTCCATCCAATAAGCATCTGCCAAAGACTTCTCGAAGCTTCTGCTCAAGAGGGCCTTTTCTCGTTGGCTCGGCTACAGAATCGAACAATCTTACCAGATTCTTGAGGTAATTTAGGTAACATTGAATGCCCTGCTCACCGTATTTTTTGCGAGCGCGTTCAATCTTTCCTTTACTACCTGAATCAACTAAACTTCCACGCATGAATTCTATCCTCGCTTCTTCATCATCGCAAAAATAAGGCGGCATCCTGAGCTTCATTGGATTAAAAGTCATTCCTGGCTTTACATATAAGAACGACATCTTTGATTCAGGAAACCTATCTTTGTATAGCTTATCAAAATGCGTCTCATCAAGATTCCCTCTTGAATCGAAAGCCCAGCCGATTTTCAACCTAACATCTTTGTTGGTTTCAAAAGCTTCGATGTCTACTAGCTCTAATAGGCTATACATTCTTTCACGACTCTTCTCATCTGTAACCTGGGATGAAATTCTGTCTTGTATTTCTTCTGTGTAAAAATCTGAAGCTAGCACGATTTGCCAATTCAAAAACCCGAGATTTGTTATTATCTTACCAAAAGTTCTTGCATAATGATGGGCATGTAGCCACAGGTGATCTATTCTACCTCTTTCGAAGGGTATTTCATTATATGGGGGGGTAGTTACTCTTGCATGTACATCAGCAATGTAAAGATACTTCGTTCCTTGCACACCTAATTTCTCTGCAACAAGCAGCATACTTAACACATCAATCGGTAACCCTTCTGATAATTGTCCTTTGCTTGCTAATCCTATGCCAAGATAAAGAGAACTCGGTGGTTGGTGCATATTCGCTATTCCTTCAAGTGAAGGCTTGGTCGCTATCAATGGTTCTTGCTGAATAAAATTCTTTAATCTTTCTGGATTATCAATAAAGACAATCAGCTCTTGTTTTTGTAAATAACCTTCTTAATATGCTGCTCATGTTGTTTGCTCCTTCACCCCTCGTTAGAATAATTGTGAAAAACAAGCCTATAAGTATATTGCCGTATATTTTACATATATTAAACATAATATTTATAAATAGTAGTATAATCTACAAAGCATGAAAAATATCTCCCCTAAACTGATTAAGCTGCTCAAGGAAGGGTATTGCACGCCTCAAATCTCGAGAATTGCGAGAAAAACTAATGAGCCTGCCATGACTATTCATTACAACATTAAGAAGCTTGAGAGGGAGAAAGCGATTAAGAGCTATAAGGCTGTTTTTGACTATGAGAAAATTGGGGAGGGGTTTTGTGCATTCATGCTTGTTAATCTTTCTCCTGATGAATATGGCAACCCAGAGAAGATTGCTGAAGCATTGGCAAAATATCCTGAAATTGAAAGTATAGACATTTGCACTGGAGATTGGGAGATGGTGTTGAAGATAAGGGCTAAGAACCAGGAAGAATATTATTCTTTCATTAAAAACGTATTTTCCAGGAAAGGCATTCTTAAAGTAAAGTCACTTGTTTCTTTAAATCAGTTGAAAAATGAGTTTATAGAGAGATGAGATTTTCCGCTAGGTATTTTGCATCAACCACTGCCGAAGTGAAAGCATATCCGGGCAACCTCCCCCCATTCTTTGAACCATCTGCTCTGCATTCTCCCATTGCAAAAATGTTTTTACACCCCACAACTCTTCCAAGATAATCCGCCTTTATCCCTCCTGCAGTGTAGTGCACAGTCGGATGTATCTCGATCTTCCGCTCGTTATCAACAAAATAAACTTTAGCTCTCCGTCCGTAACTAGAAATAACTTGGAGAACTCGATCGAATATTTCATGATAATTATTATTTCTAATGAGATTTCTTGTCTCTGCATCAAAAACGTAATTGCCTTTTTCATCGATAAAATCGCCTTTCTTAACCTCTATTCCTATAAGAATATTTCTCCCTTTATTATGCCCAAAAGGATGAATAAAGATGCAGTCTTGGTTAATTATTGTCCCGCCGTTTCGAACTACTATCTCTGGAATGCTATATGTAGGGTAACGGAAGTTGTCAGTATGCTGAAATTCTGGATGTCCTCCGAATCCCCCCGTTGCAAGAACAAGATATCTTGTTGATATCATTCCGTGGTTAAATAATAGTGTAAACTCCTGCTCTTCCTTGATGAAATCCTTCAGTTCTCTTTCGGTTTGAATGGAAGCAAGAGGGGATTGTAATGCCCTTAAGACTGTGTTCCCCCCTCTTCTCTTCCCTAAGGGGATTACCCCAAAACTTCGTTGTTCATAGGAAATCTTTAGCTCTTCTAAAAGGGAGATGGCTTGCTCTGCATGCCTATAGATAAATCTTGCTCTCTCTCCACACTCTCCATGCTTTTCCACACTTAACTTTATTACTTCCTCTAAATCTTTAGGTTGAGGAACACGAAAGTGCCCGTAACTCAAAGAAGAGGTGTTACTAAGAGGATCTTTTTGATTCGTGCAGAGGAGATAGTTAATCTTTCTCTTTTCCAATTCGTACGCTAGTGCACTTCCTGCTATGCCGCTTCCAATGATTACTATCTCATAGCTCTCCCCACCTTGAAGCTTCTCCTTGTTTCATTTTAGATGCTGAAATGTTCTGTTTCATTTTCTTTTCCTCCGTTATTTATTTTCATCTCTCCAGCCGGATTCGAACGGGCATCTCCCGGGCTACAGCCGGGTGCTCTGCCATTAAGCTATGGAGAGAAAAATTTAGAATAGAACCAATGCGTGTCTGAGAGAAATTTCAGATGGTTATCAACTTCGGAAAGAGATTATCTGAAAATACTCAGACTACCAATACCGCCAATAAGAAAAAATATTTTGCAAACTAAAGAAATGCGCTTTCTGCTTTCGTGATAATGTTCTGATTTGCATGGGATTGAGATAAAACCATCCTTTTTAAATCTTACTCTTACTGCTTGCTGAGGCGCTTGTGAAAGCGAACATTTATATACATGGATATCTAGGGATATCCTGGTGATTGTGTGTTCATTTATACCCAACATGCTCTGGAGAAGATGGATGGATTATGTATTGGAAAAGATGAGATTCAAAAAGCGATAAAAGAAGGCATGAAGTGGAAAGAAGAGCATAGCGAGAAATGGCATGCTCAGATGGCTGGGGTTGAGGTTGTGTTTATGAAACAAGATAAGGATATATTTATTATAACTGCATATTTGGCAGGAGGTAAAAAATGAAATGCATCATGTGTGGTGGGAGAACCTTTCAAAAGGATGTTGAGCATAAAGAATTTGGAGTTTCTTTAGGAAGTTTTAAGGCTGAAGTGTGCAGGAAATGCGGAGAGGTTTATTTTGATGAAAAAACTGCTGGAAAAATACAGGAAAAATCAAAGCAACTTGGCTTATTTGGCCTGGCAAGGAAAGCAAAGATTGCTGAGATAGGAAACAGCATTGCTATCAGAATTCCGAAGGAGATTGCAGAGTTTGTAAAACTTGAGAAGGGGAAAGAGGTTGTAATTTTCCCTTCTGGGAAGAGAGAATTGAGGATTAATCTTTAACTTAGGGGCTTTAAGTAATAACAACTTTCGTTCCACAACTTGAGCAGAACTTGTCTGATTGTCCTAGTTCTAATTTGCAGCCTGTGCAGAAAATCTTTTTTGGCGGTTCTGTGACAATGTAGCCTGACCTGCCTGAGATGATTTTTCCAAATACATCCATTACTTCAGGGTCTTTGTGATGCTTTCTTAAATCAAGACACGAGCCTGTCATGATATATCCACCTCTTGGGTTTTTTAGATGTTGGGGTTATTTTTATAGTTTACTATGCGGGCTTTGATACCTTCCAGAGGAAATCAAAATAGGTTTTGAATCCCTGATGAATCTCTCTACCTTTTATCAAGATAGCAATAGGTTCTTCTGACCAGATTAAGATGCCTGAATAGTCCCCAAAAAGATAAATTTGGGTGGCGTTGACGAATGTTTTAGGAAGAATCTTACAGAATGTCTTCTTTGTTTTCCTTATTCTCTTAAGTCCTTCTGGGTCTAGATCATGAATAAAAAGAAGATAATTGGGCTGTTTTCTGGTTTTTGTTTCTTCCAAATATGTTGGAATTGAATATTTCATTTTCTTGAAAATATTTCCTGTTGCGCCTATGATGTAAAGAGTCTTATCCTCTTTTAAGATGAGATTGTTAAAAGATTTAATCCCTTCCAACCCGTCGTACACTTCAACAGTTTGCCTTGGCTTTTGCTGATTGAATTGATCTGTTAGTTCAGGGAGCATCGTATTAAAGAAGCTGAGTTTTTCTTTTAAGATTGATTGTATTCTCTCTGGGTGAGCTGCTGTCCAGTATCTTTTCTTGCTTTGGAATTTTGAGCTTACCAAGCCTTTTTTTGATAAGGATTCTAGGGCATCGTAGACATTTTTTCTGTATATTTTTGATCTTGAGGAAATTGTTCCTGCAAGAGAGGTTCCTGATTCTAAGAGAGTAAGATACACCTTCGCTTCTGTTTGCGTTAAACCGAGTTCTTTGATGAATTCGATATGGTCTTGTTTCATAGTCTTTTAAGATTCATATGCCTATTTAAGCCTTGCTTTTGTAGTAGTTATTACTACCCCCTATGTTTAAGTTCCCTATAAAAAGTCTTCATCCGATATGGATATAGCAAGACATCAGGAACTGTACGATTATTTTGGGAAGAAAAATCCGCAAAGTAGCAGGACAAAATCAGATATGAAACTTTTAAGATCTTTTATTATCGGCAAAAACGAGTCTTTACCCGAAGATCTTCTAAAAAAAGGGATAACCACTGGAGGTTATGCGTTTCGATTATACGAGGTTTCTCTTTATGGGAATACTAACCTTGATTTACATTTTGGTCTTTCCCCGACGGAGATATTGGAAGGCTTAAGATTTTACGATGAATCTTTTAAAGAGAGGGGTCGTCAAGTTGAGAGAGGTGATGATGGTATTCTCCGAATATATCCCCTCAAACCTATCTCTGATGCATGGGGCTATTGCTGTGGAAAATTTGAGGATTTCATTTCTGGACCAGAAGGGCTTCTGGATTATTATTTTTGGATGCTTGAAAATACCTCAAAGTTCTCCTTTGAGTTGATTACAGCATTTACGCAAAATGATGGGGGGATTGGTGATAGGGTTATCACTTTTGAAACCTATAAGGATGCTTATTCATTCCGCGATATTTGGTTTGGAAATATGGATAGAGATGTGAGCATAGAAGATATAGATAAAGCTATATTATTAGCTAAAAGTATAGAGGACTATTTAAAAATCCCCTCAAAAGAAAGGAGGAAGAAGATAAGGGAGCATCCCATGTACCCGCAGAACATTCGTTCCCTACTGCAATAGAGAATGTAATTTTTAATCCAAAAACTCCTGCTTTTTAATCTTCTCGGGAAGATACGTATTGCTCATGAAGCTAATTCCGCGAGAAGATAAAGCCTGGATTTCTGCTTTAGCTTCTAGCCTTTTCATTGCATCAAACTCTTTTTGCCATGATTTATTATCTTTAAACCATTGATACTCTTTCATTTGCTTAAGCCTGCTTAGGTCATGCTCTTTGAGTTTAATCAAATGCTTTTGAAGCCCATATTTCTCAATATCACTTGAGGTGATTCCGAGATATTTTACTGAAGGAATCGCCATCTTCTCTGAGATATGGGCAAGGTTGATGCTTCCAAATTTTATTACTGAATAAATGTAAAATCCGTACGCATCAAAATCACATAGTACATAAATTGGTAGGTTATGCTCTGTTGAAATTCTTTGTAAAAGTCTTCGAATTCCCCTCGTCGTTTGACCTTGAGAAGACATAATGATACATTCGTGCTTGTCCCAGAACTTATGCTCATGCAGATTTTCCCAGACAGCAGCCTTCTCCATGTAAAGCACAAACTTTGCATTAACTTTTTTGAATGAAATTTCTTCAACATTTGAAGGAATGCTCCATCCTCCTGAACCTAATTTGCTCCAGTCTATAATATCTCCCTTGTCTTCAATGACAACTTTTCCTGCGACAGAGCCATTTTTATTTGCATTCACATGTAGTTGCTCGCGGCTAAACTCGGTGATTAATTCCAGGTCCTCAATGACTGCGTCAGACTCTACCTGCTCATCAACGATGTTGATTTTTGTTCCGGGAATCGTGCGCTTAGCCATGTAGAAGACGTCTCTTAAAGAAGCGTGTTTTTCTTCCTGCAGCAAATTCTTGCTGATTGATGCAACTTCTATTGTCTGCATGAACTTCTTTGCATGGCCAACATTGAAAAATGTCCTTTTGCCTTCTTTATCCCCCAACTGTAAAGTCTTAGTTTTTTTGTTAAATTCTACGTTTGATAACGCTCGTATCGGGATGGTAATTTCTGGATTTTTCAGTGCTTTGACCTGCTGGACAATATCTTTTCCGAGAGTTTCCAATGCTGCTTCGGTTTTACTCTTCGCTGCCATCATAGTCTCCTAAAGTTTTTTCTTTGATTTTCTTCCTCTCTTTCTTCTCCTGAGGCTTGGGCTCTTTTTTTGCTTCTGTTGTTTGTTGAACCGGTTGAGCCTGTCCCAACAGCAAAGGAAGTTCTTTCTTTAATTTCTTTTCAAGATTTTCCAGAATGATTTCTTTTTTCTCTCCTGAAAGGTTGCTTAATGAGGATGCGAGCTCGGGAATATACCTTTCAAAGAGATTCGCGCGTTCCTTTTGATCTCGAGCGCGGATGTTTTTGCGAATGTATGCTCCAAGCTTCCTGCCTGCTTCCTGCAGAGCAAGCTTAATTTCTTTGATGATTTCTGGGTAGCTTGCAATGGCTTCCTTGGATTCTGAGGTAAAAGGAACCCAGACAGAAACGATATGGACTAGTACTACGGCTGGACCGGTTGGCAAGGCACCCTTACTTTGGTTTAATCCATAGTTCTTCCATGCGGTTTGCAAAACAGATTTTGTTATTGCACAAGCAGATTGCTCATATTGCAGCGGAACACGATTAGCAAATCTTAATAGCTTGACAAAATCATCTTGCTCCAAGCTTCCCCCATATGCAAGCCCCACCTCTACTTGAAAGGGATAGCCGCGGTAGACTGCTGGCGGTCTGGTGATTGCGGTGTAGAATTCTGCATTCACTTCTTTTTTTAATCCTGATTCAATGGCTTCTGCTGTGATTGGAGATAAGCAGTCTGTTGAGGGGGCCATGATTTTCACAGAATTCATTGCCCTGTAGAGAGCGTCTGCTTCCTCTCTTGCAATTCTTTCCGGCCTTGCTGATGGGTCGATGTGGGCTTGCTCGCAGATTTCTTTTGCGGTATTTGCAGATATCCTGGAGAATTCTGTTTGCAGGAATCCAGAAATGCTTCTTGCTGTAGAATCCTTCAGCATGTTCATTAAGATTCCAAGCTCCACACCATAGGGGTGAGGTTTAATTTCTTTGGGCTCTTTAGGATGCTGATTGACAACACGGGGGAAATCAATCAGCTCGCCTTCCGGGTTCTTATAACTGAGATGGAGATGGGGGTTGACAATGGCGGTTTGTTTTAAATATTCATCTATCGACTGCTGGCCTTTTTGATATTTTGCTTCTAGCTCAAGCTCGATTTTTACTCCGTGGTCTTTCTCCCATTGAATCTCTCTATCAATAACGACTTCGGGCTCGTTTTTTTGGGTGTCAAGATGCAGTTCATAATAGTGAGCTGGCTTTTTTGAGGAGGTTTTTGCAGTAATCTTCGTTGGCTTGCCTGTTGTTAATTGCGCGTACATGACTGCTGCAGAAATCCCGATGCCCTGCTGGCCGCGAGACTGCCGAAGATGATGGAATTTGCTTCCGTAAAGTAATTTAGCAAAAATTTTAGGGATTTGTTCCTTGACAATTCCTGGGCCATTATCTTCAATAATAACTTTAAATCTTGAATCTGAATCTGGAAGCGGGGAGACTTCAACATAGATTTCAGGAAGAATCCTCGCTTCTTGTGTTGCGTCAAGAGCGTTATCCACTCCTTCTTTAATTGTTGTCAATAATGCTTTTCTCGGATTATCAAAACCCAGAAGATGCTTGTTTTTCACAAAGAATTCTGAAACTGAAATCTCCCTTTGGGATTTTGCGAGTTCTTCTGCTGTTACCTGTTTCACTTCTTTTTCAGCCATGTTGTTGTGAGAAATATATGAGATTTATAAATGTTTATCTCTCAATGTGTTTGCTTCATCCTCTTCTGCCTGTCAATGTATGCATAAACATTTCCGTGCTTGCTGCCTTGCAGCAGGTTGATGACTGCTTGCTTTGCCAGCAGGACATCTTCCTGCAGGCCGAGAATGCTGCAGGTCTTGCCGTACACCTCAATGTCTGTATGGGTGAGGATTTCAATGGATTTCTTTGCTTTGCCTTTGCTTCCGATTAATCTTGCTTTCATCACCCGCAGCCTGTTCCTGGATTTCTTTGAGAATTCTGTAATATCGAGAATCTCCAAATGCGCATCTTCATCGAGCAGGCGGAGGGCAGCCTGTGGGTTGAAACCCCTGCCAATAGCGAGGATGATGGGCTTGGCAATGAACACATCAATGGATTCTTCTGCAGTAAGCATAACATCACCTTCATCAGAATCTATTCTGAGGTGTGTGTGGGTTTTTCTCTCGATTTCGCGCTTTGTTCTTCCTTTTACTCCGACTAACACCGCGATTCTCTCTTTGGGAATCTTTAACACTTCTTGGAACATTTTAGAATTCTTCGGCAGTTTCAATGCCTTTCAAAAATCCTTTTTTTTTCAACCAACTAATTTGTGTTGGGGTATATTTGAAGATGACATCGCCCTTATTATCTGCTGCATACTCCCAAGGTTCTACAAGAATAATGTCATTTTCTCGCATCCAGAGCTTTCTTCTCAGCCTGCCGGGAATTCTGCAGACTCTGTTTTTTCCGTCTAAGCAGCGCACGCGCATTCTAAATCCACCGAGGCGTTGCTCGATAATCCCGATGACTTCTTTATCTCGAGGGGTTCGGACACGAATGAATTCTTCTGATTCTTGCTCTTGATGGTGAAATTTCTTTTGCGGGCGCATATGCTTTCTTGAGAAAACGCTTTTATAAACTTATCTTCTTCGGAACCATCGCTCGATAAGGATGAGATTGAGGATGAATAATGCTGCCCCCAACACAAATGGAATGTTGACGATGAGGGGCATGCCTAAGATTGCGAATCCTGTGATTTCCGGTTCGGAGAGCATTAAGACAATGGCGAATAACATGAGGCCGAACATGACGGCATGGGCTGGAATCAATCCTACCTCATGAGAGAGCTCTCTTTTTCTCTCCTTACTTGATCTTTCATTCAGAAGGCTTTCAAGCCCAAAGGTTCCCAGTTCCTTTCTAATCTTTCTATCTGGAGATCTAAAAAGTATTTTGTCAAACGCCTTTTTTAGCCAATTTCTCTCTCTATCTTTCAAATATCGCTGTCCCAGAGCATTAAGATACCCAATTTCTTGCTCATACGTGAGCCCTTTCTCTTGAAGCGCTATTTGGAGACCCTGATAACGATGTGCGAGTTTGGCTTTGAGAATCTCAAGAGCCCCGAAATATCTTTTTTGTTCAGGACTCAAAACAGGGGGATTGGCAATTAGTTGATTTGGACCATACATCTTATTCTTTTATACAGAGAGCTATAAAAACTTTGCTATTCCTTTTCTTCCATCCTGAAGCAAATCGTGACCCGATAGATTTCCCTGCTGGTCATTTTGTGTTTGCCGTAGAGGGTTCGGGATTTCTTTAATGTGCCTGGAAATTTCTTCCTGAGCCTGGCACCGAGGGCAATGAGAAAGATGTTGGAGGTCAGGTAGAGGTCGTATCCTGTGTTGGTTTCCACGAGCTTGGAGAGTTCTCCCTGTGGATGCCTCTTGATTTCTTCGAGGGCAAAATTAAGTAGCTGCTTATTGCGAGGCCTGAGCTGCAAGATGCCTTGATAGTACTGGTCTGAGCGGTAAATAATTTCTCTTTTCATTATATGACCTGGGCGTGTGGAATGCCTTGAATGATGATGACAGATTCTTTCTCGATGATATGATGCTTGATTGTGAAGGCGATAGATTCCTTGCCGGTGATACTGAGGTTGCGGGAGGTTTGCGTAAGCGTGAGCATTTTCTTCTTGGGGATTTCTTCACTCTTATAGAAGCTCTCGGTGACATCGAGCTGCTTATCTCCTTGCTCAAATTTCTTGCCTATTAAATCCGCATCGCATAAGCAAATAACCTCGCCCATGCCTGCACGATGAACCTTGACAAGAATCATATTTTCGCTTTGACAGGATGCTTGGCTCCGCAGGCCATGCATTTTAATGTTGTGATGCGGTCTTCGCGGATGAGCTGGGTATCTGGCTTCCTGCATTCAGAGCAGAGCACAAACTCCTTGACATACCTCTCGAGCTTTTCATTGATGGATGCAGAAGAAAGTTTTCGGTTGAGGATCAGCCGGGTGTCCTGGATAATTCCAGGGGTGGCGAGTTCCCGTTGCAAATACTTGAGCACGTGCTCGGGCTCGCGGCGAATGCTTGAGCACATTGCTTTGAAGTTCGTGATGATGGTTTTATTTCCTTCGACATGGCCGGCAACTTTGGGCACTTCAAATCGCGCTCCTGGGGTGGTTTGCTCTGGCATTGCCTGCTGCGCTTTTTTGAGGAGGGCTGGGTAATCCATGTTTCTTCCAGCGAGAAACAATTTAAAAGCCTTGCCATCAAGCGCTTCTCAGGTTATCTTTACTCTGTCTGCTGTCAGCTTGAAGATTTCCCCTTCCTGCAGGAGCTCTTTCAGTATGGCCTGGGCTTCAGATTCTGGTAGCGAGGATGCAAGAATCACTTCTGTGATAGATGCGCCGAGTTCCTGGTCAAGTGTTGAAATAGCGAGCATGAGCTGCTGGCGTTTGGATTCTGATTGAGGCTGCTGAATTTTTTCTTCTGTTGCCTGGATTGCTGGTTGAGCCGCAAGGTCAATGTCTGCGAGATCTTCCTTGACTGTTGGGGGTTTGCCATGCAGCTGCAGAAGTTCGTATTGCCTGGCAAGGAACCAGTCAGGATGTTGCTTTCGGATGATTTCCGGGGTAAGGTAGATTTCGTTGTTGTATTCGCGAATTTTGCCAATCACCAAGATGCAATCTCCCGGCTGGATGCTGCCGAGCTTTTTTATATCTTCATTCCATGCCTTGACACGGATTTGGGCAGAGGAGTCATCGAGAGTGAGAGCAGCGTATGTGGAGGCTTCATTGCGATAGGTTTGGGTGATGTTTGCGATGATGTTGATGCGAGAGATTTTTTTGTTGTGGAGCTGAACATATGCTGGGGAAAATTCTGCCTGCTCTTTTTGCAGAGACTGATTATGCAGGGATGCAATCCAAAGCTTGTGTGTGGATGCCCTGCTATAATCTTGCGATTTGACCTGGTCGAGGTTCAAAGATCTCACCCTCCCGTTTGAGCCTTTCAATTGACTCTTCTACTTGTGCTTCGTCAATTTTCTTATCCTGGGCTGCAGCGATGATTTCCTTGATGGAGATATTGCGGCCGAGTTTCCCTTCGAGCTCGCGGATAATCTCGCGGATGGTGATGATGCGGGAGCGTTGCGAGCTTGAGATGCCTGTTGTGATCCTGTCAATATCAATTTCACCGGTTTCATAGTCGAATCCCACCTGCATTAAACAATGTTTGAGCAATTCGATGGAACGCTTCGCATCTGCGGCGGTGACTTTTTTTGAAAGCCTGACGCGGGCAGAGCCTTCTGCTAACCTGACTAATGCTTCGAGCTGGCGGGCAGAGATGGGAATGGGCTTTATGCCTTCTTCCCCTTGCTGTCCTTTGTTTCTCAGCTCGACATAAAACTTCTGAATTTCTTCGATGGCTTGATCAGTCAGCACTGGCTTGATTCTGCTTCTTGCGTATGCGATATATTTCCTCAAGATGCCTGCGGGAATCTCTGAGGAAAGCTCTGAGGGCTTTTGTTGTAGCTTCAAAACATGAGATGCAATCCTGGTATCGAGCTCGCGATTCGGGATGTCACGGATAGGGAAAATCAAGTCGAAACGATTAATCAAGGCAGGCGGCATATCAATTTGCGATGCAATGGGTGCATAGGGATCGAATCTTCCGAGTTTGGGATTGGCTGCTGCCAGGACTGTCGTCTCCGTCCTTAACGTATTGCCTTGTATTGCTCCTTTTCCATTCCTTCTTGTTATGAAGAATCCTGTTTCTGTGGCAAAGCAGAATATTTTGCCTTTATATTGTACTCTTTTAACTTGCTTTCTTTTTATCTCATGGCATATTTTGTCTGAAAGGCATACTCTATATGCTCTCACCCTCTTGCCTCTATAACCTTCATCATAATGCATATGCATACTCGCTGACTTCCCTATCAAAACTGCGATTGCGTGGAATTGGTCTATTAATCCTTTTGATGTTGATGTAAATTCCTTATTATTTGAAGTTCCATCCCCCAACATCATGGCATTAAACAATATTTTTAATTGTCTTCTTGAAAAGGTATCAAATTTTAATGGTAATCTTTTATTGAGATGGTTAGACCCGCAATTTTTTTCAAGATAATCAAATAATTGGGTATTTGTAATTTGGAACCTTACATACCTCTCTCCTTCTTTTGTTTCTGTGAGTTTAAATCCCATCTGTTTTGATAATCTGACTAAGCATTTCTTTATTTTCTCAGCATTTGCTCCTTTTCTTTGGGGGATGCCGAATGATGCTCTTCTCTGCAAACCCCCTTCAGTAACATGGTATCCTAAAAACTCCAGCCATACATCAAAAGGGATTTTTTTAGGCTCTTCCTGCTGAGTATATTTTATATGCTTCCTGTTTTGCTTGTGCTTTATGGGTGGGAGAATGAAGAATTTGCTTTCTTTTCCTTCATAATCTCCGGAGTTCAGCACTTGTATCCTATAGGAAGTAATATTTTCGGCATTTACACATTCAAATATTTTGCTTTTCTCTCTCTTTAGAAGCATCTTGTGGTTAGGTGTTACGAGTATGTCATTTCTTTTATTTTTGAAATGAAGCATCTCGCCACTATAATCATAGGTATATGCTCCTTTATGCTGCAAAAATTCAATTTTTTTATTTTTAGGATCATACTGAGCTATTTTCAAATCTTTAACCTCTTTATAGCTTTTCCAGCCGATCTCTGTTAAAACTTCAGTATCTTCCGAATAACATGCCTGAATATTTGCTTTGCTGATGCTGATGCGCTGCTGCTCGAGGGCTTCGTGCAGGGCAGAGGTATCTTCATGGGACATTTTATCAAGCTCATCAATTGCGCAAAGTCCGCCATTTGCCAGGACCATTGCCCCTGCTTCCAATGCCCAGCCTCTGAGGAATTCGTCTTTCACGACGCTGGCGGTATTATGCACTAGAATTCCGTTCACTATGAAGTTATGAGAATCCTCAACAGTTAAGTCATAAACAAATTCATACGTATTGCCTATTTTTTCTATGCTTTCTATTCTGTCCCAAAACACGTCCGAAAAAGCGAGAAGATTAAGGATTCCTACATTTTTATGGCTATACTTGTTTATTTCTGGGAGCAGGCTTATTACATAATTTCTGCTGAGGTGGTTTTTGTCTCTCCTTTTCAGAAGCCTTACCTTGAGCTCCTTTTCTATTTCCTTCACCAATCTTCTTGCGCAAGGAACAGCATTTACATTTGAGCGGGTTCTCTGTGTTTTATGGATTATCCTCTCGAGCTTTTGTTTCTTCTCCGGGTGGTTAAATCCTATAGCGTCCCTGAATTTTTCAAGATTCTCTTTTCCAGTTATGCTGATATGGAACTGGAGATGCTTTCCCTGTACTCTGCGATTCTGCCTCGGTTGTTTCTCTCTTATCTTTGAGGTAATACCATACCTGAGGAGAACAAGCTTTAACTTTTCTGAGAAAATTCTGCTTGTTGAGCTACTCGCTATTGAATTCCCTCCGGGGGTCTTTCGTTCTACAACTCCCCCGTCTGTATCATAATATCCCCTCAGATAACTTGCCAGCGTGGTTTTTGATGCCCTCAACAAGGTGTTACTCATATCAATTCTGTGAGATTTTGGAGAAAGCGGAATTCCTAAGCCCCCCAATATTTCGGAAACAAGCTTTGAGGAAAATCTCCATGATTCTGGCCTTTTTTCGGATTTCGGGCTGGAAATGTTTGGATGAGTACTAAATAAGCTTTTGCATAACTGCTTGTAATTTTCGATGAGCTCCTTTGAACTGCTTGAGAATCTTATGGTAACTGAGTTTTTTCCTGCAGAGAGGTCCCCATCTCCTGCGAGCAATCCTGCAAAATAAAAAAGGTCGTTGCCTGCATACTTAGGCAGGCTTATAGGATGGCCATTGTAAAGCGAATATGCCATATTATCGTCTATAATCTCTTCTAATGGGATTTCTGCATACTCTGCCAGCTTTTTTAATGTATGCAATTTGATATTTCCCCTCGCATGCTCATTCACCCAGTTGTGATAGATGCTTAGTTCTGATAACCCAAGATGTTTTGCCAGCTCTCTTTTCGTTATCCCTTTTCTCTTACATGTTTCTTCTATGAGATACTTTACTTTGTTTTTTATTCCGTGGATTACGGGATTGGATGTAAGCAAAGGCACTACAAAGATTTCCTCCTTGCTCTCTGCAAACTCCATGCTTCGTGCAGTTGCTATAAACTCTCCTTCCTTGAGCTCGCTGGCCTTTTTCCAAGAAAGATGAGCATCGTATAAGCACGTGTTGGGTGTTATGATAATCTCTTTTCCTGTTCGCGTCTTTATCTTCATCATCTCTTCTGGGGGGGTTATTCTCCATAACTGGCTTATTTCTTTAGGATGAATCTTAAGGTTATTGTTAATGGTAAGTATCTTCTCTTCGGTATGCGGGTTACGGGAGTTCCATATCCCTTCCCGATATGTCTGCTCATTGATTTTAAGATTTTTCTCAACAATATCCTGTATTCTGTGTATTCCACCAGGATTCGTGGGGATTAAACTTTCCGGCGCTACACATAACCCTGCCGAGGTTGCGCCTTTTCCAGAAATGTATCTTGCCTTGGGTGCGATTTTTGAAATGAACGTGAGCAATTGGCTTTTTCCAGAGTTATGACACATGATGCCATTTGCAATAAACATCTTGCTTTTTGGGACTTCAAAATCATACACATCCTGGATTCCTGCGGGAATAATTCCCACAACCTTTTCCCATCTTTGATTTTTTTTCCTTGGATGGGTCTTGCTGAGTTCTTCTGCTCTCCTGAAGACTTCTTGGGCTCGCTTTATTTTCTTTTGGGATTGGAAGCCGATGCGAGTTATGAATGTTTTTATGTCCTGTGCTCTCCTGATGCAGAGATTGCTTTCTATAATCTTGGAATGAATACCGAAGTACAGCAGAAGCAACTGAACATCTTGCAATAATTCGGGCATTACTGACTTGAGCTGGATTGCGGTTCTTCCCCTTCCTTTTCCTTCAAAAGCGCATCCATCTGCTTCAAATAACCAGCTCAGGAATATTGCGATTACCGATAAGGGACTTTGAAAAATTTGCTGGGGAACTTTTTTTACCGATAAGAACGAGAGTGCCTGAGCTACCTGTTTGCTATTCACCTCAATGAGGTGCATGAGCTGAGTTGAATGAATCTGCCTCAAAAGCCCGCTGCCATCGTCAATGAATTTAGGCTGGCTGCTGAGCTCTCTCTGAAAGATTGTTGGCATAACCTGGAAGGTAGCTTGCCAAAGCCCTAAAATTTTTTCAATAAGATCTGTTTCTTCATGATTCACATAACCGGTTACGCGATATCCTGACGGATGGATGTTGCCATCTCCCATGAGATATCCACATAATGCTGCGAGTTCTGGTGTAAACCTGGCAGGAAGAGCGACCTCTTTTAATGTGTCAAATGTTCTTGTTAGCTTCTCGAATCCTGTTGGAGCGAGCTTCTTTACCATGGATGGAATTTTGGGCATTACCCGGATTTTTTCACCCAGGAAAATCTCATCTGCTCTTTTCCAACCCTGTTTTGTTAAGAATGGTTGATTATACGTGCACACGACATGCTTTCCTGTTTCGGTTACGACCTTAAGTACCTGTTGTTGAGGGTAATGCTGGAAATTTTCCGTATAATCATAATACTTATCCTTTTGATTTTTCCTTATTTTTACAATCCTTTCTCTGATTTTTTCTCCATGGTATCTTCCAATGTCCTTTATAGGCTTCATGCCTTTGGAGATGAATGCCACTTGCGAGTTTCCAGCTATGCATCCGGGGTCACCAACGAGCAACACGTGCATGTCCCCTCTTGTTTTTGTGCCATCTTCGCGCTTTTTCTGGACTCCTCCCATCAGCTGAAGGACAAGAGCTTCCTTCACCTTTTCATGCCCATAAATCGAGGGAGCGATGGAATTGACGAGCATTTCAAAAATTCTTGCGTCTTTGCTGAGATCTTTAATCTTTTCTTCATCTTCATCGGTGATATCGATCTCTTCAAAGGTTTCCTCGATGGGAATGATGGAGTTTGCTTCCATCATGAGGTCAAACCGGGTTGAGGCTGCTCCGGTCCGCAAAATGATGGGGACTTCTTTGACAACTCCTGTTACGAGAATCTTGCTGCCAGGGGTTGACTTTTTTTCCATCTTAGGCTCGACGAGGTCTTCCTGGAGAAACACTGATAATCGCTTCGGTTGTTCGCCACCTTCGAGCAGCTCGGGCGATTCTTCCAACACTAAACGCTGAGCATCCACTAAATCTTTGCTGAGCAGCCTGAACTTTCCGCGCCTGCCGCAGGTGCATCTGGTTGGCTCTTTAAAGCGCTGCTCAAGCTGCAAGATGGAAATGGTATTGCCGCAGGAGGGGCATTCAAATTTTGCAGAGGTCACTTGCGGCCTGACGTCAGAGGATTGCCGGACAATCCCCTGCAGGAACACCAACCTGTTGATGTGGTTGCT
>Ga0209541_10004113_pt1 | contig 26059 bp, 25 predicted proteins | sample RifCSPlowO2_01_FD_184027 | JGI IMG/M metagenome (GOLD analysis project Ga0209541, IMG submission 184027) | Groundwater microbial communities from Rifle, Colorado - Rifle CSP2_plank lowO2_0.1 (SPAdes) (version 2) | ecosystem: Environmental > Aquatic > Deep subsurface > Groundwater | place... | reverse complement strand
AACTTTCTCTTACAGAGAAGCTTCTTTGTCCTCTGTCCCACAATATCTCTACTTCTACCGACACCTCTTCCGCATTTCCATTAACATTTTCAATTCTGATATTTCTCACAAAGCCAGACGGATCTCCACTTTCATAACTATAAAGAAAACTTTCTTGATTTACATCTGGATAATATTTTTTCAATTCTGGACATTCAGTTCCGCAAGAATTTATTGCGGAAGAAAAAAATGGATCCTGCGCATCAATATAACAAAGTCCACTTTGACAGTCCTCCAAATAAGACAGCCAGCTTGATCCGGAAAGCAAATTAGAATCTCTAACATTTCTTACATACTCTACTGCCTCTTGCGCCAAATAAAAGGCAACCAATTGATTTTTTGCTAGACGAGCCGACACCATCCCTTCTTTTGCCAAGATAAGAGGTGAAATAATTGCAATCAATAAAATACTGATGGCGACTAAGGTTTCGATCAAAGTGAAACCGGTATTAGTTTTTAGTTTTGAGTTTTTAGTTTTTAGAAAAAACATTTTATTTTAAATTAATCCATTATTGTTCTCTGCGAAACGATTGTTTGCAAATCAAATCTCATCCTGTCAGTATCTCTTTCTCCCGAATAACCACTTACATAAATTTCAACTTTTGGTTGGGAACCATCTGGAATAACAGAATTTCCTCTCACATAAAATTCCAATTTATCTATCACAATATCTTCTGCTGTTATATCTATAAAAGAACCTCCGTCAACCCTTCTTTCAATCCTATCCTCTGTGCTCAAGCGATAAATTATTTCCTCATTATCTTTAGATGTAAAAGAAAAGGAATCATCCCCAGAACAATCAGCGCCACAAGTAAATCCCGTCCCTACTCTAATCTCTTTTGAAATACTCTCAAGCGCCAAGTTTAAATTGTTTGAGACAATTTTAAATCTTTGTGATCTTTCGTTTGCCTGAACCAAACTTAAAAGGGCAACGATACCAACAGTCATAACAACACTGAAAAGAGCTACTGCTACGATAACCTCTACAAGCAAAAAGCCTTCGTCAGTTTTTAGTTTTGAGTTTTTAGTTTTTAGAAGAAACATTTTTTATTAAATTTAAATTAAACATTTTTATTCTATTTGACTAGTACTGATAGAAATTTGTCCTGTAATACTGATTCTGATTATCTTGTCCTTGACCCTCGGATTTGATGATCCAACGTATATATCAACATAACTACAACCATCGCCACAATCTGCTGGTAAATCTGTTTTTATAATAGCATCGGGATCTGGTCTTTTGAAAGTAACATGAACTTGTTCTCTATCGCAAATACTATTTCCGTTGATACAAATATTTTTTATTACGTTCCCTCTGGTTATATTATAAACTTCCACAAGCTCTCCGTCTTGCACATTATAAATTCCATTATCATTAAGGTCGGCAAAAAGAGTAAATTGTTTATTATTACTATTCATAGGATCTGTCGTAAAATACATTCCATAACCAGTATCAAAGGTTGTTGTTCCTCCATTATTTGAACCCAATACATTGATACTGAAAAATTGAGCCTGCCTTGTAATAAGAGCAATTTCATAAGCCAAACTTTCCAAAACCACACCGCCATTGAAAACAGAGTGGTTTATCAAAACTATACTTGTTATCAAAGTAATAATTGCCAAAACAACGAGCAATTCTATCAGAGAAAAAGCTCGTTTAGTTAGTAGTTTTAAGTTTTTAGTTTTTAGAAAAAACATTTTATTAAATGAAGAAAACTTTTAGACCCAAAACATCCCAGTGGAAAAAGAAAATTAGTGTTGTCCCCAAGATAAGAAATGGCGCAAAAGGTATTTCACTCTTAATTGTAAAATTTTTATTTATAAATGACAACGACTGTAACTTGGATAACAAAATCAAAAATATACCAAAAACAGATCCAATCCAAAACGAAAGAATTATTGCAGAGAGGCCGTCAACAAGTCCCAAAAACCATCCCATACCCAAAGCCAATTTTGCATCGCCAAAACCAATCCATCTACCCTCCGAAACAAACCACAAAACAGCAAAAGGGGTTGCGAGTATCGGGCCAGCCAAAACTTCCAGCCATGCCAGATTTCCCCATTGAGTAACCAGCATAAACAACAGCGACAAACCAGCGAATAAAAATGCCATACTATCGGGGATTATTTTGTGGCGAATATCGTAGATAGTTATAACAATAAAGATGGAAAAGATAATCCACAAATATAATATATTAGCTAATAGCTTATAGCTAATAGCTGATAGCGTTTCAAAATTTAAAATTTCATTATTATTAAAAATTGAAAATTGAAAATTGAAAATTAATAGAAACAGCAACCCGGTTGCTGTTTCTATTATTGGGTATTGCCAAGAAATCTTTGTACCACACCCTCTGCACTTTCCTCTTTGGATTAAAAAAGAAAAAACGGGAATCAATTCGTACCAATTCAATTTTTTCTTGCAATTGGGGCAATGCGAGCGACCCATTATTCCTTTTATTGGGTAATTTTCGTCCAATCGCAAAATAACAACATTGAGAAAACTTCCAACTACAAGACCTAGTAAAAATATTAAAATACTGATATACATACAGTCATTATAACTTCTAAACTAAAAATTTAGAAGTTATAATGACAAGTTAAAAGTTTATAAAGTTGAAAGTCCGTAAAGTTTTTGAGGGAAAACAAAAAATGCCCATAAGGGCATTTTTTGTTTGCTTTAATAACTAATGTTATTAAGGGGCAACAGCATAATTTACAGTTAAGCTTGTTTCACAAGCTGTGTTGCTGTTATCAGGAACTGAGTTTGTGTTTTCCAAGTCTATGCCCAAACAATATGTTGTTCCATCTGATGTATAAGAATAAGCACCACTATCTGAAGGATCAACTGGCAAAACCGGCAAGAAACTCTCTGTTACCAAAGGACTCAATGTCTCTGCAGTAAGAGGATATGCCGTATGGTCGTTATAATACATTTCCAAAGCCAAAGATAATTGACCTACATCTGAAACTCTTCTTGCGTCTCTTGCTTTTTCTCTTGCGCTGTTCAATGATGCAAGAACTACTGATGAAAGAATACCAATGATGGCAATAACCACCAACAATTCAATCAATGTAAAACCTTTTTTCATATATTTTTATTTTTTACTTAATTACATGTAATTAATTAATTTTGATAAATAATCGACCGCTTCTTTTTTAAAAGCTTATATATCTATGCCTTATATTATATAACACAAAAAATCGTTTTTTTAGGGGGGTTGTGGATAAACAAAACCCGCTCGCCTGTAGGCGAACGGGTTTTAAATTTCCAATTACCAATTCCTAATTTCTAATAAAATGTCTAATTAGAAAATTTTAGAATTTGGCATTTTGATTTTTATTAGAAATTGGATATTAGAAATTATAAATTAAAAATAAACAAAACTATTATCGTCATCGGACAAGATTGTTTTAATATAAAAAATTATTAAATCGTAGATGATACGTTATAGATCGGCATCAAAACCGAAGTCAACAAAACTCCTACTCCCAAAGCCAACATAACAATCATCGCAGGTTCGATCAAAGATACCAATGCATCTACGGCATTATTTACTTCTCTTTCATAAAACTTTGACAGCGTCTCCAAAATCATTCCCATCTCTCCCGTCTCTTCACCGATTTTAATCATCTGAATCATAATGTTTGGAATTTCGTCATATCCTGTCAGTGCTTCGGAAACCGCCTTTCCTGCTCGCACTTCTTGAGCAGCTGTCATCAAAATATCACGGTAAATTACATTATCCACAACGTCGGCGGTATTTTCTATTACCTTGATAATCGGTACACCCGACAAAAGCATTGTATTCATATTACTTGCGATTCTGGTCAAATATAACTTTCTATAAAGCTGTCCCAAATAAGGCAAATTGATTTTAAACCTTGAAAAAGAAGCTTTTCCTGATCCTGTTTGTCCATATCTAATCAAGAAATATCCTCCGATTACTAAACCAACAAACAAAAATAATCCATAATTAACAAGAAAATCGCTGATTCCCATAACAATCTTTGTAAAAAATGGAATTTCTGCACCAGATTCAACCAAGATGGAACTTAGTTTTGGAATAACCATCGTAAACATCAAAATCATAACCACTACAAAGACGACCATAACGAAAGCTGGATACACCAAAGCGCTTTTTGCTTTTGATGTCAGCTCGTAACTTCTGTCCAAGTGATTCGCCAAATACATAAATGTCTCGTTCAGTTTTCCAGATTCTTCTCCTGCCCTTACCATATTTACATAAAAATTAGAGAAAACTTTTGGGTGTTTTGACAAAGCTTGAGAAATAGAACTACCCGCCTGCAAATCATCGGCGATAATAGCCAATTTTTTTCTCAAAACAGGATTTTCCGATTCGGAAGCAAGCAATCTAAAAACACGCAAAACAGAAACTTGTGCTTCAAACAAAGTAGAAATCTGTCTTGAAAGAATCACCACATCTTTGTTAGAAACTCTTTCAAAAAAAGAAATATCTCCTCCGAAAATATTTTTATCTGCTTGATCAACAGAAACAATAGTAAAACCTCTGTTTTGCAGAGAAGTAATCACGACATCGGTATTGATAGCATCTATTTGGCCTTCTTTTACCGAACCGTCTTTGTCTAAAACTTTGTATTTGTATAACATTTTATAGTTTTTAGTTGATAGTTTTTAGTCTTTAGAAAAACACAACGATAAATTATTTATAAAAATCAAAAAATTTTAAAAATTGGATAAAGTTCGAGGAAGTTCTGGAAAAATAATTTGACCTGCCTGCCGGTAGGCAGGGGCGTATTGGTGATACGGTGAAAATTATTTTTTCAGAACTGACGAAGAAATTTGCCGATTTTTAAGATTTTTTTATATTAATTTTTCCAACGCGCTCTCATTCAACGAAAACTTTCTCGCATTTTCCACAGTAATTTCTCCTCTTCTTACCAATTCTGCCAAAGATTTGTTCAAACTGATCATTCCGTGTTGCGAACCTGTCTCAATAACAGAATTTATTTCATAGGTTCTCTTTTCTCGGATCAGATTGGAAACTGCGCTATTGTTTATCAACAATTCAAAAGCAGGAATCATTCCACCTGAAATACGAGGCACCAATCTTTGAGATAAAATACCCATCAAGCTTCCTGCCAATTGTGTTCGAATCTGATCTTGTTGCTCCGCAGGGAACGAATCGATGATTCTATCTATTGTCTGAGCAGCTGTATTTGTATGCAAAGTTGAAAACACTAGGTGACCTGTTTCAGCGGCAGTAACCGCCGTCGCAATCGTTTCTGGACCTCGCATTTCTCCAACCAAAGCGACATCTATATCTTGTCTAAACATAGATCGCAAAGCGATTTTGAAATTTTCGGTATCCACACCGATTTCTCTTTGATCAATAATAGATTTTTTTGGCTCATAAACATATTCTATCGGATCCTCAATAGTGACAATATGTTCTGCTCTGGTTTGATTAATAAGTTCTATCATAGAAGCCAAAGTGGTTGATTTTCCTTGTCCGACAGGTCCTACCACCAAGAAAAAACCTTGCTGTTTTTGAGCAAATTGTTCCAAAATAGGTGGCAGATTTAGTTCAACCAGCGTTCTAATTTGTTTTGGTATCAATCTCAAAGCAATTGAAATAGTCTCTTGATGGAAAAAACAGTTTCCTCTAAAACGAATATCGTGTTCGCCATAAGAAAAATCGGCTTCTTTTGTTATCAAAAATTTTTCTTTGTTTTCAGGAGTCAAAAAGACATCCAAGAAACCCACTATGTCTTCTTTTGTTAGGGCTTCGTATTTAACAAGAGGAATCAAACTGCCTGTCACTCTTATAAAAGGTTTTCTTCCTTCTGACAAATGCAGATCTGAACCGCTTTCTTTTACAACGTGTGCAATTAATTCATCTAGTAGATTATTTTTGTGATTCATATTATTTTTATTATATCATAATCCGAATTTCTCGAATTAACACCTCTCCACAATTCGCTGAATATAAATTAATTTTTGATTTGAACATTTGTCTGTCGACAGATATTTATTTTCCAAATTTTTTATCTGCAATTTTTACTACAGTGTGCAAAACTTCGGAAGGAATCGTACTGGCCTTGATAATATATCCATCCACATCAAATTGATTTGCTCTATCTACGTCTTCTTTCTGTCCTTGATTTGAAAGAACTATCACAGCCGAATTTTCTGCCAATTTTTGACCTCTAATATTTTCTAACAATTCAAATCCGTCCATTCCAGGCATTATCAAATCCAACAACACAATATCAAAATCTTTTTTTTCTTTTAATTTGTTAACTGCTTCCTCTCCTCCAAAAACCGTTTCAACAGTAAAACCGTTTTCTTGAAATTTCAAAGAATACATATCAATCAAAAATTTGTCATCATCAACCAAAAGAATTTTATATTTTTTTCCAGACTCTGTTTTCATGTTTTATATTATATTACAGATTTGCGACTTCTTCAAAAGGAATTTTCTTATCAAAAGCCTTGATAAGTGCATCTTGTCTCATTGTAAACACTCCCTTTCTCCTGATATTTTCTTCAATCGCAGTAGAAGAAGCGTCTTTCAAAATAATTTCTTCCAACTCGTTATCTATTTCAATCACTTCAAAGACTCCTATTCTTCCTCTCAAACCAGTTGCACAAGTAGGCGAAGGCGCCGCTTTGTAAACTTGTGCGGGAATTTTTACTTTATTTCTAAATTCATCTGGTAAAGTTGAAAATTCTTTTTCTATCATCAATTTTAAACTGCCTTCAACAGGAATTGGTTCTCCTGCATCAGGACATAATGTCCTTGCCAATCTTTGTGCAATCGCCAATATCAATGTAGGTGCAATCAAATACGGGTCTACTCCCATTTCAATCAAACGAGGAACGACACCGACAGCACTGTTGGTGTGAATAGTAGAAAGCACCAAGTGCCCCGTCAAAGCAGCTTGAATAGCAAGATTGGCTGTTTCTTTATCACGAATCTCCCCCACCATTATGATATCGGGGTCTTGTCGCAAAGCAGTCCTCAAACCGTTGGCAAAAGTATAGCCGATTTCCGGTCTTACCTGAGACTGGCTAACACCATCAATGTTAAATTCAACAGGATCTTCCAAAGACAAAACATTTTTTGTTTCTCTGTCCAACTCGTTTAACAAAGAATAAAGAGTGGTAGATTTTCCCGAACCAGTAGGGCCCGAAATCAAAATCATTCCATAAGGTCTTTCAATCGCATTTCTCATTGCTTTCAAATCTTTCTCCGTAAGTCCTGTTTGTTCAAGACCTTTTACACCTTTTTCTGGTTCAAGAATTCTCATAACGATTTTTTCTCCAAAATAAGCGGGGAATGTCGAGACTCTAAAGTCTACTTTTCTATTTTCAATTCTCGCAGAAAATCTACCATCTTGTGGTTTTCTTTTTTCATCCAATTTCATATTAGACAAAACTTTTATTCTGGCGATAACAGCGCTGTGAACATTTGCAGGCAGAACCAAAGAAGTATGCAATATTCCGTCTACCCTAAAACGCACTCTTATTTTTGCTCCCATGTGTTCAATGTGAATATCCGAAGCATTTCCTTCGGCAGCATATCGTAAAATTGTCGCTACAATCTTTGTAACAGGGGCATCTTCTATTATCTTTGTTTCTAGTTTTGTTTTTTTACCAGAAATATCTTCTGGCTCTGTGTCTTTTGCAATTTCTGATGAAATTTCAGATTCCAACTCTGTCAAAGCTTTTGTTACTTCACCGTGCAGACCACTATAACTCTTTAATACATTTTCATAATCATCTACTGTAATAACAAAAATTTTAAATGGTAAACCATTTTTTGATGAAATAAACTGTAAAGCGTCTCTCGCTTCCATATTGTCTGGATCCAACATTCCTACCTCCAAATAGCCATCCTCATCAAGACCAACAGGAACAAATTTGTAATGTTGGGCAGAATTTTCGGGAATTTTTTCCAAGACACTAAGAGGTATTTCTCCCTCCGGAATTTTTTTTGGAGGCAAATTAAAATATTCAGATTTTGCAGACAAAATATCTTCGTTTGTAACACCCATACCAGCCAAAATATTATCAACCAAAACACCCTTGGAAGAAGCTTCCTCCTCTATTCCAATTATCTTGTTTCCATCCAAGATTCCATTTTTTACTAAAACATCTAAAAATCCCATAGTTTATACTATATTTAACCCTTACAAAATCATTTTCCAAAAACTAAATCTTTAAGAAAGGATTCTCTCTTCCTGTTGGTTGATCCTGAAGCTCAACACCAAAATCTTTTAATTTTGAAAATGCAGGATCGCTAAAAACATCGCCCCTCAGTTCAATTGATTTAATTTCTAAGAGAAGAGTGAACAACTCGCTTCCTATTTTTGAATTAAGTTTTCCTTCAGCAACAATCAAAGCTTCTTCAGCCCACACAAAACCGCTGATTGTTAAAATTAGCCCCAAAATAATTATTGTTTTTGTAATGAATTTTTTCATATCCTAAATTCTAAATTCTATTTTCTAAATTCTCTTACTATTTAAGCCAATAAGTTTTAATTGTAAAATTAAATTTATAGCTATTTACTTCTTCGGGTGTAACTTTAAAACTCAAATCTGTTATATCTACCAATCTCAAGCTGTCCTTAAGATCTGTAATAAATGTAACAAAATCTTCATAACTGGATGTCATCGAAAAACTTAGTGTTACAAATCCATATTTTGAATCTTGTGCGCCTGCTCTTATATCAGGATTGTCTATTGGTGCATTTAGTTTGATATCGCGAATGATAGCGCCATATTTTGCAGCAATTGCATTTATGTCCATAACCAATTTAATATTGTCTACATTGTCAGGAATCATTTTCTTTACCCTCTCTAAATCATTATCAGAAAAAGAACTGTATTTTTCTAACAAACCATCTCTAATAGTCCTCAATTCTTTTGATTTATTTCTTGCTTCATCATACTGCACTTTTTCTGCTTTCAATTCTCCAATATTCTTGTAGGTAGGATCGATGAAAATGACGAATGTTCCCGCAGAGATGATTATTAATATTATTGGTAAGATTATTCTACTCATAGTAAATTATTGAACTCTCTTTTTAAAAGAAATTAATTCTGGATCTACATTGGCGGTAAAACTAAATACAACCTTTCCATCGTTGTTTACATCTAGATCAGAAAAGATCGTATTTTTTATGAAAGGATTACCACCAAATTTTTCTGCTTGCAAAGCAACTGTGGCATAGTCTTTTGTTATACCATCCATTTTTATCTCGACTCCTTCGTTTGTTATTTTAAATTCAAAATCAACAAACTGAACAGCTTGTAGAGTGCTTTCTTCCAAGGCATCAAATAAACCAGTTAAGTCGGAATGTCCGCCCAAAAGCATCTCTGCTACCATTAATCTGTTATCAAGTCGAATTAATTGTTTGATCGTTTCTATGTCAAAATTTTCCTTTTCTTTTTCAAGCATTATTTTGCTTTCTTCAATACTTCCCTCCAAAAAATTCTTATACAAAAATGCTCCGACAGCAAAAGTCAGGGTTATCAAAAATATAACCATTGAAATCAAAAAGAATAGATCTATGCTCTTTCTCTTTTGAACTCTCTCTTCAACAAGAGGAGTTTTTTTAGGAATGAAAGATGAATTGTCTGATCCGATAACCATACTAATATTATACAGCAAAATAATTAATCTTTACTTGTGGATAAGATTAGAAAATATCTAATATCCAATTTCTAATTTCTAATGAAATACTTAATGCCAAAAAAACCTAATTGTCTTTCTGGACATTATTTCGTGACTTTTTAACAATCGCAATAAATATTAATTGTAATTCGTTTGATTCTTTCCAGAGCAATTTAGCTTCGGGTCTTGATTCAGGAGTTGCTTTTGCCATCATTCTTAACCAATGTTTTGACTCTTTCGCTTCTTTTTTACAAATACCAATCTTGTGTTCAAAATCCTTTCTGGATTCAGCACAATCAGCCTCGCAATAATTTGCACCAACACTCGTGCCAGATTTTATCAACTGAGTAATTACAGGTCTAGTTATTTCATTTTTATGAACTTTTTTACAAAACTCTATTACATTCTCTCCAAATACAGCCGTTCTTTCTTCCAAATCGTAAACTTTTTCTTTTTTGTTATTTTCCATTTTATTAGAAATTAGAAATTGGATATTAGAAATTTAAAAACACCGAAAGATTACATAAATTACAAACAAAAAAATTACAAAACAAAAAAGTATTTTTCGCCTATTCCATCTGTTGTAATCCCCTCAACGCCAACCCCAGAGCAACGGCAAATCCAGGACCCACTTGTTTTAACAAAGGTGCCAAAAATGCAGGAGCTTCTACCTTTGAAAAAGGGTCGGAGATCTCTACTTCTACTTCTGTATGGGATTTTGCAAATTCTGTCATACCGTTGATTATAGATCCTCCTCCTGTGATAACCAATTTATCTACATTTTTGTTATATTTTTTCTGATACGCTAAAAAAGTTTTATTTACCTCGCCAAAAATATATTCCATACTTGAATAAACAATATCAGAAACTTCTTTTTCTGTAGGAGTATTCCCAGAAACACCTACTTTTATTTTTTGTTGTTCGGCATCGGTCGCGCTGATTCCTGTTGCTCTCGCAATATTCAATGTTATATCTTGTGATCCCCTGCTGATAGAGTGAGAATCCTTGATCATTCCTTTTTCAATAATATATAGTTTTGTAGATCCAGATCCCATATCAAGGACAGCAAAATTTAGAATATTATGAGAAACAGCCGTTCTGATCGTACTAAAAATTTCTATTTCAAGAAAATTTAAACTTAATCCCGCTCCAGAGACAATTTCTTTTTGTTTTAAGACAGTATCTCGGTGAATTGCAGCGACCAAAACTTCTGTCTTGGGCACTTCTTCCCTTTTATTACTATTCTCTTCTCCCATAAAGCTTGTAACTGCCATCTCTTCTTTCGGGATGACCTTCCAATCCAAATCAACTTCGGAAATAGGTACTGGAATATATTTTCTTGCTTCAATCGGAATCATTTGTTCCAATTGTTTTTTGTCCATTGTTGGTAGTTGTATATTGAAAACAAGGGAGGATTTTAATGGTATTGAAGCGCCACATTCTTTTGTTGTGACATTTGCTTCTTTTAACAAATTTGTTATTGCTTCGCTCAACTGAGCAGAAGAAAGATTGGTTGCTCTACCTGCCTCAATATTTGCATAGGGTCCTAGTGACAATTCGCCATAAGTTTCGAGAATTACAACACCATTTTTCTTTTTTAACTGAACAACTTTGATAGACGAAGAGCCAATATCAAGACCCAAAAAGCTGTCGCTTTTATGCTTTAAAAAACCGATATTGGATAATTTACTAAAAGGATTAAACATTATTGTAGAAAATAAAAATTTATTGATTAAATTATAACATATTTTTTAAAGCTAACAGCCAACAGCTTATAGCGATTTAAAATTTAATTGATAAAATTATCAACAATGAACAAATCTCTCAAAAAAATAACTGAATATTTTTTAGATATTCTATTTCCAAGAAATGAAATACAAAAGAAACTAGACACGATGACAGCGGAAGATTTTTTAAACAATATTCCTCGTACCAGACACGACGATAAAAACATCATCACAATATTTGATTATCGCAACAAATTTATGAAAGAGGCAATTTGGTCTTTGAAATTTAGAAGAAATACTCGTTTGGCAAAAATCTTTGCCCAAATTATTTATGATGAAATATTGGAAGATCTTTCCGAGCTCGCTGTATTCCAAAATTTCAAAAATCCTGTCATCATCCCAATTCCTATTTCTTCAAAGAGAAAAAGGGAGCGTGGTTTTAATCAGTGCGAATTGATCGCAAACGAACTATTAAATATAGGGGGTGATATTTTTACGCAGGAGAGAAAAGTTTTGATAAAAACAAAAGATACTCCTCCACAATCTCGAACAAAAACGAAAAAGGACAGGTTGGAAAATTTGAAAGACTGTTTCTCTCTAAAAAATAAAGAAAAAATAAAAGGTAAAAATATTATTTTATTGGACGATGTCACCACGACAGGAACAACACTAAAAGAAGCAAGAAGAATTTTACACCGACATGGCGCAAAAAAGATTATTTGTGTGACGGTGGCGCATTAGGTTAGGGGGTAGTGGGTAGTTTTTAGGAGATGGAGATTGGTGGGGTTTTTTGAGGATTGTACTGTGGGGCAAGCAAATCTATATGTGCTTGTCTCAATCCACCCAATATACACGCGGGCATCTCATTTATCAAATACCAAAGGTATTGTAGTGATCTTTATCGACATTTTTAATTACATTCAGATAATTTTCAATTCTCTGTTTACTGCCCTGTAATACAGCGATATCATACTTTTCAAGTCCCAAAAATTCGTGCGATCCGTGGTTGATAAAACGATACATTACTTTTTCTTCTTGACTCACTTCTTGCTCGATTCCATCTTTTTGTGTGGGATTTGAGTTTTCTAATCTAACTTTTTTGTAATGTGCGTATAATTGCGTTAGTTTACTTCTTAAATCTCCATGCCCATACTTGAAATGTAAAAAAGTTTCAATTGATCGACGAAGCAAATTGGCAGCCAAAATCGCATCATCTAAATTTGCGCTGTCTTTAATATCGTTCAGTTTGGTAATTGCGTACAAATAATCTGATCTGTAGTTTTTAAGACTTTCATCAAGTACCTTAATTGACGAGCCTGTTCCATTCATGCCGATCTGGTAAAAACTAACTAAATCATCTTTTATTTTCCCGTCTGATTTTTTATAATTTTGGATTAAGTGTCCAAAAAAATCTAAGTTGTGAGTAAAAACAAAATATTGTCGATTATTGTTCCGTTCAATCTCGCCAGCTAAAATTGCGTATACTTGAAAAAGAGAATCAGAATCAAGACTCGAAACAGGATCGTCTATAGCAATAACCGCATCATCGTCTAATTTATCTTCTTCATCGTTAATTGAAAGCAAAAAATAGGCAAGCGCTAAGAAATTTCTTTCACCCTCACTTAAACTATCTAAACCACATTCGACCCCATCTCGTTTCAAGACATACCCAATTTCTTCAGTCGAATCATCGAGTTCAATCTTTTTATAAGGGAAAGTTGATGCTAATAGTTTATTTATCCTATCAGCAGGAATTTGAACATTTTTTGCTTTCTTTTTAAGTTCCCTTAGTTCTTGTTCTATTTTTTTTATTTCACTATTTTTTTCTGCTTGACTCTTTAAGCAATCCTCATAGACCTTCTTTTTATCAAGAAATTTTAGATATTCGGTTGCAACATAATGAGCCTCAACATCCCAAGCGGTTTTATCAACTTCAAAGACTTCTTCGTTGATGAAAAGATTATCAAATTCACAGAAACCTACTTCTTTAAGTTTATTTTCCTTTTTATTTTTTATCTTTTCCTGTAAAGAAATGAAAAAGATTTCTAGATTTGTTTTTTCTGAAGTATAAAAAGTTTCGCAAGTGACAATCTCCCTTAGAGCATCCTCGGCGCTTTTACCCATAGCATCTAGGGCATTATTCAGTTCAATTACATCATTAGAAAAATGTTTTAATAATTCGTCTCTATTTTGAATTTTTGAACCACAAAAAAGACACTCGCCGAGACGCTCGCTTTCATTAGAGAGGTTATGTATGTCTACACCATTTCTGATCCAATCTTCCTCTTTACCCCCGTCAGGATAGACACTCAACCTCACGGATTTTTCGTAAACTGGACTAAATTTCAAATATTTATTTACTTTTTCTAGTTTTTCAATTACCCAATCATTCCATTTTTTAAGAATCTTATACTCTCTTTCTTTTTCGGATAAGTTTGAAAGCGTTGCTAAAAGATTTTTCAATTCATCTTCACTTTGAATAAAATTTTCTAGTTGTTTTCCCTGGGTAATTTGCTTTGCCAACCAATCCACTCTTTTTTCAAAAGAAGATTTGAAATACGAGTTAAACACCCCGCTGCTTTCAACCACAGGATCTTTTTTAATATGCCCAATACCGCTTATCGTCCTAATATTCTTAGAGACTTTTTCAGATATATCATCGAATTCATTTTTACATTGTGGGAGTTTACTTAATTCACCTTTAGCATCATCTAATTCTTTTTGTTTTTTTGAAAAATCTACCTCTGTTTGACCTATGGCAACAACATATTTCAGATGGGTTTGATCAATAATCTCTTTTATATAATCTTCGTTAAAAACTCGAACCTTATTTTTGTAATCAGAGAGTTCATCTTGTTTTTTAAAGCCAGTATCAAACCCAACCGTGAAAGTAGCTCCGCTGATTCTACTACCAGTTTCAATAACCCCTTTCTCATATGATCGTAACAATCGTGAAATAATTGTTTTTCCAGAACCGTTCCAACCCAATAAAATATTTACCTTGTCGTGGAATTCAGGAACAGCTGCGTCCCATTGAAAATTTCTAAATGTTCCAAAGTTAATGGATTGTATCTTTTCAATTTTCATATTCCTTCAAATCTTTCATGATTTTCTTTGCTAAATGATGCGCAAAATTTACAGCAACAGCATTTCCAATCATTTTATATCCGTCAGCAATATCACGATATTTGAAAATAAAATCATCGGGAAATGTTTGTATTCTCGCACACTCTCGAACAGACAATCGTCGATACTTATCCTCATGCCCCGGAACAAAAATTCTTTCATTTTGACTTATGAATTTCATTTTTGGTGCTTGTGGATGAATTGGAGCATGACGACCACCAGCTTGAATTGTAAATGAAGGTTGATCCCACGCTCGTACACGATTTCTCGACATATAAATTGTCGAGAAGCCCCCATTCATGTATTCATGATTTGGTATTTTCAAACTTTCGCCGTTTGTCTTATTTTTATCTTTCGCTGCTTTCGCTAAGCGTAAATCGTAGATTGCGTCTTTTAAAACAGGTTTGTATTTTTGTGGTTCAGGAAATTCAAATTTCTTCCCTAATTTTTTGTTATATCCAATAATAATCACACGCAATCTATCTTGTGGGACATCATAATCATTTGCGTTTAATAATTTTTGAGACACAACATAACCAGCATCTTCAAATGCTTTAATAATATTGGAAAATGCTTCCGAGTGTTTTGGGTGAAGAATACCAGAAACATTTTCAGCTAAAAAAAACTTTGGTTGCTTGTCTTTCAGTAAGCGAATATAGTCGTGGAAAAGTTGACCGCGCTTGTCATTTATTCCGCGTCCTGCGCCTGCTTCACTCCAACTTTGGCAAGGTGGTCCACCAATAAAACCATCCGCGTCGGGAACTTCGTGTGATTGAACTTCTGTAACGCTTCTTCTATCTAATTTTGTATGTGGAAAATTATGCTCAAAAGTTTCCCAAATTGCCTTATCAAATTCGTTTGCCCAAATAACCTGAAAACCTGCTTTTTCAAAACCAAGATCAAGTCCTCCTGCACCTGTAAATAAAGATACTATTTTCATAAATTTAATCCTTGCTTATGTTTAGAGTGTTTTTAAATAATTTTTTTGGTGATTTTAAAAGATTTATATCGAATTTAAGTGATGATTCCACTCTTGAACTTGCGTTGTGAATTCTGAAAGAAAGTGTCCAATCATTATTCATTGTAACTATTGCTGTTGTGTCACTACCTGTTTTTAAATCTATATCTACAATTTCAGTAGGAAGTGGAACTTTGGGAGTTTTATATTTTGGTTGAATTTCCTTAAACGAAAGATTCAATGTTCCACTTAAATTGTAAGCGTGAATTTCTACAAAATTTTTACCTTTAATTACTTTATAAAAATCTTTATTTCCGACAAGATAAGCAACTAGATTATGGGCGACTTTTTCAGAATCTCTTTTATAAAGATTTCTCAATTCTTTTATAAATGCTTTTAGAATTGGAACATAAATCGTTGAATGATAATCTCCTAACTCACTCCATTTTTTCTTTCCTCCGCTATCTTTTCTGATTTTTTCAAGATTATTAAAAATAGGTATTATCGTGTCAAAATATTCTTTTGAAGCTTTAACTCCCAGCCACTTATCACCAAAATCTATATTTGAAGATAGACGAGAATGTTTTACTGCTTTGTGATTATTCTTTGCAGAAACACCTATTTCCCATTTTTGAAGTAAGCGAATGGCAAGCACATCACGAACATCACCAGACTTGCCGTGATTATCAGATAATATTTCAAGTTGAAGAATATCATCTTTGCCTATATCGTTTGAAAGTCTTGGCTCTATGTCCACTAAAAAGTTAACGGCAAAACTAGCTGACAAGAGATACTCGCTCTTTTCGTTTGAGGAAACACTATCAAAACAACTTTTTGCAACATCAAAAGCCGAATTTTTTATCACCTCGAGATTAGTTTTATCCTTCAATTTCTCTTCAAACGAAACAAGAAGAGCATACTCAAAGGATTTTCCTGTTGTCATTTGTTTTGAATTTGTGCTTGCCATAATTATTTAATTAAATCATCAACTTTAACCTACAAATCGAATATAATTATAATATTATATACCCTGCTCGAATAAATACAAAAAAACGATTTCTCGAGAAATCGTTTTTTCAAAACTACTTATTTCCAATTTTGACGGAGGAGGGATTCGTCCCGCGGTTACTAAGTAAATTTTTCGCAAGCTCAAATTTACCAAGTACCGCTGGACGCGGCTCGCCTAGTCACTTCGCTTCGCTCAGTGTCGGCTCCGCCGTTCGAATCCCTCCCTCGCAGCTAGCGACACAAAAGAAAAACACCGCTTGGGCGGTGTTTTTCTTTTGGTCGTGCGGAGAGGGAGGGATTCGAACCCTCGAAGGATATTACTCCTTGCCACGTTAGCAGTGTGGTGGTTTCAGCCTCTCACCCACCTCTCCAAAATTCAGTTTTTAGTTATTAGGTTTTAGTCTATAGAAAACAAAAACCATAATAAAGTGTACAAGAGTACACATACAAGAAGATATCATATTTTAACTTCAAAATCTATCTTTTTTAAAATTGCTTAAATTGCCCCAATCAAAAAAGAGCGACTAAATCGCTCTTTTTTGTTTTCTATATCTTTCTTGTTAATTACTCTTGGTTCAAGATTTCTATTTCAGCATCTGCTTTTAACTCTTGGAGGTATGTTGCAAATAATTCTTGTTGTTTCTGTTGTGTTATAAAAGCTTTAATTTGTTCAGAAATTTCTGAAAGCTCTGCAAGGTTTTCGTTAACAGCAGATTCCTGATCATATGCTGCTTTAATTTCTTCTTCAGTTACTGTGATTGATTTGAGGTTAAGAACTTTTTCTAGATATTTTTGGGTAACAAGATCTTTTTCTATTTCTGTACGCAAAATATCTTCTGTTGTCCCTTGTGTAGAAAGAGCACTTTGATAAGCTTCTTCATTTTCAAATTGTCCTTTTATTGTTTCAATCTGCTTATCGATATCGCTCTTTGAAACTTTTGTTCCGTCTTTTTTTACAGCTTGTTCCAATAAAGATTGAGACACTAGACTATCAAGCGCTTGTGCTTTCAATTGTCCAAGAGCTTCTTCGTCAAGAGAAGCTTTGTCTATCTGTTGTTCAGCAAGCATTTTCAATTCATAAGCGTCAAGATCGTTCTGGGTAATCTCTATACCATTTACACGAGCAACCACTGCTGAAGAATCTGAATCATCTTTGGGTAAGTTTGTATCTTTAATAAAATAAAAGTAAGCTCCAGCAAGAACAACTAGAACTCCTATAACTATTGCGATTAATGTTTTTTGTTGCATATTTAAAATATTAATTAAATCATGGAAGAACTCCAACCACGAAAACTTTTTCTTTAATAATATACTTATAGATTAACACAACAACAGCTTGCAACACAAATATACTTTATAATTCTGACAAAGATGGATCGCTTCGCTTCGTCCGTCTGAGCCGGATTGAAAACTCGCGAAGACGGTGTGGATTTATTGCTCCGAATTTTTTGCCTAAAAAATCCGAAGTTCGCTACCGCTCGCAAAGACGAAAAACCAGAGGTTTTTCGTCAACGAAGTTTTGCTTTAGCAAAACTTCGTCTTCGCGAGCGGAGCGACGCGATCCACGTCGTCCGTCTTCTAAAAACTAATTGCTAATTGCTACTTATTACTTACTACTTATTATTGTATACTTGTTTGTATGAATCTAAACTCAAAAATTGAAGATATTTTTCCTCGTTTGCCAGACAGTAGAAAAAAAGCGTTGAAAAAAATCGGTCTAAATACGGTAGAGGATTTACTCTATTATTTTCCTGCTCGTTATGGTGATACCGAAGAGATAAAAAATACAAAAAATGTTCAAAAAGGCGACAAAATAATTATCTATGCCAGAGTAAAAAAAATAAAACCCACCAAAGCATATTACAAAAAGATTACAATGACAGAGGCTGTGTTGGAAGACAGTGAAGGATCTATTCAGGCAGTTTGGTTTCGCCAACCATATATTGCAAAAATGTTGCCCGAGGGGACATATGCAAAATTTTCAGGAACTATTAGCGAAAGAAAAGGCAAACCTTATTTGGCTAATCCAGAATATGAGATAACCGAAAGTATAACATCGGGAATTTTTAACAAAGAAACAGACAATCATTTTTTTATTCCCGTCTATCCCGAAAGCAAAGGGGTCACATCGCAATGGATCTATCACAGTATTCAAAAGGTTTTTACATCTGGCCTTTTGGACAATATTGAAGATGCTATTCCGGAAGATATTTTAAAAAAATATAGTTTACCAAAATTAAAAACCGCTCTCATCTGGATTCACTCTCCGAAGAAACAATCCGATGCCTTGTCAGCGAGAAAAAGATTTGCTTTTGAGGAAATTTTCTTTATTCAGTTACTTCGTCAAAAACAAAAAAGAGAATCTTTAGAAAAACCGTCTTTTAAAATAGAAAATAAAAAAGATTCTGCAAAAAAATTTACAGAAAAGTTTCCTTTCAAACTTACAAAATCTCAAGAAAAATCTATTGATCAAATATTGTCTGATTTTGAAAAAGGCAATGCCATGTCTAGATTGCTGGAAGGTGATGTCGGATCGGGAAAAACCGCTGTTGCTGCCACGACCGTCTATGCAGTAACCACAACAAAACCAAACGGATCAAATGTCGGAGCTTTGCAAACAGCATATATGGCACCAACAGAAATTTTGGCGAAACAACTTTTTGAATCTTTTATTCAATATTTTTATCATTTGAATGTTCAGATTGGTTTGATCACTTCTAGTGGCTGTAAAAAATTTCCTTCAAAAACAAATCCTGAAACATGGACAGATATTTCTCGCTCTCAATTATTGAAATGGGTAGCAAACGGAGAAATTCCTATTTTAATAGGAACGCACTCGCTTATTCAAAAAAGTGTTGAGTTTAAAAATTTGGCGTATGTGATTATTGACGAACAGCACCGCTTTGGCACAAAGCAAAGAAGAGACATAACAAAAAAGGACGAAAGAATTCCACACTTGTTGAGCATGACTGCGACACCTATCCCCCGCACGCTCGCTTTAACAATTTATGGCGATCTAGATTTAACTTTGTTGGACGAAATGCCAAAAGGGAGAAAACCTGTGATAACAGAAATAGTTACACCAGAGAGAAGAAAAACTGCTTATGAAGAAATGCAAAAAGAACTGCAAGCAGGTAGACAATTGTATGTAATTTGTCCTCGTATAGACGAACCAGATCCAGACAAAGCAAATACTCTCAATGTTAAGTCTGTCAAAACAGAAGCAAAAAGATTGAAAGAAGAAATTTTTCCAGAATATGAAATTGATATTTTGCACAGCAAGATGAAGCCAAAAGAAAAAGAAGAAACAATGCGACAATTTGAAGAAAAGGAGATAGATATTCTCGTCTCTACTTCTGTTGTTGAAGTGGGAGTAAATGTTCCAAATGCAACAATGATAGTGATTGAAGGAGCAGAAAGATTTGGATTGGCTCAATTGCATCAATTAAGAGGTAGAGTATTGCGAAGTAACACCCAAGCCTATTGTTTTATTTTTAGTGATACAAAATCAGAACAAACATTGAACAGATTAAATGCTTTGAAAACAGCAGAAAACGGTTTTAAATTGGCAGAAGCTGATTTGGAATTGAGAGGATCAGGAGAATTGTCGGGCAAAAAACAATGGGGTATTTCTGATATAGGAATGGAGGCAATAAAAAATATTAAAATGGTAGAATCGGCTCGCAATGAGGCGAGAGAAATAATTGAGAAAGATCCAGAATTGAAAAAGTATCTTTTGATAAAAGAAAGGTTAAAGAAAATAGAGGTGCATTTTGAATAAAACAAAAAGCAGATACCCTAGGGTATCTGCTGTTAATTCCAGTCAGAGAGACTTTCTTCTGACGATTGAAAATCGGTCTCCTCTACAAAGGCGAGAAAATCATCGAGATCAGAGAGAAAGACAACATCATCGTCTCTGTTCGTCATTTTTTCAAAAACACGAGATGCTTTCTCGTACACAGTAAGAGTTGGGTCCCCGAAGATAGGCACCGTAAAAGAAAAAGTTCTGCCTCTCGGACCACACACGAGGGTGATAAAGTTAATCCTTTTTAAACGTCTCAGAGATTTTTTCGGCATCATACGACACCTCATTGTTTGTTGGTTTGAGCAGCACAATCTGCCTCTATGGAATTTAAAATATTAAACAAAGCGGAAGTACTCTTTTCATCAAAACTGTTCGAGTTTAAAATAGCTTGGATCAGACGATGCGCTGTCACAGACAAAGCAGGACTAACATGAATAAATGTTCCGTTCATTACATCGTGAAATACAGAAACTCTATTTTCTAATTTTTCTCCAACAGAGAAATGTTTGCCGATAACCTTTGAACCGTCATTAAAGTCAATTAAAACGAAATCTGGCACATTTACCTCCTCTCACATATATTAAAGTATCAATTTCTAATATCAGTAAATCACAAATACATAAACAAAACAACAAAAATTCAAATTTGCGAAAAGATCATTTTTGATATAAAGTTTGTGTATAAATTGAGTTTGAATATGCGCACGTAGCTCAGTTGGTAGAGCGCCGAGCTTATACCTCGGTGGTCCCAGGTTCGAGTCCTGGCGTGCGCACAAATAAAAAACAAGCGATCAAATGAGCGCTTGTTTTTTATTTTATTAATTTAAATATTCTTACTTTTATTATTTTACTTTGAATTACCGGCGTGGATTACTTCGTTTCACTCGCAAGGATGGGCGAGCTGTCGGCTTCGTTTTCGTCCTTACTACTTAATACCTACTACTTATACCTAGTTGGGAAAACAAAAAATAGTTTTGCTATTTTTTGTTTTCCCAACCCCACGAAAAAGGTATCAAACTTTTTCCGCCCAAACGAACTCCCAAATAAACAATATCACCCATTCCTGGAAAAACCTTATTTATATTGTCACGCAATTCCTCATCTGCTTTTTGTCGCTCTTCATCCGTTCCTCCCAGCCAATATTTTATATCGTGTTCAACACAATATCCTTCCCAAGAAAAACCTAGAAATCCTTCTGGCCACAGAGAACATCCGTCACTTCGAAAATCACTGATCGGTACAGACCTCTCTCCTGCCACTCCTTTGATGTAATCGTTATATTGATTCAAGTTTTCAGGGGAATATGTTCTGTCCAAAAAAATCATAAAAGCAAAAAAGATAAGAAAGGTTATTTGAAAAATTTCTTTTTTAAATTTTTTTATTTTCATCCCGTTAGAGATAGGACGCGGACTTTGTTAAATCTCGCACATTATATCTTTAAATTAAATTTAATAAATTGTTTTTGTTAAATATCTCATTCCGTGTCCGCTATCTCTAACGGGATTCATCCCGTTTTTTAGACTATCTGTTGTTTAGATTTCCAAAAGAAATATCCTACTACTCCAAAAGTTACAATCGGAGATACCCAAGCAGGAATATGAAAACCAAAACTATCCAAAAGCATAATAGTACCCAAAAACAAAATAGAATACATTGCCCCATTTTTCAAGTAGATATATTTTTTAATTCTATCCATATTGCTCACAGTCATCTGACGCAAAACCAAAGCGCCTATTCCATTTCCTAAAACAATCAAAGGCACAGAAAGCGTAAAGGCAAAAGCCCCTAACACGCCATCCACAGAAAATGTTGTATCCAAAACTTCAAGATAAAAAATCTTGCTCAAATCAGACATATTCCCTTTTCCTGCCACCAATCTTTTTTCTTCCAATTCTGCATTTTGTTTAAATCCATGAGTGATAAAAAACGCGGTTGAACCGATGACTGCTCCAAATGCGAGCATCGGACTAATTTGCAAAGCAAACCAAACCACCACAGACAAAATAATAGAGACGACAGCAAAAAACCAAACTCCCTGAGCGTGGAAAAACTTTTCTCCTTTCAAACCATATTCTTTTGGTTCCAAAAATAACCAGTGAAAAAACAAAAAGATAAGAAATATTCCACCTCCAATAAGTAAAATAGGTGCGGACTTTTCTACAGCTTCCAAAACAGCAGGGTCGCTACTAAATGTTGCCATCAATGCGCCAATCGGTCCCAGCTCGGGCATCACTGCCCAAACAATAAGCCATGGCAACAAACCTCTCACAACAACAACAGCAAACAAAAGCCCCCACAACAAAAACCATTTGCGGGCTCTTTGTGACATCGTAGAAAGAACCTCAGCATTAACAATAGCATTATCAACACTACTGATAATTTCAAACAAACAAAGTCCTGCGACTGTTAAAAGTATCGAGAAAAGAACCATAAACTATTTTTTAGGAGTAATGCCGTTAGCGATTAAAAGATTTTCAAACTCTGCTCTTTCAAGAGTCTCTACTTCTACCAATTTAGCAGTGATATTATCTAGTGCTTTTCTGTGTTCGTTGATAACAACGACAGCTCTCTCCAAACCTTGTTGAACAATTCTTGATACTTCCCCATCAACAGCAAAAGCTGTCTTTTCTGAATGTTCTTTGTTAGACAAATCAGCACCACCAATCATTACTTTTCCGCCATCATCTAGTGCGACAGGTCCAATCAAATCTGACATTCCATATTTTGTAACCATATTTCTCGCCATTGCTGTTGCTACCTGCAAATCGTTTGATGGCCCAGTTGTAATATCACCAAAAACAATTTTTTCCGCCGCATATCCTCCCAATGTCATTGCTATGTCGTCCAAAAATTCTTTACTGTTGTGAAGTTTTTTCTCTATTAACGGCAATTTCAAAGTATATCCAGCAGCTCTTCCACGAGAGATAATAGATATTTTATGAACAGGATCAGAGTGTTCCAAGACAGAAGAAACCAAAGCGTGACCCACTTCGTGATAAGCAGTTATTTCTTTTTCTTTTACAGAAAGAATATGACTTTTCCTTTCTGGACCCAACATCACTTTTTCAATTGCTCGGATTAAATCGTATTGAGATACTTTGTTTCTCTCTTCTCTCGCAGCTAAAATCGCTCCTTCGTTCATCAAAGAATACAAATCTGCTCCAGAAAATCCAGGAGTTCTCTCTGCAATCACTATCAAATTTACATCTTCGGCAAAAGGTTTTTTTCGTGAGTGAATTTTCAAAATTTCCTCTCTGTCTTTTCTATCTGGCAAATCAACCACTACTCGTCTGTCAAAACGACCTGTCCTCAAAAGAGCGGGGTCCAAAACATCGGGTCTATTTGTCGCCGCAATAACAATCACTTTTTCGTTTGGTTCAAAACCATCCATTTCTACCAAAATTTGATTAAGTGTTTGTTCTCTTTCATCGTTTCCTCCACCCACACCCGATCCTCTCACTCTACCCACAGCGTCTATTTCATCTATGAAAATAATAGAGGGAGCGGCTTGCTTTGCCAATTTGAAAAGATCTCTTACACGACTTGCCCCTACTCCGACAAACATCTCTACGAATTCAGAACCAGAGATTGAAAAGAATGGCACACCGGCTTCTCCTGCGACTGCTTTTGCAAGCAATGTTTTTCCTGTTCCTGGGGCTCCCATCAAAATAAGTCCTTTTGGAATCTGTGCTCCAATATCCAAAAACTTTTTAGGATTTTTCAAAAAATCTACTATTTCCACCAATTCTTCTTTGGCTTCTTTCACACCCGCCACATCAGCAAAAGTAATTCTTTGTTTTTTGTCTTTTGGATCAATAATTCTTGCTTTTGACTGACCAAAAGAAAATGCTTGCATCCCTGCTCCTTTTACCTGTCTTGTCATAAACCAAATAAAAAAAACAATGAAAAATATCGGAATCAAAAATGGAGCAAGCGCAACAGCCCAAAATCCAAGTCCTGTTGGATTGCTTACCTCTATATTCACTTTGGTCAATTGTTCTGGAGTAACACCATAATTATTTAGTGTTTCGGTCAAAGAAGACCCTTCTTCTTTTTTAGAAATCTGTTCTTTACCATCTTTCAATATAATACTTAGCTGTTCTCCTTTTATTTCTATTGTCTCAACTTTTTCTGTCTTGATACTCTCAACCAAGTTTGAAATCGTTACTTCATCAATATTTTTATTTTTTTCTGAAAAATATGAATAAATAGACAAGATTAAAAATAAAATAATAAGACCTGTTAAAATGTTGTTAAAAAATTGAAAAGAAATCATCTTTCCGGTTATCTTTTTTTCCGATTTTTTATCCTTTGTCTTTTTGGTTTTATTTGGGGTTTTTATGATTTTCATAGAGATAAGTATAGAATATTGGATAGCTAGTATCAAGCAAAAAAGTTTTTATTATACTAGATACTAAATACTAAATACTATATACTTTTTCTATGGCTACTTTTATTAGAAACAAAAAAGTTTCATTTGATTATGAAATATTGGAAAAATTCGATGCTGGCATCGAGCTTTTTGGTTTTGAAGTAAAATCTATAAAAAGTAATCACGGAAATATAGAAGGATCCCACGTAACGGTCAGAGGAGGAGAGGCATTTCTTTTAAATGCCAATATCCCCCCTTATCAAACAGCCAATACGCCAAAAGACTATAATCCTGAAAGAAATCGCAGACTTCTCTTAACCAAAAAAGAGCTGTCTGAATTGTCTGGATTAGAAGAAAGGAAAGGATTGACGATAGTGCCTATTTCGATGTATAATAAGGGGAAGAAAATAAAGATAGAAATTGCGGTTGTTCGTGGAAAAAAGAAATTTGATAAGAGAGAATCGATAAAAAAGAAAGATACGGAGCGTGATTTAAGACGAGAGATTAAGGGAAGAATTTAGAAAATAGAATTTAGAATTTAGAAAGTTCATTGAAAAACAAAAAGAGAAATCGGTCATTCGCTTGCCGTATCCAATCATACTCGTATTGCTTGCAATTCGGGACAAACATTTCGTTTGAGCTTCGGTTCATCCTGAATGGAATGGATATGGCAAGGGGGTGATCGGCATAGACATTTAGTCTACTCTTATATGTGCAAAGTCGAAATGAGTAATTCGTAAAAAGGCTTGTAAAGATAAGTGCAAACTTGTCACAAAAAGCAAAAGCTATGGTTTCACCATATTTCGCTTTTGCTCCAGCATTAGCTTAAGTCTAGGCTGGCGGTCAATCTGTTGATTGTTTGGTAAACAGAATGATTGTCATATCACCAAACTAGAAAATAAAACTTCTTCGCTTTATTTTCAAAATCAAGAAGATCGAGATTTTAAGGTTTTGTTTATTTATTACTTAACTTCTTTAAAAACCAAAAAATATCCTACACTTTGTAGACTCATATAAGAACGCTATTTGCACGCGAGTTCGATTCTCGCCACTTCCACAATTTAAAAACACTGCCTTTAAAGGCAGTGTTTTTAAATTGTGGAAGTGAGCAAGGCAACTGCTTGCCTTGCGTGCGAGAATCGAAAGTCGGAACATGTAACACACACTCTCTATAAATCCAAATATGTATTACCTTGTTTTTTCAAAAAATTAACTTCAGCATCATTAATTTCTTTAGCCCTTTCAGCCCCTAAATAATCACTCAAAAAAATAGTCCGTATATCAAACAAAGTCATCCCGTCTTTTATACGATTATCCACCGATCCTCCTGACATACTTTTTTGATAAGATGCATTATAAT
>Ga0209541_10004112_pt1 | contig 26070 bp, 40 predicted proteins | sample RifCSPlowO2_01_FD_184027 | JGI IMG/M metagenome (GOLD analysis project Ga0209541, IMG submission 184027) | Groundwater microbial communities from Rifle, Colorado - Rifle CSP2_plank lowO2_0.1 (SPAdes) (version 2) | ecosystem: Environmental > Aquatic > Deep subsurface > Groundwater | place... | reverse complement strand
GTTTGCCTCCTTTAGATATTTCTGGGATTCTCTTGTCACCTCATCAACCTGCCCGGGAACAATCATTCTCTCCCATTCTTTTTTTCCAAGATCATACTGCTCTTTTGCAGATTCAACATTTGAGTTGTATTCCAATATCAGAGAATTAAGCTCCTCTGAATTTAGTCCAGATGCCTTTTCCTCAGCCCTTTCGCCAAGTATCTCAGCCTTCAATATCAAAGTCCTCAACCTTGCACCCAGATGCCTTAATTTTATCTTGTGATAATGAACTTTTACTTCCTGCCATGACTGTCTTATTGTTGATGCAGCTTCCTTTATCTCATCTCTTGATGTTTCCTCATTTATGTTTTCAAGGATTGATTTAGCATCACTTACCTTTTTTATCTGCTCTTCAATCTTATTTATCACCTCATCAATTTCTTCCTTGGTTAAGTCAGATGATGATTGGATTCTTGATTTTAACTGTTCAAGGTTTTCTATTATGAGGTTTGCAGAATTAATCAAATGATCTTTTGCAGCAAGCTTTGTCTCTTTTACTATTGATCTGCATTCTTCCCCCTCAGAATTTATACAATCCTTATATTTATCTCTTGACTGCGATAATGATTCTTTTTTATCTTTATAAGCATCCCTTAAATTCTTGTATTCCCTTACTTTTTCCTGCCTTAAAACCTTTGATTCCTCCTGCTTTCTTAATTCAATCCTCTTATCATCGGAAACTTCATTCAGCCTTTTTCCTGCATAGTCTCTCCTGGAATCATCTGCTTCTTCTTCAGCAAGTGCAATCACTGAAGCAACAAGCATAAATGCAATAAAAAATCCAAATATCTTTTTCATCTGATTCACCTCTTTATTTTATATAAATTAATATATTTATAAGATTATCCTTCAACTGCCTTGAGATATTCCTTCACCCTCTCAGTTATTGATTTTATGTAAAATTTCTCTATTTTCTCCTCAAAGATATTTATCAGGGAATCATTCTCAGATATCCTGTACTTGTTGTTTACATTTTCTATGAAAAACATATCCTTCAGCCTCTTTATCTGCCTTCTTATGTTTGAGGATGCAACCCCCTTCATCTTGAGATTCTTGAGTTTTCTTATATTTATCACGTTCTCCTCTATCTGCCTTGAATCAAGAAGTTCCTTGCTTTCAACTAGAGCCAGAAAAACATCGACAACAACATCCCTTGAATCCCCGGGCTGCAATAAACCAACCGACAAACATAATTTTTTTATCAAATCCCTCTTATCCGGGCCATAAGGCTTTTCATACTTCCTCAGGGTTATTTCAGCGAGAGGAATATCCCTTGAAACTATGCTCATCTTGCCCTTTCTTTCCCGCCCTTCTTGTAAACCCTAAAAAGTCTTTTTGCTTTCTTGTCCCTTTTTGTTTTTCTCCTGAATTCGTCAGATGCCATGGTTATTATGCTGCTTGGAAATTTATAAGCCTTATCAATTTTCCAAAAAAATTTATAAACTTTCTAGGATAAAAAATATCATGAAAACCTTGATTGCATGCCTTTCCACAGGAAAAGGAACATGGGGGCATGTCAACAGACTGGCAGAAGACGGAAATTATGAAAAAATATTTTTCATCACAAATGACTATGGGAAGGAGAATTTTAACAAGAATGATAAAACTGAACTGATATCCATAAATCTTGAGAGTGGATTAAATGAATTAAGAGACGATATAATAAAAAACCTGAAGGGAAAAATAAAAGATAATGAGGTTGATGTCAATTTTATATCTGGAACCGGAAGAGAGCACATGGCATTGATTTCAGCACTGTTAAGACTTGGGGTTGGAATAAGGCTAATGGCATTGACAAAAGAAGGTGTCAAAGAAATATAGAAATTCTTAAATTCTGCAGCTATTTAACTATTTAATGGGTTTTTTTGATGACAACTTGAAGGGGAAAATTTTCCTGAATCCCGTAGCTCTTGACTATTCATTCATACCAAAGCTCATACCCTACAGGGAAAATCAGCAGCATTACATTGCAACATGCATAAAACCATTATTCCAAGACAGGAATGGAAAAAACCTTTTCATACATGGAGGCCCTGGAATAGGCAAGACAGTAGCAACAATTCATGTTCTCAATGAACTTGAAGAAAAAAGCGACATAATCCCTATTTACATAAACTGCTGGAAGAGGAACACGGCTTACAAAATAATACTTGATATATGCGAAAAAATAGGATATACATTCACAATAAATAAGTCAACTGATGAACTGCTGGATGCCATAACTGAAATTATCAACAAGGGATTATGCGTGATATGCCTTGATGAGGTTGACAAGCTTGATTCAAACGATATAATCTACTATCTTCTGGAGAACATCTACAAAAAGACAATAATTTTGATAACAAATGAAAAAGCATGGCTTGACAAGGTTGATTCCAGAATAAAATCAAGATTAAATCCGGAAATGCTTGAATTCAAACATTATAATTACGAAGAAACACTTGGGATATTGAAGCAAAGAATTGAATATGCCTTTGCTCCAAACGCTTTCAGCATAGATTCTATGGAATTAATTGCAAGAAAAACTCTTGAAATCAAGGACTTGAGAACTGGGATTTATCTGCTCAAAGAATCAGGAGATATAGCAGAATTCAAGAACAAAAACAAGGTAGAAAAAGATGATGTTGATGAGGCAATGAAAAAACTTGACAATTTCACAATCAAAGACAGCAATAATCTTGATGATGAACTAGGCCAGGTTATTGAGATTGTGAGATCAAATAATGGAAAGAGTAGCAGGGAGTTATTTGAGATTTATGGAAAGGATTCCTACAAGACATTCCAAAGGAAACTGAAAGAATTAGAAAAAAACAACCTTATTTCAATAAAAGAAGCTAATTTTGGAGCTAATGGAAAAAAGATGATTGTTTATTATGGAAGCCTAAAAAAATTAAATGAGTTCTAAAAAGTATATATTACAGAAGGTGTCCACCGGACAACCGCGCGCGCCAAGTATTTAAAGAAAGATTCCATTTATATGAATGGAGGTGGAAAAATGATATTTGAAAAAAAAGAAAACCAAACCCTGTGGAAATTCATGGAGGATGAGTCCAATGCTGGTCATCTGCGTTTTTTTAACAAGCAATCTTTTAATGAAGGGGGATATCAAAATGAATATTCATGAAATCTCAGACATATTTGGAAAACAATTGAGATCATTAAGCATGGATGACTTTGAAAAAAGAACCTTCAGGGTTGACAAATTCATAAAACATGGTATATAGCAAAAAACACCTGGATTATCTGAAAGAGAATGACAGCATAAATTCATGGGAAGAGGGATTCATGAGCGGATACCTAAATGATGATGAAGATTAATATTATTTTTGAATCGATTAAAAAAGAAAGATAAAGAGAAGATTTTATCTTCTCAGTTTATCTCTTTTTCTTTTTAGCTGCTTTCTTTTTTGCCATTTTATTCACCTCTCTTCTCCCACGAATGATTCATAGGATTGCTAACCTGATTTTTTTTAGAAATAAAATTTGATTTTATTTTTTTATTCATACTATTTTTAGAATTATTTTATTTATATATCTTTCTATTTTTTTATTTCTGCTGCAAAAATAAATTTTATTTCCCGACGGAGAATTATTTTTTTATTTTTCTAATTAATCTTTCAGAAAAAATCTCTGGAAATTCATATAAATTAATTTTTTTGTCTCCTCTTCATCCAGTTTTTTTATCTCAGATATCTTTTTTACCGCCTCGACGACAAATGACGGCTCATTCCTTTCTTCCTTGAAAGGGCTCAGATAAGGCGAATCAGTTTCAGTAAGAATCTGCGAAATCGATGCCTCTTTAACTATCTTCTGAAAATGCATCAGTCTCGTGATATTTGTTGGTATTGAAAAAGTCCAGCCATTGTCCTGTATTCTCTTCACCATCCTGAAATTTCCAGTGAAGCAGTGCATATCTACATTCCTGATTTTGAATGATTCCATAATCTCAATGCATTCTCTTTCTGCTTTTCTTGAATGAACCACCACCGGCTTTCTTATCTTTTCAGCAAGAGCAAGCATTCTCTCAAATATTTTCTTCTGTTCATCAATATCCCTGCTTTCCAAACCATCCATGCCTATCTCTCCAACTGCAATTATACCATTCTTGCTTTTTTCAATGAACTCAATTTCTCTGCTTAATTCATTCTCATTCAGCCTTACTGCATGAATTGGATATAATCCAAAGGAAGATTTAACTATCCTGTATTTTCTTGAAAGATTCAGAGATTTTCTATTGTCTTTCATGCATGTTCCAGAATCAATTATGATCATTCCGATCTTTTCTGCTCTTTTGATAACTTCATCCCGATCATTATCAAATGCCCCAGAATTCAAATGGCAGTGGACATCAACAAACATTTTATATTATTAAGGAAATAATCCAATTAAATAATTTTACAAAATAAGGAAACAGATTTATTATTATCAGGCCTAGGACAAAAAAGCTTGTATATCTCCATATCGCCTTTGTTTTGTTTTCATCCTTTACAAAAACAGACAAACCAATCGGAAGCATTCTTCCGCCGTCTACAGGACCAAGAGGAAGCAGATTGAACAATCCGACCCCCAACGATATGATCCACAGCCATCCAAGCAGTTCAAGAACCCACTTGAAAATTGAGGTTCCAAGATTTTTGGCCTTATAATCCGTCAACTGTGTTGATTGTATTCCAATGATGTTATTTCCTTCAATATTCACAGGACTTAACGTGTAATCTCCCTTATCCGTGTTGATAACAAATTTCCCATTGTTGTTTTTTATGAACTCCAAAAACTTTTCTGATGATTTAACATCCTGATTGTTTATCCCATTTATTATTGAACCCGGCTGAATTCCTGATAGATTAGCAGGATAATCCTCTGTGACACTCAATACATAGATTCCAGTTGGTTCTATCATAGATTTCTGAATCGGCAGAAAAACAAGCAATATTAAAAGCAATACGATGATGGCAAGAATGATGTTTGAGAAAGCCCCTGCAGCAAGAATCGAAAGCTGAGCCTTCTTGCTTTTTCTTTTCATCTGTGATTCATCAGGCTCGACAAATGCTGCCGGTATCGGACCAAGAAATGCAAAACCTGATGATTTTATCCTGACATTGTTCAATCTGGCAAATATTCCGTGGCTGAACTCATGAATCAATGCAATTATAAATATTATTATCAGCCAATGCCAGAAACCAAGCACAGGCAACAAGGGAGAAACCTTCACGCCCGGAAGGACTGGAACCAATCCCGGAGCTGCTTCAGGCTGGAATAAAAGTTTCAACGTCATCTGTATCAAAGTTAAGAACATGAACAGCATCCCTATGAAACCTGTGATTATGCCAATAATCCCTATTATATTCAGAAGTTTGGGGGATTTTTTTGAGAGTTTGTCCATCATATTCAATCCAAATTTTGTCCTGTACAGGAAGAATATCTTCCCCTGAACTTCAAACTTCTTCTTGTTAGCAAGATAAAATATGTAAACAATTAGAAAAAACATCAAAAGAAGAATCAAATCCCAATTCATTTTTTCCTTACTGGCCTTAATGCTTTACTTCTGCATTTCCTGCAGGATATCTTTTTCTGAAGAACTTTCTGGGGCTGAGCTCTTTGTTTTGTCTTGCATTTCCTGCACACAAACATGTTCCTGTACAATCTTTCGTTAGCTTCTGGAAATTTTACCATTTATTTCACCTGCTTCATTGCTTTTTCTCCAAGAATTTTCCAATAGATAATTTCTTTTCCTTCCCTGACTTGTGATTTTATGTCATCCGGAATCTTTATATCAAAGGTTTCATATGTATCCATATCCATCACATTTGCGACATCATTATTTATTGACAATATCTGCGCTGAATGTTTCGTGACTATTGGAACATCAATCTTGTCATGAGAGGGGGCAACAATTATCTTCTTCTGGTCTCCTATAATTGAAATTGCCTCAACCCTGCATTTTGCATGGCCGTGCTTTCCCGGCCTAGAACTTTGAGTGTCTTTTACAATGCATGCAACGCCATCAATGATAACATAATTGCCCTTCTTTAATGATCCAACATCCGTCTGCTTCCTGTCACCTTCATCCATACAACAAAAAAGAATTAAGACAATTTATAAAGATTTTGATTCAAAATTTCTTTAGCGTCTTTTTTAATGATCCTTTCACTCCATGTGATTGATTTTTTGACTGCTTTGCTTCCTTTTCAAGCTCCATCAAAACATCCTCGGGCTTCTTTTCTGAGATCTTCAGCAACCTCTCATTCAGATCCTTTATAGCCCCCTCAAGATATTTTATCTTTAACTCCAGAGAAAATATGTGCTTTGTCATGTTTGCTATTGCAATCCATAACTGAGCATTTGCAGGATTATTTGATTTGAGGTATGCATTCCTGAATTTATTTGCCTCTTTGACCTGCAGGCTAAGATAGTCTTTTATTATTGGATCAACCTGTTTTATCCATGACATTATTAACCCCTACTTTCTTGGGATTGAATGATTTAAATATTTTTCCATTCTAAAGTGGTTATAATATTAATACAAACTTTTAAATAAGGCGCGAAAAAATTTCATAAAATGATAAAGGAAAATGACTTTATAGAGATTGATTATGTTGCAAGAATAAAAGATGATGGAATATTTGACTTGACACTGGAAGATGTTGCAAGACAAAATAATATCTATGACAAGAATTACAGATACCATCCAATAATAATCTGCGTAGGGAAAAGAGATATAGTGCCTGGCGTGGATAAACAATTGGCAGGAAAAGAACTCGGAAGATATTCCATAGAAGTAAAACCTGAAGAAGGATTTGGAAAGAAAGATGCAAAACTAATAAAATTAATACCCACAAAAGAATTTACAAAGCAGAATATAAAGCCAATGCCCGGCATGCAGCTTAATCTTGACGGATATATGGGAAGAATAATTTCTGTGACAGGGGGAAGAACTTTGGTGGATTTCAACAGCCCGCTGGCAGGAAAAGAATTGATATATGAAGTTGAGATAAAAAGAATAGCAACAGACAAAAAAGAAAAACTTGATGGTTTTCTCGAGCTGCTCTTCAAGGAATTCAAGACGGAATTAAAAGATGATGAGGCAATAATTGAGATAAAAGACATTAATGAAGAGTTAAAAGGTGAAATTGAAAAAGAAATAATAGACAGAATAAAAATAAAGAAAGTAACATTCAACATGAATAATAAAACATAAACACTTCTGTATAAATAAATTTAAATAATAGTTTAAGAAATTATGATTATGGAGTCTATAATAAGCAGGGCATCCCACAGAGCAGTTTCTAGCCTTAGCTTTAAAAAAGAGGCACAAAGAACTTCACCCCTTGATGAAGAGCTTGAAAAGATACTTTCCACGCAGAAAGCAAAGATAAAAGTCATAGGTACCGGAGGTGCTGGAAACAACACAATAAACAGAATGACCGAGATAGGGATAACTGGCGCCGAGACAATAGCTATTAATACTGATGCACAGGATTTACTTTATACTAATGCGGATGTAAAAATCTTGATTGGGAAAGAATTGACAGGTGGTTTGGGAGCTGGTTCTGTTCCAAAAGTAGGGGAAGATGCCGCAAAAGAGTCTGAAAGTGACATAAAAAAATCATTGACAGGATCTGATATGGTGTTTATCACATGCGGATTAGGAGGAGGAACTGGAACTGGAAGCGCTCCTATTATAGCAGAAATCTCAAAAAAGATGAATTGCCTGACCGTTGGGGTTGTTACAATACCATTCTCCATGGAGGGGAACAGAAGATATGAAAATGCAATAATCGGCCTGGAAAAAATGGAGAATACTGTGGATACATTGATAGTTATTCCAAATGACAAACTTCTTGAATTGGCGCCTGACTTGCCGCTACATACTGCATTCAAGATCGCTGATGAGATACTTACCAATGCAGTGAAAGGAATTGCTGAATTGGTAACAAAAGCAGGATTGGTCAACCTTGACTTTGCAGACATAAAAGCAGTGATGTCAAACGGGGGGGTTGCAATGATAGGAGTTGGAGAAAGTGACACTGCAAACAGGGCTGTTGAAGCTGTTGAAAAGGCAATAAACAATCCTTTATTAGATGTTGACATTACAGGAGCTTCTGGAGCATTAATCAATGTTGCGGGAGGGCCTGACTTGACATTGGATGAAGCAAGGAAGGTTGTTGAAACTATTTCCTCAAAATTGGATGAAGATGCAAGGATAATATGGGGAGCACAAATATCAGAGGATTTGGAAAATACAATAAGGACGATGCTTATAGTGACGGGAGTAACTTCACCACAGATATTTGGGTCAAGAAAGCCTGCATCAGCAAAGAGAAAGAAAGAGATTGAGAATGAACTTGGAATAGAGTTCATTAATTAAAATGCAATTAGGTTTCTATTAATTAACAAACTTTATAAATCCTTTTTTGTTTCTTCAGATTATGCTAAACAATTTATTGATAAAATTAAAGACCTTTTTTGCTGAAAGCAAGAGGGTTTTCATAATAACGAAGAAGCCAAGCAGGGAAGAATACAAAAACATACTAAAGGTCACGGCCATCGGAGCAGTAATAATCGGGTTGTTTGGAGCCATAATCCAGATAGGGTATCATTTGCTGAGATAAAATGGGAGAAATATACACATTAAAGACAACTGCAAATAGGGAAGAGCAGGTGCTTGATTTTGTAGTCAGCAATATAAAGAAAAAAGAGCTTAATGTCTATTCTGTATTTCATCCTCATGGAATGAGAAGCTACATATTCATAGAGGCTGAGAACAAGGATGAAGCACAAAAATCCTTCCAAGGGGTCCCTTATGCAAAAGGATTGTTGAAGGCTCCTGTAAACTACAATGAAATTGAGCACATGCTTGAGCAGGCAAAAGCCCAGATGAACATACAAAACAAGGATATAGTTGAGATAATTTCCGGGCCATTCAAGGGGGAGAAAGCAAGAGTGACAAGGATAGACCAGCAGAAAGAAGAAGTTGTTCTTGAACTGCTTGAATCAGCTGTTCCAATTCCAATAACTGTAAAGCTTGATTCTGTGAAAGTTATAAGGAGAGAGACTGGAGAGGAAAATGAGTAAGAAAGAAACTGTTGAAATCTTGGTGGAAGGAGGAAAAGCAAAAGCAGATGCATCCCTTGCACAAAAGCTCGGCCCAATGAAAATCAATATTCAAGAAGTTCTCAAGGTAATAAATGAAAAAACAAATTCATTCTCCGGAATGAGAGTTCCTGTAAAAGTCATTGTTGATCCTAGAACAAAGGATTTTGAAATAATTATAGGAACTCCTCCAATTGCTGAACTAATCAAGAAAGAATTAAACTTGCAAAAGGGAAGCTCATTTCCAAACAAAGACAAGGTTGCAAACATAGGAATTGAGCAAGCAATAAAGATTGCAAAAATGAAAGAATCAAGCATAATTCATAATTCATTCAAATCTGTTGTCAAGACAGTAATTGGAAGCTGCAATTCTCTAGGAATTTTAGTAGAGGGAAAAGAATCTGATGATATAAACAAAGATATTGACCAAGGAAAATATGACAAGGAGATTAATCAAGTAAAGACTGAAGTCAGTGAAGAAAAAAAAATGATATTAAAACAGCAATTAGATGATTTCAGGAAACAATATATCGGAGACATAGAACAACTGAAAGCAAAGGTTCAGGAAAAGAAGGCAGCGGCTGCAGAAAAGAAGAAAGAAGAAACGCCGAAAAAATAAAAAAGAAGTTACTTATTAAGTAATCTTTTTTCAAGACTTCTTGATATTTTTATATATGCTTGTTTAAGTTTATGTAACTCATGTTCTTTTAAAAGTTGAAAATCCAATGGGGATTATTACTGAACACAAATCGGTTTATGAATCATATAAGAATTATTTTGAATTATTATGGAAGGTTGCGAAATGAATAAAGATGATATCATAAAAGAATTGAAAAAGATTACAAAAGAAAGAGGTAAATCTCCTACAAGAAGAAATACTCCCCTAAAATTATATTATCATTCTATTAAACAATTTTGATATTTCAATAATGCAAAAAAAGAAGCTGGTTTGAGATTATACAATGTAAGGAATGAACTTCTTAAAGAATCTTACAAAATAGATAAAGAACTTGTCAGTCTAATAAGCTTTCTAACATTTGATGGTTACATTTACAAAAGCCTAAAAGGACTACTCTTATTTTCTAAAAATAAGAAATTACTAACACATTATGAAATATTTATCAGAAATAAATTTGGTTTAGATGGAAATAAAAGAAAAAGAGATGGAAAAATAATAAAAACAATGAAATTTAAGATAAAAGCCAAGGACATCAATAAATTTATAAAAGAAATTGGATGGTATAAATAATTGGGGATGTTGGATTGTTCCATAAGATGGGTCTTTTAGGTGTTAATTCACTAATAGCATCTCGTTATGGGCCAACCTGGCTAAGCTTCGAGGTTTGGGTCTTTCAAAAAAGCAAAATACCTTGAGATCTGGGTTCAAATCCCAGTAACCCCACTTAAAAATTCAAAAAAACTTTAAGAAACATTTATAAAATCTATTACAAGAAAATTTAAATATTAAAATGACAACTAAAAAGGTAGGAAGGACTGGGAGATTTGGAGTAAGATACGGAAGAAAACTAAGAAAAAGAGTTGAAGAAGTTGAATCTGTATTGAAGCAGTGGCATAAATGCCCTTACTGCAATAAAAGTAAAGTAAAAAGAGAATTTTCGGGAGTTTGGGTTTGCAGGAAATGCAAGGCGAAGTTCACAGGCAAGGCTTATTCACTAAAATAAACTTTTAGAAAAAGGTTAATCAAAAGGAAAAAAAATGGTATTGCACAAATGTTTTGAATGCGACAAGGAAATCAAGGCTGAATACATAAAGAAGAAAATAAGGTGCCCTTATTGCGGTTCTAAGATTTTATACAAACCAAGAGTAGTGAGCTCCAAAGTAAAGGCAGAATGAACAAGGAAACGGAAAAAAAGATACAGCAGCTGCAATTATTTGAGCAGAACCTAAACAACATTATAATGCAAAAGCAAACATTCCAGATGCAGTTGATGGAGAATGATAACGCTTTGAATGAACTTGAAAAGACAAAGAAGGATGCTTACAAAATAGTCGGCACAATAATGGTCAGTTCTAATAAAGAAGATTTGAAGAAAGAGCTCAATGAACAGAAGGAGATTCTTGATTTGAGGATAAAAAGCCTTGAAAAACAGGAAAAGAATTTCAAGGAAAAGGCTGAGGATATACAAAAAGAGGTCATGAAAGAAATACAATGAGGGACTTAAGTGATATAAAAGAAATGCTTGACGGGATAAAACTGGACAATTCAGTTCCAAGAAACATAAGAAACAAAATAGAGGAGGTTATGGAGCAGATTGACAAGGATGACTGCGAGTTTGACATAAAAATAAGCCGGCTCTTAAACAACCTTGAAGAAATAAGCGAATACCCAAACATTCCAAGCTATATAAGGACAGAAATACTGATGACAATAGGCATATTAAGCGAAATATAACCAAATCAATAGAAATATTTATATATTTATTCCTTGTTTATAGAGATAAAATGAAAAATTGGCTATCAAAGATCATTGGTGCAGGAGATGTTCCTGAAGAATTGAGTGATGACTATGTTGAGATTGATACCAATATATCCAGAGGTGGAAAGGCAAAGATATTGGTGAGGCCTTTTGTAATCCAGGATTTTGCAGATGTGAAGCCAGTTCTTGATTCTCTAAGAGAAGGCATGACAATTGCTTTGATTAACATAAGGCAGTTGAAAGACAGAGACATTGTTGAACTAAAGAGGGCGGTAAGCAAACTGAAAAAAACCTGTGATGCTATAGAAGGAGATATTGCCGGTTTTGGAGAAGATTGGATTGTAGTAACGCCTAGCTTTGCACAGATTCACAGGGGAATGGATATAGCAGCATCAACAATGGAAGAATAATTTTATAAAACTTTTTTCTATTTTGATTATAACATGGAAGAGATAAAAAACCAGCATTGCCCGTTCTGCAATAAAAATACCATGGTCCTTATTGAAGAAGAGAAGGATATCCCTTATTTTGGCAAATGCTATCTCATGAGCATGAGATGTGACAGCTGCAATTACTACAAGTCAGGCATAGAATCCATTGACAAAAAAGATCCAGTAAAATACACGTTTACTGTGAAAGACAAAAAAGATCTCAATGTTAGAATTGTCAAGGGCTCTGAAGCCATAGTAAAAATCCCTGAGTTAAGAATGAGTGTTGAGTCGGGGGTTAATTCCATTGCATATATAAGCAATGTTGAAGGAGTCCTGAGAAGGTTTAAAAAAATAATTGAAGATCAAAGGGATAGTGCAGAAGATGATTCTGTAAAGAAAAATGCAAAAAATCTTTTAAAAAAGCTATGGAAAGTTGAAAATGGGGAGATGGAAATAAGAATAATAATTGAAGATTCATCAGGAAATTCTGCAATAATATCTGAAAGGGCTGAAGTTTCTAAATTAAAAAAATAATTATCTTTCTAATCTTCTTGCTGGTGTTCCACCTGCTATTCTTTGTCTTAATGGATATGCTCCTGTATGTTGGGGATCATGCTGATACATTGGCCAAGATATTTTTGGAGGACTATCTCTTCCTTCAATATCAAATACATGAATTATTCCCTTATATATATCTGGATCTAACCATGTTGAACTAGTAACTAACTCTACATCTTCATCATTATCTATATTTCCTATTGAAGGAGAACTATATGCGATTGTGTCTATTTCTATTGGAAAACCATTTAATAATTCCCCTTCTGAATTTAAAGCGTATATATCATTATCTGAATTGAAGATAATATCTAATAAACCATCTCTATTAATATCTCCAATAATTGGGGGATGATGAGTAAGCCAATTAGTTTGATATGAAAATATTTCATCTCCATTATGATGTATTGCATAAATATTTAATCCATATCCAAATACTATTTCTAAAGTGTTATCATTATCTAAATCTGCTAAAGCTATATTGGAATGGGAAAATTTCATATTATTACCCAATCTCAAGTTTAGGATATATTCTCCAAAACGATTCAAAATATGAACTCCTGATGGAGAAGTAAATATAACTTCATTATAACCATCATTATTAACATCCCCAATCACGGGATCGCTATAAATAATACTTTCAGTTCTTTGAGACCATAACAAGTCTCCATTGGATTTATAGGCATTAATTTTGGATAAGTTTCTATCATTATTTCTGTGAAAAATTGTTACAATTTCTAAATTGTTATCATTATCTAAATTTCCAACAGAGGGGGTATTTGTTTCTGAAAATTGAACATTCTCTAATTGAACTGGAAATCCTTCTAAAATATTACCATTAGAATCAAAAACTAATAAATAGATACCAGGATTATCTCTATATTTCCACCCCCCCAATATTATCTCTGGATTGCCATCCCCATTTATATCTTTTATAACAAATGGACCATATATATTATCACTCAGACTATATTCTCCTAAATTTCTTTCTCTAATCAAATTTCCATTTTTATTAAAAACAAGAAATTTCAAAGTATTTTCACGAGTATTACATAATACAATTATTTCTTTATCGGAGTTTCCATATAAATTTAGAATTGATGGGAATCCTATGTAGAGACCACCACAACCCATAGAAACATTAGCTCTTATTTCTCCATTGGATTCAAGAATATAAAGTTTATCACTAAATCTTTCCTGAGCAAAAAAGATTAATTCTTTGGATCCATCATTTTCTAAATCTTCCATTATTGGCGATAAAGCCCCTATCCACATATTGTATCTTATACCTCCATCCATCCATGTTGATCCTTCTATAATTACTGGCCAACCATCTTGATATTCAATTTCGTTTGGTTCATCTCTCCTAATATGATTATCATCTGGAACTATCCAATTTTGGGAAATATCTTTGTTTTTTATGCTTGTTATAATATTAACATCTTTTAATAAGTTATTATTTTTGATATTTTCATTCAGATTAATTTTATCGACCTTATCAACATTTGCTTTATTCAAATTCCTTCCAACAACTTGTTCGCATGCAGAAATAACAAATAGTATTAAAACAAAAAATGCAAACAAATGAATCATTCTATTTTTCATTGTTAAAAATAAGGTAGCAACATATATATACTTTTTGATTTATTTAAAAAAATATGAAAATTCTTGTTACAGGAGGGGCTGGGTACATAGGGAGCCATGCATGCCATCTTTTATGCAGCAAGGGATATGAAGTTGTTGTTTATGATAATCTTAAAAATGGACACAAAGAAAATTTACCTTCTGAGGCAAAAATAGTTATTGGAGACTTGTATGATGCTGATAAATTAAATGAATGTTTCAAAGAAAACAGAATAGATTCCGTGATACACTTTGCCGGATACATAGAAGCCGGAGAATCCATGAAAAATCCGTTGAAGTTTTTTAACAATAATGTCAGCAATGGAGTTAACTTATTGAATGTTATGATGAAAAACAATGTAAAAAACATAGTTTATTCCTCGTCAGCGGGTGTTTACGGGCAACCGAGGGAAATTCCAATAAAAGAAGACGCTGAAAAAAAACCTGTCAATTATTACGGACTAACAAAATTAATGTTTGAGCAGATATTAAATTCGTGCAAGGTTCATGGACTGAAAAGCATTTCATTGAGGTATTTCAATGCTGCCGGAGCGGGCTTTAACATTGGAGAAAACCACAAGCCTGAGACTCATTTGATTCCCACAATATTAAGAAGTGCCTTGAGCAATGGTGAAGTAAAAATATTTGGAAATGACTATGAAACAATGGATGGGAGCTGCATCAGGGATTATGTTCATGTCCTTGATTTGGCTGAGGTTCATATAGCATCTCTTGAAAAGCTGTCTCATGAAATAACAGGCGAGTATAATGTCGGCATGGGAAATGGAACTTCTGTTCTTGAGATTGTGAAAATCTGCGAGGATATAACCGGAAGGATAATGAACAAGAAGATTCATGAAAGAAGAGATGGAGATCCTGCGAGACTTATAGCTGATGTAAGCAAGATAAAAAGAGAATTAGGCTGGAGTGCAAAGTATGACATTAAAGATATAATAAAATCTGCATGGGAATGGCACAAGAATGAACAATAAAATACTAGTTGGATGCCCGACATCCTCGTATAAATCATACTGTTTAAATGAGTATTTAGAGGGAATAAAAAATTTAACATGCAAAGATTTTGATTTGGTTTTAGTTGACAATTCTGAGGATGATGATTACTTCAATAAACTAAGAGAATTAGGCATTAATGCAATAAAAGGAAAATATTTTGATAGCGCAAAAGACAGAGTAGTATATTCAAGGAATATTCTGAGAAAATACTGTCTGGAAAATGATTATGATTATTTGTTGAGCCTTGAGCAGGATGTTGTCCCTCCAAAAGATGCTATTGAAAGATTATTAAAACACAACAAGGAGATTACAAGCGCATTATATTTTTATTTAGGAGATGACAAAAAAACATTAATGCCTATGATATGGGTTCATTATGAAGATGAACATGCAAAAAGATTAATGATTGATGAAACTCCTGATAATGAGTTGGTGGAAGTGATTACATCAGGATTAGGATGCGTGCTGATTAAAAGAAATGTTCTTGAAAAGATAGAATTCAGGCATGTTAAAGATGAAGAGCCCTGGGATGATTTATGGTTCTGCGAGGATGCAAGAGAAAAAGGTTTTAAAGTTTATGTAGATACTGGTATTAGGTGCAAACATTATATCATGGGAATGGACTGGAGCAAGATAAAAAAATGAAAATAATGTTCATCGAGGCAAAAAGCAAGGAAGAGATAACTAAAGTAGTTAAAAAATTCAAGGAGAAGGGGAAAGTTGGATTAGTCAGCTCTGTCCAGTATCTAAATCAACTAGAAAAAGCGCAAAAAATAATCCCAAATTCGGTTATTGCGGGACAAGTTCTTGGATGCAAGGTTGTTAATACCATAAAAATAAAAAAAGATGTTGATATGTATCTGTATATAGGGAGCGCTTACTTCCACCCCATAAAAATTGCAATCGACACAAAAAAGCCCGTCTACATTGCAAATCCACTGACTAATGAAATATCAAAAATCAGCGAAAAAGAGATTGATGAGTTTCAGAGAAAAATAAAGGGAAAACAAGCAAAATATCTCATAAGCAAAAACCCCGCATTCATCGTATCAACAAAGCCAGGGCAGAACAGGCTGAAGATAATATTAAGCAGGAGGGAGGGATATCCAATATTTATCTGCAATAATCTTGACTTGAATGAGCTTGAAAATTTCAGTGAGATTGATTACTGGATTAACACTGCATGCAACAGGATAGAAGGCAAAAACATTATAAATTTGGAAGACTTGCCTAAATCCAATGAAAAGTGAGGATATACTAAATATAGCAACCAAGAGGGGTTTTTTCTTTCCTTCAGGAGAAATTTACGGCGCCAAAGCGGGATTCTGGACTTATGGCCATCTAGGAACAATAATGAAACACAAGCTTGAAAATTTGTGGAGGGATTATTTTCTTAAGTTAGATGATAATTATTTTGAGATTGAAGGCTCAAATATACTAAGCGAAGAAGTTTTCAAGAATTCAGGGCACCTCAAGCATTTTAATGATCCCTTGGAAGATGAAAAAGGGAATATAAGACAATTCAATATGATGTTTAGGTTAAAGGCAGGAGTTACTGGCGACGAAATAATGTACCTTTCTCCAGAAACCGCACAAAATTCCTATATTTCATTCAAGAGAGAATTCATGGCTTTAAGAGAGAAACTGCCAATGGGCTTGGCTATTATTGGAAGAGCATTCAGAAATGAAATAAATCCAAGACAGGGGTTTTTCAGGTTGAGGGAGTTCACACAGGCGGAACTGCAAATATTCTTCAAGGAAGATGAATTTAAGGTTAATTTTGATGAAGTGAAAGATTACAAATTAAAGATAATGAACAAAGATATCAAGTGCTCTGATATTAAAGTTCCAAGATTTTATATTTATCATCTTGCAAAAATACAACAATTTTATCTTGACACATTAAAAATCCCAAAAGATAAGTTCAGATTTAGGGAGTTGGACCAAAAAGAAAGAGCATTTTACAACAAAATTCATTATGATATTGAATTAAAGATTGATTCTCTTGGGGGATTTAAAGAAGTTGGAGGATTGCATTTACGCCAGGATTATGATACAAAAAATCATAATGTTTCGGTAAGCTATAATGGGAAGAAAATTTATCCCCATGTTCTGGAGATTTCTATTGGGGTGGACAGAAATATATGGGCACTGATGGATATTTTTTACAAGAAGGATAAGGATAGAGAATTATTCTTATTTAACAGAAATATTACTCCTATAGAAGTTGCTGTATTTCCCTTAGTAAATAAAGATAAAATTCCTGAAAAAGCAGAAGAGATTTATGAATTGATAAAAGATGATTTTAACTGTTTCTACGATTCCAAGGGCTCAATTGGTAAGCGTTATGCTAGAAGTGATGAAATAGGTATTAATTTTTGCATTACAATAGATCATGATAGCCTAAAAAAAGGAGATGTGACAATTAGAGACAGAAGTTCTATGAATCAAATAAGAGTTAAGGTTAAAGACCTAAAAGAAACACTAAACAAATTCCTGGACGGCGTTGAATTAAATAATCTAGGTAAATTAATAAACTAGAAAATTATTTCTTAATTTTCAGGGCCAGTAGTATAACGGTAGAATTCATCCATGGCATGGATGGGATCTGGGTTCAATTCCCAGCTGGTCCATTTTTCTTTAACAAGTTAAGAATAATTTCTATTATGAATGCAGCAAGATAAATGACAATAAATGACAATGGATAGAATATTATAAATCCAAGAAAAACTGCAACTGCAAATTCCGGGCTATTTTCAAAGGAAAATAAAAGATTATTTTCTGAGCCCCTAAATGAAAGTATGAATGAAGATATCATCAATGTTATGAAAATATTTGCTATCAAAATTACATATACTGTTCTTTCAAATAATTGTTTATTTATTTTCATCTTTTATATAAAATCCTGTTCTATTGATCAAAAATTTCACTTCTGTATTTTCTGAAAATTCTATATCAACAGGCGTTACATGAGTGAATGGCTTGCTGTCAAAATCAACCCCTTTATACAGCAATGAAACATAACCTGAGCATACAAGCTCATTTTCCTTAAGATTGAATATTCTATCTGATCTTGTGGATTCGAGAGCAACGATTAACAATCCATTTTTCAGGCTGTAATAAATATCCTGCTTCTCATAATGCTCTTTTGCCCTTTCCAGAGCCAGAGCCTTATTATTTTCAGAAGTTTTTACATCCAAAACCTTGAGATATTTATGCCTAATGAAAGTCTCATCTATCATCTCATTCCTGTTGTCAAGGTACAAGGAATTCATTGTGCCATTCCCTAGGTAAATTGCAACATGCCAATAAGTGTCTCCTATTGAATTGATTAATATTTTATCAAACAAGTTGTAGAAAAAAAAATTACTCAATCTTGTCCTTGAGTTCCTTGTCCTTTTGTTGTATTCGTATGAGTCATAAATAGATTTTGGCTTCGTTAGGATAATATCTCCCGGCTTCATCAAGCTTAATGCTTTCTCTTTTATTTCAATATTTGTAAGATTATCAATTAAGATTAAGTTTTCATTTTCATCAATTTTTTTAGGATGAAATATTATGAATGTAAGGAAGATTGACGCAACTAAGACAGACATGCCAACATAAAAAAAGAAATTATCCGGTTTGCTCATTTATTTTAATCTTTTTTTTCTGTTTTAACCCTTTTGTTCCTATTAGATAATAATAAGTTTTATAAACAGCAATAATATAGTCCTTATGTAGACTAGGCTGGCAGGCTAATCCTCTGCTGTAACTTCAAATGGATTTTGGAAGAGCTGAAGCCTGAGGAAAGGTTTAGACTTCAATAATTAGTCTTGACTTGGACTAAGAAACCTTGTCCTGTAGGGTTGGTCTATATGTGAACCTGGTGAGGCCCTGACGGGTGCAACCATAAATGTATAGGTTGGCGCTTACGGGGTAGCGGGGTGGAGAAAGAGTTAAGGTAGCTAGTTTTTGGATTTTATTATCGATTCTTGGGTGCGTCTACACTATTTTAAAAATAATTAAAGAAAAATTATTCTAAATTACACTTCCTTCTGTCTCATCCATAGATGTAGATGTACCACCACAACTGCTACTACAAGGCCTATTCGCTTTTTTAACACATTCTATTTTCCATACATCAAATCCTTCATCATCTCTTATTTTTGTATTTTTTAAATCACAATCTCCTGTACCCCCTTGAGAACATAAACATGTAACTAATCCACCTTCTCCCCAATCAAGTTGTTTTTCTCTAGGTATGGTTGGGCTTATTCTTCTCCCTCCAACTGCATCCTGCTGGCAAGCGCTTATCAAGAAAGTTCCTGCAACAAGAACAGCAAAAATATAAATCAATTTTTTATTCAACTTTATCAACCTCCTTTTTCATTAAAATAGTATAAGAAATTCAATGCATTTTGATATATATATATATCGGTTTTAAAAAATAAAAAAAATCAACTCAAATCCTTCTGAGTCAGAATATTAATCTTTGTCTCCCTTGGATTAACTCTTGAGCTCATTCCCACAAGATATCTTACATTGGAGTTTTCAGCGCTGAGTGCAGTATTCCTGTCAATCAATCCGTCAAAGACAACAGCATAAGCATTTATGTTCCTCATCGTAGAAGTTAATTCTGACACAGGAACCTTTCCAAGAATATTCAAACTGCTGTCAAGGAAGTAAGCTGCCCTAGTTCCGACAAGATCCTCCAGTAATTCCTTAAACTTCTTGTTCTCGTTTGAATTTGCCTGCTGCTGAACTGGAGCTCTTGAAGGCCTTTGCTGGACAAATTCTGGCTTGGAATTTGCCAATTGCCTTGCTTCCTGCCTGAACTGTCTTGGTTCATTTCCATTGTCATGTGACAATCTTGACAGCTCCATCTTTATCTGCTCAATTGCGACCTTCCCCCTTAATGCCTTGTGGATTTCCTTCTTTGTTATTTCCTCAACTTCCTTTCCATCAGGTGCTTTTGAAACATAATCTATTTCAACACCTGCATCTATCAGGCCCCTGATAATCAAGTCTCCACCCCTGTCTCCATCAACAAACAAGTTAAGGACTTTTTTCTTGCTGAGGAATTTTATTGTTTCAGGTATTGCTGTTCCGTTCAATGCTATGGCGTTCTTTATTCCCTGCTTTAATAGATTAAGAACATCAGCTCTTCCTTCAACAACGATTATATCTTCTGACTCATCTATTGATGGACCAGCTGCAAGTCTTTCCCTTCCATATTCTGTTATTTCCATCATCCTAACGGACTGTGCAACCTGATCAGTTATATCCTGAGAATCAGGCAATACCTTTGAAGTTAGATCCCTGAGCAATTCCTTGGCTCTTTCTATAACTTGGTTTCTTTTAGAAATTCTTATATCTTCTATAAGGTTAACATCAATCTTGGAATCACAAGGTCCTATTCTCTGGATTGTTTCCAGGGCTGCTCCTATTATGGCTGTTTCAGCCTTGTCCAGGGAGCTTGGAATAATTATCTCCCCTGTTGTTCTTCCTGATCTTGTTTCTGATTTAACTTCAATTCTTCCAATCCTTCCAGATCTTTGAAGCTCTCTTAATTCCAGTTCATTTCCTAATAAACCCTCTGTCTGGCCAAAGATTGCGCCAATGACATCTGGCTTGTCTACCACGCCCTCTATTGAAATTTGAGCATGAATTATATATTTAGCTACTACTGGGCTGATTTTTCCCATTTTATCCTCCTAAGAACAAGCCAATTACTATCTAATTTATAATATTATATCATTATCCTGGACTTTTTTTCCATTTTTGAAGTTTAAATTGATCTCTTTTGTGAAAATGATAACAATTTTAGTCTTGTTCTTCCTTATTATTTTTAAATTTTGTAGCCCGCGACACTAACTCCCAAATTCATTGTTGTCGCCATTGGCTTACTCCATTGAGTATTCTCATGGCGGGCTCCTAATTGTAATAAGAAATGAATATATAAAGTTAACTATTTATCCTTAAAATTCCAAGATATGATTTTATTTCATCATACAAGGAATAAGCTTCTTCCCTGAGCCTTTTTCCAAGGGCATTGAATTCAGGACTTTTTACAAGGTAATCAAAGAACTCCCTGAAGAACTTAAGAATGGGCTTTCCAGAGTAATAATCCTGATAATCCTTGTTTATCTTTGCCTCAATTTCAACATCAAATTTCCCCGAGAATACATCCTTCTTATTCAGCTTAACCCTCTTTATAGAAGAGCCTTTTACAGACACTTCAAGCTGAAATTGGATGTAATCATTTATGTTTTGAGTAGCCTCCCACTTGATCCTCATTGACCCTGAATCAGAGTAATTGTGCTCTTTTTCATCAATATCATACTTCTTGTCCATCAGGAATTTTTTTATGATATGATATACCTCATTAAAATCAAAGTTGCCTTCATAAGAGATTTTTATCGGCTTTAATATCCTGTCAACTTCTTTCATATTTTCCTCTTATTTTGTATTTTAATAAAGGTTTTGATTAATCCCTTAGACCCAAATATGTTTTTATATATGAAAAATATTTCATTGACTTGTCATACAACTCTGCAAGATATTCGTTAATCCTTTTCCTTATAATGAATTCACGATATATTTTCTGAAGGCCTTTTAAATCATCCCAGGCTTTTGTGCTCTCAAGATAAGAACTGACCCTTATTTCAAACACAGCCTTCTGCATTTTTCTCTTTACCCCATTCTCTTCAACCTCCACATCACCCATTCCAAGAATTAAGAACAATGTGTCAATGTTGTATCTGAAGAAGTCTGATTTTTTTTTCTCTGCATGCCAGGATATTTCAAGCTGTTTTTTTTCTCCTTTGATTCTTTCTATGTATTTTTGCTCCAAGCTTTTTTCAATCTTATCCTTATCCCCATATTTGTTGTCCTCAAACCATAATTTCATATATTTGTATAACTCTCCAAAATCAGTCACTCCCTCAAATTTTATCTTTTGGGATTTAAGCAAGTCAATTTTTATTTTCATTCTATCAGACCAAGATTGGATTTTATCAATGAATTCAAGTCCATCATTTCACTGTATATCTTAGGCCAGTAATACTTCAATATATTCCTCTTCTTAACATAATTATTGTATATATAAAACAAGAATGGAAAAGACTTCCACTTGTTTTCATAATCAAGAATCATCTCTGCCCTTATTATTATTCTGGCCTCTCCAGAGTACTTTTTATCAATCCTCTTAACTCTCAGGATTTCATCAAATTCCGCGTCAATTTTAAATTGAACATAATCATCAACATTTCTTGTTCCATACATCTTTATTATCAGACTATTCCCCTGAGGTTTTGTTTTCTCTGTGTTTTCCTTTTCATAAAAATCATAATCATTTTTTCCAAACCAGGACTTTACATTCTTATACAGGGAATCTATGTCAATTATTCCCTTATATCTTATGACTATGCCGTTTGAAGGATGAATTGGTGTTTTCCTGCCGATGGCCATAAGATGAATCAATATTTATAAGTATAAAAATGTTACATTCTGCCATGGCTTTTTTTTATATCAACCATGTCAATAATAAGATCAAACAATGTAGGCTGCAAAGTCAATATATCCCTTAATGTTATCAACCCTATAACCCTTCCATTTATAACCACAGGCAATCTCCTTAGATTTTCTTTGTTCATTAAGATTATTGCATCATAAATATCCTTTTCAGGGGTTATTGTAACTATCCTAGTTGTCATGACCTGCTTAACTTTTGTATTTTTTGGATCAATGCCAAGGGATATCATCCTTATCAGATCCCTCTCTGTCAGGATTCCCAAAAGAGCCTCCTTTTCCTTAACCAACAGGCTTCCTACATGCTTTTCTATCATCAGCTTTGTTGATTCCAGAACATTGTCATTGGGGTTTACAGAGACTGGATTCTTTGACATGGCATCCATCACTTTTATCCCTGTATTTATCATAAATATTAGCGGACAAACTCTTTAATAAATAAATGTATACATTAAAATACCCAAAAAAATACAAAAATATTTAAAAACAAAATCATTGATGAGTTAAGATGAACAAGGAAAAGGTTTTTGCCCTGAAATTCTTGATGGAAGATGGAAATATAAAGACGCAGATGCACAGCAAAAATGTTAGCCCGCCGGAAGCCATAGGACTATTAGAGACTGCAAAAGACCAAATACTTGAGAACATCAGAAAAGGAAGGAAAGAAATTTTCAAGAGCTCAAAGAAAGATGAATGAATGTATTTTTTGCAAGATAATTAATAAGGAGATTCCATGCTATGAGATTTATGAAGATGAAAATATTCTTGCATTCCTAGACAGAACGCCCGTAAATCCAGGGCATACCTTAGTTATTCCGAAAAAGCATTCTGAGACAATACTTGACACTGATGAAGAAACCTTAGAAAAATTAATAATTGCAACAAAGAAAATATCCAATGCAATATACAAAGGACTGAAATTAAAGGGTTTTAACATAGGCATGAATCAGTTTAAGGTCGGCGGGCAGGTTGTTCCCCATCTTCACATCCATATAATACCAAGAAAAGAAGGAGATAATCTCAGGTTGTGGGGCAGCAGGGAATATGAATCAGAAGAAGAAAAGTTTGAAATTCAAGATAAAATAACAAGACTTTTAAAATAATTCTTTTTAGTAATTTTATAAAGCCTCTGTGGATAAACGGTTAAATCGCCTGTCTCATGAAAAATCTTGAGTAAGCAGGAAACTGTGGGTTCGAGTCCCACCGGAGGCATTAAAATATTCTTTAGAAACATTTAATCTCAATTCTTTCTGTTTTTGTGAGGGAATATTCTTTATTTTTTCCTTTATATTTTCCTATGCAACCATCTCCCAAAAGAATTCCATGCAACAAAGCAATATCTTTATCTACTTCAATCATTTTATCATCAATACTATTTTATTCAAAACTCTGTATGCGCGGTTGTCCTGTGGACACCTTCTGTAATATATATTCTGTATAATATATTATACAATAGTTCTTGCAACCAGTCCAACAGCAACTATTCCAAGAAACTTTAATATAAACAAAACAACTGCAAACAATAATGTCTTTGCTCTTGACAAACTCAGTAATGTAATACCAAACTCATCCGGCAATGGTGATGCAATTACGAATGCACCAATGAAAAATGTGAATTTCCTGAAGATTTTTGAATTCATCAATGACAACATCCTTTCCTTTCCAGACTTATTTTTTAATATGTACTCAAAATCCTCGAAAAACCTGTCCTTCATGAACTTGAATATTATAAAATCCCCAATCAGTGCGCCAAATGCACCAAACAACGCAACAATAACCAATGAATTATTCTGGACAATCTCACCAAGTGAAACAATTGCAGGTGCTGTAGTGAATACTGATGTGAAAAAAATTCCAACCAAGAAACTCTCCATGAACCACAAGTCACTTGTCAACCCGGCAAATAACGACAGCAAGCCAGTCCTGACAAAAAAAACAGCAAGAAATATGCTTATAACAATAAGAACAACATCCAGAATTAAATGATTTATCCTGTTTCTCTTCAAAGCCATCAATAAAAAGTATTTTCTTAATATAAAAGTGTTTTTAATAAAAAAAGAAAGAGATTATTTCTTTCCAAGAATTATCTCTATGGTTGAAACCCTTACCTGCCTGCCTTCCTTGTTTTCAAATTCTTCAGAATCAACTCTTATGTCTGTTATCTTCATAGTTCCTTCAAGGAATCTTTTTGCCGCGACTTCTGCAACATCAACAGCTCTTGCTATAAATTTTCCCCTTGCTTTTATCACTACTTCATTTGCACCTTGTGTCGTAAACTGCATAACCACACCGGTAACGTAATACGCGGGGCAAAGAATTAACTTACATCCCTTTCATGAACGGTTTGCTACCGATGAATATAGTGTTGTCTCTTACTTCATTACCTTCTCCATCCTTCATTTTAGTCTCCTCCTACTGTATTAGTCATTAAGGTTTTAATGTAAACCGTAATCCATCATTATTGTGTTAGACTTTATAATTTATAAAACTTGCCCGAGTTACTTTTTCAATGACTCCTTTCTCACCAAACTGGTTATATATCCAGAAATAACATTTCTTAACTTCTTTGAGTTCATCTCAGTTACATCCTTGACAGTTACCTTGTTTTTCTTAAAATCATTTGTGAACCTATCCTTGTGCTTCTGATAAATCTTCACTCCAGTTGCCTTCACAAATGTAGTCCTTATCCTTCCCATATTTTTTAATGATGAAAAAGCCTATTTAAGCTTTTCGTAAATCAAGAAATTATTTCTTATATAATCCTCTGCCTTCTTTGTCATCTCACCATGAGAGATAAAGTACAAGGGCATTTTCCCTGATTCATTATGGGCTGTGATAAAATCAGAATCCGATATTTTTTTCTTGTCTTTGAACTTCACAAAAACCTTCATGATTCCGAGAGCAGAATGCATCTCCCCTGTGAAATTAAATTCCTTTTTCCCTATCTGCTTCTGATTTAGGATTGTTATTTTTTTATTCTTGAAAAAATTTGACAACTCCCCAAAATCAAGCTCTTTTGGAAGTGTCTGCTGTCTCTCCTCTTCAACTGGTTTTTCCTCCCTTGATTTTTTCTGCAGCACCCTTTTTGTCGAGTATTTATGCTCCCTAGGCAATGGCTTTATTCCTGTGATCTTTTCAACAGCCTCCTCTATCTTTTCAACATCCTTCTCAGTTGGATTTATATTCGGGACCTCAGGGGCTTTTTTCTCAAATTCTTCAAGAGGCTTTTCCTTGAGATTATCTTGTTTTTCAATAGTTTTTTCTTCAGGAATCAAGCCAAGATATTTTTTTATCAATAGTTCTGCAGCCTCGTCTGAAGTAAGATACCATTTCCAGAAGATGTTCCCATCATGAGTGGTTAGCATT
>Ga0209541_10004111_pt1 | contig 26070 bp, 29 predicted proteins | sample RifCSPlowO2_01_FD_184027 | JGI IMG/M metagenome (GOLD analysis project Ga0209541, IMG submission 184027) | Groundwater microbial communities from Rifle, Colorado - Rifle CSP2_plank lowO2_0.1 (SPAdes) (version 2) | ecosystem: Environmental > Aquatic > Deep subsurface > Groundwater | place... | reverse complement strand
TATGCCAGGCACATCAGGCAGTTCATTGTATTTTGACAATAGTTTTGGATATTGTTGTTCTGCAACGAATCAAAATAGAACATATATTAGCGTGCCTGCTTCTAGCTCATTAAGGCCAAGCAAAGTAACAGTAGCAGCATGGATTAAACCAAGGCAGCGTACTGTGTCCAACAATTATGTTATTAGCAAATGTCGAAGCATTTCTATCGGCAGTCAAACGCTTCCATGTGGAAATACAGACTATGGATTATATATTGGCAATAGCCTTGTCTTTCGCGTATTGTTAAAACAAGGCACTGCTTCAGCTGAATACTTTGAAATCGATGTTGATGGTAGTATTATAAAGTTGAATGAATGGCAGCACATTGCTGGAGTTTACAATGGCAGTGGCTTATACCTTTATTACAATGGCAACCAAGTGGCAAATCTTACTGATAATGCTGTTAAGAATAAATACATAATTACAACAAACGATCCATTGAGAATAGGCAGTGAAACTGATGTTACGAATCAATATATGATTTATGATAGGTCTTTTAGTGGCGCTATTGATGAGGTTTCAGTTTACAATAGGGGTTTATCAGCAGATGAAATAAAGGATCTTTATAAGTCTAGTATTATAGACTGCGACGACAGGGATAAAACGATATATCCGAATGCACCTGAATTGTGCGGCGATGGAATTGACCAGAATTGCAATATGGAGATTGATGACAAATGTGAGGAAGTGTGCGGCGGGATAGGCTATGTTAGGTGCGCCTGGAATACTGGCTTTTGGGATACAAAATATAACCAACCTGAGAGATGCAGGGCTTATATTGATAGTTCTAGTACATGGGTTGATGAAGGCCCTAATTGTGATACACTAAATAAGAAATGCTATGCTGTGACAATAAAACCCCAATCAGGATTTACATATGGTGAAGGAAAAATTGGATGCGTTGGGAAGAGTTTTATAGATAATGATGGACGCACAATGTTTAATGAATATGGTTCTGTGACATTTCCAGCCAGTTTGAACATTAGTGACTTAAAAAGGCAAGGAGGATTATATGCTGATTGCGTTTCTATATATAATGGCTATCTTAAAATTGACAATGGAGCTTGTCCTCAGTTGATACCTCCGATTGACATTGAGTTAATAGTTTACCCAGATGCATTTGGAAATAATTATAAATTAATGTACGATGCGAATAATGATAATATTTTTGAAGGGCAACTTAATCCAGTATCTGATTCAGGTTTTGATGAAGATTGGGCAAGAACATTATATTTTGTCTCTAATTATGTTGGTAAATTTGTTGTATCTACATCCACTAATTCAGCTCCACTAATTCAAGGCAATTCAATAAAGGATATAACTGGTGCTGCAACAACGGTGGGCCCTGATCAATGTGCTGTTGGTAAAGATAAAGATGGAGCTTGTTTGACTGCTAATAACTGTGTGCCTCCGAAAAAGTGCCCCATTTCTGGTGGTGGTACTAGTAGCATTAGAAACTGTAAAAAATGTGACATTGAGGATGCTGTTACAAGACAATGCGGGACTCCCCCACCTCCTACAAGGGGAGTTGTAATGATGAGTGGTAGTTCTGTAGATGATGACGAAACTTGTGAGGATGTAACTGATGAAAAATGCCCTGGCGACAATAATGTGGATCAAAATGGATATTGTTGCACTGATCCAACTGGTTCTGGCAAATGCCCTTGCTGTGATGAGAATGGAAGGCCAATGGGAATATTGTCCTTGTGGCCTAATTGTCCACCCCGATTAAATACTCGTATTTGGATGGGATGCGCATCAGACGCCGTCCCTAGTGCACCGCCATGTGGAAATGCCGGCTACTCTAACCACGGTTCAAGGCCGTGTTAGGTAAAATGTGTATTGAAAGATTAAATAAAAATAAGTAGCCTCTTTTTAGAGTTATTGTGAAGTAATAATTCCTTAAGGAAGGTTTAAATAAATTTCTAATAATTTAATGTGATGAAAATTAAGAACAAGAAGTTGCTGGTTGCTGGAATTAGCTTGATAGGTGCGTTAGGGCTTTTTAGATATAATACAGAAAATACATTCTCTGAAAAAAATAATGGGTTTAATGATAATAAACTATTAGAGTTTAGACTAGAACAAATCATACCCCAAAATAAAAACATAACTGAAAATATATCATTAGAAACAGGCGTATCTGAAAAAAAAGAGAATATATGCAATGACGATGCTTATTTAGAATATCTAACCAGCATATCTAAAGAAGAATTTATTGATTACACTCTTAATTTGCCTTCAGATAAATTTTTAGACCTAATAGCTTGTAAACAATATAAGAGGTTCATTGATAGCGATGTACTTAAAGACTTACTTTTGAACAAATTCAATCCAAAGACTAAATGGCATGTAATTCTTGAAGGTCAATCGGAACTTGGAAAACTTGAAGAATTATTAATAAAAAATGATGAAAAGCAATTCTTAATTGATTTTATACAAGAATTCCTAGATACCCTATCATTGAATATTAGGGAGATAAATTATTTAGGCGATGGCTTATTTAAACAATTAGAGATATTAAATTTGTTGAAATATAAAGGGGAGGTTAAAGAAGAAGATTGGGATGGGCAGGCATATTATGATAATATTAATCTACTTAGAGATTTTGCTCAATATGCAAAGGATAAATATTTTGAAGCAAACAATACAGAGCCATTATCTAGTTTATCATTATGGGCAGTAAAGATAAAATATATTTCTTTAGATAGCAATTTGCCGCCACCAATATCTATAAAAGATGCAATAGATGCATATGAAATGTTAGTTTCTAAAAGCCCTATTACATTAGAAGAACTGAGTGCCACATATTCTTTGATTAAAATAAGTTCATATGATTATAATGCCGAATTATTATCAATTAGAGAAGATTTGAGGGTAAGAATAGAAAATGAATGTGCTAGAATATTATCTAATGACTCAAATAAATTAATAAAATATTATTTAACACCTCCACAGTCTGAGAGTATAAATATTAGTGATTTTGGATTAAAGAAAAGCGAGGTACCGTATTCTTATGGCGGCATAATTAATTTTAAAAATATAAATGAAGATGCTGCAATAGAAACATTCTATAGGAATATCGATAGACTAAATAAAGATGGACAATTTAGAAATGAGTTCCTTAAAGATATTGTTTTATATGCAAAAGAGACAGAAAAAATAAAGTTCCTAGAGGAAGTTGCAAGGTATTTTCCCGAGGTTAGAGAAGACAACAATTAGTTCTCAAGCAGCCATTTCCAGAGCGGAATATATTTTATCTTTTTCCCATGTATTTTTTCTTCACCTTCATAATCCCATGTTATAAATAATCGATTTCCACCAGTTATAGACTGGTGGAAATCAATTATTATAACGAAAATTGATTTGATACTAATGTGTTAATATCTGCTGCCCTATGGCACCATAAACTGATTTTTTGTAGTAATCTAAAAGTTATAAAACCCTAAAATCATAGATGACAAAATGACAACATGACAGATGCCCGTAGGGTTTATAAAGAAAATTCACTTCTATTGGTTTAAGTCATTAAAAATATTGAAAATGCAAAAGACCTAGCGTTAGCTATATTCAGGGAGGTGGATAAAATGGACATAAGCCATGATACAATAAGCAGGATATTCAGCAGGCAGTTGATGAATCTGCCGATTGAAAAAATAGATATAAATAGAGGTGATAAAAATGAGAAAAGATGGAATTTATTCGAAAAAGATTAGAGAGGAGCTAATAGAGGATGATGAAATAGCAATCTTTGAAGAAGGATTTATGGAGGGCTAATTGCGCTTAATTTTTTTCTTTTTTTTATTGGCATTTCGTGATTTTAATGCTTTTTCCCTTGCATATGTACAGCTTGTTGTTTGCATTGACCAAAGGAGCTACTTCATATTCAATATTGGGAGTTAATAACAGTCTAAGATTGCTGATTTCATCAATAGAATCCTTTGGCAACATATTAATATCCAAGATAACTGGCTCTTCAGTTGATGTTCTTATAAGCAAGTTTTTTATTGCAAAAAAACCAGTGTTATTTATTATAGTATTATCTTCATCGCAGCTTGAATCTATTTTTACATCAGCACATTCCAAGTTTGAAGCTATTCCCTCTATAGTCTTTTTAGTATCAGTTTCTGCCTTCTCTTTCATAAACGAATAAACACCTATTGTTGAAATTACAACAAACCCTATAAGAAGTATTGTCTCTACAAGCATTGAAGCACCGCCTTTTTTTGCCATTTAATTGTTTAGCAAGCCTTCTATAAAAAGGTTTCTTATATAAATTTCAATTTCCTGTCTTTAGAATCATTCTTCATTAATAAGACAACTCTTGAATTTTTCTTCTCATCTATTATCTTAAGTTTGTTTATTTTTGCTATCTTCTTTGCAAATCTCTTTATCTCAGAATGCAGCGGCATGTCAGAATATTTTAATCTATATTGTGCATATCCAACAGGCATCGCTGCTTTAACTTCTAAAAATTTAAAATTAACATCTTTTAATACCTTTGCATATCCCTCTGGATTTAGCATGTTTATTCCATTGTATAAAGTAAGCCTTACAGTTCCCCTCTTGAAATGCTTAAGTAATTTTAATGATTTCATTATCTTGCTCCAGGAACCTCTTGAAAATGGCCTGCATACTTCTATGAAGGTTCTTTTATCTGGAGCTGGCAATGTAATGTAAATCTGTGTTGGCTGGTGATTTATAAGCTTCTTAATCATTTCGGGAAAAGTTCCATTGGTGACTACAAAAGAAGTCATGCCTTTTTTATGTATCAAATCAATTAGCTCGGGCAATTTTTGGTATAGGCATGCATCTCCGCTCAAGCTTAAAGCAACATGCATAGGATCCATTGCATTGTCAACATTCTTTCTTAATATCTTTTTATTGCCGTAAAAACCAACTAGTATCTTTTTTTGCTCTTCAATCAATCCCTTTATTATATCTTCTGGCTTGTCATTGAACTTGCTGCCAAATCCGGAATAACTTATGTCTCTCCAGCACCATTGGCATCTCAAATTGCATATGTCTAATGTCAGGCTTGCTTGTATGCATCTTGAAGAGTCAATATTGTAAAACTTGTTCTTGTAGCATTTGTCATTTCCTCTAATAGAAGTCTTGCAATAATAGCATATCTTAATAGCTGAATGGTTTCCAACTATCCTGTACCCTTGCTTTTCTAAAATGGTTCTCCTATCTGCAAAATTCATAAAGCTATTAAGAAAATTAAATTTATAAAATTACTGTTTAAACACATTTTGGTAATTCATGTAAATAATGTTCTCAGCTTCCTTGGCATCAAGATTTTTTATCTCAGCTATTTTTTTTATACTTTCAGCTACATTTGCTGGTTCATTAACACTTCCTGGCTTTGGGCTCATCCATGGAGAATCTGTTTCTGTAAGCAATTTGTTCATTTCAACCATGCTGACAAGCATCTGAAAATGCTGACTTTTTAATATGTTAGTTGGAACAGTAAAATAATAGCCAAGGTCAATGGCCTTTTTTATTAGATTTTTCCTTCCCTCAAACATGTGCAATATTACTTTTTTAACGCCTGATTGTTCAAGTAAATTAATAGCATCAACTTCTGCTTTTCTTGAATGAACTATTACAGGCTTGTTTATCTTCTTTACAAATGCAAGGATCTCTTTAAAATTCCTTTTCTGCTCTTCATGATGTTCAAAATCCCAATGATAATCTAGCCCAGATTCTCCAACAGCAACAATCTTGTTCTTGTTCTTCTTTATGAATTCCAGTTCTTCATCCAAATCAAATTTCTCAATCTGCCTTGTCAGTCCAACTTCATCTGTCTCTAATCCGAGCAAGTCTATTGGATACAAGCCAAGAGAGCATTTCACAATATCAGGGTATTTCTTTGCTAACTCCAAGACTTCCCTGTTTGTAGGAGCATTAACACCAGAGGCAATAATTGCAACAACGCCTTTTTCCTTAGCCCTTTTTATAACATCATCTATCTGATTCTTCAAGGATTCATGGGTTAAATGGCAGTGTACATCAACTAGCATTTTAGATAATTACTGCTAAAAGAGGCTTGAATAAAAATACAAGGAGCTTTTGTAGCCAAGGGATTAAATTAATTATTATTAGGGCTATTAAAAATATTGTTACTATATTAAACAACTTCTTGGCTGTGCCTTCGTTTTTGAATATTGCAAGCATTAGGGTATAAAACATCTTGCCGCCGTCAACAGGGCCAATAGGCAATAGATTGAAAAGGCCAACACCCACATTAATGACAATAATCCAGTTTAAAAGCATTATAAACCACAACGGTATTGAAGCAATAAAACTGCCGTATTTATCAACTAAGGATTTTTTTGGCTCTAGTGCAGCATCCGGCTTGAAACTAACACCAATGTAACCCTTTGAATTGTTGTCCTTATTCTCAGCTGTTATTAAGTCAAACTCATTTTCAAGCGTTGTTATTTTCAATTGCTGATTGGGTTTTAAATTTGAAAGTATGTTAAAAAATTCTTCTGTATTGTTTGAGATTGAAACAGAGTTTAATGCTATTATTTTATCCCCTATTTTCAAGCCTGGTTTTGATGCAGGAGAGTTTTCCTCTATTTTGTCAAGTATGAGATATTTAAAATTAGGCTCTACTGTTTTGTTTGCTAGATTTTCAATGTCAATTATGGAAGTGTATTTTGTTATATTATGAGTTAATCCTATTGCTGGGATTGACAAGCCAAATAGCAATATTAACAAGAACGCAAGAAAAATATTTGCAAAAGGTCCTGCTGAATAAACAAGAAGCTGATCTTTTTTTGATTTTTTATTCAATTGACTGTCATCCGGCTCGACAAACGCAGCAAGTATCGGACCTAAGAAGGCAAAACCAGATGATTTAACATTTACTTTTATGAATCTTGCGTAAACACCATGCAAAAATTCGTGGACTACTGCAACAATCAATATTGCTATAATCCAATGGAAGAATGACAAGGCAGGCATTCCTGGAATCGAAACACCAGGCAATACTGGTGCTAGACCTGGCTGAGAACCAGGAATAAATAGGAGGTCTTTTGTTACCTTTATCAGGATTATGAACATTAACAGCATGCCAGCAAAACCAATTAAAATAGAAAAATAACCAAAAATTTTAATCGCTCTTGGAAATTTTAATGCTATTTTATCCATTAGCTTTAAACCAAGATTAGTCTTGTAAAGAACAAAAATTTTATTTTGGACTTCAAATTTTTCTTTATATTTATAATAAAATAAAATTAGGATTAAATAGAATATTACTGCTAAAACTAGATCGATGTTCATTTGGTTTGCTTGGATTTTATTGGCCTAAAAACTTTTGAACCGCATTTCCTGCATGCAACACTTTTTTGAAGTATTCTTGCCATCTGTGTTCTCATTTTAGCCTTGCATTTCTTGCATACAAATACATTATGGTGCAGCCTTGCAACAGCTTCTGGAAATTTTACCATTTTATTTTACCTGTTTTATTATTTTTTCTCCCAAGATTGTCCAATAAACAACCTGAATGCCTTCTACAACATTGTCTTTTAAATCTTCTGGTATTTTTATATCAAATGTTTCGAATGTTTCAGTATCCATTATATTAGCAATATCTCCATGAACAGACAAGACTTGAGCAGACTTTTTCTCTATTATCGGCACTTCAAGATTATCGCTGCCAGGCACTATTTTTATTATTTTCCTACTGTCTATAATGCTTATGGCTTCCATCCTGCATTTAGAACTGCCATGCTTTCCTGTTTTTGATTTTTGGATGGATTTAACAATACACGCTATGCCATCAAATACAACATAATTGCCTTCTTTTATGCTTGATGCCTGAACTTGTTTTATATCCATCTTGGGTGTTTTGTAATCTTGATTATTTTTAAAGCTATCGTTATGCTTCAATAATATACGTTATGCTAAATTTTTCGTAAACAAACAAACTACAATTTTACAGCATGTTTAACAATGTTAATGTTGCAGCTTTTATGCTTTTTGCACCATTCATGGCATTTTTCAGCAAGATTTTTTGTTTTATATAAGAAACCACATTCTTCACATGTATAATACTCTTTATTATTAACATCTCGTTTTTTTGCCATGTTAAACCATGCAGATTTTTGGGGGTTTTTTTAAGAATTCGCTTAATAATTTTATTGAATTGTTTATGTCATCTACATGTGCAATGCCAACTGTACTGTGCAGATTTCTAACTGGTATGCCTATTGTTGCCGAGGGTATTCCTCCTTTTGCAAGCATTATTGATGCAGCATCTGTTGTTCCAGAATCTTCAACTTCCAGCTGCAATGGAATCTTGTTGATTTTAGCTACTTTCTTTATCCAATCTATTAAGCATTTATTGCCCAGCATTTCAGAATCCTTGATTGTTAGAAAAGGGCCACTGCCTATAATATTTGAAGGCGATATGCTGGAATCTCTGGCATTTGTTGCGTCTATTGCTAAACCCCAGTCAGGTGCAATATGGTAAACTGCTGTTTTTGCCCCGTACAACCCCATTTCTTCCTGAACTGTAAACACATAATAAATATCCTGCTTGCTATGCAAATTCTTTAGCTTTTTTGCAAGCTCTATCAAAATGTAACAGCCAGTTCTATCATCTAATGATTTTCCCGATATTATTTTGTTATTGCCTAAATACCTCGCATGATGCAATGGAACTATATAATTGCCAATTTCAACACCAGATAATTTTAATTCGTTTACATTAAGCCCTGTATCAACATACAGTTCATCCATCTTTGGCAGTGTTTTAATATTTAGGTCTTCGTGAAGCTCTGAAAAAGATATAACGCCGTTGCATATGACTTTATTTTTATCACCAACCACTTTAACTGGCTGGCCAACCAGTGTTATTGGTTCGATGCCACCTATTGAACTAACCCTAATGAAGCCATTATTTTCTATCTTTTTGGCCATTAAACCAATTTCATCCATATGGGCGGCAAGCATTATTTTTTCACCAATGCCCTTTCTATGTGCTACCAGATTCCCGAATTTGTCAACATAAATTTCATTTACATATTTTTTAATTTCAGAGGTAATAATATCTCTTACTAACTGCTCGTCCCCGCTGGGGCCAAGAGCATTCATTAATTTGAATAGCAGTTCAACCATTTTTCTTTAATTTTATAGTCCTATACTTGCCGCCTTTTTTGTATGACTTGTATCTTAGCTTCTTTTTCCTATCATAAGGTGTTAAGTATTCGCTCATACACGCTTTATATTCTATGATCTTGCCTTTCTTTACATTGGCTGTTAAGTTTATGACATCAATGCCAACTACATCCTTTGACTTGCATGTATCTTTTACAGCATTTGCTATTGCATCATCAAAGCCCTTTTTGCTCTTGCCTATAACCTCTATTACATTGGCTGAATTCATAATATCACCTCTTTAAGTTTATTATAGCATATTACAGAATTAATATAATTTATGTCAATCACCTTGAATTTAACCATGATATTTCAAATTTATATATCTTTTGGAATACATTCTGGAAGCTGTATAATTCCATGCAGAAGAAAGGTAATGATAAGATATATATACTATTTAATATGCTTTAAATTTAATGGTTCACATATCTGAAAGAGAGCTTGAGCTGCCTGATGCTGTTATAGGCAAGCTGATAAAACTGACAATAGAAGACAAGTCAATAATATCATTGGGGCATGGTGAGCCTGATTTTAACACATTCAAACCTATAATAAAGTATACCAAGAGGTTTGCAAAAAACTGCAATCATTACTCTCAACCAGGGGGAAGGCTGGAATTAAAAGAAGCCATATTAAAAAAAATAAAAAAAGACAACAAAATAAATGCAGATGTTGACAATGTAATTGTAACATGCGGAAGTCAGGAAGCTATATTCTTGGCGACAGCATGCGCCTTGGATGTTTCTGAAGAGGTAATGGTTCCAAATCCGTCTTATCTTGGATATATGCCTGCTGTTGAGCTTTTAAATGTAAATCCTGTTCCATTGCAACTAAAAGAAAATAATAAGTTTGAAATAAACCCTGATGACATCAAAAAGGTAATAAACAAGAAAAGGACAAAGGCCATAATAATAAATTCCCCCTCTAACCCGACAGGAAATGTCATAAGAAAAAATGTTCTTGAGGAAATTGCTGACATTGCTGTTGACAATGATGTTTATGTTTTCAGCGATGAGGCTTATGAAAAAATCGTTTATGACAAGAAATTTGTTTCCATTGGATCTTTGAATGGCATGCAAAAGCATGTTGTTACTTTCCAGAGCTTTTCCAAAACTTATGCAATGTGCGGCTATAGGTTAGGGTATGCGGTTGGGCCTAGAAAATTGATAAATGCAATGACATCAGTACACGTTTATACAACAGTCACAGCCCCGACATTGTCCCAGTTAGTTGGCATTAAAGCACTTGAGACAAAACAGAAATATATTGACGAGATGGTAGGTATTTACAGAAAAAGAAGGGATTTCATTGTCAAAAGAATGAACGAGATTGGATTGAAAACTATAAAGCCGGACGGCGCTTTCTATGCGTTTTCAAATATTAGGAATTTTGACAAGAAATCATCAAGATTTGCTGCAGATTTGCTAAGGAAAACTAAAGTGGCTGTTATTCCTGGAACTGAATTTGGAATTTATGGCGAGGGCTATATAAGATGCTCTTTTGCAACGCACATCAAGCTTATAGAAGAAGCCATGAATAGGCTTGAGAAATTTTTAAAAAATTAATCTTGGGCCTACTGGGATTCGAACCCAGATATAACGGTTTCTCCATGACTCCGAAGCCGTTTATGCTATCCATTGCATCATAAGCCCTGACCCACTATAACTCTAGAAAAATCTTGAAGTTAAAATAACTTTTGTTTAATCTATTTTGAAAAAAGTCAAAAGAATTACTTACCCCGGAATACTCTGCCGATGTTTTTTGCAATCCAACTCTTATATTCTGGATAGTTTTTTAGTATTTTTCTGTCGCCCAATAAGACTTCGTACCAGTAATAGATGCCATCTCTTGCAAGCCAATATGAACCTAAAACTTCGCAGTTGTTATATTTTCTTGCTGACTTGTCTTCAGCAATTTTTTGATAGTCCATTTCAAGAATTTTTGTCCTTCTGGATTTCTTTGGCTTTCTTCCACCCATAAAGTGAGGTCTCATCTTAGAGCCACGGTTTATCCTAACCCTAACAACAAAAAATCCTTTTTTTGCTCTAAAACCTAGTGCCCTGGCTTTGTCAATCCTTGTTGGGTTTTCAAGCTTTGTTATTGTAGGCTCTTTTCTTATTTTGATTAGCCTGTCTTTATATAAGCCACCTAAACCCTTCTTAGGCTGTTTGTACAATGCACTCACATATTTTAAATAACCCATGCCAAAAAATCAAGGAGTATGCTTTATAAAATTTTCTAGAGTAATATTTAAGGCAAAAAGCGGTTATTTTAAAAGGTCATTAAATCACACTAATGAATATTTTTGGATTAAAATGGAACTGATAAATAAATTAATTGAAATTTTTTTGCATCTCGATAAGAATCTTGCAAGCATAATACAAACATATGGGTTGTGGACTTATTTAATATTATTTCTTATAATATTCATGGAAACCGGATTTGTTGCAACGCCATTTTTGCCAGGAGATTCATTGATATTTGCAGCTGGTGCATTAGCTGCTTACGGCTCATTAAATGTTATTTTATTGTTTTTTCTTCTGGTGACAGCCGCCATCCTTGGGGATACAGTAAACTATTGGATTGGTTATTTTATAGGTCCGAGGGTGTTTAGAGAAGAAAACATAAGGTTTTTCAGGAAAGAATACTTGGATAAAACACATAAATTCTATGAAAAGTATGGCGGCAAGACAATAATAATGGCAAGATTCATACCAATAATAAGGACATTTGCACCATTTGTTGCTGGCATTGGCAAGATGAGCTATTGGAAGTTTATCAGCTACAATGTCATTGGCGGTGTTTTATGGGTCGGGATTTTTGTTTTTGGAGGATATTATTTTGGAAACTTAACAATTGTAAAAGAAAACTTTACTCTTGTTTTATTGTTTATAATACTGGCTTCATTTATTCCCGCTATAATTGAATTTATAAAATACAAATACAGGGAGAGGAAAATTAAAGATGAAAGAATTAACTAAGATATTAGTTGTGGATGATGAAGAGATTAACAGAAAATTAATAAAAGAGAGATTAAATAGGCTTGGTTATTCTGCTGTTGAAGAAGCGGGCAATAATAGAGATGTAGAAATTTTGTTTAAAAATGGCTATGTTCCTGATTTAATCTTTATGGACACCAGCATGGGCAGAGATTTAGCTGGTTATGAAATTTGTAAAAGAATTAAAAATAATGACTATGATTCTGCTGTAATTGGTATGTCTGCCAGCTTATTATTTGAAGAATGTGCAGAAAAATGGAAAGATGCTGGTGCTGATGGATTTATAGACAAATATAGCATAGCAACACTTGATGGTGTTATTTTAAAAGCTATTATCATATATGCATTGAAAAAAAATGATAAAATGTTTCACTCTGTCAAATCAGACCCTTTCAAAGAAGTCCAGTAAAAGCCTTAATCCAAAACCGGTTCCGCCTTTTGGCATGTAATTAAAATCAGCTTCTGAAAGGTATGATGGGCCCGCTATGTCCAAATGTATCCAAGGTGTTTTGTCAACAAAATTCTTCAAAAACATGCCGCCTTCTATTGCACCGGCAAATTTTCCTTTGCTTGAGTTTAACATGTCAGCTATATCGCTCTTCGATAAATCCTTAAAATCATCTGATAATGGCAGCTCCCAAACTATCTCATTTGTATCCTTGCCTGACTGCAAAAGCTTTGATGAATATTCTTCATTATTTGACATCATGCCAGCTATAAATCTTCCAAGCGCCACCATGCAAGCGCTTGTCAATGTTGCAAGGTCTATTACTAACCTTGGTTTTATCTTGCTGACTGTGTATGACAATGCGTCTGCAAGTATCAAGCGGCCTTCTGCATCTGTGTTTGTTATTTCAACTGTCTTTTTATTGAATGCTGTAAAAACATCACCTGGCTTATAGGAACTTGGGCCAACTAAATTCTCGCATAAAGGCATTACTGCTATTATGTTTGTTCTCAGCCTTAATTCTGATGCTGTTTTAACTATGCCTAAAGCTGTCGCTGCACCAGCCATATCGCTTTTCATAGTTTCCAAGTAACCAGTTGGCTTTAAATTCAAGCCGCCTGAATCAAAAATAATTCCCTTGCCAACAACAGCATATTTGTCTTTTGATTTCGGATTGCCATAATATGATAATATCAATAACCTTGGCGGTTTTTGTGCGCCTGAATTTACAGCAAGTATCAAGTTCATGCCAAGCCTTTTCATTTCTTTCTCAGTCAATACAGAAAGCCTTAACTTATGCCTTCTTGCAATAGATATAGCCATGCTTTCCATTGTTAATGCGCTTTTATCCTTACTGTTTTCATTAACAAGATCACGGACAAATTGCACATTATCGCAGACTATTCTTGTTTTTTCAACTATTCTTTTTATCTCTGTTATGTGGCTCTGGCTGGAGAGTATTAATGTAATGCCCTTCAATTCCGGAGGCAGTTCTTTTTTGTCTGTTTTGTATTTTGTAAAACTATAAGAACCGAGCAAGATTCCTTCTGTTACGGATTTTGCAACTGTGATGCTGTCAATGCTTTTTATTATTGGCAGTAAAACAGAAAAGCTGCTTGATTTTAAGGCTCGAGCTGTTTTTGCAACTGTTGAATATGCCCTTCTTAATTTTTCTTTGTCAAGCTCTGATTCTTTTCCAAGGCCTATGTATAAAACACGCTTGGCGCTGTAATTGTGCTCTGGATAAAAGACAAGAGTCTGGCTTAGACTTCCTTTGAAATCCTTGCTTTCAATTGCCTTGTTCAGGGGTTTTGGATAAGAAGCTTTTTCAACAGAATCTTCTTCCATAATGGGTATAATTATCAAGTTATCCCTTACAAGTTCTGGCTTGACAAAAACTACATTTGTTCTCATTTTTAATGCCTTATTATCAGGTTTCTAGGAAATTTGTTTAGGTTAATAAGTTTATTGTTTTTTATTAAAAATGTATCTTCTATTCTTATGCCATAGCTTTTATAGTAAGACGCCGGTTCTATTGCAACAACCATGCCATTTGATAATTTTGTTTTTTGGATTATTGTTGGCTTTTCATGAACCTCTAAGCCGATTGAATGCCCTAATGAATGAACCTGATTTTTTAACAATTTTATTTTATTAATGTCTTTTGTTGTTTTTATATTGTTGATTATATTGAAAACCCTTGAATAATCCACTATATCTTTTTTACTTGGGGTTCCAATGTAAAATGTCCTTGAAACATCAGAGCAATAATTCTTGTATTTAACGCCGATGTCTATTATCGTAAAGCCATTTAATTTGGTTTTAGTTGGAATATGGTGAATATGGGAGGAATTTTTTCCAGAAGCAACTATTGTTGGAAAGGCTTCTTCGCAATTATATTTTTTAATTTCTTTTTTTATAAAACTTGCAATTCCAATTTCTGATTTAGTTCTGCTTAGCTCTTTTGCCAGCCTGAACAAGATTTTATCAACTATTCTGCAGGCATATTTTATTCTGCTGATTTCTTCATTTGTTTTTTTTGATCTTAATTCAGATAGGATATTGCTTATATCAATAAATTTTGCTTTCTTAAAACATTTTTTAAATTGCTTATAGCGGTTTAATGTTATATTGTCCTTGTTTATGCCTATTGTTTTGCTCTTAATCTTAATTGCACTTGTTAATGTTCTTTTTACTGGATAAATTTTTTTAATTCTTGAATTTGATTTTGCAGCATTAATGTCCAAGGGTGAAGAGACTATAAAGGCGTCATTTTTTGATATGACTAAGCACCCCATAAGGTCATTGAACCCATTAAAGTACTTGAAATTTGCATCTTCGCTGGATATCAATGAGAAACCTATGTTTTTGCCTTTTAAAAAGGACTGCAATTCTTTCAAGCGCATGAGCATAAACAATATAAATGGGATATATAAAATTATTCATTATGATAAGGTCTAAATTAAAGAACGGCATAACATTGTTGTTTGAGGAAAGAAAATCTGGCTCTATTGTTATAGCCTTGCAAGTGAATGTTGGATCTAATAATGAAGATGATTCCAATAAAGGCATATCCCATTTCATAGAGCACATGGTGTTTGAAGGGACAAAAAACAGGACACCAAATGAAATAAGCAATGATATTGAAAGGCTTGGCGGGGAGCTAAACGCTTATACCTCTCATGACAGGACTGTTTTTTATACAATTGTGCCTAAAAAATATTTTGATGTTGGCATTAATGTAATTGCAGATATTATACAAAATTCAGATTTCAATAAAAAGGCTATTAAAAAGGAAAAGAGGGTTGTAATTGATGAAATAAATCTCATACACGATGACCCGAAATTTTACCAGTTTGTATTTTTCTTGAAACATTTGTACAAGAAGCACCCAATAATGCACCCAATATCGGGCTATAAGGAAACTATAAACAAACTGACAAGAAAGGGCATAATAAATTACTACAAAAAGCATTATGTGCCTGATAACATGATAATAACTGTCATTGGAGATGTAAATGACTTAGAGAAAAAGATAAAAAATAAATTTGAAAATTTAAAAGAAGGAAAAATAAAGAGGCAGTTATTTTTTAACGAGCCATTAAATGAAAGGCAGGAAACATTTACAGAAGAAAGAAAAATCTCACAGTCATACCTTGTTTTTGGATACAAGGTCCCATATAGAACCAGCAAGGAAAGCTATGCTGTAGATATAATAAGGGCTGTACTGGCAAAGGGGCAGTCAGCAAGATTATTCAATGAGCTGAGAACAAAAAGAGGACTATGCTATATCGTCGGAGCGCATTATGAATCTGGATTGGATTATGGCTATTTTTCAATATTTGTAGGGACTGACAAAAAGAACATAGAAATTGTTGTGAACATAATAAAGAAAGAAATGAAAAGGCTTAAAAAATTAAATGACAAGGAAATAAAAGAAGCAAAAACATTCATTGAAGGAAGCTTTGTCATAGAAAATGAAGATCCCAAAAAATTAGCAGATAACCTGCTTTTCTGGAATCAGATAGATTACAAGTTCAAATTGGATGATTATATAAAAAATATAAGAAAAATTACAAGAGAGGATATTAAGAATATTTCAAACAAATATTTCGGGGACAATTATTTGCTCACAATCTTAAAGCAGGTTTGACATGGAAAGCATAGGCGGACAAGCTGTAATAGAAGGCGTAATGATAAGGAACAAGAACAAGATAGCAACAGCTTTAATGAATGAAAAAAAGATAATCGTAAAAAAAGAAGATTTTCATTCCTTGACTGAAAAATATAAAATATTAAGCCTGCCTATCTTGAGGGGCGTAATTGGATTCTTTGAGACCATGAAAATAGGGATTAATACGCTGAATTATTCCGCAGACATTGCAATGTTAAAGGATGAAAAATCAGGATGCAAAAAAAGTAATCTAGGGTTTTATGGCATGATGTTATTTGCGTTTGCTCTAGCGTTGTTTATATTCTTATTCCTGCCAATATTTATAACAACAAGATTATTTAATATTGAAAGAACTACTTTGTATTTTAATGCTGCAGCAGGTGGCATTAGAATAATATTCTTCTTGATTTATGTATATGCAATATCCTTTATGAATGATGTAAAAAGGCTGTTTATGTACCATGGCGCGGAGCATAAAGTTGTTAACTGCTATGAGCATGGAGAAAAGATAACTTTAAAAAATGCAAAAAAATATACGACAATACATAAAAGATGCGGCACTAGTTTCTTGCTTGTTGTCTTTATAACTGCAATTATTGGATTTTCGTTTATCGACCTAGCTTTATTTTATTTTAATGGCAGCACGTCTATTTTAACAAGAACTATAAGCCATTTGCTGTTCCTGCCTGTTATTTTAGGAGTAGCTTATGAAATATTAAAATTATCTTCCAAGAAGAAAAACTTCATTACTGAGGCATTGGTTTATCCTGGGGCTTTAATACAAAAAATAACAACAGCAGAGCCGGATGATTATATGATTAAGGTTGCGATTGCTGCAATCCGCGAGATTGTCTGATTTGCATTTATTCTAACCCTTGCATTTCAGTTGGACTCAAGATCGCTAAAGAATGCTTACAGATAACCATAAACTAAAATAAACTATCTGCTGGAAAGCGTTCATTGTAACCCTCGATTGGATCTGGAAATATGAGCTTCTTTTTCATAGTTGTTTTTTATCATAGTCATCTTTTATTAGTGGTTGTTTTTTCATGTGAATATGTATAATTTAGAATATAGTTTTAAAGCTAGTAAAGTTTATAAGAGAATTTTAATTAAAAATTATATGGATGTAAAAGAGATAATAATCCTTTTGGTTGTTATAATTGCTGTTATTATTATACTGTATTCTTTATTCCACAAATCAGCAAAAAAATATTATAAGAAAGCAGAGATATGTCATAAAAAAGGGGCTTACTACCATGATATTGGAGAAGAAGACTTAGCCAAAGACTATTATACTGAATCTGAATTCTTCAGAAAAAAGGCAGAGGAGATGGAAAATGTGGTATAATGATCTTGGATTCATGGAAAATCCTTTTGACGACAATGCAAATAAAAAACTAGTCGGCTATGAGAATATTCTTGATGAAGTTATATACAACATAAAAGCAGGCAATATAATCTTTATAGAAGGTAAGAACGGCTTTGGCAAAACAGCCATATTAAAGAGAGCCATTGAAGAATTCAGGGGCTTTAGAAAAGTAGCTTATGTGGATTGCAGCAAAGTAAAAGACATAAATGTTGAAGATGTCCTTATGGGCAAATATAACTTCATAGAACGGCTATTCAAGAAAACACCAAGGGACATGATAGTTCTTGTAGATGATGTTAATGAGCTAGACAAGAAGAATACAGAAAGGCTAAAGTTTTATTACGACCAAAATTATATAAAATCAGTTATTTTCACAGGCGATAATTACAACAAGCTGAATTTTTCTGAATCATTAAAAGATAGGATTAAGAATGTTATAACACTGCCGGAATTAAAAGATTTTGAGGCTGTTGACATGTTAAATTCTAGGCTGGATGGAAAGAAGCTAATACAGGATGACATTGCAAAGGAAATATTTGAAAGAACAAACAATAACCCCAGGGAATTTCTAAGGATATGCGAGGAATTATGCAAGAGTATTGCTGAAACAAAAGAAGAAACTGTTACAATGGAGCACGTTAACAAGATACTGCCAACTAAAAAATCAGAAAGCTCAGCAAAGAAAAACATTGAAAAAGCAAAAAAGCCTGAGAAAGCTGCAAAGAAGAAAGATGAAAAATCAGAGGAACTAAGAATAGTTTATGAGCAGGAAGATGCAGCAGAGAGGTATTACTAAAATGGAACCCTGGTATAAAGAAATTGGATTTTTCAGCAATCCGTTCAGCATAAAGCCCCTAGCATTTCATGATGAGGTTATTGGCTATGACATAGATTTAGTGTTTAACAAGATTGAGAATGGTGAAGTTTTGTTTATAGAAGGAGATTATGGGAAGGGAAAAACAACAATATTAAAAAAAATAATAAGAAGGTTTGGTGGCAAAAGAGAATTAATTTATTACAGCTGCAATATAACAGACAATAATATTGATTTTGACAATCTTATTAAAGGAAGGCATGGCTTTTTCAGCAGTTTCTTCAGCGATGATGAAAATTTAATACTGCTTCTGGATGAGGTACAAGATTTAAGCGGAGAAGATTCTGAAAAGCTCATTGATTATTACAATAAAAATTTTAAGTCCATAGTCCTTGTTGCAAATAATTTTGACAGAGTCAAGCTTTCAAATGGATTGACAAAGCTGGTTGGGAGTAACATTATAAGGCTAGGAGAATTAACAGAGGGCGATGGCATTGCCATTATAAGAAAGAGAACAGGCAACATAAGGCTGTTATCTGATGACATAATAAAGATGATATTCAAAAAATCCAACAGAAATCCAAGAAAATTATTAAAGAACTGCGAAGATGTATGCAGATATTCTGTAAGCCAAGGATATAATGTTGCAAGGGAGGAGCATGTAAAAAAAGTTCTTGGTTGATATTTTTAATTAAAGTGTAGATAACAACAATATTTATAAACAAACACAATATTGCTTATTCTTTTTACTGAAGATGAAAGAACCAAAAAGAAAAGAATTGTTTGCAAAAGACAAAAAATTTTTAGAGATATTATCATTGGCTATTGAAAATACAGGTAATAATAAGATAAAAATGGAATTAGGTTCCATATACCAAAAATATGTTAATGATCTTAAAGGCAATGGCTATGATATCAGCAGGTATACTAATGATGATAATTCAGTGCAGAAAAAACAAGAAAGAATACAGGAGTGTGAGAAAATGACGGTGTTAACAGAAAAACAAAAAGCAACTTTAGATGTTATTTGTCTTGGCATAGATTATGCAATAAAAAAGGCAGATATATTTGAAGAAGTTCGCTTAGAATCATATTACTATCGCATTTTAAGTTCTGACAGAACATCAAGATGCAATATTGATGGCTATCAAGACCCTTATAAAAGGGTTGAAGAACTAAGACAAAAAGGAATTCAAAATAAACATAAAATCTAATAAAATTTATATTTTTTTATTTTTTAAATATCTTGTTTTTGCAGATTTCTATTAACTTATTTTCAGAAAGATGATCTCCAATGAACATTATTCCAACAGGCATTTTATCTTTAAAACCAGCATTAATTGTTATATGTGGCAGGCCAGCTAGATTAGGGCCCACTGTCAGAATATCCATCATGTAGTTTTGCAATGGCGTCAGGTTTTTTACTTCTGAGAATTTTGGGGCTATTATCGGCATTGTCGGGCTAACAAGAATGTCATATTTCTTGAAGGCTTTTTTATATTCATTTATCATTAAGGTTCTTGCTTTCATTGCCTTAAGATAATATTGGTCTCTAAATCCAGCCATCCTTGCAAATGTACCAAGAATAATCCTTCGCTTTGCTTCCTTGCCAAATGCATTATTCCTTACTTTTGAAAAGTATTCGTTGAAGTCTCCTTCTAATTTTTCTTCATAGCCATATCTAAGCCCTGAAAATTTTGCAAGATTTGTTGATGCTTCTGACATTGCTATAAGGTAATAAGCTGCTATGCCATATTCTGAAACTATTGGGAGGGAGATTTCTTCGTATGGGGTGCCGAGTTTTTCCACTGAATCAAGCATTATCTTTTTTATATCTTCATCAACATTCAAAGATTCTTTTATGATTCCTATTTTTTTAATGCTTTTGTCTTTCAGCTCCATGTTTAAAGATGTTGAATCCTTTTCATCATGCCCCTTGATTATATTAAGAACGATTTCAATATCTTCTATGTCTTTTGCCATAATGCCTATTTTGTCCAAGCTGTTTGCATAATCTATTAGGCCGTATCTTGACAATAACCCGTAAGTCGGGCATAAACCAATAACACCGCAGAAAGAAGCGGGATTTACAATAGAACCCCCTGTTGATTCTGCAATTGAAACATGATGATATTTTGTTATTGCTGTGTAGCCAGCTGAACCCCCTGAAGAACCACCTGTAACCCTATCCTTATCAAGAGGATTTTTTGGTATTTTTTTATCTAAACCTATATTTATGCTAAAACCACCAAAACCAAATTCATCCTGGCTTGTTTTTCCAATTATTATTGCGCCTTCTTTTTCTAGCTTTTCAATGACTGTTGCATTGAACAAAGGCTTATATCCTTCAAGTATCTTTGAGCCTGCTGTTGAATCTATTCCCTTGACGCAGATATTGTCCTTGATAGACATTGGAAGCCCTGCTAGCTTTCCTGTTGATTTTTTCTTTATTTCTTCTGCTTTTGCAAATGCCTCTTTCTCGCAGATTGTATTGAAGTAATTGTAATCTTTGTTTATTTTTTTTGCCTCATCAAGAATTGATTTTGTATTTTTTTCTATGTCAATTTTTCCTGACTTTACATCCTTTACAAATTGTGATATGCTCATATTGCCCTTGGTCCCTTAAAGTAATTGTCTTTTTTATGCCTTGTATTTGACAATGCCTCTTCCTGGCTTAATGATCTTTTTGCAACATCTTCCCGCATGACATTCTTTAGCTCTATTGGATGAAAGCTCGGTTTTACATTGTCAGTTTTTAGTTTGTTTAGCTTTGAAAAATGCTCTAGAATTTCCTTAAGCTCAGGTATGAAATTGCTTATTTCTTCATCTGTCAACTTCAACCTTGCATTTGCTACTACCTTTTTTATAAACTCTTTGCTGACTTCCATTATTTCCTCTTTACTTCTTGGCTATATCAACTTTTATATGCAGTTCTTTAAGTTGTTTGCTGTTGATTTCTATAGGCGAACCATCCATAGGGCATTCTGCATTCTTGTTTTTCGGAAACGCTATTACTTCTCTTATGTCTTCCAAGCCAAGCATCATTGCAGTTAGCCTGTCAAGCCCCATTCCAAAGCCTGCGTGCGGCGGTCCGCCATACTTGTAAGCATTCAGCAAGAATCCAAATTTCTCCTCAGCTTCTTTTTCAGTTATTCCTATAACATCAAATACTGTTCTTTGTATTTCTGGCTTGTGTATTCTTACGCTTCCTGAGCACACCTCAACACCATTTAATACAAGGTCATATTGGGTGCAATAAACGCTTCCAGGATCTTTGTCAATCTTAGGAATGTCTTTTTCTATCGGCATGCAAAAAGGATGATGTGCTACATCCCATTTGTTCTCGTCTTCATTCCATTCAAACAATGGAAAATCAACTATCCAGCAGAATTTAAACTCCTTTTCATTATAAAGCTTTAGCCTCTTGCCCATTTCTTTTCTTATGGCTCCAAGCGCATCATGAACTATCTTTGCCTTGTCAGCAACAAAAACAACAGTTTGGTTTTCCTTTATATCTGTTTTTTTTATTAGTCCCTTCTGAACATCTTCATTAAAATACTTTATAATGGATGATTCTAGCCTCCCATTTTGCAGTTTTGCCCACGCCATGCCTTTTGCCTTATAAATTTTTGAAAACTCAATAAGCTCTTCAAGCTCTTTTCTTGTTAAATTTGAAGGTATAATCATACACTTTACAATGCCTTTTTGGCCAATAGCATCTTTAAAAACAGAGAACTCTGATTTCTTTGCTATGTCGCTTACATCAATCAATTCCATGTTGAATCTTAAGTCTGGTTTGTCAGAGCCATATTTTTCTATGGCTTCTTTATGTGGCAATCTTTGAAAAGGCGTCTTTAAATCTATGTTTAATGCTTTTTTGAATATCTCTTTTAGCATGCCTTCTCCTATTGCATATACATCTTCTTGAGTGGCAAAGCTCATTTCTATGTCTATCTGTGTATGCTCTGGCTGCCTGTCTGCCCTTAAATCTTCATCTCTTAAACACCTTGCAAGCTGAAAATACCTGTCAAATCCAGATACCATCAATATCTGCTTGTATAATTGTGGGCTTTGAGGCAGAGCATAAAACTTCCCCATATTGGTTCTGCTTGGCACAACATAATCTCTAGCCCCTTCTGGAGTGGGCTTTACCAATATTGGTGTTTCTATTTCCAAAAATCCATTGTTGCTTAAAAATGCTCTGGCTGCCTGTGCAACATTATGCCTAAAAGCCAAATTATTTTGCATTGAAGGCTTTCTTAAATCAAGATATTTGAATTTCATCCTCAATTCTTCATTTGCAACTGTCCTGTCATCGATTTCAAAAGGAGGTATTTCAGATTTATTCAATATTTCCAGCGAGTCAGCAAAAACTTCTATCTCGCCTGTTTTTATCTTTGGATTTTCCATACCCTTTTTTCTTTTTTTAACAATTCCAGAAATTGAGATGCAGAATTCCCTTCCCAAATGCTCTGCTTGCTTGAAATCTTTAAAATCTGGATTAAAAACAATCTGTGTTAAACCATACCTGTCCCTTAAATCAATGAAAATAACCCCGCCATGGTCCCTTCTTGAAGCAACCCAACCAGATAATTTTATTTTTTTGTTTTCATCTTTTGCTGTAAGCTCACCGCAAGTGTTAGTTCTTAATTTCGTTGCTAAATGCTTGTTTTCCATAATAATGCGGTTTAAAAAAGGTATATAAACCTTGTTGTTCCTTTCTTGATAATGGTCTTTAAAATTGTATCAGAACAAGGAAAAGCAAGGCTAGGAAAGCTAAAAACAGCCCATGGTATTATAGAAACGCCCTTTTTCATGCCTGTTGCCACTAAGGCTGCCATGAAACATCTAAGCAAGGATGATCTTGACAATACAAATGCAATCATAACAAATACATTGCTGATTTCATTGAAGCCAGGTTTAGAAATCATAAGTCATTTCAATGGCCTTCATAACTTCATGAGCTGGGACAAAGTCATTTTTACAGATTCTGGTGGTTTTCAGGTGTTGAGCGAGTTTTTTTATGACAAGATTTCTGAAAGTGGATTTTATTTCAAATCACCATATGATGGGAAAGTTCATCTGCTAACGCCAGAAAGAGCAATAGAAATACAAAATGCACTTGGCTCTGATGTTGCAATGGCACTTGACGATGTTCCCCATCATAATAGTTCCAGAAGCATTTCAAATTGTGTAAAAAGAACTCATGAATGGGCAGCAAGATGCAAAGAAGCTCATAAAAACGAGAATCAATTATTGTTCGGAATAACACAAGGCTCTATTGACAAAAAATTAAGGGTTAAAAGTGCAAAATTCATCAATAGCCTGGACTTTGATGGCATTGCTTTAGGTGGCCTAGGAATTAGAGAAGAAAAAAAAGCAATGTATAATATGATAGATTTCTCATTGCCTTATTTGAATAAAGAAAAGCCAAGGTATTTGATGGGAATTGGCTCTCCAAAAGAAATCATAAATGCAGTAGACCATGGCATTGACATATTTGACAGCTGCTTTCCTACAAGAACAGCAAGGCACGGCGGCTTATTTACAAAAAATGGAAGAATAGACATATTAAGAGGAATTTATGCAAAGGATAAGAGTCCAATTGAAAAAGATTGCACCTGCTATTTCTGCAAAAACTTTAGCAAGGCATACTTAAGGCATTTATTGAAATCAGAAGTTCCTCTTGCTTTCAGGTATGTTTCAATACATAATGTTCATTTCATACAAGAGATGATGAAAGAAATAAGAAAATCAATAAAGAAGAATTATTTTGATGATGTTAAGAAAGAGTATAAATAACTAGTGTCTCTTTGTCTTGATCTCATAAACAAGGTCTTCAAGTTTCTTGAGATTATATTTTATAGAATCTGCTTTTTTTCTTAAATCGCCGTTTCTCAAGTCGAAATCCAAGAAAGCCCTGTAGATTTCTGAGACTAGCTCTTTAATGGCTATTGTATTTCCAAAGTTTCTTTTTATTGCATCATCAACTGCTTTTCTTACAAGTTCGCCGGTTAAATCGCAAATGCCAAGAAGATATGTTTCTGTATCAATATTTAGCTCTTTTTTTGTTGGTATTTTCCTATCTTTTATGAAATGATAATAGCACAATGCTTCAACATATTCCTGCTTGGCAACACTAGAAAGAGACATGTCATAATTATTTTTTGAAAGTGCTTTTACCTTGTTTTTTATTTTTTTAACATAGTCTGCTGCTTCTTTTATGCTATTTCTGTGCAAGGCGTATATAATTAATTTTGAAAACCTTATTATCTCCCTTGATTTTTGAATTTCTGCTTCTCTCTCTGTTTCAAATTTTGCAAGTTCTTTCTTTATTTTCTTAAATTCTTGCTTGTTTAACATGATTTAATATATAATAGGTATGGTTTAAAAAGGTTTTGTGGTCATGTGGTCAGAGGATTTGTCTAATAAAGTAGCTCTTGACCGAAAAGTCATGATTCTGTCCGAAAAGCAATCAAGGTGTCAGATAATTAAGACTTTTCGGGCACTATTCGGACAAAGTCTATACTTTAAATATGCATAAATTTAAAACTAAATTTTTATAAAGAAATAATATCAATAAAAAGGCATTAATGGAGGTAAAAATGGCAAATGCAGCAGTAGGTTTATTTAAAATTATACTTGGAGCGGTGTTTATCATTTTAGGATTGCTAGGCATATTGAAATGGTGGCCGCAACTGTTGGATATTATTAAAGGGTCTGTAGGCATAATTGTTGGCTTAATTGGCTTATTGTTAGTTATGCTTAGCTTTTCAGATCTGAGAGATTAATTGTAACCACTTATAGATAATAACAAAGCGAAAGATTTATATAGTATTACTTTCATATAGTTCTCTATGAAAAAGGGCATTATATCTGCAGCTGTTTTAGGCAGTTTTTTATTTGGCCAATACATAAAGGACCTTGAATACAAGAATCTGGCTAAAATACCTGAAAATGCAGCTCAAATAATAATTAAGCACATTAAACACAAAGAGCCTTCTATAGACGACATAATATCTGAAGAGGTTAGAAGGCATAACAGACAATATGGTGCTTATCCTGTTTCTAAAAAACTGATAAAAGATGTAATAAGAGCAGAATCTAATTACGAAGTTTGTGCAACCTCACCAAAAGGCGCTAAAGGATTAATGCAATTAATGCCTGGAACATCAGAAGAACTTGGTGTTAAAGACATATATGATCCTAGAGAAAACATAAAAGGTGGAATACAATACCTTGGAAAGCAACTTAAAAGATTCAATGGCAATCTTGAGCTTGCATTGGCGGCTTACAATGCAGGGCCAGAAAGGGTTCTTGAAGCTGATAATAAAGTTCCAAACATACCAGAAACAAAAGATTATGTTAAAAAAATTCTTGGCAGCAGCCCTTGGAGAATGGCTGGAGTTGGCAGCAATGATGGAAAAATTGTTGAAACAAAACCAGAGACAATGGAAGAGGGTGTGGCAATGGCTGCAAACAATTATGCTGAAAAAAGAAACAGTGTGGGTAAAGAATATGTATCGTATAAGGTAAAGAAAGGTGAAAATGGA
>Ga0209541_10004109_pt1 | contig 26075 bp, 23 predicted proteins | sample RifCSPlowO2_01_FD_184027 | JGI IMG/M metagenome (GOLD analysis project Ga0209541, IMG submission 184027) | Groundwater microbial communities from Rifle, Colorado - Rifle CSP2_plank lowO2_0.1 (SPAdes) (version 2) | ecosystem: Environmental > Aquatic > Deep subsurface > Groundwater | place... | reverse complement strand
AAATAATGTGTAAATTGGACAATACAAGGGTCCATAGCTCAGGCTGGTGGAGCAACTGTCATAAGGTTGAAACTCTTAATCAGTAGGTCGGGGGTTCAAATCCTCCTGGACCCGTTTAATGGAAAGCGTAGAAGAATGGGCTAATAAACTAAAGGACAAGATTGTTATAGTTGAAGGCATTAAAGACAGAAAGGCTTTGAACAATTTAGGTGTAAGGAATGTTATTATATTAAACAAGCCAATACACCAGATTATCGATTATATTAGCGAGAGATATAAAGATGTTGTCATTCTTACAGATCTTGATAAGAAAGGAAGGGAGCTTTATTCTAAGTTAAGATTTGGGTTAGAAAGAAATCATATAAAGATTGATAACAGGTTTAGAATATTTTTGTTTAGGGAAAGGATAAGTCATATAGAAGGCATTAGATTAAGATAGCATTTATTACTGGCTCTTGCCCCGGCCTTGATGTTATTTTTGCTTTGCCTATATTTGTTTCTATGATTGTACCTTTTGTCATTATGTTTCTCCTTACATAGTTACGGTTTGAGGGATTTTCAACCACAGTTAGTATATCTGCAAGTGCATATTTCTTTGTTTTGGGATTGTATACATTCGCTTTGTTTGTGCTTAAATTAATTATTTTTTTTATTCCTGCTCTTGATCTTCTTAACTTTAATCTTTTTTCTCCTAAAATTGTTAATGCTGGTTGCGATGCTAACTGATATCTCTTTTTCTTATGTGATTTCTTATATAAACCACCTGATATTTTTCTTTTTGATCTTTCTATTGAACGTGCCATTTGTTTTTTGTTATCTAAACATTTATATAATTTTCTATCGAAAAGCTTAAATATGATTGTAAATAGGGTAAAAGAATGGAGTTGAGGCCTTTAGACAGTTTAAATGACGTTAGGGGAAAGAACGTAATTGTGGAATTAAAGAATGGCAAACAGTTTGTTGGAAAATTAAAATCATTTGACATACATATCAATACAGTTCTTGAAGATTCTAAAGAGATCGTCGACGGCGAAGTTAAAAGAAATTTAAATACTGTTTTTATAAGGGGAGATACAATAATATTTATTTCTGCACAGTAAAATGACAAAAGGAACTGCTTCTATGGGTAAGAAGAACAAGAGGATTACTCTTAGATGCAGAAGATGCGGCAAACCAACTTATCACAAGATAAATAAAAAATGTTCGAGCTGCGGATTTGGCGAGACTAAAAAATTAAGACATTATAATTGGATGAAAAAATGACTAGAGCATTGGTTTTAGAAATAAAGGGGTTGTTAAGCGATTTATTAAACAGCAATAAAACAAATTTAAGACAAAGAATGTTAAAAGACGCTCTTGATTTAATGGAAGAATTAGAATTAAACACAAAAGAGATTGAGAAAGCCCTGAAAAGTGAAATTGATGGCAAGATTGAAAAGGTTAATGCTATTGTTGAAAAAACTTTGGAAGAAATAGATGAATTAGAATATAGCGAAAGCGAATAATATTTAAATGTAATTAGTTCTTTGAATTTTATGCGGGAGTGCCGAAGTGGTCAAACGGGCTAGAGGTTCTTTAGAACTGGCTTAGCTAAGGACCGGATACGCTTAGGTTACTTCGGTAGTGGAAACCTAGTGGCTTAGTGCCTTCGCAGGTTCGAATCCTGTCTCCCGCATACTATTTTTTAGAAGACATTTTATTGATTAAATTATATCTCTGATAGTTAAATAATATTGAAAATATTAAAAATAAGGGAATTATATATAGATTAAATGATGAACTTATAAGTAAAGAGATTGATATAAGGGAGAGAACTACCAATATAAAGAACGTTAATGAAAATAATAGATAATGCAATAATAATCTTTTTATATTTTTTATAGAATAATTTATTATTTGTTTTATATTTAATGTATTTAAGGTGTGTGCTATTATAGTAAGATATCCGATTATTATAAATGGAATTAAGATTAAAAGTAATTTGAAGATTATAAATTCTTTAGTTATATAAAATGACAATATAATTTCCATTAGGTATATCATAAATAAAATAAATATAATTAATGAGGGTATTGAAATGATTATGAAATTCTTTAATTTTGTTTTATTGATAATCTTAAAATTTATTCCTTGTAATATTAAATAAGGGAGAATTAATGCTAATGGCAACAGTAAATATTGGAAAATGTAGATTTTGTATGTTAAATAATTTATCTGGTTTAATATTGTGTCAACTTGCGTGACATTATATGAGTTTAATGTTTGCTGCATTAGAATTTGTGAAATCTCTGAAATTTGTTGTTGACTCTCTTGCAAGATTATTAAATATGATTGGAATTTTTTAATTATTAAAGTTGTGAATAAGATTGTTGTGATTATTGTTGATAAATCCAATAGATATGTATAAATTTTTGTATTGACTTTCATAAGATGATTATATTTAGTTAGTGGAAAAGATCCTTGAGGTGCATCTTTCTTCATTAAATTTGAATCCATCATCTTGACTTATCTGGCATACTTTAAATCCTTTAGGATAAACCTCAACTAAAGTATAACTTGCTTTCTGGCCTCTTTGATCTCCTCCTGCAACACCATCGCCAATACCTAAACATCCTGTTTTTGGCTCAGTTTTTGTAGCATAAACATGGCTGTGCCCAGATATTAAAACACATTTCCCATTTAAATCTTTTAATTCTTCTATAAAGTCATCTTTTAAATCCATATTCGGTTCTTTTGCTCCTTTATGATCAACAAAAGGAACATGTGAAAATACAAATACTTTATCATAATTATCTAATTCTGTCTTATATTTATTTCTTGTTTTATAATTTAAGGTTATTAATGCTGTTTCATCAGTTTGTGCTTGAATCCCTTCTTTATAATAATCTAAAGATTCTGGATAATCATGATTCCCCGGTGTAATTAATAATTTTGCATTTAATGAATCTGTTTTTTTATTAATTTTATTATACCATTCTTTATAGCAAGCTAGATCTTTATTTAAGTCGCCAGTAGTTTTATCACATTTTATTTTGTTTTTCATTATTAAGTCACCATTTATTATAACATATTCTAATGGTTTATTGGATAACCCCTGATTTATTGAATTTAATATTTCATTTAAGTCACCTGTTTGATCCTCATGAACATCGCTTAATACAATGAATGAAAAGCCTGTTCCTTTTGAAGCATCTGGTTTGGGTTCTTCTATTTTTGAATTAGTGTAAACTTCTTTTGGAAATACAGCTAAGACATTTGGCAATGACCTGTCTGTAGATTTGTATGTTTTACCATTGTAGTATAAAGATACAGACCCACCACCATCTAAACCAACAGCATTTTTACATCCGTATTCTAGAATTTTATCCCTCATCTTATCAGAATTTACTCCAGATTTTGATTGAAGGATTAAGAAATCATTATTTTTACATTGTATTGCAATTGAGTTTCTTATTGCTACTTTTGTCAAGTCTGTAGATTCATATTTCTTACCATTAATTACATAAAGATATCCTTGAACAAGATATTTTACATCTCCAAATTTAGCTCCTACTTTCAAAAGTGCATAATTTCCAAAATTTAAGATATTATCAATAGCTAAAGAACCGTCTTGTTTAATTATAAATAATCCCCTGTGAATTATCTTTGACTTTTCATTTTCAGTCAGTTGGGTGGCTTCTTTACTCTTATCTTTAGTTTCGTATACTACTTCATTATGAGTTATTATATTGTTATCAATAAATACTCCAATGGGTTTATTGCTTGTATCAAAGAATCCTGCATTTATTACTGCTATTGCTCCCTGGGCTTTTAATTTATCAACATATTCATTAAATGAAGCTGAATCCTTATTAAAAAGGCTTTTTGCACTTACGACTTTAACATAAAATTTATTATCATCAAAAAGAATCTCATTATAATCATTATTAAAATCTTCAATAATTTCTGGACTTTCTTCATAATCAGCATTATCATATTCTTGTTCTTCCTCTTCTGGATAACCTATAATCCACTTACGTAAAATATCATTTGCTTCAAATATCTCTTCCCTGTTATTTTTGATATATTCATCAATTCCAATAGCTGCTGCTGCTGCCATATTTTTTAATTCGTTTTCATTTCTTAAGGCTTTATCATCTATTGGTCTGAATTCTATTATTGTTGAGACAATCTTGGATCCTGAGAATACACCCAACCTTTTTGTACCTGGTGCTATATAAGATCGTCTTAAATATCCTATTGCAAGGGTATATTTTCTATCATATGTATAATCTGATGGTTTATAATTTTCATTCATCGAGTCTTTTATATAAGTTGCGAGTTCCTTGCTTTCGTCACATCTTTTTTCTGCTTTTCCACCACAATGGTTTTTTCCTTCATATGCTGGAACACCTCCAGATGGATAAAGAATTGGTGTATTGCTCCCTGCTGCATTGTTATGTGCACTAACAAATAGATCAGCACCTACTTCATTGGCCCAAACTCCCCTTCCATTTGTTGCCCCATTTTTAAGTAAATAAGGTTTAACTTCTGGATTTAGATTGAATTCAGTATTATAATATGAACTTCTTGTACGCACTGTTGTATATCCTTTTGCCTCTAATTCGTTGGCTAGATAATCTGCTAATTTTAGATTTACATTAATTTCCTGATTTCCTTTGGCTGCTGCCCCAGGATCTCTTGATAATCCTTTTCCCGCACCATGACCCGCATCCACCGCAATCAAATAGCCAACACACTGGTCTTTAAATATTCCTGAATTAAAAGTACATACCTTACCTGAGCTTGATGATATATCATTGCACTCTTGTTGGCTACAACCATCAATCATAGATGTTTTACATTTTGCACATGGATCAATGTCCTCTTTTTTATTAACCTTGAATGACATTTTAGAATAATCTACAGAAGAAACCTCTTTTAGATCATAGGTTTTATCTAATGAAGCAACTTTCCTTATCTCTTCTGCCTTATTAGCTACTTGATTAGATTCTATAGCACCTATTGTATCTTGTGTTCTCTTGTAGATTGATAATTTTGTATTCTCTATAGCATTCTCTTCTAATCTTGAATCTCTTGTTTCGAAGTATGTTTCCTTAAAATTTTCTTTGTTTGTTACAGAATCATAAGTAATTCTATTAGGGATAGTTTCTGATTGTGTGGTTATTTCTTTTTTATAAGAATTTACATCTATATAATCATTTTCAGCAATCTTACAATTTGCTCCCCCTTTTAAATCAGCATGTATATAAGGTGACATATGGTAATTATCCGGATCCCTGCCTTCATGAGATTTATATGCATTGAAATATCCAGTATATTTATTTTTTAAAGATTTAACGATGTTTTCATATTCATTAAATGAATCATCTGTATTCCATCCTTCTATTCTAAAATCAGCTGCATAACCGCACATATGCCAACTATTAATTGAAACTCTATCCTCTCCTGCATGGAATTCGAGATTAGAATTACTATTAATTGCATTGTACTTATCAGATTCATATTTAGCCCATGACCATTTGTTATGGATTACATCCCTTACTCCAGATTCTATTATTATCTTTTTACCTATCTCATTTTGTAGATTATTTAGTAATGTAATTAATTTTGGATCTATTCCTTCCTTTGGTATTAAGTTTCCTTTTCCAATTAGATAGTTTACTGTTCTTTTTTCTGTAGGACATTTATTTAAATCTTTATTTGTATATATTTCATTTGATTTAGAAATAGGACACCATTTTAGTGAAGCATCCCCTCTTTTTGATGCAAAATCTTTTTCTGTTATTGGTTGAAGTGTTGTTGCTTTTCCAGTTACATCCAGGATTGCATTTGTTGTTGCTAGTTCTTCTTCAGGAAGATAATCCAATTCAGGAGTATCATACTTTCCACTAAATGCTCTTACTTCTCCCATATCCTCTTTATTTTTAATACCCAATGCACTTGGTGTACCAAATTTAATAGTAAATTTATTATTTGTGTATAAATCCCCATAATCTTGTTTTTTGTAAGATACTGTATCAGCTGGTCCAGCAATTATTACTTCAGCATCATTATTGCTAAAATCCCCTGTTATTGTTAAAACCTTTGTATCATCATTAAAATACACATTATAATTATTTTCTGTTTTTAATAACCACCCTAGCACATTTGTTGCTGGTTCTTCTTCAATAATCTCGGTACCCTTTTTATCTTCAAGTTCTTCTTTATATGTCGATGGTTGTATTAAATCAAAGTCTATTAAATAATAGAAGTTATTTGTATCGAACTTTCCGGTCACTTTTACACCTGGATTAAGATATGTTAATATATAGGGCATTGATTTAGTGAATTCCTTTTCAGTTTTTTTCTGCTCTTTTGGAATTTCTTTTCCAAAGTTGTTTTCTGAATTTAGTTCTATGAATGTCAACGGATATTCTGATGTTCCTTTAAAATATACAGTTATTAAGATTGATTTAACATTATTTCCTGCAAGATAATTGTATTTATCACCTAAAATTATTGATTTATCCCCGTAAGTTATTCCATCTTTATCTGTATCTGCATTTATGTATATCTTTTTATTGTTATTATCTGTTATGGAGATGAAATAATCATAATTTTTGAAGTCGAAATCTCCATTGATAATTACTTTATTTGCTGTATCTGCTGTGAACTTTGCTTTTATTACTGGTGTTTGCGGTTTTAGAGGAACCTCTGGCTTTTCCCCTATTAATTCATATATAAACATTGCTAGTTTTTCATAAAATTCTGCCCTTTGCAGCAATGCTTCTGCTGTTGTTCCTGCATCTGCTGAGAATTTTATTAATTCCTCGTAACTGTATTCTTTTGTTATTAATTCTTCTCCGTCTATTGTTTTTGTTGGCTCTGTTTTTAATTGGTTGAAACTATCATATGATTGTCTTGCTGTTTCTAAAACTTCTACTTTGAAATCATCTGATATTTCTTCTTTTGGTGAAATTTCTTCAGGAAGAGGTTTTTCTGACTGTGAAATATCTTCTTTATATTTTACTATAAGAGATTTTGTTATCTTCTCACCATCAGAAATTACAGATAAAGGCTCATCGAACCCAGTTATTATATATGTCTTTTCATCACCTGCAACCTTTATTTGCGTTCCTATTTTTAATTTTCCCTCGTCATCTTCTAAATTGAAATCTTCCCATACTTCATCTTCCACAGGTGTTATTTTTGGCTGTGGAAGTGGTGCTTTCGGCTGTGGTTCCTGAATATGATCCCCATTCGCTCTTACTGCTAAAATTTTACCAGTTATAAAATTATTATTAGATTGTAATATCATCTTTCTTCTTTCTTTATATTTAGGTGTACTTCCTGTTTCTTCAAATTCCATAATGTGTATAGTCTGAATGTCTTTTTTGTTCTTGATAACATTTGAGATTATTTTTATTTGTGTTTCGGAAATTGTCATTTCATTTTGTGAATCATACGTTTGTATTAATTCTTCTCCATCCCCCAGAATATTAACCACGTAATGATATTCATCAGGATAAAATGTACCGGTTATAAATTTAAGATCATTGTATTCATTAAATGAAGCTTGATACTTTACCTGTTCTATAGCTATGGTAGCTTCGCAATTAAAAGGCGTGTAAAGTTCTGGTGCTTTTATGAATTTAGATATAGGACTTGTTGAAACAATATATCTTCTATTTGGGGAAATCTCTTCTGGTTTCGGTATTTCCTTTGAGAATTGGTCTGTTTCTCCTTTTCCGATTGCTGTTTTAACACTTAAACTTTCAGCCAAACCTTTAATTGTGTTTGCTCTGTTTTGTGATAGTTTTGTATTAGCTTTTTCTTTGCCTTCTGTGCTTGCAAATCCATATATATAGATATCAGTTCCCCGTGGCAATGCGTTTAAGAACCCCTTTATGTCACCATGTATATCATCAAAATTATACTTATTATAATTAAATGCACCATCAAACCTGCAACCTCCTTCAACACCATCTTTTATAGATTCCTTTGGAATAACAAATTGTGTTCCTTTTTGTATTTCTTTTCCTGGTGGAATTATTATATTTGGTTCTATAGGTTCTGTTGGTTCTTCTTGTTTTAGAATTTTTCCTAAATCTTTCTTTTCTTCTTTAAATCCATTCCAGAAATTTTTTAAATCATCTATTAATTGTATTCTCTTTCTATCTAATTGTGCTAATGAGAACCTGCTTTCATCAACAGGTATTATTAAATCTCTAACGCCTGTCAAAGTCCTTGATTTTTGCTCAATATCTGTTGCCAGCTTTCCTGCTTTTTCAGCATCATTTAATTTTATAGATTCTACATTCAACCAGCATTTTCCAAGATATTTATTGTTCTTATCGTTACCACAATCCCCTACAGGACGCCAGATATCTTCAGGCCCTGGTGGCGTTGGATTACAGACTCTTATGATTCCTGTATTAAGCATTCCAAATTGTTGAGGCATTGTTAGACTTCCTAAACTTGGCGAGGTTCTTGGATAATCTGGACGGCACTCTTCAGATGTTGTTATTTCTTTTCCTATGATTCCACGATTAGCTTCATCATATACAATAGAATCCTGCAGTGCTTTCATACCAAATGCTGAGCTTGCTTTTCCAAATCCGCATGATGTTTTTCCATTGATTACAACACAGATTTGATCATATCCTGATTCTCCCCGGGCATTAATGCTTTGCTGTACAAATTCTCCCCTTTTAATAGTTGAGGATCTTACTATCTGGCTTTGCAGTGTCTGTAAAGCACCTGCACCAGCTCCTGCTTTTGTTACAAATAAAACAGGTAATGGCTTTGTTGTGCTTTTTAGATAAACTGAATATTGTACATAATCTTGATATCCTGTTGGTGCAAGCTGTGCTCCTGAATATCCTTTTCCTGCATAGATGTGATAGAATCCCCTGTAATAAGATTGAGCTTCTGATGGTCTTCCATAAGGTGTTATTCCTGCTTCTGTAACATCGATTGTTTCATCAAACACAGCTGTGAATTGCGGAGGATCTTCTGGCTGTGATAATTGATCAACCACATCACCAAGATTTGGAATCTTTCCATTTACAGCCAACTTACATACTGTACTGCCGATCTCCTGGAAAGATTTTCCCTTATATTGTGCTAACAGGCTTTGAGAGTATTCTGTTGTAAAGTAATTAAATGATTTTGATGCTTGATCAAAGCTTTGCCTGAATCTAGTGTATTCCTCTCCACCTGAATTAGGGCTTACTTTTGAGAGCGCCCAGTCCATGACTCCGCCTTTTGCCCCAACCATAAACAATGCTTCTTTCCATAATATTTCACACATACCTATTGACCTTATGTAATCACATAATCCAACATTTCTTCCTTCTTTTAAGGATGTTTCTAGACAAGATTGATAACCTTGCAGGATTGTTCTTATGTTTCTCAGGCCTGCTGATATTCCTGTCAGGCATACTGGAATCATTACACCATCTTTTCTATTTGGCCAACACAATACTGTTGATCCGATTAAACCAGATCCAATTACATCATCAACCTTCCATCTTCCTCCAAGATTACATCTTGATGCAGGACACATTACAGGATCACAGAAATTAAATAATAATTTACATTCATTAGGATCCATTGTATCTGTACATTTTACAGCTGTTCCTGCTTCGTTTAGCCTTGCTTGATCAAAGCTGCATAGAACTTGCATACCTGTTCCTGATAATGAACCTACTTTTTCTCCTGAATTTCTACATTGACCTACCCTGTTAAGTATTGATGTGATTCTGGTGTATAATTTTCTATCTATTGCTAATGCCTGAGGCGTTGTTCTTAGAACATCATCTCCCTTGCCACATTCCATCTTTCCGTTTGACCCTACATTATAGATGAATGTACTTGATAAATCAGGCAGACCTGTTTTGAACCAATTGTTAACTAAGGTATAATCTCCCTGACCTATTGGATAACAATACACATAACCATCTGTTGTGAATTGTGCTGTAATTGTTCCTCCGGACCTGTAGCTTGTCTGCTCTATATAATCGTCCCTTATTGATTGTCCTCCTTCAAATGGGAATATGTTTGATGTGTAATATGCTTTTGGATCTGAGATTATAATCCCCTTTATAGAATCATATGATTCTTTTGGAATAAATATCGGATTACCATAATTATTAGTTGCTCTGGCTACCCTGTATTTCTCTATTTCTTCATTTGCTATTTGAGTTGCTGAGGCTGTATTGGTTTGTAGTGTTAGATGATCATTAATTAATTTTTTTCTATAATCTTCCTCTGTATTTGATCCAGCTTCTTTCATCTTTAATGCGAGCAATGATGGAGCAATTAGATCTAGACGAGTTAATGGTGTTTTTTCATTTCCAGAAGGAATTAGCGCTTCAAACTCATTTGTATTTTTAATATCCCGGACATTTGATAATTCCAAAGGTGCATCTGCTGACAATCCCGTTCCAATTACCTTTTGATTTTCTAGAGCATTAATTATGAATCTCATTTCCTTTTCTGTTTCTATAGGTGATAGAGGTTCTTTATTTTCTTCTTTTCTTTTTTTATTTATATCGTCTATTATTTTTTGTGCTGTTGCTATTTGTGATATTTTTCTGTCATATGGTATCTGTGCGTCAATAAGCTTCTTATTTGCTTCAAAGTATTTTTGATCTTCAGAATTGAATATTTCTTTTTCAGAAAGCTCTTTGTAGATCAAGTAAGTTTTGTAATCATCTGGTGTTCCGCCTGCAATAAGATAATTATTAAATTCCTTATCTGTATATTTTCCATCTTTTTTCTGTGTTTTTTCTTTGTATTCTTTTAATGCTGTATCTACTGATGATTCTCCTTCATCAAGAGCTGACTCTATATCTGGTGAATAATATTGATAGCAGCCGTCTTGAGAAACATATTTTCCACGATTTAATCCCTGTGAAATCTCGCTTCTACATTTTTCATCGTAAACCTTCATTATTTCCTTTCTTGCAACATTCCTTGCTGCGCCTATGAAGAATGAATTTTTAACTATTAAAGCTGTTGAAACAACCAAACAGGTTTTCTTTAATGCAACAACCAACTTGTCTAGTTTTTCGATTGTGTTGTCTAGTTTTTCGATTAGTTTTTGTGTTTTCTTTATTTGATCTTCCAGCTGTTCTTTGCTGAATTTGAATAATCTCTTGTCTATTGGAAGATGAATCTGGAATGAGGATGTTGAGAAAGCCTCTCCGATCCCTGGAAGAATAGTTACATCTGCCTCTACATTTGAATTTATCCTCTCTATTTTTACATATATGGATTCTTCTTTTTCTGTCAGTATTGTTTTTGTCGGCAGTAAAATTTCTTCATTTACTATTGCTGTTGTTTGTGATCCTGTTAAACCTGTTCCGGCAGTATATTTTTTTCTGAAAACAACTGATTTAGAAGATACCTCTTCAATCATCCAGTTGTATTCTCCGGAGCTGTCTATTCCTATCAATGGTTGATTTGTTAATTCATCTGTCAATAGATCCCCTTCAAAATACTTTTTGGGTAATCGTGATGATATCCTTGAACCAACAATTATTTCTGCATTTGGTTTATCCTGCTGAGTCAGCAGTTGAACCCTCTTTAAATCTATTCCAACTGATTCATCTGGCAGGAATGAAGAACCCCCAATTGTTGTTGTCAGAAGATCTATCTTTTCCTGCGTTCTTAGGAAGTATTCACTTGTATCTGGAACCTTGGCATAGAAGTATAATGCTAGTTTTCTCATATCTGAGAAATATCTTGATTCACCATTATATGGAATTTCCTTATTAAAGAATACCTCTCCAATCTTGAATGCTGCCTCGTTTGATTGTGCTTCTCCATTTGCTCTTATTATTGATGGAAATTCATCCATTACTTCTTTATTATCTTCTATTGAATTACATGCGTAATATGATTGGTGGAGCTTTACTTTTTCAGCAGATATATCAGGCGGTGGATTCTTTGTTATCGCTGCTGGACAATATTTTGACAATATAGATTCTGCTTCTGATTCTGTTATTGGCTTGGAGATTTGATCTAATAAATTTTGATTGCCGTCTTCATCCTGTGCTGCAAATATTGTTTTGATAATTGCTCGATCACCATTCCTATTTTCAAGCTCCAATACATGTGTTGTTGTGTATACTGAGGAAATGGATTTTGGAAGCTCCAGGTCTTCTGCTGTTACTGTGTATCCAAATTTTGTTTTTATATAATTTAAAAAATTCTCCACGCTTATTCCTGTGGATTTTTTTCCTTCCTGTATTTCCCTTATGTATATGTTGTACACTTTCCAGCTTGAGCCTGGATAAATAGGCTTATTTCTTATCAATACAGTATCATATGTATTTCCATAAACTGTTAATCTTGCATATGCCTTATCTTGAGGTTCTATTATTTGATTTAATCTTATTCTAAAGCTATCTAAGAATAAATCTCCTGTGCTTCCTAAAATTATCGGCTGGGAAACTTCTCCTGGTGATAAAGAAACTGTTGCTTCCTTTGTGAGATCTGTTGTTGATAATTGAGGAGCAATTGCATTTTCTGCTATATTTACAATGTTGAGATATTTATCATAAACCATAAATCTTGCTTTGCCTGTTGTTGACATCAATCTTATATAACCACGGCCTGCAAAGAACCTGTCTTTTTGTGAATCAGGGATTTCAAGCCATTCAGCTTCTATTGGATGGGGTTTTAGTATTAGACCTTGCTGTGAAATTCCGAATATAGAACCTTGTTCTAAATCAAATGTGATTGTAGCTGTGAAGTTTAAATCAATCTTTTCAGGAACATCTTCTTCTTTTGGTATTTGCTTCAGGTTAAGAACAACTTGACCAAGATTATTTAATGAGAATGCATTTTTAACTGGCTTGAAATATTTTGGCGGTGATGATAGATATTTTAATGATTCCTTATCTGGCTGTATGATCATTGATTTTATTGGCGGAATATTCGTTAATCCTGTTGCCAGGTCTGGCTGTGATTTTCCAGTTATTGTGCTTGCTAATGTCCCAAAGGTAGTTCCCTGAAGATATACATATACCACTCCTGTTCCAGATTCTATCGAGGATGATTGAATGACACGCGGCTCATAGCCTCCAACATTAACAACTATTGCTTCCCCCAAATCCTGTTTTCCATATGTCCCTGATAATATTGTGCTTGGATTTAGATCTGTTTCGCTAAATGCTGCCAATGTTAATGGAGTTGTGATTATTAAAAGCATACAAAATATTGAAATTATTTTTTTATTCATATTGATGGATATCTAAATTTTGGATGATTTTTATTTTCTGGCAATGATTGTTGCAATAATGCCAAGTCATTTAGGGATGAGGGTATTGGCTCTGCCATTGTATAGAATACCATATCCGGTGTTGTAAGAGAATCTCTCGTAAATTCGTAGTCAAATATTACACCACCTTTTAAGACCATATCCATTTCTGTTTCGGGTATTTCTGTATCAAAACATTTTTCATCTCCTTCCCGGAATAAAGCTAATATTCCTTCTTTCTTTACATTAACACATTTCGTTATTATTTGTTTAGGGAATGTTATAGGCCAGGTTGAATTTCCAATTACATAGGATTGTATTTCATAATTACCAACCATTAATTCTATTGGGTCTTCTGATGGATATATATAACTTGTTGAGAATTCTGTGTCTTTGTTTGTGAACAATATTGAAACTTGCTCTGATTCATAAGGATCACGTATTACTCCTGTTTTTTTGTCTATTACCTTAACAATCATGTGTTTTTTGTATAATGGCTCTAGTATAACTGGAATCTGCTGGTCTTGCTCTTCATTTGTATCTATTGTTATTTTTCCAGGATAATATCCTTCTTTCTTTCCTTCTAAAACTCCATTAACACATGCCGGGAATTTTGCAGTTAGTGTTCCTTTTAATTTTGTTGTTCCGGTATTACATACTGCTGGGAAACATTTTAATGTTATATCTACATTATCCAAAGGCATTAAGGTTCCATCTTCATCTGGCGCTAGTGTTGAAACTGTAATCTCTTTTGTTGGGAAATCACATAACGGGGATGCAACATCAGGTAAATTTAACGGCGTTATTGGATTTATATTTGGCTGATTATTATCAATTATGATTTCTGTTGCAAACTGAAATATGTACCCATTTTTATCTGTTAATATTGTTAATATCGGATATTTTAAATCATATACAAAATGATAATCTGTTATACAGACGAATGATGATAATATTGATGTTGCTGTATCTGATGTTTTTTTTGATATCTGATTTCCACGCATTACGTTTCCTTCTGATGGTGTTACCTCAACAACCATTGGCCAATTTTGCGAATACATGAAGTTTGCTTTTATATCCGGATATGAATCTGTTAATGCATCAAATTCATAGTATTTATCTATTTCAGGATATGTTGTTCCTTTTAATCTCATGTTTGCTATATTTCTTGATACTACATATTTTATATTTTTTATTACTTCCGGCTTATACCATATTTTTGGAGCGCAACTTAGATCAACGCCTGAGAATGGAATTTCATCATATGCAACCATCATATCCAATGTTTTTTCTTCGAAAAAGTTTTCCTTGTTTTCTTTTTCCATTGTACTCTTTGCTATTTCATACAAAGATTTTAGATCTGCATTTATCTTTGCATAATGGGTTCCAAGATTGAATGTGATATCTTTTATTGTTATTATTAATGGATAATCTACCTTTACATTTATGATATCATTAAAAATATCTATGTTTGTTTTTGGCGCATCTGGAATTTCAATTGTATACCCCTGATTTGCATAATATGTTAAATTATTCACACAATTATCCAAATTTTGATTAATATAATTCTCAATTTCAGTTTCTATGTATTTTAATGAGGGTATTGAAATTACCTTAATTCCGTTTGGCCTTTCATAGTACCAGAATGCTGTCTTGATTCCTGAATTTGGAAAAATCTCCAATATTGCTGAAAATGGCGTATAAGATGAGGTTGGCAATTGTTCAAATGGAATATCTATATAACCTCCTTGCTGACCTACAATATTCACTGCATCAGATGCTGTTTGCTCTATACAGCTATCCATTGATAGTCTAATTGGATCTATTTGAGGAGGAACATTAGCTTGTTTTTGATATTGTATATTAAACAGTTCCTTGAAGATTACATCTCTAAAAGAATAGGCTGTTATGATCAAGATTATAGCTACTATACCGATGATAATGATGGTGGTAATTTGGCCTCTTTTTTTCATATCTAATTAATAGGATTTGTTAATATAAAGGTTTTGGTATAGGGTGTAATTAAATTAACCTTATATCATTTCTTAATGAGATTGCTTGTAGTGCTCCTATAAAACAAAATTATTTAAATAATATTATTTCTACTAAATATATGAAAAGAGGTAAAGTAACACAATTCATAATTGCTGGTTTGATTATCTTAATTCTATTAATTCAAAGAAATGTTAATGCTGATAAGAAGGAATGTGAAAAAGCTATAGATTTGGCAGAGCAGGGTGCAAAGAATAATATTAAAGGTTATAAAGAATCTCTTGAAAGACAGAATAATATATTAAAAGGATTGCAGTCTAAAAATTTAGAAATTATAGAAAGGAATTTGCCTTATATTAAAAATAATCCTGAGAGACTGGCTGATGTCAAAGAACATTTAGAAATAATGAATAAATTAGATCCTGGAAATATGAAAGTAATTGAGCAAACTAATATTGTAAGAAACGAGCTTAATAAATTTTTAATGCCTAAAGCAAGCGAAATAAAAGGTTTAAAAGAAGGTGATATACTTCATGGAATTCCTCAAAAGAATTTACTTAACATATTAGATAGCGGATATTTAAAAACTTCAATGGGTGTGCAAGGCGAAGGAGTATATTATGCAAGAGTTTTGAAGAATCAAAATGATGCTATAGGTTTAACTAGGCGTGTAACACCGGGAGAAGTTCCAATTATTTTTAGAATTAAAAGAGAAAATTTCAATCCAAAAGAATTAATAGACATTTCAAAAGGCGGTTACCAAGGAAAGATTCCCAGAGATGTTTTAATAAAAAATGTTGAAATATATGATCCTATCAAAAAAGCTTGGATTGATTTAGAATATGTTAATAAGAACAAAGATAAATTTAAATATTTATTTTAAAATTCTCTAAATATTGGTTTATGTTTTGGGATATATGAAATAAAAGGTATTTTCTTTTTAGTTAACAAATCTGGCAATGCAATTAAATTATAAACTTCATATAAACTTGTTATTTGTATAATTGGATTATGGTTATTTATTCTTTTCTCTATCTCTTTTGCAAATTGATTTGCCCTTATATAATATAAAGTTCCACTTTTCATTTCAAGGGGTTTATATCCACCCCCTCCTTTAATATATTCAGGACCCCCACAAATCATATCTTCAGAGATATCTTTAGGCATAGGGATAGAATCCATTTTATGAACAAATTCTTCATAATTTATATCTTTTTTATTAGTAAATCTATTAATCAATCTTTCAATCTCTTTAATATATCTTTGCCTATCTTTTTCCTCATCAAATATAAATGGAACTTTATATAAATTAGAATATTTTTTTATTTTTAAAATATCCTCGCAAGCAGAATCTTCATCCCAAAAAGATAAGATAATATCAGCAAGATTTCTATTCAATAAATCTTTAAATAACTTAACGCCATTGCTATTTTCTACATCCATCCAGCGAAATTCAAAATCCCCCACAATTATAACTTTTGGATCTATAAGCAAAGGCTTTCCTGAAGTGCTGATAACATTACTTTCATATGCGGAAACAGGAGCATAATCATTATTATTAAATATGCTAAATACGTCTCTTAATTTAGGGTTATTAAAATGTGTAAAATCAACTTCATATTTATCGACCCCATATTTCTTTCTAATTTTAACTAAATGTTCGTATTGCTGTTTTGCTTCATCTATTTCTTTTGGTTTTGTTTTTAGAGTATGCATATTGATCACTTCCTAAACTTTTTAACAAATCATTCGCCAACATATCAACGCTTTCTCTTTCTTCATTAATACTTTTATATTCATTAAATGCTTTTTTAGCTTGCTCAAACTCATAATCTTTTAATATAGGAAGAGTAACATAAATTCTATCTTCTATATCTTTAGATTTATCTTCTAAACTTCTTAATATCTGATAAGTAACATCCTCTAATTTTAATCCGCCTACACCAGCGCCTAAAAATGGTATTGCGATAGATTTAATAACAGAATCTTCTTGTTTTACTTCATACATTTTATCAATAATGTTCTTAATTGTTGCATCAACTATTTCTAAAGAAGTACCTTGTCTAAACAATTCATCAATAACCACAGCATGAAATACATATTTCGCATTTAATTTGCCGGCTTTGGTTATAACTATATCCCCAATTTTTGCTGGTTTATATTTTAAAGCCTCTTGGTGTATCTCAATTCCACCTTTTGCTCTGATAGCTCCTGCAACGCCTCCACCCATCCATAAACCAGTATTAGCAGCATTAACTATAATATCAACATTGTAATCAGCTATATTTCCTTTATCTAATTTTACAAGCATATTTCCAAAGTTTTTTAGATAGTTTTCCATATGCTTTAAAAGTATTCAATATTTATAAACCTTTCTATTTTTAACTACCAATTAGTAAGAATAATGCTATAGAAAGATTATTAAATGAATTGGTTATAAAACCTAATATGGAAAAAAGAGGTGCGTTTTTATTAGTTTTAATAAGCTTTATAAGTGTTGTTTACGCAACACCTTATTTTATAATTACATCTTCTCTAACTAGATTATAGAATCCTTTTAACCATAGAAATAAATTTTCTTGCATTTTCAATTGACTCTTTTGCATAAGGTATATTTGCTTCTGATTTAATATTATAAGTAAATATTCCTCTTTTCTTCTTCTCTACTTTAAAAATTTTAAGCAGGGAATCGGCCTTTATAATCTCGCTTTCATATATCTTTAAGAGTTCTTTATCTAAAATTCCACTATTTACGAATTTTGAAAATTGGTTATATGTTTTCTTATGTTCTTCAGGAACTTCTGTTTTAATTCCTTTACTTAATAAATATGCCTTTGCGCAATAAAATATTGCATAATATGCATGGGTTATAACAGAATAAAAGAAAGTTTTATCTTTTTGAATTCCAAGTATCTCTTTTATTTTTATTTCAATAGAAATTTGCATATCTTTCCTAGCAAGAAGAAACTCATCTTCCGCCCTCATTAAATAAAGGTTAACCTCTGAATCCATTTTCCATTGCCTCTTTGATTAGTTCATAATATCGTGATGCATTTCTAAATAGAAGCCGATTATTAAATATTTCTTTTCCAAAATTTTGTTTCTTATCTAACAACATATCAATAAAATTTTTTTGGGTTATAACAAGTGGATGGAATTTTGGCAGCATTAATGATGTCATGTTTTCTAATAATTTTTGTTTATTAAAAGCATCTTCCTTTGTGACTATTACTAAATCTATGTCTGATTTAGATGTCTCCTTGCCTTTTGCATAACTTCCGCCAACGATGATTATATCGTCTAAAAATTCCTTAAAATTTAATATATTATCAATATTCGGAACTTTTTTTGATAAGGCTTCCTGCTCATCCAAGAAAGATAAGACAGATATTGCTTCGGGACTGAAGTTTAATTCACATAATTTGGAATTCCCAACTTTCTTTAATTTTATTATTTTTTCATCACTTAATTCCATAATTGCGTTATAAACTGTGGGGTAGTCTTTTTTTATAAGTAAAGAGATTTCCCTTATAGTCTTAGCTAAAAATATTTTTTTTCTAAATATGTCCAAAATGATTAAATGACTTTTTTTTATTTGCATTTTATTATATTAATTTTATTATAATATTATATTAACTTATATATAAATCTTCCTTTTTTACTAATTTAATATCTTTAAATCTTTCTATAATTAGCCATTAAATTCTAAAACTATTTAAATAAATTAATTCTAATTACATTCTATGAAAAGAGACAAAGTAATACAATTCATAATTGCTGGTTTGATTATCTTAATTCTATTAATTCAAAGAAATGTTAATGCTGATAAGAAAGGGTGTGAGAAAGCTACAGATTTGGCTGAGCAGGGTGCAAAGAATAATCTTGGAGGTTATACAAAAAATGTCGATGACATTTTAGAATATATACCAATAGAAACTCATGTTATACCGAATATTGATAATATTAAGATTGGGGATGAATATTACAAAATACATCCAGGTTCCACCATAGATTTTAAAACTTTTGATTCAACAGGTAGAATTAAAAGTAAATCCATTACCGGACCAGCAATAGGTGAAATTACAACAATTAAAGAAAAAATAGGTCTTCGTTATTTCAAACCATTGTTATTAGAAGGAGGATTTAGCATAGAACTAAAAACAGGGACTCCTAAGGAATTAGTTAGAGATTTAGTAAAAAACGGTATTAATGCAAAAGATGTTGGAAAGGTAAATTGGTTTGGTTCCAATGTTAATTTAATTTCAATAGAAGATAGCCCCAATGCAATAAATCTTCTAAAAAAGAATAATCCAAAAATAATCTCTAAGAAAGTATATTATATTTATAGCGATGGTAATATAGCTAAAGTAGATGAAAAAATAATAAATATTCTTAAAGCACAAAACCCAAAGATTATTCTTTATTAATTTTCAATAGCTCTTTTATCATAATTTTTTTTGGCCTCTTCAATTAATTGACTAAACTTAATGCGTGTAGCTTCTAAGTCTATAAATGGATCTTTTATATTATGCCCATCAAAAAATAAAAATCCATTTCTTTTATATTTAGGCCACCCAAATCTGTCTGGTTTTATTGTAGAGTTATTTGAAATTCTTTTTAAGTCATCAACCATCTCATTCGTTGCTATATTTATTTGGTTTATGACATGCAATTCTTTATTAAATATTTTTTTGTTTATTTTTTGATATTGTGGCGAAGAATAATTCAAAGAACATTCATCATCAACCACTATAAAACTTCCATCCCCAAACCAAATGGCTCTATCTCCCAATGGTTTTAATTTTTCTGGCAAACCTTTTGCAAATTCTAAACTTGGATCTATACACATACTATAAAGGGGTTGGGATTCAATTCCATTTTCATTTAAGTATGAAGATATGTAGTATAATATCTTTTGATAAACAAATGAATCATATATAGGTTTTAAAGCCATATCATCAAATTTTAAACATGCTTCAATAGTATATGTTTGTGACAGAGTAATATTATTTTTTTTGATAGATATATTCAATTCACCATAATTTTTTCCCATGTTTAAAAAGATTGTACATTTTTCTTTAATAATTTTTTCAGTTAAATCCTCTAAATTAGAATTATCACTATTCAACCTAATATTTTCTCCTTTAACTTCAAACAATTCATAAGGATCATAGATTTCCATTTTAACCCTAAATAACCAAGATTTTAATATTTATAAATCTTTCTATTTATACTACCGATTAGTAAGTATAATACTGTAGAAAGATTATTAAATGAATTAGTTATAAACTTAATATGAAAAGAAGAAATATGTTCTTATTAGTTTTATTTTAAAAGTTCAACATTATCTATGTCTTTAAAATCGTCATCACCAGTTATAATCCTTGCATTATGCAATTGCGCTGTTGCTAAAACTATAGCATCTGCCATTCCTAAATTTTTTTCATGCCTATTTTTTGCTGATTTTAAAGCAAGCTCAGCAGTAATTGGAATTACAAAAGAAGCCTTTAAAACGAATGCAATTAAATTTTCAGATTCTCGCGGGTTGTTCTTTAATAGAAATTTATATATTTCAGCAACATTAATGGCGCTTATAATTATTTCTTCTTCTCCTTCAATATATTTTCCAGATTTTTTTCCATAAATAGTTCCTTTAAAGTATTCAATCCAGGCCCAACTATCAATTAAAACGGTCAATCTCTTCCCTCTTAAATTCTTCTTTAACGCCTTTAAGAACGCCAAACATTGATTTTTTTGGTCTTTTCATATTGATAATAATCACATTAATTGTTTCATCAAATGTTTCTACTTTAAGTTCTTCCTTAATATGCCTTAACATATCTAAAGTTTCTGGTTTTACAGCTATGGTTGTGTTCATTATATTAATATAATTTATAACTTATATTTAAACCTTTCCACCAAAACCTTTATATATAACTTATTACTATTTAATAGTAAAATGAAATCTCTTGAATCTATTCTCAATAAAGGAAAGAGAATTGTGCTAGTTGGTTTAACAGCAGCAGTTTTTGCTAGTTGTGGTGGAAGCAATGGCGGAAGCTCTGGCGGAGGTGGTGGACCTACAAATAATCCACCTGTAGCAGCTGCAAGTTTTTATGCAACAAATCCTTCTAACCAAAATCACTCACTATATGCTCATATTGGAAATGCTGTATTTTTAGATGCATCAGGAAGTTATGACCCTGATAATAATGATGTCTTAGCATATACATGGATGCAAACCTCAGGCACGCCAGTTACATTAAGTGATAATAAATCAATAAATCCACTTTTTATTCCTTCTTCTAATGGAAATTATAGTTTTAATGTAAATGTTAGCGATGGAAAGTCTAGTGACAATGCTGCTGTTGCTTTAATCATTCAGAATAATAATGCTCCTGTTGCTCAGACATTTAGCAATTTAACTTTAGCTCCGTTCACTGATTATGGGTTTGATTTTGATAATAATAACGTTCCTGGAGCAGTTCCTTCTAGTTTTGATCCTGATAGTATCGATTCGGATGGGGATATAGTAAATTATACTGTAGATTGGGGAGATGGTTCTCCTGTTGAAAATTCTTCAAACGGTATATTTATTCACTCTTATAATTCGATATTGACTGATTACGGACTAAGTTTAATATTAACAGATGATGATGGACTACCAAGTAATCCTGTCGGAATATTAGTTTCAACAACAAATTAAACTGAAAGGTATTTATATTTTCTGTAATCATAGATTATATGGTTCAAGAAAATAATCTTTCCCACTTAAGTTGACTTAACCCCTAAACAGTAAACTTTTTAAACCATAAATTCTTATCTAAAATTATGAAAAGAGGTGTGTTTTTAATCTTGAATGTTCTGCTTATTTTAGTAAATTCTATTATAGTTTCTGCTACAATAGATGTAACATATAAATTTGGGGATGCATCGGGGTTTATAACAAATGTTGATTATATGTTTTATAAATGTACAAATACATGTTCCCCTAGTGAATTAGAAGGTATAACTCCGGATTCTGGAAATTCGGGATCTAATAGTTATTATTTAAAACAATATCCTCTTGAAGGAACTTATGCTTATTTTTTATATAAGGGATGTTTATATCCGATTTCTCAAAAAGCAAACATAAATAATATATTAAATGGAGCACAAAAGACAATTACCTTATCTCAAAAATCCCCCTGTTCTTCCTCAATAACTTCAATCTCAATTTCAGGTTCTAACAAAATAAATGAAGCTTTAACAATTTCTACAGGAGTTAAAAGCGCATTTGAAAAAGGAACTTCCCCGCCAACAGACTTTGTTCCTTTGACAAAAGAAAATTATTATAAATCAACTGTTAAAGTAACTTTACTTATAGATAATCAAGAAATAGAAACAAAGACAGAAGATATTTTGATAAGCACAACAAAACAAGTTTCTTTCACATGGATACCAACACAAGTAAAATCTTATGAAATAAAGATTAAAACAGATGTAGATGATTGTCAGTGTTCTACTTCTAGTTTGGAGTTTTCTAATTCTCAATATATAACAATAAACCCATCGACATTAACACAAGCATGTACCTCTTCAGACTGGTCATGTTCAACATGGTCAATATGTACAAACTCACAGCAAGCAAGAACATGCACAAAAACAACATCATGCGAAGGAGAAACAGGAAAACCTGCAGAAACACAAACATGTACTACTTCAGAAAATTGTCCAGATTCATCAACAACATGCCCTAAGGATGCGTATACAAAATGCCCTTCAGGTCATAAAGCATGCGATTGTGGAACATTTAATGGTAATATATGTCAAACCAACAAAATATGTTCAGGAAAAATTTATTTATATTCAGGCACAAATACAGGGGGAACATGCTGCTCAACCCAATGCACAGAAAAGAAAGAGATATGCATAACAGAAGGAAAAACAGAGTTATGCCCTCCAGACTTAAATGGATGTGCAATGTCAAAAACATGCAAAAGTGGATATTGGACTGATTGTGCAAGAATGGATATTGGATGTGTTAAAGCACCTTCATGCTTAGATGGAACTCCTTCTGGAAGATGCTCAAACCAAAGCATTGGAAAATTCTGTTTTGATGGAGCACTTTCAAATCATGCCATATGTCTAACAACACCCTGCACTGAAAACTGGTATTGTGAAACATTTTCATCTCCTTGTATTGCTGGATATAAAATATGTGTTTCAGGCTATATTGATATAAATAAATGTAATACAACAATAAATAAACCAATAACCCAACAGCCATGCGCATATCAGAATTCTGCAACAGAAGAAGAATTTAAACTAAAATTAAAATCTACAGAAGGAGATGTTGAATCTTCAAGGGGAGAGGAAGGCAGTGCAATAGGAAGTACAAGCACGCAATCAGCATTAAATAAATTATTAAGCATACCTAAAAACTTTAATCTGACAATAGGTTTTGAAACCCCATTTGTTTTATTATTGATAAGCTTATTTTTCATAACAATTGCTGTTTATTACATGAGCAAAAGACAAAAACTGCCGAAGGTAAAAGAAAAGCCAAAGAATATCAAGAAAGAGGAAACACATTCTGTAAAGGTTAATGATTTATTGCTTTCTGTTGTGGAATCCCTAGAAGGAGATGAAAGAAGGGTTGTTGACAAGCTAATAGAGGTGGAGGGCACAAGGATTGATAAACTAAGAGAGATACTTGGAATGAACAAGACAAAACTAGAGATTGCTTTATCAAAACTAGAAAAGAGACAGATAATAAAGGAAAGAACTGATGATAATTCTAAATTATTCTTTAATGACTGGCTTAAATAAATCCAAAATCATTTAAATATATAAATTCTTTTTATATTATGAAAAGAGTTCAAGTAACACAATTCATAATTGCTGGTTTGATTATCTTAATTCTATTAATTAATGGAAATGTTAATGCTGATAAAAAAGAATGTGAAAAAGCTGTGGATTTAGCTAAGCAAGGAGTTAAAAATAATATTAAGAATTATGAAACAGCACATGCTCTGGAAACTGTAAAATTACCTAGTAAATTTAGATCTGATATTATAGAACCATTATCGAAAAGGTTTCCAGAAATAGATTCTAAAAAATCAGTAATTAAATTAAAACAGAACATTGATGGAAGTTTTACATTAGATATTAATCTAAAGAATATAAATGGAGAAGATATAACAACTATGTTTGGTGGAGATTTGCCTAGTGGATATAAAAGAACGTTTAGATGGGATGAGAAAGGAGATTTAATAATTAAGAATGAAAATTTAGTAATAAATCCTAAGTTTAGAGAGAAAGGGATTGGAGATGGGATTTATGACTTTGAAGATGAATTATATAAAAAGATGGGCGCAAAACAAGTCAGAGTAACAGCTGTTCTTGATGGGAGAAGTAAATGGGCTAAAGAAAAATATGGTTTTAAATTTGCAGAACCTGAGAAGGTTTCAATAGAATTTAATAATTGGCTAAAAACAGAGGATGGGAAAAAATGGTTATCATCAACAAGTTTAGCCTCTAAGAATCTAGGCAATAATCCTCATCTTTATCCAAAGCAATTTTTGAAGAGTCTTGGATCTATAGAATATATAAAAAAATATTAATTTAATATATCATCTAAATTTATATCCTCTCCACAAACTCCATCTGAAGCTAATTCACAAAATTTATCTTCAGGTATGTAATCTGGGATTGATTTTGCTTGATAATTTATAATATCATCTTGGTAGATTTTATCAATCTTTAAATGAGATTCACACTCCTCACGAAATCTTTCTTTGGATATTATTTCTGGTTTCATGCGACAAATAGAATCTAAGGTTTCAATTGGCAGTTTAAGTTTATATTTTTTATCCTCAAAAATAAAGAGTCTACCATTATCTTCTGTTACTTTTCCAATAACTAATATATTTCCGCTTTTGTGGATGAAATAATTGTACCCATCCTTAATTTTACACCGAACATAATCCCAATAATCTTTATCAGATAAATTAATTAACACCATATTGAAGATATAAACTTTTATCCTTTATAAGCTTTTCTATATTAATTACTCATTAGTTAAAAATTACCTGAAATATTCTTAAATAAAATGTCTTTTATATAAATTAATTAATAAAAGATAGAAGATGATTCTAAATTATTCTTTAATGACTGGCTGAAATAGAAATGTTTATAAATAACAAAAACATTACAAAATGTAGTGAAAAAGTATGGATATTAATGGTTATAAAATAAGACCAAGCAAACATTTTATTTTAACATGGATGCGCAAATGGGATTATGAGATCTATACTTTAAAAGATGTAATAGAGAAAGCATATAAGATTGATAAAGTTGGAAGACAAAAATATGAGATTTATATTAGAGCAAAAGGAAAAAGCAGAAAATTAATATTAATAAAAGATGATGAATATAAAGAAGTATTCATAATAACTGGAGCTGAAGGAAAATGAAAAAATGTTTGATATGCAATAATGGAGAACTGATAAAAGTAGAGGATATTGCTTTGGAGATAGAGGGCTATATATTTGTAGTAAAGGGTGAAAGGTGCACAGAATGCAATGAAGAATTCCCCTATGAAGAAGAGACACAAAAAACAATTATAACTGCCAAAAAATTAGGTGTTTGGCCAGAGCCATTAAAACTTTATAGACATTTGTCTAGAAGCGGTGGTGGATTGGTATTGAGAATACCTGCAGACATAGAAAAACAACTAAAATTGAGTGATGATACTGAAATAGAGATATCAAAAGTTGGAAATAAAATAATAATAGAAACTGAATCTAAATAAAATAGATGATAATTTAGAATAAGGTGTCCTGGCTGA
>Ga0209541_10004108_pt1 | contig 26078 bp, 9 predicted proteins | sample RifCSPlowO2_01_FD_184027 | JGI IMG/M metagenome (GOLD analysis project Ga0209541, IMG submission 184027) | Groundwater microbial communities from Rifle, Colorado - Rifle CSP2_plank lowO2_0.1 (SPAdes) (version 2) | ecosystem: Environmental > Aquatic > Deep subsurface > Groundwater | place: Rifle... | reverse complement strand
GATATATAAGGTTCCATAGCTGTTTGCACCATTGTTGATAGTTGCTTGGGTGTTGGAAGTAGAGGCAGTAGGAGTCGAGCTACCAGAAATGGTTGTGCCTTCTACTCGAACTCTTCCGTCTCCACCGGCTGCCCCTGAGGCGGCACCAGATGTCCCTGCCTCTGGAGTACCGTTTGCGCATCCAGAAGTGGTTGCGCCACCAGCTCCGCCTGTGGCGCCTGCTCCTCCTCCACCACCACAGTCTCCATCGGTACTTCCTGCTGCACCACCAGCACCTCCGTTGCCAGCGGTTCCACCTGAGCCACCACTGGCCGTTGTCGTGCCAAGAGTGGTGCTGTTGGATTGGATAAAGATAGATCCCCCTGCACCACCGCCACCTCCTGCACCTCCAGCTCCTCCCCCTGCACCACTTTGGTTACCACTACCTGCACCACCAGTACTTCCTATAGTGCCATCGCTGCCAGTATTTCCGTCTGCTCTGACGGTTCCACTATTGGTGAATGTTGGGGTTCCTACATAGAGAATTCCACCACCAATAGCTCCAGCACCTCCAGCACCTCCAGCACCTCCTACTGGAGTAGCATTGGGTATACCAGCTCCGCCTCCGCCATTTCCGCTTGCTCCTCCACCTCCTCCACCACCCAGAAAGATGGTAGTTAAAGCTGCAGTACCATAAGTTGATCCTGCGGTTCCTCCAGTGCCAGCGCTACCAGTTCCGCCAGCGCCAAAAGCTGCTCCACCACCATAGTCGCCAGTACCTCCAGCTGCTGAAGCGCCATTACTTGCGGCGTTAGCAGTAGCATATGCTCCTCCTGCTCCACCACCACCCATACCTCCACCTCCACCTCCACCTGAGGAATTGGCAGCACTACCTCCACTACCGGCTCCGCCTCCAACACTGCCGCCTCCAGCAGCTGTAGAAATACCGCTTCCAGATGAGCCAGCTGAACCAGCGCTACCATTTGCTAAAGCTGCGCCACCAGCTCCGCCGGTTGCAGCAGAGGCCCCAGAAAAACCTACTCCTTTTAAGTCGATAATTCCACCACTTGAAACTGTGGTGGAGGTTGATGCTCTAAAGAACAATACGCCGCCGGTTGTTCCGCTCCAGGCTGAGACGGTCATTGTTCCTCCGCTATTTACAGTAACGGTGGTATATTGGGGGACTCTGACTACTTGAGGTTCTGAAGAGCCGTCGTTGGTATAGGCGTTCGCGGTTGAGGCGGTGAGATTCAACGTAGTTGAATTACAAGAAGAAACAATTTTACTCTCGAACGCTCCTGCCCCAGTTCCTATCATTTGAATTAAAATTACTTCGTCTCCTCCGTTGATACCACTACAAGAGCCGACGGTTATAGCGTTGGAGCCAGCAGCAGCAGTGCTATTAATAGCAGTAGCTATTGCGTCTGCCGTAGCTCGGCCTGCACAAGACCCAGTTTGGACATTGGTAGAACCAGAAACAGAACACGCACCATCATTGCCTGTTCCGCCGACGGTTTGTGTATTGGTTGTGTCGACCCTGCCTTTGGTTGTGCCGGAGGAGTTTTGGAAGTAAATTGAGGCGGTATTGCCGTTGCCTTCAGTTGTTCCGGTTGCCCGGAGATTGGTGTTACCTGATGATCCAGCAAAATAGGTGGAGGCGCGGGAAGCACCGATTACATCTAATGCTGTTCCTGGGGTTGCGGTACCTATCCCTACATCACCCGCATTGCTGACTACAAATGGCGTGGTATCACCAGAGACATCATTAACTATAAAAGAATTTCCAGTACCGAAGTTATCTACGGTTAGAGCAGGGGCAGAGGCTGTAGCGCTGTTTAGCATTATATGGGCAAAATAGCTTGCAGCTGAGGCCGAATCACTTCTTACTCTGAAAGCTGTACCACCAGTTTGCTGGTCAAGTATGTAGAACGCTGCATTATCATTGTTGTTAACAACAGAACCAGATTGAGTTAGTTGGAGACCTATGGTAGAGGCCGTTCCTTGTGATATGGCTAATTTAGCTCCAGGTGTTGTGGTACCGATCCCCACATTGCCTGAATCAAAGATTGCTGCGTAGTTATTGGTAGCTCCACTTGCTGTAAAGTATCCTCCAACGTTTGTTGAGGTAGTTCCTGTGTCTGTTACAGAAGAATACACTCCGTATGCAGTGTGGGTAGCATTACTGTTTGTACCACTTCTTGACAGGTTAAGGAGTATTGATGAGCTTGAGCCTGTTCCGGCAGTTGAGGTTGAGGCAAGGTTTATCAACCCATTTGTAGTTCCATTTCCTGTCCAGGTGTTCCCTGAGGTGGCTATATCAAGAAGTCTTCCAGTGGTAATGGAACTTGACACTAAGTAATCTAGTGTTCCGGAAGTTAGTGCACTGTCTGTAAAGACAAAAGCACTAGATGTGGTAGCTCCTGTTGCAACAGATGAGGTGAATGTTTGGCTACCAGTGCCGGAAGTTAGAGCAAGAGAAGTAGAGGAAGCGGAACTCCCTATTGTTATGGTATCTGCTCCAGTTCCCCCTGTTCCTATGTTTATTGTGTCTGCACCTGTTGCCCCGGTTCCTGCAAGATTTATTGTGTGGGTTCCAGTACCTGACCCAAGGTTTATGGCAGTGTAGTTACCACTCCCATTACCTAGATTTAAAGCAGTTGTAGCTGCGCCACCCAAGCTTAGTGTGGTTGCTGTGGTGTTGAGGAGGGCAAAGGTTGTTGAGTCTGTTGTTATGCTGGTTGTGATTTGGGGAGAAGTAGAGAATACTGCGACTCCACCAGTTCCGGTCTCGTCTGAAAGGGAAGCAGAAAGGGCAGAAGAGGCAGCTGTTGTTGTCAGGTTTGAGGAGGAATTTGTAAATAACGCACGGGAAGCTGTGAGGTTGGCCAGGGTGATAGTTGAGGTGTTGATAGTTAAAGTATCTGAAGATGCGTCGCCTATGGTAGTGTTTCCTTCAACCGCTAGATCTCCTGTTATGGTTGTGGTTCCAGAGGAGACGGTTCCTGTTAGTATTAGGCTTTTTCCATATATATCTCCTTCTGCATCTATATCAAACACAACAGATCCACCTACTGCTAATCCAAGGAGGTTTGAGTCTGCTGTTGCTGATGCAGGGTTTATATATATAGTGCTGTCTGACTGGTTCCAGGTTGAGGAACCTATTGCCCATGTACCTGTGTGAGCACTTGTTGGCGCTTTGGTAAATGTTGGTCTTCCATTGAATGTGTTGTTGCCTGTGAAAGTTGAGGTTCCTGTTACAGACAAAGTAGAGGAGAGGGTGGTAGCACCCGTAACAGTTAAGGTAGAAGACAGTGTTGTTGCACCGGAAACGGTTAGGGCGCCTCCAACATTTAAAGTTCCGGAAGAGGCAGTTATGTTTCCTCCGACTGTTACGTTACCTCCCAGGTTTATGTCTCCTGTGCGCACATCAAGGGCATACCCGTTTGTTCCCGCATTTTTTCTTTCTAGTACGAGAGTGTCATAGGCCGAAGCAGTAGTGTTTGTTTCGTCAAGTGTCAAGGTTAATACGTCTGTGGACGCTGACCCTTGATTTTTTGTGGGGGTTTTTGTGATTCTGGCAAAATCCGGGGGCCCTTGGTCTATTTCAAAGAGACCAGAGTCTTGGTAGTAGCCGGTTACTGAGGCCAGCCGGCCGCGAGAGTTTAAGCGAGTAACACCTGCTACTTTTAAATCTCCATTAAGGTTAATTTGGTCCGTGCTTAGTTCTTGGGTGTTTGTTGTGCCGGCTACAGTTAATTGTCCGCCAACATATGTGTTTCCGCGCGCGTCTACCGAAAAGCGTTCTGTTGGGGTACTTCCGCTGGATAGATGCAAGAGGTTGAACCCAGTAGAGTTGTTTCCGACCTGGCCGGATATTAGATTTCCAGTAGTAAGGTTGGCGTTTGATATATTTAGGCTATTTTCCGATGTTGTAGAACTTAGGATATTTAGACTGCCTTCGCCGTCTGGAGCGATAATTATGTCACCGTCTGATAGGGGTTCGGTCGTGATTGAGAGGCCGCCCGTGCCTTTTATGGATTTTACTGTGATTGTATCCGAGGAGACATTAGAGGTTGGAGGTTGGACAATAGAGGCTGGAAGAGAAGGGGAAGGGGTTGGTCCCGTTTCCGGCAAGCCCCGATTTGAATCGGGGCTGCTGGACGTCGGCGGACGGGCCTCTGACGGGATGGATAGCTGTTGGGCGAGGCTTCTTAAGGCGACAAAGGGAGAACTAACTCCGGTTGGGATATTTCTGGACAAGGTAATTGCTAGCACTATTGCGACCAGTCCGCTAAGTGTTGTACCTGAGGCTAGGAGGATTTTTTTGAGGTTGGGATGTTGTGGTGTTAGGGGTCTAAATATCTTGGATTGACCGGTAGCCCGCCCAGGCGGACTTACATCCCGCGGGGCTTGCTTACGCAAGGTCGGGATGGGTGTGGTGCTTTTGGGTTCCGGGTTTAGGGGATTTTTCTCTACGTGGCCCTTTTTTTCGGCCCAATCAAAAAAGCGACGAAGGGAAGAGAGCCGACGACTGATAGTTTTATCGTTGTAGCGCCTCTGAAGTTCTTCTTGATACTTTTGCAAGTCTTCGGTCGATATGTTTGGCAGGCTCATTTGTATTTTGTAGGGGAAATGATGTCTTTAGTGTATATTTGGATATATATCTCGTTTTGCAGTGGACAAAGCTTTTCGTTTGTGGTTACAATGAATACAGTGGAGGTGGTCGTTAGAGTCCTTTTCCAGAAAGTCTCCCCCAGATCTTTCTTCAAGGCTAATGACCACCTTCTTGTATTTTTACGTTAATTTCTCCTGTTGTAGGTTTTGGGTCTTCTAGCCAGTTTAGGAAGTGTCTTATGTCTGATAGGTAATTTTTGAGGGTCGACTTGGATAGGTTGTTTACTTCTAGTTCCCTTTTGAAATCTTCTAATAAACTTTCTTTTGTTGCACCAAAGGCAATGGGCAGTATGTTTTGGATGTTTTCGGTTGGGTTATTGTCTAACAAACGTCGGATTGTTAAGAATCTTGCAAAGCTTCTTAGGGTCGAGAGTCTTCGGTTTATTGTTGCGTGCGGTACTTCTAGTTCCAAGTTGTAACCTTTGTAAGTTCCCACAAGACTAGGGGTGAAGTGGGGAAGAATCTTCGTGGGTTGGTCCATACCGATGCCACTTCTACCCAGGTGTGTTTTTGCCCATCTTAAAAAATGAGCCAGGTCGGAGCGATAGTTACGAAGAGTTTTTTCGGAAACTTTCCCTTGCTCTCTTAAAAAATCCTCAAAAAGTTTTGGCAGGTCCATGTTGGCTTTCACAGACAGTCAGGTTCGGATTATACGCGATTAGACTGCGTTATACTTGTGGTTTAACTATAGAGATCCGTGGGAAGGGGTGTCAAGGGTCATTTAATTCAGCTCAGGCGTAGTAAGAGTATGTTATCACAAGGGATTTAACTGTATTTTTGCTTTTCATGGGGGTTTACACGATAACTTGCGGTAAATAATGTAGCTTACGTAAAGAGATCTAAGTATATCGTCTTTCGGTTATGGGTTAGTGATGTTGTTTGATACAGCTTTTCCATTTTTTATGGTTTGAATCACTTTGATATGTTTTGAAGTCTGACTTTTTCAGATGTGCATTTCTCTAGACTCGCCTCTTTTCATCTCCCTTTTGAATTTGACCCGTCCAATTATTGGCAATCTTAGCTTTTAACTGATAAGGTTTTTGAGTGGTTGATTTGGCTTGAATTATCAAGCTGTTTTTGATTTTTGGAGGTTTATTTGGGGTTTCCTGGTTTTTCTGAGTTGACTTTGAGGCAAGCGTAGTAATTTGCTACAATAGGTTAATATGGCAGTTAACAAAAAGTATATGCCTGACGAGATTGAGGGCAAGTGGCAGAGGAGGTGGGATGAGCGGGGTATCTACAAGACTCCTGAGCTCCCAAGGAACAAAAAATACATTTTGGATATGTATCCCTATCCTTCGGGGGCCAGTATGCATGTAGGCCATTTGGAGGGCTACGTTGGCACTGATATTGTCTCCCGCTACTTTCGAATGAAGGGCTACTCGGTATTGCATCCCATGGGTTGGGACTCGTTTGGTCTTCCCGCAGAGAACTATGCTATTAAGACTGGTGTTCATCCCGAGGATTCAACACGGGAGAATATAAAGACTTTCAAGAGACAGTTAAATAGCGTCGGGCTTTCGTACGATTGGGATCGTGAGGTTAATTCAAGTGATCCAAACTATTACAAATGGAATCAGTGGCTTTTTATATTGCTTTTTAAAAGAGGCTTGGCGTACAAGGCAGAAGCGGATGTTAACTGGTGTACGTCTTGCGAGACGGTTTTGGCAAATGAGCAGGTTGTAGAGGGGAAGTGTGAACGGTGTGAGGCCCAAGTTATTCAGAAGAAGCTTGACCAGTGGTTTCTAAAGATTACAGAGTATGCCGATCGGTTAATAGCTGGTTTGGACTCGCTTGATTGGTTAAATGAAGTAAAAGTACAGCAGAAGAATTGGATTGGGAAAAAGGGAGGTATTAATATATCTTATGATGTTGTTGGATGTGACAAAAAGATAGATGTTTTTACAACAGCTCCGGTAAATTTTGGAATGACTTTCCTTGTAGTCTCACCAGAATACAACTTGGTTCAGAAGATATTGGAGGGCGATGTTCAAGTACCTAAAAACAGGCTTTTGGAAGTTAAGGGGTATGTTGAGGACTATTTTATTAAGCGCAGGTCGGTAAAAGCTATAGATGATAAAACAAAAACCGGAGTCTTTACTGGTCTATATGCTACTAATCCTGTAAATAACCAAGAGGTACCGGTTTGGGTTTCTGATTTTGTTTTGATGGAGGTTGGAACCGGTGCTGTTCAAGGGTGTCCTGGCCACGATTATAACGATTTTGAGTTTGCAATAAAGTATAAACTTCCAATCGTTCGGGTAATTGTGGGTCCGGATGGTGATTTGTCACCCATAAAACGGAGGGAGCAGGTTATTGAGCGTGGGATGGAGGGGAGATTTGTAAATTCTGAATTCTTGAATGGTTTGGGCTTTGAGGAAGGTTTACAGAAGACAATGGATTATTTCGAAGAAAAAGGTTGGGGGAAGAGGGTAACTTCATATCATATTCGAGACTGGTTGATTTCAAGGCAGAGATATTGGGGGACGCCAATCCCTATGGTTTATTGCGAAGCTTGCGCTAAAGAAGGCAGATCCTGGTTTACAACTGAGGAGGGACAAACATTACACGATCGTGATAAGAATGTCCAAGGGGGTATGGCTGGTTGGTATCCGGTTGATGAGGCTGATTTGCCAGTTTTACTGCCTAAAGATATAGATTTTAGGCCAACTGGGCAGTCTCCTATTACACGGTCAGAGTCTTTCCAAGAAGGTGTTGTCTGTCCTCACTGTGGAGGAAAAGCCCGACGTGAGGTAGACACAATGGATGGGTATGTTGATTCTTCGTGGTATTTTATTCGTTTTGCAGATTCCCAAAATGATGAAGAGTTTGCAAGTCAAAAGGCAATTGGTGATTGGTTACCGGTTGATATTTATGTTGGAGGAGGACATGTTGTTCAACATTTGCTTTTTGCGCGGTTCTTTTGGAAGGTTCTGTTTGATCTTGGTTTGGTTGACAAGTCATTGGGGGATGAGCCTTTTTTAAAGCTTAGGGCACCTGGGTGGATATTGGGGCCTGACTCAAGGAAAATGAGCAAAAGATGGGGGAATGTGGTTACACCTGATGATATTGTTCCAAAATATGGAGCGGACACTTTGCGTATGTACGAGATGTTTATGGGGCCATTTGAGGCGATGAAGCCATGGAGTATGACCGGTGTCGAAGGAATGAGTAGGTTCTTAAATAGGATTTGGAGATTGTTTGAGGAGACAGGTGATGAAGATAAACAGGTTGAATCTGACAAACGGGTCCTTGTTCTGATCAACAAACTGGTTGAGAAGGTTGGAAAAGATATAGAGGATTTTAGTTTTAACACTGCCATATCTGGGATGATGGAAGCTTACAACGAACTTGTTGAGTTAAGACGGAGCGGAGCAAAAGTAAATTGGGTGGAAGTTTGGAGGAACTTTTTATTGGTAATGGCACCATTTGCACCTCATATGACAGAAGAACTGTGGCAGACATTGGAGGGTGAAAAGAAATCTAAGGTCAAAGGTCTAGAGTCTAACGTCTTCTCTTCTATACATCAGGAAAAGTGGCCGGAGTTTGATCCTAGTTTGGTTCAAGACGAAACAGTAGAGATTCCTGTGCAGGTAAACGGAAGATTAAGGGGGACTGTGACACTAGATAGTGATACCGCGAAGAATGAAGAGAAAGTTACCGAAGAGGCCAAGAAGCAGGAAGGTGTGGCGAAATATATTGAAGGACAACAAATTAAGAAAGTGATTTTTGTTCCAGGTAGGTTGATAAATTTTGTTGTCTAGATGGCGTCGAAGAGAATTTTTTTGATCAGAGCTTGATAGGGAATATCCATTTGATGCGCTTTGACCTTGATGCGGTCGATCATGATCTGAGGTAATCGAATAGTAATTGGCTTACTGGTTAGCTTAAGGTTGGGGAACAAGATCCCTCTTTGGGCTTTTGACCAATCGACATAATCAGTTGAATCGTGGGTTTGCCAAAACTCCCTTTCTTTTTTCTCCGATTTGAAATAGGGTATTTTCTTAAATTTTTTCATATAACTTTCTTTCTTTTGCGTTTGCCGATCTTGCCGAAATTATTCTCACCTTGTTACTTCTTAGCGTAAATGTCGCAAATAAGACTTTCTTCTTGGTTGTTTTGCCTATTATATTGAATCGAGCCTCCTTTTGTGAGTGTTTTATGTCTTTGAGTACAAGTTGATCTTTGTCCAAGAAAATCTCCTCCGACTCCTTTGGTGTTATTTTGTGTTTTTTAAGGCTCTTTTCTAGGTTCCACCTATCCCACTCAAAGTCGATAATTTTGGATGGGTTAGTCACGCTGTACATATGGTATGTGTACAAATTGGGTTTGTCAAGTGGAGGTGGATTTTGGCTTGAGTAAGTGATTATATGATTGTATGCTGGTAAGCTTCGATCCTAAACAGCTTCTTGAAAAAGTTGAAGAATGGATTTTTGTTAATAGACGAATAGTTCTTTTGGCTGGCGGAGGATTGTTGGCGGTTTTGGCGGGTATCTTTGTTTATACTTCTGGTTTTTTTAATCCTGTTAAAGTTGAGGTTTTGGGTACAGAGGATTCAACGGTTGTTCCTTCAAAGATAGTAGTAGAGATTGCAGGAGAGGTTATTAGGCCTGGAGTGTATGAATTTTCTGGAGAAAGTCGAATAGATGAGCTTTTAGTCCGGGCGGGAGGGTTTACGGCGAATGCTGATCGCGAGTGGATTAGTAAAAGCCTGAATCGGGCCGCGAGGTTGGTTGATGGACAGAAAATCTATATACCTGCCAAAGGTGAGGTGGTAAGTAATGTTGTGACCCAGTTGTCTGGTAATAGTGGGGGTGCTGGAGGAGTGGTGAGTATAAATACGGCGAGTTTGGGGGAGTTAGACAAACTTTCGGGGATTGGGCAAGTGCGCGCCCAGGCAATAGTTGATAATAGGCCGTATTTGGCTGTTGAAGAGTTGTTTTCTCGAAAGGTTTTACCAAAGAGTGTGTTTGAGAAAATAAAGGATAAGATTGGGTTGTAGAGGTGGGTGATTGGGACTTGTCGGTCGCCTGTCTGTTTGCTTGGATTATAACTCGCCTCTCTCGGCGGACTCGAGACCGGTCTTGTTAGCTCGGTTTCGAATGTTTACAACCTCGCCTCGCTTTACAAGACCTGGCTCAAACAAATAATTCTGCGCAAACATCTACTCGACCGACTGGTAAGATTAGTCTATGAGGAGGGGTTTTGTATCTTTGTGTGTCATTTGTTTTTTGGTTGGTATTTTCTTGATACGTTATTATACCTTTTCTTATACTTTTAAACCTATTGATACTGTAAAAGTTGAAGGGAGGATTTCTTCGGATCCGTTGGTTTTTGGAAATCGTCAAAGAATTGAAGTAGGACAGTTTAGGGCATATATTCCTCGTTATCCGGAGTATTTTTATGGAGATTTGGTGCTTTTAGAGGGACATCTTGCGCAGAAAAACAACTGGTGGGAGTTTAAAAGAGTAAATAGGATAGAAAGGGTAGAGGAAGCAGGGAAGGGGCTTCTGTTAGGACTTAGACAGAGGGTTGTTGAAATTTATAAGGAACTTTTACCGGAACCTCATTCTGCACTTCTTTCTGGGGTAGTTTTGGGTACGAAATCTAGCCTCGATTCTCGATTTTTTGATGCATTGCGCAATACAAGTACTCTTCATATAGTTGTTGCTTCGGGGACTAATGTTTCGTTTTTAGGAGGAGGGATATTGGGATTTTTGGCACCGTGGATGGGTCGTAAGAAGGCTTTGATTTTTGCGCTTTTGGCAATATGGGTTTATGTTCTTTTGTCTGGTATTCAACCTCCGCTAGTTCGTGCGGCGGTTATGGGAACTATTGCTTTTTTGGCCCAAAGTTTGGGAAGAGAGTTTTCGGCAATCCGGGCATTAGTGTTTTCTGCTGTAATTCTTTTGTTGATTTATCCTTTTTGGCTTTTTGATTTGGGATTTCAGTTGTCGTTTTTGGCAACATTGGGGGTGATAGGGTTTGGGGGGTGGATTGGAGGAAAACTAGGAGGATTAAGGAAATTTCCGGCCATAAGGGAAAGCTTGGCTACGAGTCTTGGGGCGCAGATTGCGGTCGCGCCATTACTGTTTTTTAACTTTGGACAGATTTCGTTTATTGGGCCCTTGGTTAACATGCTGGTTTTGCCTACTGTGCCGATTATTATGGTTTTAGGGTTTGTTTTAGGGGGGTTAGGATTATTGGGGAAATTGGGGGAGCAGGTGGCGCAACTCTTTGCTTGGGCTGTTTGGTTGCCGTTGGAGTATTTTGTCCGAATAGTTACACTGTTTGGAAATTAGTTTTGTGTTTTGTAAGACCAGTCTTTTCCGTTGGTTGTTATTTCTATTTCTCCGTTCAAGTCTGTTCTTAGGGTTTTTAGTCCTTTTAGTAGATCTAGGGTTTCTTGATGCGGGTGACCGTAACGGTTGTTTTTGCCGACTGAAACTACCGCAAGGCCTGGCCTTGCAGACTCGACCATGTTTTTGGTTAGTCCATTCTTGGATCCATGATGGGGGACTTTTAGGATCTCTAGGCTTGCAAGGTGTATCCTTGCGAGGCTAACAGCCTCGTCAGTTCCCGGAGGGATTATGTCGCCGGTTAAAAGTGCGTCGAAACTTCCATAGGAGAGTGTAAAAACTAGTGAGTTTTCGTTAACCGCTTGGCCTTTGAGAAAAGTTGATGCGCCTAAAACTGAAGTTTCTTTGGGCCAGACTGTGTCAAAAGCCATAGAACCGGCTCTTAGGTCTGTTTTTTCCGAAAGATTGGTGACTGGGATTTTTCTGTCTGCCAGTTCTTTTACCAAAGTTTGGAATTCTATGTCTTCTTTTTGTACTCCTGAGGTTCCAAAACCCTCGACTTTGTAGCGTTTTACTACTTCTATTAGTCCTCCATAATGATCAAGGTCGGAGTTGGTGAGGATTACGTATTCTATTTTTCTGTCCCAGAAAGGCATGTGGCGACCTAGGCATGAGAGTATTGAGTTGTCAGGGCCACCGTCTACAATAACTTGGGTTGTTTTCTGGTAGATTAGAATTCCGTCCCCTTGGCCGACGTTGCAGAAAACCAAGTGAAGGCGATTGTCGGAGAGTTTGAGGAGGGACAGAAGGAGTAGTAGGCTTGCGGTAGATAGGGTACTAAACAGGATTTTCCATTGAGGTGGCATTTGAGATTGTTTATGGTGGCGTTGCCCACCAGAAGGGTTGGGAGACGCCGTTTGAGAACCAGGCTCCGTGGCGCATGAGCTGGGTTACTGTGGGGCCTGCTGTGTAGTTGACTGTTACGGCGCTAAGGATCGCTGTATTAGCAGGATCCCAGGACGAGAGTATACCACGATACTGGACATATCTTTGTGCGGTTGTGGTCATTGCGGTTGCTGCCGCGGTTGTCATGTATCCGGTAGTGCGTTTAAAATCGTCAATCCAGACGTTGGCTGCGGGATAAGCGTCTGTTTTTCTTAGCATGAGCCGAGTTACAGCATCTCTGTCTGTTGTTAAGGTGGTTCCTGAGATATCTACAAATTCTCTCTGCCACTTGAAAACAGTGGCTGCAGCTGTATATCCGCCGGAAGGAAAGGTGGAACCTGCATCCCAGGAGGCGACAGTTGTTGCGCCTGTTGAGGCAGTTATTGCTGTTACGTACCCTTGGGCAATATATTCTGTGCCATTGACATTTTCTTTGATAATTATTTGGTCGGATTTGTAAAGATTGTCTCCTTTGTTTGTTGCTCCAAAGGCAGTTGCGTCAACCGTGAAGGAGAGGTCGCTTGTATCTGCTATTAGATTGCCTGAGTCAAGGGTTGCTCCGAAATCTATGGTAACATTGTGGGTTCTTTGGCCTACTTCATACATTTGCCTTAAGTTTGCTGCTGTGAGCGCGGTTGTGGTTACGAACGGTTCGTCAATTATTCCTCTAAAGTTTACTCCTGCGGAGCATGCGCTGTAGCAGCCGAGTTTAAAGTCGGCTGCGTTGTTGAAAATACCTGCCGTGAAGCTTGCGCTTCCTTCCAATACGCCGTTAACGTATAGTTTTGAGGTGGAACCGTCATAGACGCCGACAACGAGATACCAAGTGTTTGCGACTGGTTTTGTGATGCTTGAGGTACCGCCATCGCTGGTGATACCGTCGGAGGACAAATTGTAAGAGAAGCAGGGACAGCTTGAGTTGTAGTAGATCATATAACCCCTATTGTTTTGTCCGTTGTCGTGCCACTTACTAATGATTCCTCCATATGTTAGAGATGATGATAAATTAACCCATGCTCCAAATGACCAAGCACCGCTGCCTGTGTAGTCGAGTTTTGTGGTTCCGCCGCAAAGGGCGTCTGTACAGGTTAGAGCGCTATCGTTACCGTCAAAATAGCGCCCACTACCAATTTTTCCTGGAACAGTAGCTGTTCCTGTTGGGGTAAGGTTGTTAAGAAGACCTGAGGAGTCTTTTAAATAGTAGGAATCTGACCCCGTGTTGGTATGGTTGTCCAGATGCCAGAATCCACGATTGCTTGCTTCGTATTCGTAATCTTGGAATCCGGTTTCGCTAATGCTTGTTTGAAGGTAGGTTCCTGGACGGTCGGCTGCGATATAAAAGGGGAGTTTGTTGCTTGTTGACAGATCCGTCGAAGAGACGGATTTCGCAACCGAGTGGTCGCGGCCTGATTTATAATTTTCCCAAATTTGGGTGGGGAGTTCTGCGTGTCTTTTGACTTGTACTTCGTCTATTATTCCGTCCCAGGAGTTGCTTGAGCCATCTGAGTCTACTCCGATATAGAGAGATGCGGTATTTGCCAGTGTTCCTGTTGCTGCAATTGAACTATCGACACTGCCAATATTTAACCCGTCGACATAGAGTGAAACACTTGTGGTTCCGATTTTTACTCCAACAACGTAGTGCCAGAGATTGTCGTCAAAGTCGATTCCTGTAGTACAAGCTGAGTCATCAGGGGTCCAAGCGCTGTCATCGTCTATGGCAAAACAAAAATCGCCGGAATCATCCATATAGAGCTTGTAGCCACCAGTTGTACCGTCTGCTTTGGTGATTATGTAGTCGTTGTTTGTCGCGATTGCGCCGTTGTGTTTCACCCATGCTTCAACTGTAAAGTCGTTAGCCGCTGCAAAGTCTAGCGTTGCATTGTCCGCAACGCTTATGAAGTCTCCTGCGCCATCGAAATTTCTGGCGACTCCTGCGTAACCATTCACAACTGTAGTGTTTGTTGGGGTGCCGTTATTGGCGTTTACTGAGGCGTCTTTGATGTAGGAGGTTGTTCCTGAGGTTTCTTCTAGGTGCCATAATCCAGCGGTTGTGTTTTGGATTTTTGGAACCCCGAAAGCAATTTTTTCACTACCTGTACCTTCGTATTTTAGAGTTGTATCTGTTGAGACATTAACAGTGTTGATACCCAGCCTTGAGATTCCTTCGTAGGTGTGTTGTTGAATTGTGGCTTGTGATAAGGCAGCGTTAAATACTCTTACTTCGTCAATTGTTCCTGTCCAGCTACTTGAGGCGCCGTCGGAGTCTATGCCTATATAGAAGCTTCCAGTATTTGCAAGAGTTCCAGTTGCTGCAATTGAAGAATCTGTTGCAACTGAAATTCCATCAACAAACAGTTCTATTTTTGTTGTTCCGGTTTTTACTCCTACAACATGGTGCCAGTAGTTGTCATCGTACTCGACCGCAGAAGTACAAGCGGAATCGTCGGGGGTCCAAGCGCTGTCATCATCTATCCCGAAACAAAAATCTCCGGAGGCATCCATCCATATCTTGTAACCCCCGCTGGTACCGTCGGCTTTGGCGACAATGTAATCTGCTGCCGAGGCGGTGTTATGTTTTGCCCAAGCCTCAACAGTAAAGTTATCCGCTGCTGCAAAGTCTAAGGTTGCATTGTCGGCGACACTTATAAAGTCTCCGGAGCCATCGAATCCTCTGGCTTTTCCAAATTTTCCGTCGATAATGTTTGTTCCGGTTGCTGTACCAGTATTTGAACCTGTCCGATCGTTTGCTGTACTGGCTGAGGTTTCATCAATCGGCCAGTAGGAAACAGTGCTGGTTTCTGAGGTGCTGTAAAGATACGCTCCGTCCATTGAGGCAAGTTGGGTTTCGGAGGTTACCGGTTTCCAGGCTTCCCAAGTTGAGTCGGGGGAGGAGGTTGTGCCGCTTCTGGTTTGAAATTCAAGGTCTGAGGAGTTGTAGTTTGAGACTACTTCAGCAGCAGTTATTGCGCGGGCGTACATTCGTGTTGAGTCTAAGATTCCTAATAAACCACCTGCTGAGCCGCCAAAATACACTGTTCCGGTGACTGTAATCCCAGAGTATGAGGTGACGCTTGAGTCTGAGCCTATCGCGACTCCGTCAAGGTACATGGTTGCGGATGTTCCTCGGGTTACTGAGATTGCCAAGTAGTGCCAATCGGTATCTGTTATCCTTGTTGTTCCTGTGATTGAGACGTCGCAGCCTGCTGTTGCGCCATCTGTGTCGAGGTTGAATATTGGGTAGCCGGTTCCATTCATTCCTAGAGAATATCCATTGTTGGTGCAGGATGTACCGTTGGCGTTGTTGTTTGAGAATATGGACACGCTGATGTCTGATGTCTTAACCCAGGTTTCAAAGGACAAGTCCGCAGAATTTGGATCAAGATTGTTTGAGGCGGGGTCTGAGAGTGATAGGTTGTCTGCTGTTGCAACATCAGTCAGCATTAAGCCTCCTGCCCCCCAGCGGCGATTATCCGCAGTCCAGCCGGTCATTGCAGCTGCGTCTTGAGATCCGGTTGAAGCAAAATTGTTAAGAGTCATGTTGCAGGTTGTGCTGCAGGAGCCCGCGGCTACTGCCGCGGTTGTGCCTGAGGTTTCATTAAAATTCCACTGGGCAACGAGGGAAGTTGCGCTTGATAAGGTTTCTCCGTCGCCTGTTTTTATTTGCGATTCAGTCCAGGTTAGGTCTCCTAGGGCAGTTGCTGCAAGATCGAAAACTTGGCTTGAGAAAAGACCATAAGGGAAACGTTGAGCGTCTGCCCTGATTTCGTCTGCAGATAATGCTGATCCTATGATTCTTACTTCGTCTATATCTCCGTCCCATTCATTTGAAGTTCCGTCGCGATCTACTCCTATGTAAAGGGAATTCCCGTTTGCTAAGGTTTCATTTGCCACGAGTGCACCGTCGTCTGCGACTTCTACACCGTCAACATATAGTCTTAGTTGATGGATTCCCTGCTGGAATTTTTTACTTCTTACAACTGCGACGTGATGCCATAATGAGTCGTCATAGTCTATTGAAGAAGTACAAGCTGAGTCATCGGGGGTCCAGACTGTATCGTCATCTATTGCAACACAGAAGTCGCCGGAGGCATCCATATATATCTTATATCCGCCGGTTGTTGTATCTGCTTTGGTAAGAAGGTAGTCTTCGTTGGTTGCAATTGCTCCGTTGTGTTTGGCCCAAAGTTCTATTGTCCAGTTATCGCGATCTGTGAAATCTAAGGTTGGGCTATCTGCTACGGAGATATTACTTGTTGTTCCGTTAAAAGTGTAGGCTGCCGCGCCAACTCTTTGGGTTGTGGTGTTAAAGCTCATGTTGCTTGAAGTACCTGTGTTGCTGTTTCCTGAGCCGTCAGTCACAACTGTTCCTGAAGTTTCGTTAAGATGCCACATAGCTCTGGTGTCAAGATATCTTGCGAGTTCTCTGTAGTTTGTTTGAACGTCGGGAGTCGTGGAGGTAACTACACGATTTTTTGTTCCGGCATCAAACTCTGCTTGGGTGTCGTCAACGACAGTAGGATCAATTAAGACCGGATAGGTACGGGCGGGATTGGCAAGCCAATCAGCGTTGGGAGAAATTGTTACTTTAAAACAAGAAGAGACATTAGACGTTAGACCCGCACTCGCTCCGACGGTGACATTAGATAGATGCTTAGAGCAGTCGGACCAGGGGGTGATGTTTAAAGTTACTTCGCCGGATTGCACACCTGAGGCATCTTGCATATATGGCGCGGCAAAGTGGAATAGGGGAGCTTTTTCACTTGAGGTTGGCCCCACGTCGCTTGCGCTTTGCGGGGTGCTATAGAAATACCAGAGACCGTCTTCGCCTTTCTTGGGTTCGACGCCTGAGGTTTGAAGGGCGTATTCAAACCCCACTTCGCCTCCGGCTTCGCGGGGTGAAGAGTTGAGAATGATGTTTTCTTTGACTCCTTGAGGGAAGACTTTGTATTCAATATCGGTGTTGCTTTTAACTTCTTTAAGTTCAACTGTGTCTACTAAAGTTTGAGGATCAGGCGAGTCAGGTCCGTCTGTTTGTGCTGCTAAAACATTAGTTGCTTGGGTTATTTGCTCGTCTGCAAACACGCTGATGTCTGAGAGAAGAGTTGATTCTGCTTGGAGCTTGGTGTTTTTAGTTACTGACGCGCCGGATTTTTCTCCTATTAAAACCATTTGAATGCCTGCACCGTTTGCCGACGTGTCGGAGAAAGCAACTTGGGAGGTTTTGCCAGTGTTTCTCGATCCAAAGCCGACTTGGAACTTCGAATTCATTTGTTCGTATAAGAAGTCGGCGTGTCTACCGTCAACAATTTTCAACGGTGTTATTTCTGTTATTTGAATGTCATTGAAAATCTCGCTTATCTTTCCCAAGACAGGGTCTTTGTCTTCTGTGATAACAAAATTTAGTACCACTGCGTTTGGTTTTGTTACACTTTCATCTAGTTCTACCTCCATTATTACCCCGCGAGGTTCTTGGTATATGTTGATATGGGCGTTGATTGGTTTGCCTACCTGAATCGCTGTTTTTCTTTCCTGGTCGACGAAAATATAGTTACTGTCGCCGACCTTTAAAACTTGGAGGTTTTCTAAAGAAAGTAAAAATTGATGTTTATCTTGGGAGTTTTCAGACAAGAGCAGGGTTTGCTTGATCCCCATTTGGATAACTTCGTAGATTACCTGGAGGTCGTTTGAGACTTCGGTTCTAGAAAAGACCAGTTGATCGTTTGAATCGCCTGATTTTTGAATAAAGTCAACAGATCTTGCGACCCCGTCGTTTTGACCCAGTACCTTTTGTTGTTTTTCAAGTTCCTGTAGGTTTTCCTTTAGTCTTTTTTCTCTTTCAGAGTTTTTTGCCAGGCTTTCTCCTAAAAGATTTGCGCGGATTTGTTCAAAGTCAATGACTGCCCCGTTAACTAGGGGAGAATTTAACTTACTATCGTCTAATTCTTGACATCCTTGTGGGTTTTCGGTGCATTTTCCAACTCCTTCTGTTAGTCTGAGATCGAATTTTGAACCGTTTTTGTTTTCTCCGCCTGGTAAAATTGCGAAGCGATGAGCGTCTTGGAATTTTTTATCGCCAAAGAAGGCTTTTAAGTCTTCGTTTGAGGCCTCATATAGGTACTTTTCTGAGTTTGAGAGCTTTATTGAGTGGTAATCGGCAAAGGCTTGGTACCTTGCAACGAGCTTAAAGTTGTCAAGGAGTGGGGTAGCCAGCGGAGCTGTTATGTTTAACGCTAAGGCTAGCAGTGTTGCTATTCCAATAGTTCTTTTTCCTCGCTTTAAGGCTGGTATTTTGAATCTGAAAATTTCTTTCATGTGTAGATTACCTAAACTTGGATAGGTAGTTTAGTTTTATATCGCCAACTCTTACATATTTTGAGTTTCCTGAACCCATGCGAAGATAAATAATTCCGACTTCGCCGGCATCGTCCCATTCGGGAGCGGAGCCGTCGTCTAAAGTTGAATCGTCGACTGCGACGGTTTGCCAAGAAGTTGATAGGGTGAGGGAAGTATTTGATGCAACTGCGGTTGTTGAGTTTGATTCAAGGTAGACGTAGACGTCAAGGTCGTCTTCTGAAGCAGTTGTACCTTCTGTGACGTAGTCAATTTGTAGGGCATTTGATGTTTGCCAAGCGGAGAAGTCGTCGGGGAGTTTAACTCTCACTGCAACTGTATAGAAATGTTGGGTTGAGTCTGTTGTTCTTTCCCATTGGTAGTAGGTTCTTAAGTTGTTTGAGGAGGAAGTTTCTGCGTCTGAGGTCATGTCGCCTGTAACATTTGTGTCTGTTCCGCCGCCATAAAAGGTAGTCATAACTGCGCCTGGGTACTCGGGGGGGAGATTAATGGTATAAGAGCGGCGGGCGGTTCCTGCACGTTCTGCGACTGTTGGATCATCTTGGAGGGTTACTGTGTTGGTTGCACCAAGTACGATTCCAGCACTGGTGCCGGTTGCGGGGAGGGTGAGTTGACCTGATCCGTCTAGTTTCATTGTTTGTGTTAGGCTGCCCCCATCGGTTTTTGTGTAGAGGGCTAGCGCACCTCCGCTATTGTTCCCACTACCTTCTTGGAGGCCTGCAATGTAGGAAACTGTTTTGGTGAAGCTTGAACCCGAGCCAGAACCGGCGTTTGCGTCGTTTACAATGGAGAGTGCTCCCAGTAGGGCACCATTGGAATCCTTGTTGTTTGCAAGTTCTATGGTTGGGCCAATATTTGTACCACTGTGGGATACGGAAACAGCTCGGGGGGTTGTGCCTGAAAATATATCCGCCTGTGCGATACCTGGTGTTGCTGTTCCAATACCAACATTGCCTCCAGCAAAGATGGCAGCATAGTTAGTAGCAGCTCCGGAAACTGTATCAACATATAGTCCGTAATTAGTGCCGCTGGCTGCACCGGAGATCGCCCCAATCTTCATTCCATAGTTGGTAGTACCTGTCGCAGTGGAAGCAGCAATGTTAATTCCATAATTAGTAGTGCCTGTTCCGGATAATGCCCCCACATTAATGCCGTAGTTAGTAGTACCTCCAGTAGTTACCACTCCACCCAAGTTTAACTGGGCATTAGTGGTGGTGGTTGCGGAAGTCAGAACACCAGTGCTTATCTGATAATTGCTGGTTGTGCCCCCAGTCATTGTCCCAAGCTGTAATCCGTAGTTAGTTGTACCGGTTGTTGATATATTTCCAACTGTTATACCAGTACCTGTTGCACCGGTTCCAGAGATAGCCCCGATAGATACCCCGGTATTGGCAGTTGTTCCGGATAATGCTCCGATTGTTAAACCGGTACTAGTCGCTGATGTAAGTGCGGCTACTTCGAGTCCCCGAGATGTTGTGGCACCAGTTGCCACAAAATAGCCTCCAATATTTGCCGTAGCTGCTCCTGTTACAGAAGAATAGACTCCGTAGTTTGTTCCTGTTGCAGCAGTATTAGCAATATTTACCCCACGATCGGAAGCAGTACTGGTTGCAATATCCAGTTTGTATGCTGGTGTTGCTGTCCCTATCCCAACATTACCATTTAATAAGGCTGCGGCATATGTTGTATCTGATGCATTTGCTGTGGTTGCATCAACGTAGATTCCGTAGATGGTATTGGCTAGGGATCCTGCATCTGTAAAGCTAATATCTAAGCCTCGCAGAGTATTGGCATTTGTTGACGGAGAGTTTGTTAGGTTTATATCAATTGCAGATTGGGTACCTCCTGCCGTTGGAGTATATGTTGCTGTTAGGTCGAATATATCACCGGTTGTGTGGGCTGTTCCCGTTGCAATTGCCAGAAGGGGAGTTGTGGTTAGGGACGTTGAACCAGTAAGGTTAATTGATGAGTTTACGTCAAACTCATCGTTTGTGGAGTCCCAGGCAAGTAGGGCATTTGGAGTTACTGAGCCGCGTTCAAAGGTAAGGCTCATGTTTTCTGTATCTGCCGATGCATTATCGTTATTTATCACCCAGTCTGCGGCGTCTGTTACTCCTCCTGAGACGGTTCCTATCAAGGTTGTTGCGCTTACTGTGTCTACGTAGATTGTATTAAACTTGACTCCAGAGGAGCCGATGTTTGAATTTGCGCCTACTGCCAGAATGTCGTCCCCTAGGGCTATATTTATGGTTCCTGAGCCGGAATCAAAAGTTAGATCGTTTGAGCCGGTTGAGGTAATTGACCCAGCGGCAGCAAAATCAAGTGAGTTTATATCAAGAACTGTGCCTTCTATGGAGATATTTCCAGCATCGCTTGCGTCGTTTATGGTTATTGCGCCGGTTGATGCTGAGACATCGAACTCTGAAAAGTCAATTGCTGCTGTTGTTCCCAAAATTATGTTGTCTGCAATGGATAATGCATTGGTGTAGTTGGTGTCTGTTATTAAGAGTGCTGTTGTTTGGTCTGCTGAGGCAGAGAGGGTTAGGATACCGGTTGTAGTCAGGCTCCAATCGTCCCCTCCGGTTAGAGCAAGAGTTGTTGAAGCGTGAGAATTGCCGATGGTTATTACGTCTGCGGAAGTTCCCTCGGTTGCAATGTTGATAGTGCTTGCCCCGTTTGCAGTTACTCCGCCTATGTCTATGGTTCCTGTGATTGCTGCATCTGCCAGATTAAGGGTAGTTGCAGCTGACGCAAAATTTATGGTTGTTGCTGTTGTGTTTGCCAGATTGAAGGTTGTAGCGGTGGTTGTTAGATCGCCGCCGTTTACCGCTACATCGTCTGCTGTTGTTATTAGACCTGCTGTGGTTATTGACCAGTTATCATCGGTTATTGAAACAGTGGTCGAAGAAGAAGAGCCTATGGAGATGGTGTTGGCTGTTGCTCCGTCTCCAATATGGATTACATCTGCCAGCGTCCCCCCGGTTCCTATGTTAATTGTGTCTGCTCCTATTGCTCCTGTTCCAGCAATGTTAATGGTGTGAGTGCCAGAACCTGATCCAAGATTTATTGCTGTGTAGTTTCCTGACCCATTACCTAAATTTAAAGCAGTTGTAGCCGCTCCTCCCAGACTTAGTGTTGTGGCATTTGTGTTAAACAGTGTTGCTGTTGTTCCTGAAGTTGTAATGTCTCCACCGTTTACGGCTAGATCCCCAGTTAGCGTGGTGTCCCCTGTTACTGTAAGTGCATTGTTAATGGTTGTTGTTCCAGAGGAGGCACCCAGGGAGATGGTGGTTCCTGCACCCCCTATATTTAATGCTGTCACTGTACTGTTTAGAAGATTAAAAGAAGTTCCCGTTGAGGTTATGTCCCCTCCGTTTACGGCCAGATCTCCTGTTAGGGTAGTGTTTCCGCCTACGGCCAAGGTCGAGGAGAGGGTAGTGATATTTGAAACACTCAGTGTTCCTTCGACGGTTGAATTTCCTGCCGTTACCGTGTCACCTTCCGTGTCTACTTTAAATTTCTGAGTTCCGTTTACTGCGATTCCGAACAGGGTGTAGTCGGAAGAGGAAGCAGCGGGGTTTATATAAACAGGGCCACCGGAGATGTTTACGGAGCCTGGTTTTGAGGTAAAGGTGATCGCTCCTTCGACACTTTGTGCCTGATCTTTTCTAACGAAAGATCCGGAATCTATACCGTCAAGATGGTCAGCATTGACTTTGGTAATTTCTGATCCGTCTAAATCTTCTATGAATGATCCGGTAAGCCCACTTAATTTACCGTTTGATCCTATTATTGTGTTTCCTCCTATTGTTAGGGAACCTGAAGCTTGAATGTTGCCAGAGGAGTAGAGGGCGACTCCTTCCTTGTTGTCTTCGTGTCCTGGTTCTGCAACATGGAGGTTATTTGTAAAGTGAACAAGTTCTTCGAATGTTACTTTTCCGTTTACTGTTCCGCCGGAAGTTTTTAGGTAATTTGCCAGGACCGTGTTTGATCGGTCGATGATCTCGTTTTTTACAATTTCTTGTTCTCTTTTTATATCTTCTAGACCTATTTGTTCCGCTTTATCGGGGAAGAAGGTAAGCATTATTCTTTCGGCAGCCCCTCTTAGGGGAGAGAGTATTACCGTAAACCATTCTTTTATCTGGGCCAGGAGATTTGGTGATTCTGCGGAGGTGCCCAGGACGGGAGACTGGGGACTCGGAACTCGGAACTCGAGACTCGAGACTTGGGACTCGGGACTTGGGTAAAGGAGGTCGAGGGTTTTTTCTGGGGCAAATAGATAGCCTCCGACTATTGTGCCGGTTAGAGTTATTGCAAGGCAGGTTCCCGCAACAAAGACTTTTGTGGCTGCTAATGCTTGAGAAGGAACAAGCGCGGGCAGGTTTTTGATCTTTTCGAGATCGATATTGATGTTCTTTTTTGCATTTTTTACCACTAAGATGTGGTTGTCCGAAAAAATCTTCGGGCGGGGGATAAAAACTTCTGCAGGTAGGGTTAAACTTGGTTCGGAAGCTTCCAGTTTGAGATGGGGGAACTTTTCTTCTAAGACTCGCTTTAACTGTTCGAGCCTGTAGCGCCTGTTGCCGGATTGGGTTCTTTGGGGAGTAAGCTTTCCAGACTTCTCCCAGTTTCTTAAGGTGTCAATTGAAATTCCCAAGAAGCGGGCAGCTTCTGAGATAGAGAAGATATGTTGACGGTGGGGGGGCAGGCCTTGTGTCATTTTGTTGGTTAGAGTGCCAAGTTGGCTTTAAATCCTAGGAAAATTACTAGCATTAGAAGTTATTATAGTAGTAAGGCAGACCTAGCTGTCAATAGTCATTTGACCTTTTTTGGGGTAAAAATGTTAACAACTTTGTAGGTTCAACCTCTCCTTGAGAAAAGATAATCAGACAGATAGATTTTGGGTGACCTATAAATTTTGTACTCGATCTTCAAAGGGCAGAGTGGTTTGGGTGTAAAGGTTGGTATGGTGAGGAGGCTTCGTTATTTTGTTACAATAGCATATGGAAGAAAAGCTTCTTGGAAAAATAAGACCTATTGTTTCGGACCTTTTGGGAGAAGAGGTTAAGGTGGAGCTTGAACATCCAGGGCAGGATGAGCATGGAGACTATAGCACGAATGTCGCGATGGCAGTGTTTGGGAAAACGAAAAACGGGAAACGAGAGACAAATTGGACCTCTCCGATGGAATTGGCGGAGGAGATAAAAGTTAGGTTAGAAGGCAGGGAGGGTTTTGGTGAATTGGTAGAAAAGATTGAGGTTGCGCCTCCCGGGTTTATTAATTTTTGGCTTTCAAAACAGGTTTTGGTTGGTGAGCTTGAGGAGGCTGTGCAAAGTGATTATGGCAGACATGATTGGGGTAGAGGGAGAAAAGTTGTTGTTGATTACTCTGGTCCGAATATAGCAAAACCATTCGGAATAGGACATTTACGGTCAACTATTGTAGGGCAGGCGGTTTGTAACCTCTATTCATATTTGGGTTGGAAAACTATTGGAGATAATCATATTGGTGATTGGGGGACCCAGTTTGGGAGGTTGCTTTACCAGATAACTAGCAAAGGTTTGGATCCTAAACAGTTGACCATCGATGAGTTGGAAAAGTTGTATGTGGAGTTTAACACTGAGGCACAGGAGAATCTAGAACTCAATGAAGAAGCGAGGCGGTGGTTTAAAAAGCTTGAGGACGGTGATTCTGAAGCTCGTGCTATTTGGGAGGTTTTGAGAGAAATTTCTTTCAGGGAATACGAGAGGATATATGATCTTTTGGATGTTCATATAGAAAATGCCTACGGGGAAAGTTCTTATGAGTCTATGCTTGGAGAAGTTATAGGCGAGTGTCTTGAGAAAAAAGTTGCGCGAGAGGACCAGGGGGCTTTGATTATTGAATATCCGGACGGTATGACGCCTGGAATTTTAAGAAAGTCTGATGGGGCGTCTACTTACCTTACGCGAGATTTGGCGACGATTAAGTTTAGGTTAGAAAAATGGAATCCGGATTTGGTTATTTATGAGGTAGGGGCCGAACAAAGTCTTCATTTCCAACAGGTTTTTGCTGCTGCAGAATTGTTGGGATGGGGAAGTAAGGGTCAGTTTTACCACTTAAAGCATGGTTTGTATCTATCTCCTTCTGGAAAGAAGTTTTCTACAAGACGGGGGGATACTGTTCATTTGGAAGAAGTGTTGGAAGAGGCGGTAGAAAGGGCGGGTAAGTTGGCGGCTTCGGGTCCTGCCACGGGTTCTTCCCCGGAGAAAACCGAACAAGCGGGACCTCGCTTCTCTGGGGGTTCCCCTACCCGTGTCACCCGTGCGCCGGACCTTGGGCTTGCTCGTGTTGTTGGCGTAGGGGCAGTTAAGTATTTTGATCTATCACATCATCCTGCGAGCGATATTGTGTTTGATTGGGAAAAGATAATGGCTTTGGAGGGGAATTCGGCGCCGTATATTCAGTATACGTATGCTCGAACGCAAAGCGTTCTGCGCAAAGCGACTAGCGACTCGTTGACTCGCGACTCGAAAAACGAGCTACAAAAAGAAGAAGAAGATATTCTGCGGACTTTTTATAAGTTTCCGGAGGTTTTAAGGCAGGCTGCGGAGAATTTTTCGCCTAATCTCTTGGCTAATTTCTTGTTTGATTTGGCACAAAAATATAATGCTTTTTATAACAGGCATAGAATATTGCCTGTTGAAGCGGAGCGCTACAACAGGCACAGGATACTAGGGGGGACATTAGATAACAGACGGCAGACCTTAGAGAAAGATCTAACGTCTGATGCTCCAGTGCCCAATGTCTTTCGTCTTGTGTTGACGCAGGGCGTGGGGAGTATTTTGAAGACAGGACTTAGCCTTTTGGGGATTGAGGCTCCGGAGAAAATGTAGCCTGCAGGAATTTTTAATTCGAAATTTAAAATTTGAACTTGAAAATTAAAGATTACAAAATATATAAGAATGCTATTTAAACTACTTAAGTAACTCTCTTTGAAGCTAAATGATGAAGATACAAAAAGATGTACTATGTAATGGTTTGAGGTTGATAACGGCTAATGTTGCCGGGGTCGAGTCTGTAACCGTGCAAGTTTTTGTAAAAGGTGGTTCAAGGGATGAACCTGCTCGGGTTTTGGGACTCGCGCACTTTTTAGAACATATGGTTTTTAAGGGCACTCCCGGGTATCCGTCGGCGCACGCTCTTTCTTCCGTTGCGGACTCGATAGGGGCTGAGATTAATGCTTCGACCGATAAGGAGCGCACTTCATTTTATCTGAAGCTCACAAGGCAGCACCTTGAGATTGCCTTTAAACTTCTTTCGGAGATGGTTTTTTCTCCTCTTCTTGAGCCTCAAGAGATAGCGCGCGAAAAAGGTGTGATTGTTGCTGAGATTTCGATGTATGAGGATTTGCCTCCACAGAAAGCAATTTCAGCCTTTGAGGAGCTGATGTTTGCGGGGAGCGATCTTCAGCACGATGTTGCCGGCAAGAAAGAGAGTGTTTTGAGGGTGGAGAGGGGGGATTTTGTTGATTTTAGGGAGAAGTTTTATACGCCGGACCGGATTGTTGTGTCTGTTGCTGGGAATTTTGATTCTGGAGAAGTTAAGGAATTGACAGAGAAGTACTTTGGAGCCGTCGCGGATCCCGCCGACGCTGACGCTGTGGCGGGCAAGCCTGCCGTGGGACAGCCTGCCTATGTGTCCCATATTAGGCTGGTTAATAAAAAGACAGAGCAGGCGCATTTGATAGTTGGTTTTGCCGGGAACCCTTTGGGGCATAAGGATCGGTATATAGAGTCTGTTTTAGCTTCACTTTTAGGTGGAGGGATGTCTTCTAGATTGTTTACC
>Ga0209541_10004107_pt1 | contig 26084 bp, 28 predicted proteins | sample RifCSPlowO2_01_FD_184027 | JGI IMG/M metagenome (GOLD analysis project Ga0209541, IMG submission 184027) | Groundwater microbial communities from Rifle, Colorado - Rifle CSP2_plank lowO2_0.1 (SPAdes) (version 2) | ecosystem: Environmental > Aquatic > Deep subsurface > Groundwater | place... | reverse complement strand
AAATTGATGTGTAGGGGTGTTTATTGTCAAATTTTTGTATATTGGCATACGACTTATTGTTTCAAAATTAATGTAAACTTAATTCGGTACTATACACATAAAAAAAGCTTTTATACTAGCACTTTATATTTTATTCTGAAGTGAGATTCCTAAAAAAAGACGTGAACAAGAGTTTGCTGGAGATGATAGCCTTCTTCCTCATACTTTTTGTCGGATTCACGGCATATTATGAATTCAAGACAAGCAGCCTGCTGAAGGAAAAGCTCAGGAGCGAAGAGAAGCTCAGCGAGATAACCTCGAGGCTTATTCTTGAAAAGCTTAACAATTCGGAAAACCTAACCCAGATCGCTTTGATAGACAAGGCGCTGCTCGAGGACAGGTATGAAGAGCTGCTGGTGGAAAAAGAGGAGCTAAAAAGCGAGATAGAGCAGCTAAAAGCGGAGTTGGACATCAAAGAGTCTGAGCTGGAATATCAAAATGTAAAATCTTCCGGCCCGGTTGCCCAGTTCAGGCTCATACAGGGCAAGAACGAGGAAATCAGGAAACTAAGGGAAAAAATAGATGCTCTTTGCAGCCGGCTGAAGAACAGCAGCATTTATTACAGGGAATGCCTTGGATGATTCAGCCGATGTAGTCCACATCCCTGCCGATCTTTTTCTGGAGCTTCTTCAGGGCTATCTGCTTTGTAATTTCGCTTAATTGCTCGGTTTTTTTTATTATCTCGCCTTCAATGTCCTTTATTTCCCTGTCGAGCCTGTTAACGTCTATCCTGAGGTCCAGCTTCTTGTTGAGTACCCTAAGGATTTCCTTTGCGCCCTTTATTCCCAGGTACATTGGATGCCCGTAAGTCTCGGCCAAAAGCGATACAGCATTGATATTCTTTCTTGATGCGAGCCCAAGCAGCAATCCTGATACCCCTACAATAGGGCCCACAACCCCGTACAGCTTGTTGCTGACCAAATCGCTTTTATAGGCATCTATTATCCTTTTGGAATTGCCCGTGCAATACACTTTGGGCTTTTTCGGTATGTCGTTTAAGCCTATGCCTCCCAAGGTTATTATCTCAGCTACATTGAATTTTTGCGCCATTTCAATTATCTTGTCCGAGAATTCATAAGAGCTTATCTCGTCCACCGGCTGCACATCCCCACCAAGCAAAAGCAGGTCTCTTTTGTTGGGCATCTGCTTGTAAAACACCTCCACGATTGGCAATTCCACCAGATTGTCCTCATTTACAAACACAGAATGGGGGAATGTGTAGGAGGTTATCTCATAAAGCTTTTTTGCCTTTATTTCATCAATGAGGAAATCAACAGCAACCTTTCCGACATTGCCTATTCCGGGCAAGCCCTCTATGAATACCGGCTTGTTCAGCCTTGGCAATTTTCCCATCTGCACAAATTTCCAATAGTTGTCCCTCATATTAGTCCTCTGCCGGCGTATTCGCCCATTTTTGATTTTCTCCTGTAAGAAATTAGCCTGTCTTCAGGGCTGTATTTTAACGGCTTTGAGAGCAGGGTTCTGCTGCCGCAGCCGCAAATTTCTTTCATTGTGTATTTGCTGCACTTTGGGCATTTTGAGATGTGCTTCATTATGCAGACTCCCGTATAAATTCTGCCGTGCCTTCATGCTTCGTTACAAAGCCTATCGCGTTTTCAGTGGCATTTTTCATGAGCTTTTCAGCCTCCTTGTAATCCGGGGCCTTGACCATGAACTTGTAAAGCCCGGAGCCCAGGTAATTGATGCCCATCCTGCCTTTGCCCGCTTCCATGGCTTTTTTTAGGGATTCCTTGATAACGTCTATGCCGTTTGGCGCAAAAGTGGCTATCCTAAGCTTTCCGCTGATTTCGACATCCACCGGCTTGATTCTCTGCTTGATTGTCTCTGCTATGGCTTGTAGGTATTTCCCGTCAATTCCAAGATCTTCAAGCAGGCTTTCATTTTTTACGGATGCTTCAAAAAATTCATAAAGCGAGCCTGCCCTTAATTTTTCCGGGAATTTATTGTACAGCTCTTCGGTCTTCATGCCTATTTTTCCGGCCGCAATCTCCACAATCTTCTCTGCATTCTGCTCCCGCTTTATCCCGTCTATCTTCCTCCTCTTTTCTGACTCGTTGACCCTTCTCAAGGAAAGGTCAATGTATCCCTTCTCTTTGTTTATCCTCAGGACCTTGCATACGACCTTCTTTCCCTCCTTTACAAAGTCCCGTATGTTCCTTATCCTTCCCGGAGACACTTCAGAAATGTGGATCATTCCGCCTTTCCCGTATTCGTCAAGGTCCACAAAAACGGAATGAAACTGGACATTGGTTACAGTACAAAGAACTAAGTCGCCTTCCTCGGGAAAATCCTGTTTCTTGAAAAGCATTTTGCTATTCCAAAACTTCCAAAATCCTTGCCTTTACCCTGCTTTTGCCGCCCGTAGGCTCTGCCAGAATTTTTCCGCAAACCAGGCAGTCCACCTTTGTGGCCGTCTTCCCGAATGTAATCTGCTCATTCTTGCATTTGGGGCATCTGATCTTGATGAATTTGCTTGTTGATTCCTTTATTTTTGCCATTTAACCACCTTAAAAGGGCTTTAGTATTTTTCGGGCATGTCAAAAACCACCAGTCAATAGACATTAGTGATATGCGCTAACGCAATGCTCGCGCGTGGTTTTTGAGCACACTCGGAATTCCACGATAAGATTTGTGGGTGGGTTTACTAACCACCACTCATTAGAAATGGGGGAATTCCGATGTTTATATAGCTTTCCCCTGTTATTAGGCAAAACAATAAAAATTAAATAGAATTCGATTAAAATGCGTTTATATGAAAAATAGACTGCATTACATATTGTTCTCGGTCTTTTTGGCAGTCTTCCTAATAATAACTTTTAAAGGCCTTTTGACTGCGCAGCCTGGCGACGAGAATGTTTATTATTACATGGGCAGATTGGCGGCAGAAGGAAAAGTCCCGCACAAAGATTTTTTTTATGCCCACCCGCCTTTGCAGGTTTATGCACTTTCCTTAATCTATAAAATTTTTGGGTTTAATATCATTGCCCTAAAGCTGTTGCCCTGGGCTTCAACAGTTGCCACGGTATTTTTCCTTTTTAAGACAGCAAAAGAGAAGTTTGGGAAAGCCGCTGCAATAGCGTCTTCAGCCATCTACCTATTCAGCTATAGTGTCATGTTTAACTCAGTTTTCTCTTTTGGCACAGAGCTTGCAGCAATGTTTCTGGTAATTGGGGCCTATTTTTTATTCAATAAAAGCAGCTGCTATACAGCCGGCTTTTTTTTCGGGCTGGCATCTGTGACAAGGCTGCTTTCTTTGCCCGTGATTTTGGCGATTCTTGCCGCGGTTTTTATCTCAGGCAGGAAAACTTTTTGGAAGCTGTCGTCGGCATTTCTTGCAGTATTCATCATAGTTAACATTGCCTTCCTCATTGTAGGGGGAAATTCTTACTTTTCATCAGTTTACTCATACCACTTTATAAAGAGCTACAGCCCAGGGGAAAATTTCAGGGAATACGCAGATATAATCAAGCTAAACTGGATTTTGTTTTCTGCAGCCTTGCTTTTCGTATTTGCCGGGGAAAAGCGAAAGGCCAATGTCTTTGCTGCTGCTTCAGTTGCATACTTGCTTTTCCTGCTTGGGCTGAAGAAGCTCTTCGGATTTTATTTTTTGGCTGCATTCCCGTTTTTGGCAATTCTGGGGGGCTTGGGCATTGTTGGCGCCTACAACCGGCTGGCCAATTACAAGAAATTGAGGGCCTTTTTGACAATTTTTGCCTCCCTTTTATTCTTATGGAACCTGTCTTCAGACGCATTATTCCTGCACAAAGTTGGCTATGCGGGATTTGAGAGAGGCGATGCCTTGGCAGAAGCCGTAGAGCTGAAATCAAACCCAGATACAATGCTTTTCGGCGATGATTCTGTCGTGCCATTATTGGCATTGATGACCGAAAGGAGGATAGCATTTGATCTTGTTGACACCAACAGCCAAGTTTTTGAGTCAGAAATTGTAAGCATGAAAGAAACCTTGGAAAGCTTAAAGCACAAGGACATTTTGTTTATAGCGAGAAGCGCGCAGGGCATTTCATCATTTGGCGAGGTCAGGCGGTTTTTGAATGAAGAATGTGATTTATTAAGCACATTTCATGACAAGCTAGAAGGAAGCTATCTAATCTATAAATGCGAAGCTACTTGAACTCAATCTTCTTTGCCCTGAAGCCCTGCCTCTGGATATGCATCTTCTTGCAGACTTTGCATTCGTACCTCAAATCAGTCTTTTTCGTGGATTTCTTGCCGGTCATCTTGAATTTGCTTATAGCCGGCTTTGAGTACCTGCCAAGGTTGCCCTTTCCCCTTGCCCGGCCTCTCTTCCTTGCCCTGAACTTTGAGCCGTATGTCAGGCTGCTTGGGTTCTTTTTTTTGTTGATGCTCACGCTATGCTCTGTATGCTTCTTGCAGTAAGGGCAGTACCTATTGACTAGCTTGGGCATTTTCATAAGAACTAGGATTTGTAGGATGTTTAAAAATGTTTGCCTGTGAAAATTAAAATAAAAACAAAGAAAATCAAGCATACTTTGGCTGTATATTATAGCCCGTTACATCTGCAGCACGCCTATCAAGAGGTTTGTATGGCTCTTGCATAGCAAGCCCCAACTCCTTCAAGAAATTTTGTTTTGCTTCGTACATTATCCTTTGCCTTACAATTTTCTCTGTCCAGCCTGCACCCATCCAAGGCCCTAAGACTGGTATCAGCAATTCAAATGGCTTGATTCCCAGCCATTTTAATGCTCCCAGATAATCCTTGGATTTTACCAGATAATAAAACATTCCTGGAGCTTCAGCAACAGTTTTCGCAAGCACCATAAAGACGTGCAAGTGGCTGTAACTTGCGCCTGGTAATTTTGCCGCTAAAGCAGCAGCGTCAGATAAAGCAGTTAAATACCCGGCTATCTTTGGCACTTTTTGCTTCCATGAGTCCAGATATGAAGAATATTTAAGTATGCTTTGTTCCAAATGATGCTCTAATCTTTGATATAACCCCGTTCTTTGCTCTTCAGAAGCCTTGGCAAAATGGTCTCTAAGTTCAACATCGGTAAGGTAGGTTAGCATGCCAGATTTTTCTTTGGGTGTAAACAAAAAGTTTTTTGCCCGGCTTAGTTCCCGCGTTACTATATCAGTCAGCTCCATTTTTCTACACCTATATTTTTTTGTTTATGGATTCGCATACCTCTGCGAACTTGTAATAGCCAATTAGCTCGTTATTTTTGTCGACAACGGGGCAAGTAAATGTATTAAAATTCCTCATTATCGCGTATGCATACTCAATCTCCTGATCCTTTTTAACGGATTCCACTTTGTTCATAACATCCTTTACAGTTACTTTCTTGGGGTCCTTTCCTTCTGCTACAACCTTGTTGTTGATATCGATTCCGCCAACGACTCCTACAAGCACATTTTTTTCAACAACAAAAACATGTCTAACGTTTTTGTTTTTTATCAATCTTGCCACTTCTGTTATTGATATACCTGATTCACATTTTACAACATCCTCATAGACTTTTGCTTCCATTTTTGTGCCTCCTTCTATCTATTGTATATCGCTCTGGTGATTGGCCTAACCACTTTTAGGTGCAGTCCAGTCAATAAAGCGCCAAATGCTAAAGCTGGCAATACCATATCATAAGACAACCACCCTTGGCTTGGCTTTATTTGATCAATCTGTTGCTGCATTGCCCTTAATTGAGATGGGTTTATATTCTCGACTCCGGCGGCCTTTACAGTCTGGTCTTGATTTAGTAAAAGTTCATAGGCCTTATTGAATCTTTGCATTTCCTGAACCACATAACCAATGTTAGGGTTAGTTTTTTTCATTTCTTCTGTGACGTTGCCTGAGGCTGATTTAAGGGTGTTGTACGCATCTATTTTAAATCTATTTGATTGTGCGTAACTCTCCGCATATCTTGGATCATTTGCATTAGCAGCAAAAAAAGTTTCCAAAAGCCAGTCATGCACAGCTTCAAAGCCTTTTGCAGAACTTTCTCCTCCAGGCACTCTAGAAGTGACTCCTTTAGCCGCTTCATCACCCTTCATTTGAGCCCTTGCCGAATTTTGCAAACCTCTATCAAATACTGTAGAAGCACTTCTGTAAACAGTAAAATTGTCAAGGTAAGACGATGCTGTATTAGAATTAAATCCAAAAGAATTTTGTGACAGCAAATTTTCCAGCTTTCCAACTGCCTGTTGCTGTTCACCTGTGAATGCCATATCCATCAAATTATTGGCAAATTCAAGTGTTCCCTTGCCCAGCTGGTATCCTGGAGCAACCCATGCAATAAATGGATCCTGGAATTTTTTTACACCATATCCTGCCGCTGCAGAAGCCCCAACTTCGCTTCCCCACATTCCCACAACTGCTGCTTTTTCGATTCCAGATAAATCCCTAAGCCTAACGATATCTGGAACATACCTTTGTCCATCCAAATCAATTTCCTTAACTTTGCCACGCCTATTAGCATACCCGGTAACATTATGGTTTCTTATATTGCCCTGGAAATTAGGTATTCTTGTTTTTTTCCAAAATCGTGCCATTTTTATTTCCTTGTTTTCTTTGTCTATTAATTTTATAACCACTAAATAGTAATAACTAATATATAAACCTTTCTATTCTACCTGTGCGGAATCGGAGTTTGGTGGGCTTGTGGCTTGGGCTGGCCGAATAATTTGCTGGCGCCAAGCTCCATTGCAAGCAGCACCAGCAAGCCGTAAGGGGCAACCTCTGTCAGCGCAGGAGCCGGATTAGACACTGACTTGATAACGCTCTCCAGGCCTCCGTTTGTCAGGCCGTCTATAGCAGCATTTACCCTTAAGTGCCAGTCATTGGCTGCGCCGTACATGGCAGGCAGCATCACAGCGTACCTGTACAAAGATTGTCCGAAGTTTGCCATTTTAATCAAGCTTGTGGGATGGCAAAAGTATATAATAAATTACTTATCAGATTTTACGTATTTCAAAGAATTTTCTATGAAATTTTACGTTTTTTTCCTATTTGAATACATATTTTATCTATATAAAAATATTTACGTAATTTTAACTCAATTTTTACTGAAAAACAAAAAATTTAAATATAGGGACATCCTACTGCCCTGCATGGCGCACCCAACAGGCAGGATTGCGGAAACTACAAGGCTTGCTGACATCAAGATAGACTTGAAGGACAAGAAGATTCTTTCGATGCTTTCGGAAAATTCAAGAATGCCTTTGAATGCAATGGCAAAAAGGGTAAGATTAAGCAGGGACGCTGTTGACTACAGGATAAAGAGATTGGTCAGGGAAAATGTCATAATCTCGTTTTTCCCGATCATAAATCTTGAAAAAATGGGCTATGAAACTTTCCACATTTTCTTCCTTGTGGATGAAATGGACAGGAAGAAGCAGGAGGAGCTGCTGGTTTTCCTGAAAAGCCACCCAAATGTCAAGAACATAATCGAGTACAGCGACAGGTGGGACTATGAGATTGTGGTGGTGGCAAAGACATTAAGGGAATTTGATGACATTGTCAGCCAGATAACAAGCAGATTCCCGCAATTAATTTTCGAGAAAGAGAAGATGCAGGTTATAAAGGGATACACCTCAATACATCTTCCGCTCAGGTTCTACGAGCAAAGCGGGCACAAGATAGAGCATGAAGATGACATTTGGAAAGACATAAAGCTCGACGGCATAGACATGAATATACTTAAGATATTGTGCGAAAACTGCAGGATTCCCTCTGTAAAAATAGCTGAGAAGGTTGATTTGACCGCTGATGCCGTGAATTACAGGATCAAGAAGATGCTGGACGGGAATGTGATCAGGAGATTCACCATACTGGTAAATTTAAGCGCGCTTAACTACCATTGGTACACATTCAGCCTTGCAATGAAGACATTTACTGACGAGCACGACGGCAGGTTTAAACAGTTTGTGAGAACCCACCCTTACATCCTGCGCGCAGTCAAGACTCTTGGGGTGTGGGACTTTCTGCTTTATGTAGTGGCAGACAGCCCAAGGCACTTCCATTCCACGGTAAAGGAAATAAAACAGCACTTCTCTGATATAATCCGGAACCACCAGACTCTGCTGGCCTACATGGAGCATTTGTATGTTCCATTGCCAGGTGCCGTTAAATTGGAAAAAAAGGAGTAGAAATCCCGAATTTTCCGCAATTTTTGTTCGGTTCTTTCTTATATTACCATCTGCTATTTAACTTCTATGGCGCAGGCAAATTTTGCTTCGGAACTTGAAAGGATGATAGCCCAGATAAGCGTGAATTCAAAAAAAGTCCTGACTACATTTGCTCCTGCTTTCTATACAGCTGAGGACGACTTGAAATACCTGGAAGAGCTGGTTGTGCAGCAGGACGGCAGGTTCAGGCGATACCAGGGAACACCCGAACTGAAGGAATATCTGACCCACATAGTCCAGCACAACAAGTCTGTCTTGTGGTACACGAAGCTGGCAGACACTTTGGACAGGCTCGGCATATTTGTTGGATTTGAAGAAGTCTTTGAAATCCCGCTGAAAGGCGTGCTTTACGCATCACAAATTTCCCACCTGCTCAAAGACAGGCGCCTTAATGTGCCGCGCTCCAGATTGGCAACAATGGGAGCCAAATACGGGTTGTATGAGATGGCAAGCACATTTCCTTTCTTAGGCGAGATTGTAGACTGGACTAATGTTTATTACAAGGAGTTCATGAAGTCCATGGCCTCTGGAGTAAGCTACAATTCATTTATACAAAGAACTAATGTCAGTCCGCTCTACTACGCAAGGCCTTAGTTTATTCTTCCCTTATCTCTTCTGCCTTGCCCTTGTTTATGAGAACTCCTGCAACTTCTGCCGGAAGGCTGGCAATGTCCTCTTCCTCAAACGGCCCATATTCCTCAAGCTCCGGGCCCACAAACTTCGGAACCTGGTGCAAAAATCTCACAAGCTTTGTAGGGCTTTTAAGCTCAATTGCGGCCTTGAACTCCGCCTTGGGCTCTCTGGGCTTCATTTCCCCAAGAGGCTGCATGAACGGCATTTTTTCGTTAAGCACGGCGTACAGGATTGCATCCCTATAGTCGTCCAGAAGCCCAGCCACAGCATCAAAAAATACCTTTTCCTCCTTAAGCAGCGCAGTTGTATCAATTAAGTTGGACTTGGTCCTGCTCCTGTCAAGGGCCATGGCTATTACTTTCTTCTCCCTCCTCTCGTAAAGCTCTTTTAAAATCTTGTATATGTTATCAAGCTGCCTTTCAGTTTTCTTCCTTTCCTCATTGGCAAAGACGGACTCTGTTTTGGCTTCAAGTATCTTTTTCTTGTCTTTGATGTAGTTGATTGTGTCGCCGAAGAAAGTTGGCTCCAGCTTCTGCAGGTCTGCCCTTTCCCTCTCCCTCTGAAGGAACTCAAACAAAGTTTCGTAAGTGATGATTACTTCTTGTGCCATTTCCACCCTCCCCACATGGATTACGGGCGATGTTTAAATAAGTTTTGATGGACTAGAGAGCTTAGTAATACTTTACTATTCTGAAGCATTTTTAATATTATGATAAAAAATTCCAACAACAACATTGGATTCAAACACTGGTTTTCTATGTGAAAACCCTATTGTTAATAACTTCACAAGGCTATAACTCCAGAGTTTCGATACCTTTTTAAAATTCTGTTCCTTGCTGTTTATTATGGCAGAGCTTGTATTCAAGGACCTGAGTTTTGAAGATGACGATGGCAGGATAAAAATCAATTTTCTTAGGCTGTTTTATTGCTATATTGAAAAGTCTGCATTGGGCGGGATATCGCCGTTTGAATTTAATAAAAACTCAATAACCTTTAAGAGGCTTTCAGAGAATAATGCAAGGAAAAAATTTGAGTTTCTTCTGTCCAGCGCATTCAGGAATTTGAAGAACAGGCTGAACAACAAGGCAACATATTACATACACCAGTCTTCCGGGATTCCTCTTGTCGGAACAAACTATTTCGGGCTGGTGGACAGGGGCACCAACATAATCGAGGTCAAGCCCATCACAAGCTGCAACATAAGCTGCATCTTTTGCTCTGTTGATGAGGGCCCGAAATCCAGAAGAAAGGCTGATTTTGTCGTCGAGAAAGAGTACCTTGTCAGTGAATTCAGGAAGGTCGTGGAATTCAAGAGCAGCGGCAATATTGATGCGCATATCAATGCGCAGGGCGAGCCGACCTTGTATGCGGACATGGCCGGGCTGGTGAGCGGGATAATGTCAATAAAGGGCGTCAAGACAAGCTCCATTGACACAAACGGGCTGCTCCTGACAAGGCAGTATGTGGATGAGCTGGCAGAAGCAGGATTGACAAGGATAAACCTTTCATTGCACGCATTGGACCCCAAAAAAGCGGCATTTCTGGCAGGCCACCCCTATAATTTGGATAAGGTGCTGGAAATTGCCAGGTATACACCTAAAACAAAAATGGACCTGATTATAGTGCCTGTATGGATGCCGGGCTATAATGATGAAGAGATACCCAAGCTTGCAAAGTTTGCTGAGGAGATTGGAGCCGGGAAAAGCTGCCCCGCCATAGGGGTTCAAAACATGCTGAATTACAGGTTTGGCAGGAATGCCGCCAAGCAAGTTACATTTGACCAGTTCTACAAGAAGATGGGGGAAATGGAGCAAAAGCACGGTATAAAGCTCATTTTTGACAAGTCTGCCTTTGACGTCGAGGATTTGCCGGAGCTTCCCAAGCCGTTCAGGAAAGGCCAGATTATAGAAGCTGAAGTTGCGCTGCCGGGCAGGATCGGGAATGAAATGCTTGCAGTGGCCAAAGGCCGGTTGATTTCAGTGCCCGACTGCGGCAAGGAAATAGGCGAAAAGGCAAGGCTAAGGATAAGAAGGACAAAGCACAATATCTTTCTTGGAGAATTGTTAAATTAAGGATCTAGCTTTTACAATAGCAGAAATAAATTCAAAAAAGAAAGAAAAAATAAGGGTTTAAACCCTTAAACCTTTGCTGCTGGTGCAGCAACTGTCAATTGGCTGTTCACTTTCTTGACAACAACCTTCGTGCCTTTCAACTGGCCTTTGTAGTCTTGGTAGTTAGCTACAACTGCTGCTGCGTTTCTTGTGTCAACAGCTCCGTAACCAGCCACTAGCATCGCTACATTGCCATTTGCGTGCTCGTACAGCTCAACCCTGCCTTCTCCAGGTGTGAATCCTTCAGTGCAGACAACTGGGTTTCCAAGCACTGTTGCTGCTGCTGCGTTAGCACATGGTCCGCCTACCAGTATTGAGTTGACAGACTTTATGTCCGGCACTTCTGATGCCAGCTTTGCAGCTCCAACCTCAATCCTTTGGACGGTCACAGCGTCTGTTGAAGATGCTGCTGATTCGCTGAAAGTTGATCCCTTAGCCGCAAGGTAAACCAATGGGTACCTCTGGCTTTCCGGATATTCAACTTCAAAGTCAGCCGGGTCGTTTGTTGGTGTATTCCTTGTTATGAAAGCACCATATGCTGTGTAGCCATATGCAACGTTTGTCTTGCCGTCAGGTGTTCTCAAGTTGATTTGTTGTGCTTCAACTTGCCCTGAAGTCGCACCCGCTAATGTCGAGTGCTGCACTTTTCCTGAGGCTGCAGATATGTTTACAACAAAGTCTGTTGCCTTGACATTTTCAAACGAGTCTTTTGCGCTGCCATCTCTGCTCTCATCTGGTGTTTTTACTGATAGCTTTAATTCAGGCACGCCACCATCACGATTAGTGGTGTTTATAAGACCTATTTCTGCACCATACTTTGTTGTTAGATTAACTTGTACAGTATCGTTACCTGATAGTGCGCCACTAGCATCCATGTCCACTTGGATGTTGAAGTCGTTTTGGGACAAATCGCCTGTAAGTGGTATTATACCATCCCTTCCACCCGCTCCGAATACCCTGTAATCAGCTCCCCCAATCTTCAATGTTGCAAGAGGTGATGCGTTGCTAAAGGTTTGCTCAATTGTGCTGCCACTTCCCACGTCCTTAAATTTAAGCACTGGGTTGTCCGCTGACAATTTGTCAGCACCTTTGTATTGCAATACAAAGGTTTTCCTTTCTCCTCTCTTCCTTGAGCCATCTGTCACAACAAAGTAAGCGTCCTTTGCAATTGACGCGTTTTCTGTGTGTAGGAATGGCTTGTCTGTGTCGCCATGCAACATTGCAGTGCCACTTGGGCTTTTTGCAATTGGCACGCTTACTTTATTGCCATTGCCATCTACAAATTCCAAGTTGTATTGGCTTGTGCCGCTTGTCCTTAGTGAAATCTTTTCTGTATTTACTTTCTTCATTCCTTTGTATTCCACATCCCAGTTCTCTGTGAACAGAACTTGCGGTTCTGCTCCTGTGCCTTCTGCTTTAATTGTTGCGCTTAATTTTCCGCCTGCCGGAACGAAGAAATTGTCATCAGCAGTCATGTTGACGTGTATCTTGTTTATCTTGAAGGTTGAGTTGTCATCTGTACCTTCTATAATCACAGTTGCGTCATCTATTGTCTCATCGTCAACTTTCAGGCTGTTGGAGTGTATAGCATCCCTTATATTAGTATCCTTCATCTCCAGCTTGTTTGCACCAATGAAGAATGTCGAACTGTGGATACCTCCTGCATAGTCTTGGTACAAGACATCAGTTACACCGATTGTAGTGCCGTCTGCAAGCTTGTCTGTGTCTCCATCCTTCAGCTTTCTTGAAGTCTGCCCATTCACAACAAATTGCGCTTCATCTGCGTCAACGAAGTTTAATGTTACTTCATAGTCTTTGCCGCCAATTGTGTATGTTTTTGTCTGCTTTTCGAGCAAAGTGTCTTTACCTGCTCCGCCCATTAATGTCAATACAACATTACCGCCAATAGTGGTTGTTCTTTTTGCAGTTACTATGGTGTACTTCTTTCCAAACAGGGTAAGATCCACATCCTGAAGATCTGTCAGGAATAGGCCAGTTGCTGATGATGAGCCAGCTGAGTCATCCACATCGCTTTCTAGCGCAGTTGTAAACTCAAATAGATACCTTCCGATTTCCCTTCCTGATTTAAAGAAAAGGAAGTCTGCTGTTGTGTCTACATCATCTTCTGAGTATTGAACATAACCTGTATCTAGGTTGCCTGCACCAGGCCCTAATAGGTAGAAATACTGGTTGTAAGGAGCTGTTCCTTTATTGTTGTTAACGCTTCCTGATGCCAATGCCTTTAGGTTGTTTTTGTCAATGAATGTTGTAACGTTCCTTAGCGTTTCTCTGTTTACTACGCTGTTTGTCACATCTTCGCTTAACTCAAGATGGTTTGATGTTGAAACTAACCAAGCATCTCCCTCAACTGAAACTCCTCCCGGAGTTGTTGTTGCGACTTTCTTTGTTGCTGCAAACTGCAGGCTTGAAGTAATATCAGAAATTCCGATGACGTCTTCTGCTGCTGCCCTGTCGCCTACGACCAGAACGCCGCTGAATTTTCCATCCTTCACGAATGGTGCTGGATAATTAGCCAAATCTACTGCTGCAGATGCCATTGAGCTCAGCATCACAGCTCCTGTTCCTAATGCAATCATCCTCTTTATAGCTTTTTGAAATCTCATCTTACAAACACCTCCAAGTGTTTTTGTTTTTTTGATAGTATAATATTATCGTGAATATTATACATTCTATGTAGAACAACCTCTTACGAAGCGTTCTTGTGCAACAATAGATTTTTATCCATATTTAAAGCTTTTGGTATTATTGCTAATTTTAATATATATGTTGTAGTATAGATATCCTTCATTTTACGTAGGAAATAAAAGGTTGTTGGACTGGATTTATATGCTTTGTGATAGTTACATAAGCCAGTTAGCACTACAAATATAATTATGAGGGGTTTTTTATCCATACAGCCTGATTTTTTATCAAATTATTTAAATATAACTCCAAAATCCAGATTGGCATGCCCAAACAAACTATATCGCTCTGCATGATAACAAAGAATGAAGAAGGTAATTTGGAGTATTGCCTAAACTCTACCAAGAATATTGCCGATGAAATTGTTATAGTTGACACAGGCAGCACAGACAAAACAAAAGCTATAGCAAAGAAATTCAATGCCAAGATCTTCGACTTCAAATGGGTTGATGACTTCTCGGCTGCAAGGAATGAAAGCCTAAAGCACGCAGCAAAAGAATGGATTTTAATTCTTGATGCCGACGAGATTTTGGGCGAGGACAGCGTAAACAAAGTCAAAGAGCTTACTAAGGACAAGGAAAATGACGCATTCCTTTTCCTTCAGAAAAATTACACAAATGATTCCTCAATTGCCGGGTTTGTCAGCGAAGAGCACAGGAAAGGCAATAAAACTTATCCAGGCTGGTACGGCTCCATGATTTGCAGGCTGTTCAGGAACGGCAAAGGCTACCAGTTTGAAAGAACTGTGCACGAGCTTGTTGAGCAGTCCATAGAAAAAAAGGGCGGCAAGGTTGCAGCTGCAAATGTCGTGCTGCACCATTATGGAAACATAGATTCTGAGACTGTCAAGAAGAAAAGAAAATTTTATCTTGAGCTTTGCAGGAACAAAGTAAAGAAGTATCCAAATGCGCATTCGTATTTTGAATTAGGGGTTTTATACAAGGAAAATGATGAGCTTGAAAATGCAGTGAAATCACTCAAAAAAGCGATTCAGCTTGATCCAAAGCACAGCCTTGCATGCTATGAGCTCGGCATTGTTTATGAGCAGCAAAAAAATTATGACGAAGCAATTAAGAGTTACACAGAATCATTGCGGATAAAGGAAGGCAGCGAAGCATTCCAAAGCCTTGGAGTCTGCTATCTGAAGAAAGGCATGCTAAAGGAAGCATACAGAAATCTGACAAAGGCGATGATGCTCAATCCAAACAAGTATACTATATATAATAACCTGGGGGCGGTTTTGGAGAGAAACAGCAATTATGACACGGCTATCAAAATGCTGGAAATCGGGATAAAGCTCAATCCCAAAAACGTTATTGGCTATTATAATCTTGGCCTGGTTTATGACAAGAAAGGCGAGTTTGGGAAAGCGCTTGAGAATTATGAGAAAGCATTAGAGCTGGGGCACAGCAAGAAAGAAGAAATAAAAAAAAGAATCCATCAGATAAAGGTTATTCTTAGCCAGAATCCAAGCTTTAAGTATGGCTTTAAGATGGGCGGGTAGTAAATTCTCCTGATAATTTCTTGTTTTACGGAATTTTATTCTAAAATAATCTACTAATAAGTAGTTAAAAATAGAAAGATTTAAATAGGGGGCGATTTGATAAAGATTATGTATGGGGAATCATTAACAGATAACTCAAGCAGCATGCCTTATGTAGTTGGCAGAAGACAATTCTTGCGTGGACTCTTTCCAGGAGCAAATGTAAATTCTGAAGGCCCTTCAAGGTTAGAGGAGGTTATAGAAGGCGAAGACACACAGATTTTAAATACACACATAGATAGAAGAGAAGCACTTGGAAGGATAGGTACAGGATTGGCTACATTTGCTACAACATCAAAGATTCTATCAGGCCAAGCAGAAGCTCAAGGACGTCCGCGAGGATTGGCTGGCTCATCTGCTTCATTAGCAAAACAAATAAGAATGTTCAAGCAGGATGATCTTTCAATGCTTTATGATAAAGATTTACAAAGTAATAGTTTTTACAGAAAAGATAAAAGACTTGTGGTAGTTGATAGAAGTACATCTCACTATTATGTAGAGGATGTAGAATTTGGCAATGCAATCACAAGACCTTATGTAAGCCTTTTCCTTCAAAGATTATCTCAGCAGTACTATAATCAGTTTAAAGATAGGCTGAAAGTCACTAGTTTAAGCAGAAGCTATGAGGACCAGGTAAGATTAAGGCGGAGAAACGGCAACGCCACATTACCGGAAAGAAGCCCTCACGTCAGGGGCGCTGGAATCGATATCTCTTATGCTTCAATGAACTCGAGACAAAAACAATGGATGAGAAATATCCTTGTCGATTTAGAGAGAGCAAATCTCCTAGAAGCAACTGAAGAGAGAAGGCAACCGACATTCCACGTTATGGTATTTAAGAATTATCATCGATACGTACAAAGAAGGTTGGGAATGAATAATAGAAATTTTGCAATATATTATGAAAGAATGACAGGCGGAAGAATATACTAATCTTAATTCATCCCTCCAAAATCTTATAAAACGTATCAAATATCGGCACGTCGGTTATTGCAAGATGATAATCAATATTCAGCTTGTTGCAAGCCTCCTCTATCCTTGCGCAATGCGCGTCAAGCTGCTGCTGGTACTCCATCCTCATTCTTGGGCTGACAAATGTGCGCAGCATGCCCTTTGTCTCGCTGTCAACAAGCTTCATGTCGCCTTCCATCTTCAGCTCTTTTTCCACCCTGTCCAGCACTTGTATTATTTTGATTTCGTGGTCGCCCAGCAAGTAAAGCGCTTCCCTGATTTCTTCTATGTTGACCAGAAAATCTGATGCAATCACAAGCATTGACTTGCTGCCAATAACCTTCTTGTACTGCCTTATGGTGTCAATCAGTTTCGAGTAGCCCTTTGGCTTGATTCCGTTCAAATGCTGCACCATTGCAGCCAGGTGGCTCATCCCCCTTTTCGGCTGGAAAATCTCAAGCGTGTCTGCAAACGTGGAGAACTGGAATCTTTCATTATCTCTCAAGGCAAGATAGCCAAATCCAACGCCAATCATTGAAGCATAGTCGAACTTGCTTATCGGCCTGCCGAAGTCCATGGAAGCGCTCCTGTCAATGATGATATGCACAGTCAAATTCCTTTCCTCCTCATGGACCTTGACATACAGGTTATCCGTCCTTGCAAAAACCTTCCAGTCAATCAGCCTTATGTCATCTCCGGGCGCATAGATTCTGTAATCCTTGAAAGTCATGCCATGCCCGCCGGCCATTGATTTTCTCGGGCCGCTCAGATTTGAAGTCACTCTCTTGTTTATCACTAGGTTAAATCTAGTCAATTGGTCAAGAAACTGTGTGTTAAGCATTTTAAATTTGAAATTTTATATTTTTTTAAGCTTTTTATTGAAATTTCATCATTGATTTTAATCGTTAATGCATAATGTGTTTTCTTCTTCTTGCGCTTTACAATAGGCGCACGAACATTAACGAACGATTCAATACCGAACTTTAAAATAAAAATAAATTCAAAATCATTTGACCTTATCCACAATCGCCTTTATTGCGTCATCTGCTGCCATGCCCTTCCTCTCGGCTTCGAAATTCAAGATTATCCTGTGCCTCAGGATTGGATAAGCCAATGTGTTCAGGTCGTCATTGCTGACATGGTTCCTGCCCTGTATCAAAGCTCTTGCTTTAGCCGCCAGAATCAGTCCTATGGACGCTCTTGGGGATGCGCCATACTGGATGATCTCCTTGTTCTGCCTTGTCGCAAGAACCATCTTGACAGCTCTCTGCTTTATGTCGTTTGCAATCGGCACCTGCCTTGTCAGCCCCTGCAAAGTCAGCAGATGGTTTTTGTTCAGCATGACTTTCAGCCTTTGGTCCCTTAATTCAGACGCATACCTGTCCACTATCTGCAGCTCCTGGTCGTAGTTTGGATAGCCAACTTTGATTTTCAGCAGGAACCTGTCTGCCTGGGCTTCTGGCAAAGGATAGGTACCCTCTTGCTCAATAGGGTTCATCGTCGCTAAAACAAAAAATGGAAGGTCAAGCTTGAATGTATTAGTGCCGACAGTCACTTGCTTTTCCTGCATCGCCTCGAGCAAAGCAGATTGTGTTTTTGGAGTTGCACGGTTGATTTCGTCCGCAAGCACGACATTCGCAAAAATTGGGCCCGGCTGGAACTTGAAATTTCGCTTGCCACTGGATTCCTCTATTATGTAAGTTCCAGTAATATCAGAAGGCATCAAGTCTGGCGTGTTTTGTATCCTGCTGAACTTCAAGTCCATAAGCTGTGCAAGCGTCCTGACTGTCAGTGTTTTCGCCAGCCCGGGGTAGCCCTCAAGCAGGGCGTTGCTGTCGCATAAAATTGAAGTAGTTATCTGCTCCACAACATCCTGCTGCCCCACTATAACCTTGCTAACTTCCTTCTGAAGCTCGTCAAAAACCTGTTTGTAATTTTTCATCAATAAGTCACCTCTTTAAAAAGTATTTTTAACATTATAAACTTACAGGTATCTCTACATTGATCTTATCAAATTCCACATAATAGTTGTCCTTGTGCGTTTTTTTATCCTCTGTTTTTTCGATAATGCCCAACTCCAAAAGCAGATTTATGTCATCATATACATTTTTGTAAGGCCTATCAAGCTGTTTTGCCAGCTCGTAAATCGATATAAATTTTTTATGCCTTAGGGCCTTTATTATATCCAGCCTTTTCTTGCTGAACAGATTCCTGTACTCGTCTTCGCTTAAAGACAGAACATCAATTGATTTTTTCAGCTTTCCTTCTTCAAGTTTCTTGAATTCTTTTTTGGATTTATCAAAAAACCTGTCCAAATTTTCTATAACCACATTTATTTTTTTAATTTTTATTTTCATTTGAATCACTTTCAATTATTTTTTTGACATCGTTATAAAAATCACCGATTGCAGTTTCTATGTCTGTAAAATTATACTGGTACTCCTTATTACCCCTGTGTATATGTGGCGGCTTATTTTCATGGTTATCATAGCCCAAAATCCTTACATTATCCTTTATTAAAACAAATGTGTATTTTAACCCTAATTGGTTCTTACCACTCTTTTCAAATCTATAGCCAGCAAGTTTAATTATATAATTTTTGAATTTAGTGATTTTGTTAATCACTATATGGCTTTCCATACTATATGGTGTAGTATAACATATATATAAGCTTTTCTATGTTTATTCAGCTCTCCGCCAGCTTTTTAAAATAATTTTTCACCAGCTCCTGCTGCTCCTGCGGGATGTTCTCCTCGTAGGCTGTCGTCTCCTTCACGGTAAACTCGTTTGGAAACACCGACTCGAACTTGTGCTGGGCAAAAGCGCCTTCTTCCCTAACATTCACCTTGAAGTCCACAGGCTTTATCCTGATATTAAGCTCCTTGTCGCCAAGCTTTGCAACATCCTCCTTGCCATAAATGTCTTCGTCTGTAGCCAGCGGCTTTGCCACGAAGTTGCCCACGCCTTTAGGCCCCCTGCTGAATATGTCAGGAACTTTCTCCTTTGCAAAATCAAGCAGCTTTAAGTTTAGTGTTGTCGCAAATATTATCATGAATGAAAGCGCCATGACCGCAAATATCTTGTATGAAAGCGTTTTCGGGTTGATGAACATTGACAGGCCCACATTCTTCATCTCAGCCGTAACTTCATATTCCAGCTCCTCAACAATCGGGTTGCTCAGCCCAACATTATCGGTTGCCGTCCTGAGCTTTTCCCTCAGGGGAGCATACTTGCTCTCTACAATCAGTGGCTTGTAGGACTTGAGGCTTATGTAGGAATAGAATGCCAGGTAAAGCAATGCAGGTATAAGCGCAAACAATGGGTGAAAGTCGAAAAGCGACAAAAGCAGGTAGAAGACCAGGAAAATCAATGTTGTGTTCACGATGTTCTCGAACAGTATTATCTCGTTCAAAGTCTTGTTGATTTCCTTGACTACGCTTGCGAATGGTTTCATTTTAGCAGGTTTCTGAAGCTCCTGAAGTTTGTTTCAGACAATCATTTTTCTTTTTTAAATCGTCAACTTCCTTCTTTAATTTCGTGACATCGGACAACGCATTGTTCAAGTCAGCAATTTTTTTAGCCAACTCAGTCAAGGTATTCGATAATTGAACCTGAGTTTGCTCTAATTTTGCAGTTGTGCCTGCCAAATTGGATTTTGTAGTTGCCAGCTCAACCTCAAGCTTTTTCTTGTCCGATTGAAGCTGGTCCCTTTCGGATGCCGTGTCCACAAACTGCTTGCTCAACGCCTCCTCTTTCTGCTTTTTAAGCTGGAGCTGCACATTGGTCTCGTTAAGCTGCCCCCTTTTCGACTCCAGGTCCTTGCTTACAGATTCCAGCTCTTTCAGCTTTATCTCGAAGCTTTTGGACACATTCTTGAAGGTCGTCTGGTAGTAAACCGTAAAGCCGCTGAACATAAGCAAGGCCGCAACTATCAGAAGAAGCAGCCCAAGATTCACGTCTTTTTTCATGATTGCCATTTTATTTTGCTGAATTATTTTTTTGTTTATATTGTTATTGATTTTTGATGTTAATGATTTTGTTTGAATGTTTTCGTTAATGAATTTATTGTTTATTGAGTTTTTGTTAATGCGTTTAAACGCTTTATTCTTTAAGCGCTTCCTGCCCTTGACAATTGGGGCAATTCCAATAAAATAATATAATTTTTAAAAATAAACGCTTACTTTTGTATGTTCTCCCTGTACCTCCTTACCGCTATCTCAGCCAAAAACAGCGCCATCGCAATAATCGCAAACGGCCACCTGTAGTCAGTGCTGTCAATTTTTATTCTTTTCGATTTTGCCCTGATGAATTCGATGATGCCTTGGGTGTCGTTCGGGTCAAACACCTTGCCGCCAGACTTGTCCACCAGCGTCAAAAACTCAGGATGTATTCCCAGGTTGGCATACTCATCGTTATAGTTCGTGGCAAATGTCGCCCCCAGGATTTCCTTGTAGCCTGCCTCTTTCGGAGTGTACATCGCCGAGTAAAGGTTTGTGTCTATCTTGGCAAAGGCAAGCCCCTCTGCCTGCGGCATTTCCTTTGTTATCACGTTAACGCTTGTGGGCTTGCCCATGACAGTGTCCCTAACGGTTACATCATAGGATTTTTTTCTCCCCAAATCGCCGATTGCCCAGTTTATGCTTTTTGTCAATAGCTTGGAGTTTTCCTTGTTCAATAAGTCCCCCGCCCATTTTGAGCCGTCGTCGGTTGTTATCGAGACCACCCTTCCCAGGCCAAAGCGCCACACCACAAGTATCGGAATGTTCTTGTGTGTTGTGACAAGCAGCCTTGCGGAAGGCTTTGGAACAGCGTAGTTGTATCCCGATACGGTCGCGTGTAGATTGTCTAATGCAAGGGTTATGAAATGCGTTGTGTCAATCGGCACAAGCGTGTTGTAGAATTCTTCTCCTTTTGTTTCATCTCTGTCGCCAAACTGCACCTTGAGCTTGTTGGAGGCGTCTGTCTTGTAGTAGGTTCCCTCTCCGAGCGCAGCTATATTGCCAAGGAAAAGATCATTATCAATTATAACCTGGGCCCCGGTGCCGGTTCTGACATCTGTGCCCACCCCAACAGTGAATACCTTGACGCCGAGGGAATTTATGCTTCTAACCCTGTCCAAAGTGTCTTCAACCAGTTTCTTGCTGTCAGTTTTGCCGTCGGTGATTAGGATTATGTTCTTGCTGCCGCCTACATTTCCAAGCATCTTGTAGCCGCCTTCAATTCCCACATTGAAGAATGTGTTGCCATCGAATCTCAGCCGCGAAATTTTTTCCTTCAGCTCTTTCTTATGCTCTCTTAGCGGCTTGATTTCGGCAATCTGGTACGCCTGCGTGTTGAACGCCACCGCGCCAACATTGTTTTTTTCGCTCAGGCTGTCAACCACGCTCAGCGCAAGCGCTTTCTCGACTGCAACATATTCCTCTGTCCCATGAGAGATGTCTATGACGACCACTATGTTTATGTCGCTTTTGTTCTGCTCCTCCCCCGCGCCAATCTTCACCGGCAGCAGGGTTTCTAGCAAAGTTCCCTTGTAGCCGCCCCTCTCGAAAGAGTTTTCGCCGCCGATGAACACAAGCCCGTTTCCGTCAGAAACGTGGTCGGAGAGCATGCTGACAGAAGAAACAAGCTTGGCTATCCTAAGGTCATTTATTATCACAGCCATGTAATTGGATATGTCGGCCGGTATGTTGTTCTTTGAGTCAAGCTCGTAAATCTTGTTTAGCTCCGCAGCCAAAGGAGAACTCTTGTCCGTCACATAAAGCACCTTCGGCCTTGGCACGATCTTGACGCTCTTGTAAAAGACATTGTTTTGCGCAAAGTAATCTTCCTTGCCGACATCAAGGAGCTTTGCAGTCAGCTTGTGGTATTCGCCCTCGCCGAATTTCCTCGAAAAGGCAAACGATTTTGAGGCAGAGTCCTGCTCTTCAAAAATCAAGATTGTGTCGTCTGCGGTCACCTGGACAGTGTAAGGCACCCTGTCCCCGACAACTGACACCCTCACCACAAAGTCTCCTTCAGTGTCCTTTATAAGCTCCGGCGGCCCGTCAATTGTCACCCCAGCATCCTTTTTTGAAGGCTCCATCCTCAAGGTGCTCACGCTGGAGTTTATGCCGGATGCAAAAAGCATTATGTCCCCAAGGAGCTTGCCCTCATTATTAACGCCGTCTGTTATTACCATGACATTGTCATTGCCTTCTATGTTGTTCAATATGCCGTTGCCGATTGTAGAGTGCTCGCCGTTGGCGATGGTCCTTATGTTCACCGGTATGGTGCCTTCCAGCTTCTTATAAAGGTCGTATGCAATTCCCTGGTTGTACAATGCCATTGAGCTTGAGTTGTCCACCAGAATTGTCAGCCTTGGATCTCCGGGCACAGTCTTGCTTTCGAGCACAAAAGGCGACGCTATCGCAGTCAGCAAAAATGCGAAGGCCGCGCTTCTCAAAGCCAGCACAATTCTTCGGTCAATCTTCTTGGACCTGAGGTAAGCCTCAAGCTCCATGCGGTTGCCGAACCTGACAAAGGTTTTTCTGGTGAACCAGAATAAGAACAATAACATAGGTATAATGGCTATCAGCACATACGAATACCTAACGCAATATCTTGATGCGCAATAAATGCTTGAGTAGTCCGGGATTACAAATGCCATTTTCCTATATGTCTCCTCTTCTTTTTATGTATAAAAATTCCGCAAGCATGAATAAAAAAACCAGTATCAGGATTGGGAATTCCAGATTGAAATCGTGCTCCTTGCTCTCCCTCCCAAGCAGCGTTTCCCTCTCTTTCCTGGCCTCAACCTTTGAAGGCAGGGATATGTCTGACTCCTGCTCGCTGAGCAGGTTGACTGCAAACTTCTTGCCGTCAAACTCATAAATTCCTACTTCGTCCATCAGGAGCTTCGAAGTTGTCAGGCTTGACGACGGCGTCTTTACCTTCTGCTCGTTTATCGTGATTATTTTCCCGGTCTTGTGGTTGAAATCCTTCACGTCCTCTGTTCCGACCATGAAGTTCACCAGCAGGCTCCAGAAAATCGGGTAAGAAGGAAGTGTTTTGAAGTCGCTTACATCATCCATGATTCCATAATAGGCCGCTTTCCCTTTTTTCTTTTCGCCATAAACAATCAAAGGAGTCTTGTCTTCGGTGGAAGCGAATGTCACGGTGCCCTTTTTTGGCTCAGCCGCAAAATAGGTTGCGGTGGTGGTAAAGCATCTTTCCTTCTCGAACTGCTTGGTGATCTGGTTGATGGTTTCTACGCACACTTTGGTGGGCTTATTGACCTTGCTTTTCAGCTCTACGACATTTAAGTCCCTCAAGCTTATATCCTGCAAGTCGTCCTGTGCAGCTATCACAAGATTCCCGCCCTTGTCCACGTAATCCTGGATATCCTCAAAAGTGCCCGGCACAATGTCCTTCCTGTCAACTTTGTAGAGTATTATGGCATCATGCTTGTAAGGCTCGATTTTCTCCTTTTTTGTGTTTATTGTCAAAACAGGAGGATTGACAATGTTCAGCTCTATGTCCTTTGCGGCTTCCAGCGCCAGCCTTATATTGCTTAATTCCAGGCTTGTTGACCTCTCTTTGGTTATGAGCAACACGCTATTCTTTATTTTTGGAGGCGTTGCCACATAGGCTGAATCATCGGATTCTAGGTCATCTTTCGGCTCAAGCTCCACTTTTGAAACCCCTGCCGGAGTGTCAAAAATGAAATTCTCGATTGAGTTTGGCGCTATGCTGACTCTTGTCTGCGTTATTACTTTGTTGTCTTTCAGGAGTTTTATGGTTCTTTGAACAGTTTCCTTGTTGAAATTTTTCACATAGACTTTAGTGTTGTATTTACCTACCTCAAGCTTTATTATGCCGACATTCTTTGCATTGTTTGAAACATCAACAAAATCAATCAGTTTGTCCTCTGAAAGGATAGTGGTTTTGACCACCTCTATGTCGGGCCCTTCGGTTGAAAGGAAATCGCTGAAAACCACTATGCGGCCGGGCTTTTCCCCCAAGATGTCCTTGGCAAGAAGCAGCGCATCGCCTATGTTTGTGGTGGTGGCCCTGGGCTTTATTTTTGAGAGGACATCCAGCGCAATTTCGCTGTTCTCATTCTCCAAGGCTATCAAGGGCACGTTTTCTGCAATGATGATGCTGTTCCTTCCGCTCAGGGCTTTTTTCGCCTCTTCAACCGCCCTGTCAAACCTTGAAGTGCCTTTTTCCTTTGACTGCATCGAAGCGCTGACGTCAAGGATTATGATGGTATTTTCCAGCGTGGTGTCATATTTTAATCTTGCATAAGGGGCGGCTGCCACCAATGCAAGCCCAAGTATCGAAAGCAGCTGCAGCAGGAAGAGCAGATTTGTCATCAGCTTCTGCAAGAACGAGTATTGTGTTGATCTTTTTTTCTCCTGCATTATGAACATCAAAGACGGGATTACCTTGTCCTGGGGCTTCGGGCGCCTTAAATAAAGAATAACGAATATGGCAACCCCAATCAAAGCCAGCAATCCCAGCGGTCTCGCAAATGGCAGTGGCATTATTTTTTCCTCTTTTTCAGTATCAGATTTACAATTTCTTTTGGATTCACCAGCTCTTTCACCAGTACCAGTATGTCATTGAATTCGTACCAGTAAACCTCGGATTCAGAATTAATCTTCAGGTCGTGCCTGCCTTCATGCGGCAGGGTAATCTGGCCCTGCTTTGTCAATCTGGTCTTTCCTATGAATTTCGCTTCCATATTATTAAAAGTAATATTTTTGATATAAGTAATGTAAATTTTAAAGCTATTAATATTATTATATTTAAATGTTGTGAATTTTTTCTGATTGATGATTGATGGAAAGTTTTAAATAGGAGTGATGTTTCTATTATTGCTATGAGAAATTTGGCCTTACCGTCAATAAAACTGGATTCTGCTTTAACTATTTCTACAACTACAGGGACAGCGTAAAGCTGCTCATTGTTTTAAACCAATTTTTCTTTTGGTAAGATATATAAATTAACAAAAGATCAAAACAAAAAATGACACACATCAAAATAACACTGCCTGACGGAAGCGTTAAAGATTTTCCTAAAGGCACAACTGCTGCTGAGATAGCCAAAAGCATAGGGAAAAGGCTTGCAGAGGATGCTGTCGCTGCAAAGGTAAATGGAAACGTAAAAGATTTGGATTCTCCACTCAATGAAGATTCTGTTTTGGAAATAGTTACAATGAACAGTAAGGAAGGATTGGATTGCCTGAGGCACAGCCTGGCCCATCTTCTTGCTGCTGCTGTCATGGAATTATGGCCGGACACAAAAAGGACTATCGGCCCGCCAATAGAAAACGGATTTTATTATGATTTTGAATTCTCGAAGCCAATTTCAGAAGAGGATTTGCCAAAGATAGAATCAAAAATGAGGGAGATTTTGCCGACTTGGGACAGATTCGAGAGAAGTGAGCATACTGCATCAGAAGCGAAGAAAGAGTATCCAAACAATCCTTACAAGCATGAATTGATAGACGAATTCTCAAAAGAAGGCAAAAAACTTTCATTTTACAAATCAGGAAATTATACTGACTTGTGCAAAGGCGGGCATCTTTCTTCAATGAAAAAAGTAAAGCAGGATTCATTCAAGCTGACAAGCATTGCAGGAGCTTACTGGAGAGGCTCTGAAAAAAACCCAATGCTGACAAGGATTTATGCTGTTGCATTTCCGACAAAGAAGGAGCTTGATGAATGTCTGAAACAGCAGGAGGAAGCGCGGAAAAGAGACCATAGGAAAATTGGGAAAGAACTTGATTTATTCAGCTTCAGTGAAATTTCTCCAGGCAGCCCATTTTTCCATCCAAAAGGCGCTTTCATGTTCATAGCGCTTCAAAATTTCCTGAGAGAATTATATCCATCATGGGGCTATCAAGAGGTTATTACTCCATTGATTTACGGCTCTGAGCT
>Ga0209541_10004105_pt1 | contig 26093 bp, 24 predicted proteins | sample RifCSPlowO2_01_FD_184027 | JGI IMG/M metagenome (GOLD analysis project Ga0209541, IMG submission 184027) | Groundwater microbial communities from Rifle, Colorado - Rifle CSP2_plank lowO2_0.1 (SPAdes) (version 2) | ecosystem: Environmental > Aquatic > Deep subsurface > Groundwater | place... | reverse complement strand
CTTAACCGTAGCCCAAATAAAAACTTGATGAAGTAATAATAACCTTTGCTTAGAATTCTTCTGTTCAGTGGGTAGTTTACTTTGCTTGCCGGATGAGCTTTGCTACCGACGATTATATCGGCGTTGTACCACTTCATGTGCTCAAGCAGCATAATCAATCCCTGTGGGTTAATATCGCCACCGGAGTCTATGAAGGTAATGATATCTCCTTTCGCTTTCTGCATTCCAAACCTTACTGCCTGCCCCTTACCTTTATTGGATTTGTATCCGTAAACTTTAAGTTCTGGCTTCTTAAATTGCCTGGCTTTTTGCATTGATCCGTCTATTTCGATCCCATCTATTACTGCTATTATTTCGAAATTGTATGGAGTGCCTGATAAAACCTCGTATATCCTCTGCAAGTCCTGCTTTATGCTCTTTTCCTGCTTGTATACTGGAATTATTACAGACAAAAGATGTATGTCCATTATCAGTTATAATGGTAGCAGAATGATTCTATTATTTCATTAGTTGCTGTTTTACCTGTGGGACTAAATAAATCGCAAAAGAAATTCATTAGAAAAAGAATCAAAAGCTCTTCGGTTTTAGAAATTTCAAAGGAACTTAAGATTAATGAAAAAATCGTAGTAAATTACGTACGCAGTCAAAATTGGAATACAGCCTATGTTACAAGTAAAAAAGGTGTACCTGACGACTTGTCTTTTTTAAATTCCATCAGAATATACAAGAAAGAACTGCTGTTTCTAGTAGTACTGGTTGTTGGAGCCTATTTAAATTCTATCAGCAACAGTTTTGTTTCTGATGATATTTCGGGTTATCTTAATAATCCCAATATTGGAAAATTTTCTATGGTTACTGCAAATCTAATGGGAAGCTTTCGTTCTTTTCTTATTTTCGTTGTTACTAATATGTTTGGGGTGAATTCGTCAGCATACCGAATATTAAGCGTTTTGTTCCATATCATAGGAGTCGTTTCAGTTTTTCTGATTATTAAACATATTTATAATTATAAAACCGGAGCCGTTACATCTATGTTGTTTGCTGTTCATCCGATTCTTGTTGAAAGTGTTTCGTGGAATTCAGGTGCTCCATACGTTATGACAGGAGGGCTTTTTTTTCTATCATTTCTGTTTTTTCAAATGGCTTTTTCAATAAAATTTATAAAGAAATATTACTGGTTTTCTATGTTTATCTTTTTGAGCTGTTTGCTGGTTTCTCAGATGGCTGTACCAATGCTTTTGATTTTCCCTATGTATATATTTTTCTGCGCGACAAAGAAAACAGAATTGAAATTTTCTATTCCGTTTATTGCAGGCGGAATAATGATGTTTGTTATCGCTTCAAACTATTTTCAGCAGAGAATTGATGCACTTGCGGTACTGAATAATGCCTCCACATCTGTAACTAATCCCTTCATTCAAATCCCAATCGCAATCACTGAATATTTCAAGCTTATTTTTTGGCCGGTTGGATTGACTTTGTATCACTCTGAAATGTCTTTCAGCCAGCTGGAATATCTTATCAGACTTTTAATTTTTATTTTATTTATTGGAGTAATTGTTTTTTCGTATGTTAGGGGGCGTGGCGGTTTTAACAAAGCCTTGAGATTCTGGGAAGATCCATTAGTGTCTGCTCCAAAATGTGGTTTTTCGCAAAACGATTTTAAATTTATTTTTTTCTGGCTTTCATTTTTTCTAATTGCATTGTCTCCTACTTTGACTCCATTTGGCATATCATGGATTGTGGCTGAAAGATACGTCTACCTTGGATCTGTTGGGATCTTTGCAGTAGTGGGACTTATTTTCTCAAAACTTGCGGAAAGGAAGTCCTTGCGACACTACGTTTATGCAGTTTTCGCACTTATAATTGTTGCGCTTTCCATAAGAACAATAGTCCGCAACCGAGACTGGAAAAATGAGGATACCCTTTGGCTTGCTACGGCAAAAACTTCTCCTTCAAGCCCGCAAAATCATAACAATCTTGGAGATGTTTACGGCAGGCATGGAGACTCGCAAAAAGCAGCTGAAGAGTTTCAGACTGCGATTGACCTTAAACCGGGCTATGCAGATGCCTATCACAATCTTGCAAATACTTATCAGCAAATGGCGTCACAGGAGATGCAGAAGCAGACTGCTGATTCGCTTCCTGAAATTACTCCTAAAGCTCAGGAATATCTGAATCTTGCGATACAAAATTACCTTGAGGCAGTTAAATATAATCCCGACCTGTGGCAGTCATATCAAAATCTTGGTGTAGTTTACTTTAACATTGGTGATCTGGAGAAAGCACGGGAAATGCTGATGAAAGCTTATGAGATAAATTCTCAAAATCCTAATTTGATATATGCGCTGGCTATGGTGAACATACAGTCTAACAAGAAAGAGGAAGCAAGAAATCTTTTAGAGATCCTGCTTCAGGCTGATCCCGGCAATGCTCAAATCAGCGAAGCTTTGAAATTAACTTATTAAATTTTCTTTTATAGCTGATTACTGCCATTAGAAGAAATCCCGCGAGGGTTATACTGACTGCAGCAATAGAAACATACAGAAATTCAGTTATTGAGTTATTAAAGAAACTGAATCCTATAAACTGCAAGACAGGCGCAACGAGAGATATAGCTGCAATTCTAAATCTAGAAATAGCCACCAGAAAAAAGGCTATAGTTGAAAGGACGGTAGTAAGAAACATAAATATGCTAAAAAGCCCAAGGTATGGTGCTGCCAGAAGATATTTTGTGCCAAATAGCGTAGAAATAACAAGTTTTGGAAACAGCCAGTAAACAAAGGATACTCCTCCAGCTATTGATGCTGAAAGAGCCAGTGCAAGCAGAAAAGGTTTTACGTAATTTTCTTTCTTTTTGTATTTTGAAGCGCATATAGGGAGCATAACCGCAGTTACTGGAGTCGCCGAGAAGAGAACAATCCTTCCTATAATTGACAGGGATCCATAAATGCCGGCAGTTGTTGAATCAAAAAAGTGCTTGGCTTGAATTACATCTAGATTGTAAACAAGATTAATGCCAATTAGTGCAAAAGAAGCTCCAAATGAGTACTTAAGCAAAGTATTTACATCGCCTGATCCCCATTTAAGAGTTTTAGATGTTATGTTTTTTTGCAAAATAATAACAAAAATAATTCCAAGGATCCCAGATGTTATGGCAAGGCCTCCAAATATCTGAAGCAGTCCCAGTCCAAATAAAACCGCTGATACTGCAACCAGGAATTTTGAAAAGGAAGAAATCAATAGAGAAAAAGAATATGCCTTAAATCTCATAAGTCCTTGAAAAAACAATGGAAGTGAAGAAGCTATGCTCCCGGTGCTGATCCCAACAGCAAAAATTACTATAAGCGCCCTGTTGGAAATATTCAGGTATGACGCGATGGCTCCTGAGAAGATGTACATTCCGATGAAAACCAAAAGAGCTATTATTATTATTAGTTTTAAAAAAGAGAAGAAGAATGTTGATATTCTACGGGGATAATCTTCATCTTTTATTTCAGCCACCAATTTGGGGATACCGCTTGTAAGAAACTGGACAAAGAGTGGGATGATAACGCTTAAAGAAAAAAGAGAAACTAAAATTGAGTAATCTGTAACAGATAAATATCTTCCAGAAATGAGCTGAAAGAGGTACGAGAACACATTCGAAACCATAGACGCCCCTACCACGATAATTGACCGGCTGAGTAAAAACGAGCTTTGGGATAATTTAATCAGCTTATTAAATGGAGACATTTTGTTGTTTAAAGTTTAGCACAAGTTTTTTGGTCTGATTGATAAGGATATAGCCCAGACTGCAGGCTGTCGGAATAAAAACTTGTCAATTTTCTCGTGATGTATACTCCTGTAGAGCGTTAACATAATGATAAAATTTTATGAAAAATGTCGTTGTAATCGGCGGGGGAACCGGAACTTATACAGTCTTAAGTGGAATAAAGAATATTCCCGGCATTGCTATCACTGCTATAGTTGCTTCTACCGACAGCGGAGGCAGTACTGGAATTTTGCGCGACGAATACGGACAGCTTCCGGTCGGTGATTTAAGGCAGTGTCTTGTTGCGCTTACCCCAGGTCCAGACGAATCCAATATCCTCAGAAAATTATTTAATTACCGATTTACAAAAGGTGATGGTCTTTCAGGCCATAGTTTCGGCAACCTTTTCTTGACGGCTTTAAGGGAAGTAGTGAAAGATGACGAAGAGGCTATTCTGCAGGCGACAAAGATATTGAATATTAAGGGACAGGTTATTCCTATAACTTATGACAAGGTTCAGCTTGTTGCAGAGTATTCTGACGGGACTATAAGCTATGGGGAAAGCATGATTGACGACCCTCCTAAAGGCCATGACTGCAAGACGAAGATTACGCGAATGTGGACTCAGCCGAATTCGAAAATTTCTGCGAGAGCAAAACAGGCGTTAGATGGAGCCGATTATATTATTATCGGCCCAGGTGATTTGTATACCAGCACTCTTGCGAATTTTGTAGTTGAAGGGGCATGTTTAGCTGTCTCTCGGTCAAAAGCCAAAGTGATATACATCGTTAATGTTGTCTCTAAGTATGGCGAAACTCACGGATTTATGGCAAGTAATTACATAGATGAGATAGAAAAATATATCTTAAGAAGAGTTGACTATGTGATGTTAAACTCCAAATCCGTTAACGATGAAATACTCCGCGGGTATGCGAAGGAAAGAGCTTATCCAGTAGAAGATGATCTGCAAAATGATATGCGTGTTATAAGAAGAAACCTGATTTCCGGAAAAATTGTAAAAAGAAGGAAGGGAGATAAAGTAAAAAGGAGTCTTTTGAGGCACGACATCACAAAGCTCAGAAAAGTTATTGAAGAGATAATAACAGAAAAATTAACAACCAACCTTGGGGGTTAATTCATTTGTTCTTTTTTAATGCTAAACTTTAGTCATGAAAGGCCTTTCGATTGTTATCGTTAGCTACAACACCCGCGATATTCTCAAAAAATGCCTGTCTAACTTAAAAACTTCTGCGCCTGGGGTACAGGTTATTGTTGTTGACAATAACTCAAGCGATGGCTCCGTGAACATAGTGGAGGCAGATTTCTCTGGAGTTGAGCTTATTAAACTTAAAGAAAATAAAGGTCTGGCATGGGCAAGCAACATAGGTCTAAAGCATGCAAAGAGAGATTTTGTTTTATACCTTGGCTCTGATGCCTTCCCCTCCAAAGAAACGTTAGAAGGGATGCTTTCTTACATGAAAAAACATCCGGAAGTCGGGATTGCAACACCTCGCCTTGAATTAAGAAACGGCAAAGAGGATAAAGATGCACACCGCGGATTTCCGACCTTATGGACATCATTTACTCATTTTAGCCATCTTGACAAAATTTTTTCGGGGACAAAACTTTTTGACCGGTACTTTATGGGATATAAGGATTTTTTAAAAGAGCAGGAAGTTGATTTGTGCATTTCACATTTTATGTTCATAAGAAAAGAAGTCTTCAAAAAAGCAGGAATTTGGGACGAGGATTTTTTCGTTTACGGCGAAGATGTTGATTTTTGCTACCGTGCCAAGCAGGCAGGCTGGAAAATCATGTATCTTCCGCAGTTTACAGTCCTCCACTACAAGGGTGCAGGAGTAGGCATAAGAAAAGAAACTCAGGACATAAGTCCTGCATCAAAAGAAACCAGAAAAAGAATGGCAAAGGCGTCAACACGGGCTATGCTTACCTTTTACAGAAAGCATTATATAAAAAGATACCCTAAAATAGCTGCTGGATTAGTTTATATTTGTGTCTTAGTATTAGAAAGACTAAGATTATTGAAAATTAATAGACAGTAATATGCACATAGGCATCGACGCTCGTCTTTATGGGATAGCAGGTCCAGGACGTTATATATCTAACCTTATCGAACAGCTTGAAAAGCTTGATAAAAGCAATGAATACATAATCTTTGTAACAAAGGCTGGAAACGATTTATACCATCCGAAAAACCCAAATTTTAAGAAGTGGGTGGCTGATTATCCTTTATATTCTATACAGGAACAGACAAATTTTCTTATTGATCTATTTCGTGCAAAGCTGGATCTTCTTCATGTCCCGCATTTTAATATTCCCGTGCTTTATCATCGCAAATTTATTGTAACAATACATGATTTGATTATGGATGATACAGACTCAAAAGAGGCTACAACAAAATCACCTTATGTTTTTATGACTAAGAAGTTTTTTTACAAAATAGTCATGCGGTTTGCTGCTGCAAAATCCAAAAAGATACTGGTTCCTTCAGAAACAGTCAAGAAAGAGATACTTGATAGTATGGAGTCTCTGGATGAATCAAAGATAGTGGTCACATATGAAGGAGTGGCAGAAAACCTTATTAAATCTGCTCCTTCTGACAAAAATGTTTTGTCTACCAGACTAGAGCAGATGAAAATCAAGGATAGATATTTTCTTTACGTTGGAAGTGCATATCCACATAAAAACCTAGAGACCTTGGTGATTTCCTTTAAAGAATTTCTGCAGGAAAATCCTGAGCTTTCGTTTCAGCTTGTGATAGCGGGTAGAATCGATGATTTTTCACAAAGACTGGCAGGATTTGTGCATGCGCTCAAACTGGATAGTCAGATTATATTTGCTGCGAAATATGCCGAAAACAAGTATGTACCGGATAAAGACCTTGCATATTTGTATAAGGGAGCGGTTGCCTATATTTTCCCGTCTTTAAAGGAAGGTTTCAGCATTACCCCTCTTGAGGCACAGTCGTTCGGGATTCCCGTACTTATTTCTGATATTCCGACTCACAAAGAGGTATTCAAAGACAGTGCCTTGTATTTTAATCCCAAAAGCCCGGTTGAGTTTACCAAAAAGCTTTATACCATATCTTTTGACGAAGATTTAAGAAAGATACTTGTGAAATCGGGTCAGGAGAATGCTGCTAAATACTCTTGGGAGTCAATGGGCAGAAAGACGTTGGAGGAGTATATTAAAGCCACAGGATGAAGTAAAAATTTTCTCGGCAAGGAAATATGGTTTCTACTTGAGAGCTTCTGGTGTTGTATAATACCAAAGATCGAATTTGGGCGAGTTATCATTTTGTATTAGTTCAAACTTATGACCTCTACTTACGATGCAGTCAAACGCACTATGGATATTGTCATTTCGCTTCTGATGCTCCTTTTTTTGTCCCCGGTGCTTGTGTTTTTTTCTCTTGCGATATGGCTTCATGACAAGCACTCTCCTCTTTTTATTGATACCAGAATCGGCAAAGACAGAAAGAAGTTTAGGCTTTTTAAATTCCGCTCAATGGTAATTGATGCCGACGAAATAATGTTGAAAAATGTTGAAATTTACAAGCAGATGCGAAGTGGCGTCAATAAAATGAAAGATGATCCGAGAGTTACAAAAGTTGGAAAGTTCATAAGGAAATATTCTATTGATGAGCTTCCTCAGGTAATAAATGTTTTGCGGGGGGACATGAGTATCATCGGGCCTAGAGCTTTGCGTCCTGACGAGTTTAAATTATATGAAAAGAAACATCATGGAAATGTTAGCAAGCTTGATATCCTAACTTCTATAAAACCTGGAATTACAGGATACTGGCAGGTAAGCGGAAGGTCAAATGTCGATTTCGAAAAAAGGATGGATATGGATTGCGAGTATGCGAAAAAGAAGTCAATTCTGTTTGATATTCTGATATTATTGAAAACGCCTTTTGCAGTAATAAAAGGAGAGGGCGCGTATTAAATTAGATGGGTAATTTTCGATTGAAATTATTTTTAGCAAGTGATAGATTTCATGAGTCGTTATTTGAAGGAAAACAGTAGATGAGTAACATTCGCATCGGCAGCTCAAAAAGTCTTAAAATCTCACCAGGGTCTATGTTAAGCGATCAGAGAAAGGAACTTTCCAACTTTTTTATGAAGTTTAGATTTCCTAAAATTCCGTTTAATTCAAAGTGGTTTATAAGGATTATTGGAGGTTTTGGTATTTTTATTGGTGTAATCCTCTTGGCTGGGTATCTTTTTGTCATCAGACCTGTTCTTGTTCTTGCAAACGAAGCAAAAGCCCTTAAGGCGTCACTGGCATCTGTGAACCGTGGTGTTGAAAATATGGATTTTAAAGAAATAAAGCAAGGCTTGGATAACACGAAAAACGAACTCGAAAATTTCAAAAAAGTATATGAAAAAAATACAAGGGTAATCAGGAAGATACCTTTTGCCAAAAACTATTATGACGACGGGAATCATTTCCTTATTGTCGCTGATCAAGGGATTCAGCTTGGCGGAATAGTAGTGGATACGCTTGAACCATATGCAGCTGATATAGGTTTTTCTGACGGTGGCGATTCTGCTGCAAATGTTCCTGCGCAGGAAAGGATAGTAAAGTTATTGAAGCTTATGCCGAATTTTTCTACAAAAGTAAAAGAGATATCTGACAGTATGAATAAAATCAACACCGAGCTTGCTCAAATTGATCCCTCTAGGTATCCTTCAAGCCTTCCAGTGCAGGTCAAATATTTTAGACTTGATCCAAACCTAAACCTTAAAGAGCAGGTTCTTGCCGTGCAGTCGATCTCAAATGAGCTTGCAAAAAAAGCCCCGCAGTTCGAGGCGCTTTTTAATGCCATACCTGAATTTATGGGATTGGATGCTCCTAAGCGGTATCTTATACTTTTTGCAAATAATTATGAAATCAGAATGTCTGGAGGGTTTAATACATACGCAGTTGTGGTTGAATTTACAGAAGGAATCCCTGAAATAATTTATTCTATTGATACATACTTCATAGACGAAGGTGCCAGGACTGGGTCTTCTGCACTGGTTAACCGAAATGTTCCATACTTTCTAAAAAACTATCTGTATCTTTCAGGCAATACATTTAGAATTTATGCACGTGATGCTACAAGTGTAAGCCCTGATTTCCCTACAGCTGCGAATAATTTTCTTGACGGTTTCTGGAGAAAAGACCGCAGCCTGCCTCAGGCAATTGACGGTGTAATCCAAATTGATAATGATGTTGCGGTAGATCTTTTGAGAATTGTCGGGCCGGTGAATACAGAAAAGTATTCTATTAAGACTGACCAGGGGACTTATGTTACAGTCCCGGTAACAGAATTTAATGCTGATAATGTTATTGAGGAGCTTGAAAATATTGCTGGCGGAAAGCTTGCTGAAACAATAGGCAGAAAAGAAATAATAAGATTTTTGGCACAGTCTATATTTGAAAAAATATTTACTTCAAGTGCGACAAATTTTATAAGTCTGTCAAGAACAATGCTTGATTCCATGAGCAAGAAAGATGTTATTATGTATTCTTTTGATCCTGCGGTAGAAACAGCTTTTAACGGACTTGGGTACAGCGGGAGGATAAAAGAAGTTTCTGCCGGCTGGGATTATCTGCATGTTAATAGAAGCAATTTTGGATCAGGAAAGGCAGATTGGACAAAAGAAGGTTTTGTTACACAGGAAGTTGTAAAGGGAGTCGAGATGAAAGATGGAAAGAAAATTGGGACTGTTTCTGTAACAATTAAAAATCCAAAGAGGCCAAGCTGGTATGATATTGTACCTTGCTGTTTTTACAGGGCGTACCTTAGAGTTTATGTTCCTGCAGGATCAAAGCTGATTTCGGCTTCTGCCTCTGACGGACAGGATGCTCATTCGGCTGAGTTTGCTGATGATATTCTAAACAAAACCTTCTTTGAGACATTTACCACACAGCAAAAGCAGACTGATTTGACTATAAACTTTGAATACGAGCTGCCTGATACGGTGAGTCTGGATGATTACCATCTTTTGATTCAACGCCAGCCGGGGACGTCAGTAGATCCTTATCATATCTCTGTGGACGAGAAAAGTCGGGATGTCCTTTTGAATGCTGATACAGAAGTCAATTTTTAAAATCTAGATCTAGGCTTGTTTTTATCTTTCTTTCTAATATTTCTTCAGTAAGTTTTTTTAAGATTTCATGGTATTTCTGAACCTTCGCTTCGGGAGTTTCCATCTTTAATATGTTTTCATATTTTCCCACAAGGATTTGCTTCATATAGTCTCTTGAGGCAGGTGAAAAGGATGATTCTTCAGGATTGAAGCCCTGTATCTTTATCAAGTGGAGATTAAAGGTGTTTATAATGTCTGGCTTTTGATGCTTTTCAAGAAGTATTAGTGACTTTAACAATAATTTAAAAAGATTTTCATTTTGTTCCATCTCGTTTGTCATTTTCTCGAATATTTCAAGCATGTAGTATCCCCATTGTGTAATTTCGTAATTTTGTTTTATTTTCGGAAAAAGATGTATCGACTCGGCCTGGGTTGCTATATACCAATTTTTACCTTCAACCAGATAGATGTTTAGGTAATTGAAAAGCTCTAGGTGGCTTCGTTTTTTCGAAGAGAGTTTTCTAATTCCTTTAGCCAGGGTAGTAATTTTTCCAAGCTCAAGGGTGTATAAAGTTACTATTTTATCAGCCTCTTTATAGTTTGTCCGCTTTAAAACAATTGCTTTAGTTTTTACAAATTTACCAGGCATGAGGTAAATATAGCATTCCCAAAAGAGTATTAGATCATAATTAGATGTCATCCAAATCCCTGTTTTTCTTACCCTGTTAGATCATATTGTTTGTCATCTAAAAAGTTGACGAAAAGCAGGTAGTAAAATACAATCTGTTCATAGCGTTGAAGAGGGTGGCTCCTCTGAGCTTAATAGAGTTTTCAAGTGAGAGGCTCCGTTTGATGAGAATTAGACGGAACAATCAGGGTGGAACCGCGGAAGATAAAAGGCACTTTCGTCCCTGTAACTAGTTTAGTTATAGAGGCCAAGGTGCTTATAATACGAGCAAAGCGAGTATTACAGCATACCGCGTGCGCTGTGCCTGCCTCTGGCATGGTAAGCTCTCGGTAGCTGATTGTTGTAGACAAGAAGCATATTATCCTCATAAAATAAAAATTATGGATACCTTGCAGAAAATTACTGCCTTATGTAAAAGGCGCGGTTTTGTGTTCCCTTCTTCTGAAATTTACGGAGGATGGGAGGCTGCGTATGACTTTGGTTCTCTTGGAGTAGAAGTTCTAAATAAGTTGAGGAGGTTGTGGTGGAGTGAATTTGTCCGTAAAAGATCCGATGTTGCCGGGCTGGACGGCGCAATTATTTCTCATCCGCGTGTCTGGGAAGCAAGCGGTCATACAGAGCTTTTTGCCGATGTGATGGTCGAAGATACAGTTACAAATAGAAGATACCGGGCAGACCATTTAATCGATCTGATAGAAGATGGTATGAAGCCTGAGGAGGTCGACGAAGTGATAAAAAAGAATAATATAAAAAGCCCCGATGGATACCCACTTTCAAAGGCTAGATATTTTAATCAGCTTGTCGAAGTTCAAGTTGGAACACTTGAAGACTCCAAGTCTAAAGCATATCTAAGGGGAGAGACCTGCCAGCCGATTTTTTACAACTATGCTTTGGTAAAAGATTCTATGAGAATGAAAATTCCCTTCGGTATAGCCCAGATTGGGAAGGCTTTCAGAAATGAGATAAAAGTTGGTCCTTTCTTTTTCAGGACAAGGGAATTCGAACAAATGGAGCTTGAGATGTTTATCAGTCCAAAAGACTCGCAGAAATATTTCGATGAGCTGAAGAGCATCAGCAAATTGTGGGTCGAATCACTTGGAGTTAATCCAGAAAAGCTCAGATTTAGGGAGCAGTCTCCAAAAGAGAAGGCACACTATAATAAAATTGCACACGATCTCGAATATGAATTTCCTTATGGCTGGAAAGAATTTCAGGGTATCCATTACCGTACAGACTGGGATTTAAAGAGGCATGGTGAATACTCCAATACTGATTTTACTTATACTGACGAAGAAACTGGGGAGAAATTTATTCCACACATTGCAGAATATTCTATTGGCTTAAGCCGTTTGCTTTATGTTCTTCTTTTTGACGCATATACAGAGGAAGAAGGTAGGGTTGTCCTTAAACTCGATCCAAAGGTTGCCCCTTATGATGCTGCGGTGTTTCCGCTTGTAAAAAACAAAGAAGATCTTGTAGTAAAAGCTAGGGATGTGTATCAGAATCTCATCAACACTGGGCTTAATGTTGCTTGGGATGATAGGGGAAATATTGGAAAACGCTATTATTCGCAGGATGAAATTGGAACCCCGAAGTGCATAACAATAGACTACGATACGCTAAAAGATGATACCGTAACAGTTAGGGATCGGGATACTATGAAGCAGGAAAGAGTCAAAATATCAGATTTGTCGAGAATGGTGAAGTTGTAGAACTAGCCTTGTCTTTTGTTGAAGTATTTCAGTATGGATTTTAAGACATACCAGAAAAAGGCACTTAGGACAGCTGTTTATCCCAATATAGGCTCCAACTACATATATCCAACGCTAGGATTGGTTGGAGAAGCAGGGGAGGTTGCGGAAAAGATAAAAAAGGTAATTCGAGACGACAAAGGGAAAATCTCTAAGGAGGTCAGGCTAAATTTAATTAAGGAGCTTGGAGATGTCCTTTGGTATATCGCGATATTGAGTTATGAGCTGAAAATTCCACTTGATACTATCGCCAAAACAAATATTAATAAACTGCATTCCAGAAAAGCCAGGGGAAAACTTGGCGGAAGTGGAGATGATAGGTAAATGGAGGCAGGGTATCTCAATTCAATAACTTCAGCACTAATTTAATCTCCTCTCGGGTCTTATTCGTATTGTCAGTATTCTTCCTATAATCTAACATCTATGTAGCGTGGTGAATGGTGGTGAATGGTGGCACGTTAATAATCAGGACATGACATGACTTACCGATTTGTTAAGGATCAATGATCATAGGAGAATATTCGCAGAAAATTAGTGAAAAGAACAGAACGGCATTTCCGGGCAAGTTTAGAGAAGAGCTTGGAAGCAAGTTGGTTATTACTAAAGGATATGAAGGCTGTCTTGTAATTATGTCTCCTGCCCAATGGGAGGAAATGGTATCTGATAATGTTTCAGGGCCTTTCGTCTCAGAACTGATTAGAGACACTCGCAGATTCCTTCTTGGAGGCGCGTCAGAGATTGATCTTGATCCTCAAGGCAGGTTTGTAATCCCGGCTTATCTGAAAACATATTCAGGGCTGATAGAAGAGGCTGTTTATGTCGGACTTGGAACTTGGGTAGAGCTTTGGAGCAGAGAAAATTGGGACGAGAAAAGAAAAGATGTCGAAAGCAGAAGCTCAGTGATAGGAGAAAAATTATCAAAAACAAATGGATAAAGAAACAATTGTCCATAAATCAGTCCTGTTGAATGAATCGGTAGCATATTTGAAAGTGGAAAAAGGCTTGAGATATATAGACTGCACTCTTGGCGGAGGCGGGCATACTGCCGAAATCTTGAGAGCCGGAGGCATCGTTTTAGGACTTGATGTTGACGAATACGCGGTAAGACACTGTGAGAAAAGGTTTGAGAAAGAGATAAGAGAAAAAAAGCTCACGATTGCGAAAAGAAATTTCGCCGAAATAGGCCATGCAGCGAAAGAAATAGGATGGGAAGACAGACAGGTCTCGGGAATTTTGTATGACCTGGGTGTCAGCACATTTCAATTAAAAAATGAAGAAAGAGGCTTCAGCTTTACAGATAAAGGGCATCTTGATATGAGGATGGATGAAACGCTCTCTGTTACCGCAAATGATTTAATTTACGCTCTGTCAGAAGGCGAGCTGTCGGATCTTATTAGAGACTATGGAGAGGATCCCCAGCATAAAAAATTTGCGAAGGCTATAAAAGATCTTGCAAAAAAAGCTAGAGGAACAATTAGGGCTGAAGACCTTGCAAACGTAATAAAGAATAATTCTGTGTATAAGAGCGGCAGGATTAATCCTGCAACTCGAGTGTTCCAGGCGCTGAGGATTGCCGTTAATAGTGAACTTGAAAGTCTAAAAGAATCACTTAGGCAGGCGCCCGCGCTTCTAAAGCCTGAAGGAAGACTTGTAATAATAAGTTTTCACTCACTCGAGGATAAAATTGTAAAAGACCTGAGGCGGGCGCCTGCCTTAAAAGAAATAGCAAAAAGTCCTGGAGTTCCTTCTTCTGAAGAGATAGATAACAACCCTTCAGCAAGAAGCGCAAAAATAAGAATATATGAAAAGCTTTAAATTGTCTTTAATTCTTAACGTCATGCTTGCAGTATTAATACTTTTCTCTGTTGCTGCAAAAATACTATATTCCGATAAAACCGCAATAGCAGGAACAAAATACTTTGATTTAAACACTGAAATTGCGTCCATTGAGAGAGAAAATGAATTGCTTCGAGCAGATTATTTATCTTCTGCCTCTTTAATGAAGATTTTAGAAAAAGCCAGAGAATTAGGATATACTGACTCCAGTGTAGAGTATTACAAAGCACCTGGACTTGCTTCTAGGTAGTATGGAAACTTCTCAGTATCTTCCTGCAAAAGAGCAAAAGTTTGCACTGCTTAGATATTCAGTACTGGCAGTATCTCTTATCATTGCAGCCAGGCTGTTTCAGATACAAGTTTTAAACTCTTCCAGATATAAGGCACAGGCAAAAGAACAGCAGTGGGCAAGATACACCATTCCTGCAAAAAGAGGCAATATCTATACTTCAGATGGCTATCCTATTGCATCCTCAATAGCTGTATATACTTTATACATCGACGCATCTGCAGTTAAAAATCCTCCAAAGCTTGGTCGTGATTTGTCAGAAGTTATACCTGATTTTGACGTGAAAAATTTTGAGAGCAGTATCTCAGGAAAGACAGGCTGGGTGAAAACGGCTGAAAATCTAACTTGGACACAACACCAAGAAATAGAAAAGCTTGGTCTTGAAGAGATTAAAATGAGTGAGAGCTACTCGAGGTTTTATCCTGAAAATGATCTTTTGAGTCATGTACTTGGATTTGTTGGAAAAGACGCGGATGGAAACAGCATCGGATATTATGGTATAGAACAGGCCTACGACGGGTATCTTAAAGGCCAGGATGGGTATCTATTTCAAGAAAAATCGGCTCTGGGAGATCCTATTCTATGGGGAGGCGTGCAGGAAATACCCCCAGTAGACGGAAGCGATATTTATTTAACAATAGATAGAAACGTGCAGTTTATTGCAGAAACTGCTTTAAAAGAAGGCGTCGAGAAATATTCTGCAAGATCAGGCTCAGTAATTGTTATAAATCCTAAAACCGGGGAAGTTATCGCGATGGCAAATTATCCGACTTATAGTCCGGCTGTTTATACCGACAGTCAAGAAAACGAAGAAGTATATAGAAACAATGCTATATCTACAATTTATGAACCTGGCTCTGTAATGAAAGCTCTTACAATGTCATCGGCTATCGATCTTGGAATTGTCACACCGGAAACTGTATATCTTGATGACGAGCCCAAATATTTTTCTGGCCATAAAGTTGACAACTGGGACGAAAAGCACCATGGAGAAGAAACTATGGTTGAAATCCTTCAGCATTCAAATAATCTTGGTGCAGCATGGGTTGGGGGTCGGGTTGGAAGCGAACAGCTTTTGAATTATCTTCACAAATTTGGATTTGGAGCCAGACTTGGCATAGACATCGAAGGTGAAGAGGGCGGTTTAATATATACCTCCTATCCGCTTAAAGACATAGAGCTCGCAAATGCTTCATTCGGACAGGGAATTTCTGCTACTCCTCTTCAGATTATGTCGGTCTTTTCGGCAATTGCAAATAACGGCTATTTGATGAAGCCATATGTAGTCTCGAAGATAACCTCGTCTGATGGGGATACTGAAGTAGAGCCGGAAATATTTTCCCGTCCAATTAGTGAAAAAACTGCTGAAACTATGGTAGATATGCTTACACAGGCTGCTGCAGGAGGGGAAGCAAAATATTTTGTATTAAAAAACTTTAATACTGCAGGAAAGACAGGCACTGCCCAAGTTCCCTCTGAAGGCGGGTATGATGAGGATAAAACCAATGCTACGTTTGCCGGCTTTTTGTCTTCGTATAAAAATTTTGTTATGCTGGTCAGGCTTGAAGAGCCTTCTTCACCAAGCGGTTTTGCTGCTGAAACATCAGTACCGCTTTGGATGGGGATCGCCTCAAAGCTTACAAATTATTATAGTTTTGTCCCAGATAAATAGGTTCGTATAATACTTAATATGAACGAAACCGCAAAAAACGCAAAAATATCGGGAGGTCGCCCCTTTTTTGGCTCAGCTGAATTATCGGGAGATCCTGTTGAGGCTGTTATTCTTATAAGCCTAGCTGTTGTGAAGCCAGGGAAGACAAAGATAATGAATGTTTCCAGATGTGCATATGTTATGAGGTTTATAGAAATTGTGAGATTTCTTGGCGTTCGAATCGACTGGATAGATGAAAAAACAATATCTGTTGACACCTCAAATAATCTTGATGCAAATCTTGTCCAATTTTATGAGAAAGATGATCAGCCGTATCTTAAACTGTTAATTCCAGGTCTTTTATATAGGAATGGAGAATGCGTCGTACATCCAAAAATGATAGAGCAGATTAAGCTTTATAAATCGCTTGAATTTACAGTAGAAAGGTCGTATAACATTATCACAATTAAGCTGCCTGCTTCAGCGAGTGGATTAACTAAAAAACATTTTGATATTAGAAATTATGGCACTCTCGAAGCGGTATCCAGCCTGATGTTAAAATTGATCTCTTCTAATGTTGATATTTTATATGATGAGGAAAACACTTTTGTGAGGCAGTTTGATGAATTGCTGAGTGAAGACGGAAGAGACAAATATATCTGCGGAGACAACAGCTTTGAATTCCTTCTTTTATCTTATCTGGCAATTTTTTCTGACGGGAATGTAGATGTTGGAATTTCAGATTTATCAGGGCACCTCAAATATCTCCTAATGCTGAATAAAGCAGGAATCTGCTATGAATCAGAGAAAAACAGTCTAAAACTCTGGAAGGAATCCCCTTCAGAAAATCCAGATTACTATGATTTCTCGGGATTTTCTGCTGCCGAAGTTTCTTACCTTTTGCTTATATTTTCTCAAATATTTCAGAAGTCGATACAGGTTCTATGTGATAAAAGCCATATGATAGAGGAAATTTGCACGGAGTTGAATATGCTGGGATTTAAGCTGCATTTTGAACCAGTAAAAGACCTATTGAGGGTTATAATTAAACCTTTTTCGCCGGAAGCTCCGATAAAGGCTGTAATAGAAGACCCCGTCTTGTCTGGTGTGCTTCTTGCCACTGCAATCACGGCGCCGGGGACTAGCAGGATATCAGGTATTAATGTCCTTTCGGCATATATTCCAGATATGGAAGAAAAACTAAGGAATTTATCCGTCAGTATATCCTTCAGCTGACAAAAGAGGTCTTAGTTTTTTCATTGTCCTGTAAATAATAGTGCTTACATTAGTTTCACTTAGTTTTATAAGTTTCGCGATTCTTTTGTTGGTGTATCCCTCGTAAAATTTCATATGGAGTATTTTTTGCTCGCGTTTATTGAGTTTGTTGATAGCTGATTTAATTCTTGTATTGCTGTCCGCGATTAGATTAAGATCTTCAATTTGATCTTTGAAATCTGGAATGTCCCCATCGGGTAAAGGTGAAATTTTTTTTCTGCCGGCTGATCTATAAAAATCAATAAGCGTATTATATGCAATTTGAAAAAGCCAGGCGGAAAAAGATATTCCCTGCCATCTGAAGCTTTTTATGTTTTTAATTGCTTTTTCAAAAGTGCTGGAAGCCAGATCTTCTGCGGTAAATTCATCGTTATTTACCCGGCTTCTTAGAAAATGAAATATTCGGTCATAATATTTCTCATATATTTTTTCAAAATGTCTGATATCTTTTTGTGCTCTGATGACATCATGTTCTTCGGTCATTTACTGCCAGAAAATATCTGAACTCAGCCGGCTGATTTCTTTTAAATACTTGTTTTTGCTTCCTCTGAATATATACACGGAGTCATTTGGGAGGTTCTGCGGGAGACTACTATTGATGATATACCCGCCGGGAATTCTGCCGAAATCAGTTTTAACATCTGTAAATATGTATTTAGCGCCGGGTAAAGAATTTGCTATTTCAATTACTGCCTCAATGCTGGGAGGATGATAGTAATGTCTGGCGTCTATTATCGTTGATCCACTTTTCGCAGGAATGAAATTAATCCTCGGCATAGGGGAGGGAAGATTTTTGATAACAGTTTCAGCCTGCTTGGTTTCTATTTCGAGATCTTTGCAAAGCTTTTTCAGTGTTTCGGTAAATACTCCCGATGAAATGAGATCCATTTCGTCTCGCGGAATATTATATGAATGATTTACATCTTTAAGCTCTTTTGTACCAGAGTTTACTACGAAGTTTGGAGATACCGTATCAAGCCAGAATTTGTAAATGCTGCTGTCAATCCTATTGATTTGAATCACCAAAGCATGTTTATATCTTTTCAAATAAATAAGCTGGATAAAGGTTTTTAAAATAAGGAAAATCCATTGAAAATATCCGCCGGGGTAGTATAGAACTCCTAATATAGCAAGAGGTATACTGAATTCGCTTTCTGTCCGTTCAAGGTTTCTCCTGGCATTGTATCTGGTACTCGCTATTGAATATAAAATCTCTCTTAGCGTTGACGGGTCATATTCTCCTGTTACCGCGATTATCAGCGGACTATGTTTTTTGATAGTTCGCCTGACCAGATGCCCAAGAACCTTTCTCAGCAAATTTCTTGCTGATCTATGAAGACCGGATTTTTTGTCCATTTTTCCTGTACTAATTATATATTAAACGGGTATGATATTTATGTATGACAGTACGATCCCATTCAAGATTGCCGTCTAGACGCATAGATAAGGTGATGGTTGCTTTAATTATAATCCTGGCTGCAGCCGGGCTTGGGATAGTTTACGAGGCTTCAGTTGCATATGCTTTCAGGGTATTTGGGGATAAGTACCATTTTTTCTTCCTTCAGGCGGGGTGGATGTTTTTAGGATTTGTTGGAATGCTTATATTGTCTAAAGTCTCTCTAGGGTCTATAGCGAAAATATCGCCATGGTTTTTTGGGATATCTATTTTTTTTCTTCTGTTTGTTTTAATTTCTACTCCTTTTGCCCCGCAAGTTTATGGAGCAAGACGCTGGCTGATAATAAACCCATCTCCTCTACCGGAATTCCCGCTTCTGGGAAGAATTGGATTTCAACCGAGTGAGCTTGTGAAGCTTTCGGGAATAATATTTGTTTCGGCGATGCTAAGTTCTGCCAAAATGGATAAATCAAAAAAGTGGGTGTCGGCAAGAAATTTGTTTGTGGTGGTTTTACTGGTATCGGCAATTGTAGCAGCAGAGCCTAATTTCACGACAGCATTTGTTATTATGCTTATTTTTCTGTCTATTTATTTTATCTCGGATCCTTATTCAATTTTGTATTTAATTATGTCGCTGCCGGTTATCGGAATTATTGTAAGCGTTTACATTTTTTCGGCGGAATATCGAAAAGCCCGAATTATTGCACTTATTAAGCCGGACAGCGTAGATTCCACCGGGCTTGGATACCAGATTAAGCAGATAATGATTGCTTTGGGTTCAGGAGGATTTTTCGGACTTGGGCTTGGCCAGTCAAGGCAGAAATATTCATATCTGCCCGAAGTTACCGCTGATTCGATTTTTGCCATTATAGGAGAAGAATTTGGATTTATTGGAACCACTTTAATTCTTGCTCTTTTTGTTTCAATTATCTGGCGAGGGCTTTTGCTTGCAGAAAGATGCAAAGATAAATTTAATACATTATTAATTACCGGAGTAACTATGTGGATTGCGGTTCAAACTCTAATCAACCTTGGAGCGATGGTAAGGATTCTTCCTATAACAGGCATTCCGCTTCCGCTCATTTCATATGGCGGATCATCAACTGTTTTTATTATGTGGGGACTGGGACTTCTTCTAAATGCGAGCAGGAACGTTGAAGTGAAAGAAGAGAAGTAGGATCAGTATTTTTATAATGCGAGCGAAATACTCCGACCGTAAGGTCGAGGGATTTGAGCCATAAAACTCGCGAAGCGAGCATTACTTTTCCACCGAAGGTGGGAATGCAAGGAACGAAGCGACGCTACAGCATACCGCGTGCGTAAGCTCGCGGTAGTTGATAATAATTTTGTGTCTTTATTTGTCATTTCCTTGCTATAATCTCTTTAGTCTATGAATTCAAAGATATTATTTACTGGAGGGCATTTTAATTCGTCTGTTGCGGTTATTGACTGGCTGAGTGAAAAGGGCAGTATTAAGACAGATTTTGTGTGGGTCGGGAAAAAATATACAAAAGGATCCTGCGGGTCAACTACTCCCGAATATATTGAGGTCTCGCGCAGAGAAATTCCTTTTTATCATTTAAATGCGGGCAAGCTTTTTAGAACAACTTCAATACGTTTTTTTCCATCGGTAATATTAGGAATCCTTTTAATCCCAGCGGGTTTCGTCCAGTCCCTTTATATCCTGCTTAAGGAAAGACCGTCCCTGGTGGTGTCATTTGGAGGATTCTTGGCTCTTCCCGTTGTTGTCTGTTCAAAGCTCCTTGGAATCAAAACGGTAACACATGAGCAGACAGTTGTTTTGGGGCTTGCAAATCAGATAATATCCAAATTCGCCGAAAATATATACACATCATGGCCCGTTCGTTATTACAAAGTATCTCCAAAGATTCGCCAGAAAATGGTATACACTGGTCTTCCATTATCCAGCGGAATATTTAAGGAGGATAAAAAGATAAATTTTAACAATAATCTCCCTGTTATATATGCAACAGGAGGAAAAGCCGGCGCAAAGTTTATTAACAGCCTCATATTGAATTCTCTGCCGGATCTACTGCCAAAAGCCAACCTTGTATGGTCTTTTGGAGGCTCCTTTGGAGAAAAGACGTTTGCTGAAGCCAAGGATTCTATCAGTAAGTTAAAAAAAGAAGCCAAAGGAAAAGTAATTTTGCGCAAATACATTTTCGAAGATGAAATAGGTGCTGTTTACTCGATTTCAGATCTTGTTGTATGCCGGGGAGGAGCGCATACTATATACGAAATAGCCTTGCTGAAAAAGAAGGCTCTGGTGATACCTATCCCATGGTCATCGAACAACGAGCAGTATTTAAACGCATGTATAATTGAAAAACTTGGACTTGGAAAAATTTTAGAACAGGAATCGCTGACTTCGCAGGAGTTTGTAAAATCAATATTCAGAACGATCTCCGAGGAAACTGGAGGAAAAACTTCAGAAGCAGTGTATATTGAAAAGAACGGACAGGCAAAACTTGGAAATGAAATTATCAAACACCTTAAAACATAAATATTTAAATGCAACAATAATAATCCTTGCTGCTGTAACAGTTGTGTATTCTCTTCTTTATGTTTTGCCAATCTTTACTATTTCTGAAGTTCAGATCAGCGGAGTAAAAGAGGTAGATACTCCAGTTATATACCGTCTTTTTAGAGATAAGCTAGATAGGAAGCTTACCCTAAAGACCGGGAAAGATTCTCTTGAAAAAATAGTAAATGAGAATATTCCCCAGTTCAGGCTTGTTTCCTACTCAATTACATTCCCAAGCAAAATAAATCTGGTTTTTGAAAAGCGGGATCCGGAATATGCAGTAAAAGCAGCAAACGGTGTTTACGAGCTTGACGGCAGAGGTTTTGTGCTGGGGGAATCATATGCAATACGTGATGACGAAATAAATGTGTTTTATGATAAAAGGCTTAATCTGGGAACAAAAATAGATGACGCAAATTTAAATGCTGGACTGATCTATTCCAAACTCGGACAGAAGGTAGTAATAGAAGGGGACAAAATAAAAATAAAGCTTGATGGCGGTGGTGAAGCAATTCTCCCTGAAAAAAATACTAAAGAAACAGCAAATGAGCTTTTAATAGTGTTGCAAAAAATCCTTCAAAAGTATACGATTGAAGGCAGGAGTATAGATCTTTTAGATTTGAGATATTCAAAGCCAGTCGTTAAATATAAGTAACATGCCCAAAGACCAAGTTATCGTAGCTTTAGATGTCGGCTCTTCAAAAATATCCTGCGTTGTCGCCACTGTTGATAAATCAAAGCTTTCGGTTATAGGTGCGTATTCATGCCCGTCCCGCGGAATAAAAAATGGTGTTGTTAACAACATAGATAAAGCCGTTGAGTGTATTTCTGAAACACTGACCAAGGCTGAAATGATGTCAGGCCACCCGATTTCAAGAGTTGTTGTAACTGTTACCGGCACACACATAGAATCAATGAATTCCCATGGAGTTGTTGCAGTTTCAGGGGAAAATTCCGAAATAAGTGCAGAAGATATTGCAAGAGTAAATGAAGCTGCCCAGGCTATATCTCTTCCTTCATCCAGAGAAATTATCCATGTTCTGCCGAGAGAATATGTTGTAGACAAGCAGGGTGGAATATTTGATCCGACAGGTATGTCTGGAGTCAGGCTTGAAGTTGAGGCCAATATTATACATGGAAGTTCTACTGCAATTAAAAATCTGACAAAATGTATACATCAGGTTGGGGTGGAGGTCGAACAGCTTATTTATTCTGGGCTTGCTTCATCGGAATCCGTTTTGACAGATACCGAAAAGGAGCTTGGGACAATATTAATTGATGTTGGCGGTGGGACAATGGATCTTATGATTTTCACATACGGGAGGCCGTCATATTCAGCAGTTCTTCCTATAGGCGGGCAGGATGTCACTAATGATCTGGCAATAGGACTGCGATCCCTTTTGGAGGATGCAGAAAAGGTCAAGCTGAGAATGAGTACAGACGATCTTGTTAAAGAGCGTGAAGTTCTGATTGATAAAGATGGTCATGAGGCAAAAGTCCCCAAAAATGAGTTATATGTCGGAGATTTAAATATTCCTGTCGATACTGTTCCCAAAAACCTGGTGAACGATATTATGTTCAGGAGACTCGAAGAGGCTTTCAAATTCGTACAATTGTATATAAAAAAGGCTGGGTATGATAAGAAAATTCCGGCAGGCATTGTTTTGACGGGTGGTGTTGCTGAAACCAAGGGTATAGATAGAATTGTATCTGACATTTTTAAACTTCCGGTGCGCGTAGGCTGCCCAACGGGAATTTCTGGGTTGGTTGACCAGATACAAGGACCGGCAAATGCTGCGGCAATAGGAGCAATAAAATTTGTCTCAGATATGATGCTCGACGAAAATCGTACTACAGGACATAAAAGTGGTAATATAATATTCAAAGTTGTTAGTTTTATAAAATCATTCCTGCCCTAAAGAAGAAATTATGGCATTTATAGAACCCAAAACCGGTAATTTAGCCAGGATTAGAGTGATTGGCGTCGGAGGCGGTGGCCAGAATGCTGTTAATTCTATGATTGAATCAAACAGCGTTGAGGGAGTTGAATTTATTGCCATGAATACTGATATGCAGGCGCTTAATACAAGTTCTGCACAAGTCAGGATTCAGCTTGGCCCCGAAAAGACTCATGGTCTTGGATCTGGTGGAGATCCCAATATTGGGTTTGAGGCAACTAAAGAATCCCTTGAAGATATAAAGTCACACCTGCAAGGTTCTGATATGGTTTTTATTACGGCTGGTATGGGCGGTGGAACAGGCACAGGAGGAGCTCCAGTTGTATCGCAGGTGGCAAAAGAGACAGGGGCGCTTTCCATAGGTGTTGTTACCAGGCCATTTTTGTTCGAAGGAAAACGCAGAATGAGCCAGGCAGAACAGGGTATAAGAGAATTAAAAGAGAAGGTAGACGCACTTATTGTTATTCCAAACGAAAAGCTTTTAGAAATAGTCGATGAGAACGTATCTTTTAAAGAGGCATTCAAGATTGCAGATGAAGTTGTAGGAAAGGCTGTCGAGGGTATTTCTGAGCTGATTAACTCAACGGGTCTCGTAAATGTTGATTTTGCCGATGTTAAAGCAGTTATGCAGAATGCCGGTTCAGCCCTTATGGGAATCGGACAGGCTGACGGTGAAAACCGTGCCGAGAAGGCAGCAAGAGCAGCGGTTAATTCTCCACTGCTTGATATCGATATTAAGGGATCGACAGGAATACTTTTAAATATTGTAGGAGACCCGAGCATGACGATGCATGAGGTCAATACTGCAGCCAAACTGATATCTTCTTCTGCACATGATGCTGCTAATATAATCTTTGGGGCAAATATCGATCCTAATGTTGAGGGAATAAGGGTTACCGTTATTGCAACAGGATTTGACTCAAGTTATGACGGAGTGTTAATTCCAGAATACAGCAGCTATAAAGAAAGGGAGGTCATTGACCAGATTGATTCGAGATTTGATGATAATACTGACGAAGGAGATGCAGTTTCTGATGCTGACAAAAAATCCAAGAAAATAAAAGATAAGGTTGACGAAGAAGACTTGTCTGAGTTTAATATCGATAATCTTAGAAAACAGGTGCATGAAATGGAATCTGGTGATTCAGAAAAAGATTCTAAGCCAGATAAAGAAACTAAAAAATCTGATGAAAATGATGGAAAGAAAGGAAAGAAGAAGGAATCTGAGACTAAGGAGGAAGGCAGTGAAGTCGGCGGAGGTGAAGAAGGAGATTCTAAATACGGAGGAAGCTTTTTTGACTTTCTTACCAACAGAAAGAAATGACTTGGAAAATCGAGACTTCATATATATTTTTCGCAATATTGTTAGCCTTGGCATTTGCTGCAACTGCTTTTTTATTCTGGCGTGCAGAGAGATTTGACACATACTACGAGAGCCGAAGCGGATTAAATACTCTAAACTCAGAGATTGAGTAGTGCCGGCTCATCTTTTCTTCTGAACCCAGTATACAAATGGGGATACTATAGCCGTTAATATGAATATGTACTGCCAGCGTGGGATGAAAAACAACAGAATAAACGCTGCAAGAGTTGTCACAGCCATTATCCCGTGAACCACATATTCTCTGTAAATTATAAAATCAGAATCATGATGTCCCTCTCTTGCATGCTTGTACATTGCAGAAGTGAAAGGCACGACGTAAAAGGCTCCATTCATCCTGTCGAAGATGTCGATTAAATAAACCGATATGGGTGTGAATACAAAGGCTCTAATTATGAATAACATCGAATTAACAGCTACTCCTATTTTATGCAGAATTTTTGATCTGCCTTTGTCTATTTGTATACCCACCATTATGGCTACTAATGATGATATAGCGATGGAAATGGACGTAATAGCACCAACCTTTTCGAATGACTCCAGGACAATAATGAGCATGATCGGCCAGAATACTGCATACAGGATGCTGTCTGAGGCTATCGAAGCCATTGCAATTGAATCGTTTTTGTATTTGGGATCTTTTATAAAGTTTAGGAGTGTGTAGTAGGCATTATGCTTCCCATGTGCATGTTCTGTGACAGATGATACTATCGGGATTGCTGATATCAGAATTACTATTATCCCAGTTGCAAACAATGCTTGAAATCCAAAAAGAGTCAATATGATACCTCCAGTTAAGGGTGCGATCGCAGCCGATGTGCTGTCGAATAAAATCTGAAATCCATATCTTTTGCCATAATGTCCGTCTTTAGTTCCCAGTTTCCTAATAAAAAACAGGTGGAATGGAAGCCAGTACATTATTATTGCTGCTGCAACAAGAAAGGATGCAAGGATAAGCATATGAGTCGATTTATCTGCTATGGATAAGCAGAGTAGTGAGAATGCAAGAACAACGTTTGATATGAAAATAGACCATTTTAAGTTTATTCTTCCAAAAATGATGTTAGTCAGCGGTTTTAGAAGAAGAAGAATGAATATTGACCTGAAAAAATAAAAGATCAAAACCCAAAGTATTCGGTTGATAAGGTCGTTGCTGTTTATTAACGGCAGGTTGGGAAGTTTGAGAATAAATATAGGGATAAAGACGCCTACTAAAGACTCAGCAAATGTTTTTATTGAATTGGCTATGTATATTGCACCCGCTTCGGGAATATGTGGATGTATATTTCTGAAAGACAATGAAGGGAACTTATGGTAATTCTGATTGAGCATTATCTGAAGTATACCCGGTAGCCGTCTTAAATCAATTAAAAATCCTCCTGAAACAGGTTTCATTAAATCAAGTAAAATCCTTCTGAACCTCTGTTACCTTTTCGACAACTTTTGTCCAAGATTTGTTATCTCTAAC
>Ga0209541_10004100_pt1 | contig 26108 bp, 25 predicted proteins | sample RifCSPlowO2_01_FD_184027 | JGI IMG/M metagenome (GOLD analysis project Ga0209541, IMG submission 184027) | Groundwater microbial communities from Rifle, Colorado - Rifle CSP2_plank lowO2_0.1 (SPAdes) (version 2) | ecosystem: Environmental > Aquatic > Deep subsurface > Groundwater | place... | reverse complement strand
ATGATGCTCAAGAGAAAGAGGCATGGATTGTAAAACCCATTACTATGAAACATGGCACTCAAGGAGATTATACTTTTGAGTTGTTAGGATTAAGCACGGAAGAACATCCCGATTATTGGCAAGTTCCGGTAAATGGAGTAAATACTATCCAAGCAAAAGATTTTATTGACATTGATACTACTCAATATTATCCCTCTAGAATGGCTTTTGGCATTCAGTTGGATTCAAGTAAGAGAGATGCCAAGATTCGTAAAGTAGAATTAATTGGTTGTGAGAATAACCTTCCCGATGAAGTAAAAGGAAGACAGACCTTGTGGAATAATGTATTATTGGAACCACGATCTTCTCCGGCTACGTTTAATTTGATCCTAGGATTCCAGCCTTTTAATTCCAAGGAATATTTCAAACAGCAGATGGAAGAGTCTGATGAATTTAAATTAGGATATATTGAACATGATTGTTCTTTTAGAATTTATTCTCAAGTAGGCAGGAATGCTATTCAAGCTCCAGAGATACAACAGGTGAATGTAAGTGTACCATTTGGATTTACTAAATTGGGAGCAGATACTGCTAACTTGGAAGAGAAGATTGCTCATGAGAAAGAAGAAGTGAATACTGGCTGGTGGGGATTTATTGGTACGTTTGAGAAGGCGTTGAGGATAGCTATGTATCTTTTAAGATTAGTTCAAATAGTACTTGATATTATTAATATAGCTATCAATATTCAAATTGCCTATGACGGGGCAACCAAAGTTCTTGAAACCAATGCAGTTACTGGTCCACCAACCACCACTCAGAAAGTAAGCTTTTGTTTTGGATCAAACATTGGAATGGAAGCGGCGGGTACGGCTATACAAGTGATCCAAGTACCCTTGAAAGTGCTTACTTGCCAGCCCATAACTTGTGATTTAGACGCAACTGGCAAGTGCGCGGAAGGCTCAGTATTTTCTAATGATAATTGGTATGAAACATATGTTCACGGTGCTATTAATTGGTATAATGGTTTTGCCGGAAGATTACAAGCAGGTGATTTTGGTGGAGTTGGAGCATCATTTGGTGGCAAAAGTACGCCTAGCGGTGAATCCGTACCTTTAGCCACTAGTGTTTACGACAATATTATTCTTTCTTCCATATCTCTTTGTATTCCGGGAATCATTCATAATTTAGAAAAATGGAGGCAGATAAAATGTCGCCACATTTATTGTTTAGAAAACGAAGTTGCTTCGGGTGTAGCCACGATTGATCAATGTGATAAATTAAGAGATGTAATGGAATGTAAATATATTTATGGGGCCCTATTCCAATTCCTGCCTTTTACTTCGCTATGGGATGGGTTAGTAGGCAAATTACAAAGTTTACTGACTGATCCATTTGCTTTTATATCTGCTGTTGTTATCGGTGCATGTGCGGCTGATTGTTTAACTCCCCCCGTTGGTAGTCCAGTAACTTTATCGGCTATTTGCGTCAGAGCTCATTTCTGGATGAAAATGTTGAAAGTAGTAGAAGACATTGTGGGTGCGGTTCAGGATTACAAGACCGTTGGTAAAGGCGCAGATTATTGCAGTTTGGTGGACTAAAAATGGGACAAGTGGACTAAAATGTGGATAAAGTATTTTATAATCATTTCTTTAGTGGCAAAGGGAATGTAGTAGGGGAAGCGGTATGAAACGTTTGCTGTTAGACACTAATATTTATGGAGAAATTATCTTTGATCAAGATTTTAATAATGTTAAAGAAAAAATTCAGGAAAAATGTGTGATTCACGGGTTTAAAATAGTTCGAGATGAATTGCGTGATGTTCCTTCTAAAATTAAAGTTAATGGCGTTAATTTGCGTATCGGTTTACTCCACATTTATGATGAAATAACCAGTAAAAGTTATCCTTTCACTGAAGAAATGAAAGTGTTAGGAGAGAAGTACTATGAACTTTACAGAAAATTTGGCGGTTCAAAATCGTATGATGTTATGTTAAAAGATTGCTGTATTGTGGCTTGTGCTAGTATTCATCAAATAGATATAGTTGTTTCTGAAGACAGTAAATCGATGCTTTCTGAGAATGCTCTAAAAGCCTATGAATCGGTAAATGGTTTAGAAAAGATAAAAAATCCTTCTTTTATTGGTTATCTTGAATTTAAGAGGTGGTTAGGCGAATGAACTCACGAGCAGCCCGAAGAAATTCTGGATCTTTTTGCCATTCTTTAATTTGTTCACACATATCTTTTTTAGCGGGCTTTTTTGTTTTCATATTTTCGTTAAAGAAAGTATTATATATAAACTTTTCGGGGTAATTGGCTCTGTAGAAAGTCTTAAGTAAAGCTACCCCTCTTCAGGTCTTACCCTGAAGGGGGGCAGGGTGGAAGGCTTAGTTCCACCATGAAAAAAGAGAAAAGACTGATTAATAAACTTAAGCGTTTGATTAAGCGTGCCCGGCTTCCAAAGTGGTTTCATCACTTTGGACCCAAGACATTTACATTCTGGCAACTCGTTTTAGGACTTCTGGTCAAAGAAGTATTTAGGCTAAGTTATAGACGTGCAGCTCATTTCTTACATGAATTTTATAACTTTGACTTGCATTGGACTACACTTCAAAAGTGTAGGGCAAGAATGCCCCTTATGGTGTGGCAGGAACTTCTTTCCTGCACTATTGAACATCCAATAGAAGTTGCGGCCATAGATGGAACCAGTTTACAAAGGAGCAATCCTAGTGCTCATTATTTAAAAAGGATTGATCGAAAAGAAATTACGTCAGTACCCATTTATCTCAATGTGATGGTGGATGTTTTACGTCGTAAATTTGTGTCTGTAAGACACCATGCAAGAAAGCATGGTGAAGTGCCAGATGTCCAATATCTTATTGATCAATCTCCTCAGGGAGTAGAACTTATTCTTATGGATAAGTTGTATGATTCAGAAAAACTGCATCGTAGTTTACGAAATCAGGGGATATATAGTATTATTCCTGTTAAGAAAAATTGGGCTAATGGACAAATCAGGAAACAGCTTAAAGATTGTTTTGATTATAGTCAATATTGGCAGAGAAATTTAGTGGAATGTCTATTCTCTGCATTAAAAAGACTCTTTGGAAACCACTTACGTGGTTTAACTGCTCGCACACAGCGAGCAGAAATTTATATGAGAATGATAGCCTATAACTTGGGGGCTAGGATTTTAGAGATTTTCTACTAAGCCGATGAGTTTGGATCAAGAATGTTTCAAAAAACAAAAAAGTTAGGAAACAGCATTATTACACCTTCAAAATCTTATCCCCTTCATCCTCAATCCTCTTTTGGAAATCAGTAACTGTTTCTCCTTCATTTTTAGTGGTATTTAGGGATATTAACAGAGTTTTAGTAAGAGACATCTCCACTTCTTTCTCAAACATTTTAACTTGTTGCAGATGCTCTTGGATGATCTGTTCTTCAATATTTTCAGTATTTGCTTCTCCCATTTTGATCTCTTCAAATTCTTCGGAATTAAGCCGGGTAGTATTTTTCATTACAAAATACGCATTCTTAGCGTAAAGTGTGTCAAAAACCTCTTTGAAATTTATATCTGACACCTTTCCATGGTCCATACTGCCTTTAAGTCTTAGAGTTATTAGTGCATCTTTAACATCTATATTTTGCAAAGGATTCATTATTTCGAATAGAATTATTTCTGGGGATTTATGATTGCAATTTATAGTTATGTGATGATGTTCTTTGACTTTTAGTGGGATCCACTCTATATCTTGGTGATAATTATTTAATCTATTTGAGTTTGCATCAGTTAAGTTTACTGTAATCAAATAATACCCCCCATGCCCATACTCTTCCACTTCACTGAAACTATTAGGAAATAGCGCTCCGGGATAAGTCAAAGTTCCAAATTCTGGCAGATCCAATTTAGTGGGATGATGGATATGTCCTCCGGCATAATAATTAAATCCTTTGGGAAGAAATGATACTGGTTGGGATTCAATCTTTTCGAATTTGGAAGCGAGCATTTCAGTAATAGATGTATGAAACATAAAAATTTTATATCCTGATTCATTCTCTAAATTTTGCAGGGAGAGATTTTGATAGTAAGTTTGATCCAATTGACCTCTTCTTCCCAATATACCAGTAAGTTTAGTCCCCGTTTTTGGATCAATGGTGAAATTTAAGAGGAGTTGTTTAGTTTCCGGATCAATACTTCCTTTGCATACATTTCTGAGCAGACCAGCATTTTCCAGAACATCAATCATGGTCTTACCGCTGGGAGAAAAATCATGTGACCCAGCAATGGCATAAAGGGGAATATCGTTGTCTTTGAGTTCTTTAAGTTTCTTAGTAACTATTTTAAGAGTGTCGAGGGCGGGGAGGGAAGTATTGAATAAATCTCCTGCAAAGAGTACAAAATCAACTTTATCTCGAATACAATTATCCATGGCAACTAAAAAAGCTTGGACTGAAAGGTCGCGCATTTTTGGGTCTCTCCAGGAGCCGAGATGTAAGTCTGCTAAATGGGTATATTTCATTTAAGTATTAGGACAATTAGAAGTTTAAATTGATTGTGGTGGTTGAAAAGCAAGTTTATTAAAAGATATGTTAAAGAATAAATTACTAGTTTTTTAATGGAGCGGATCATTAGTTTTAGAATGGTTTCTAGAATAAATTATTTTGATGGTTTATCTTCCTGATCTAGTTCTATTCCTTAGTATTGGTGGTGGGTGTAATATTCTTTCATAATGTCGTCTTACCTTTGTTCCACCTAGTATTTGTTCATAAGTTGGTAGTATGGGAACGCCAATTTGCATTATGGGGAAATATGCTTTTCCTTTGAGTATAGCGTGATCTGATTGTGCTGTTTCATTAGTCGGTTTCCCTTCGGCATCACAAGCAATAGCACAGAGTATATCACTAGGTTTTCCATCAGCATTAACTAGATATTTCCCATTGGTTGGATCAACTGCAGCAAGGACATAGGATTTAGTAAATGCCATTGATCCACCCGTTGTAAGGAGGGAAGGATCAATCTGGACAAAATGGGATGCGATCAATGCTGCAAGAGATATACCCTCTTCGGGAGGCATAAGAGGAAAAGGAAACTCACCTGTGGTCTGATCGAAACAAATTAGTTGAGATAAATCTAATCCTAATTTTCGTGCTTGGAGAGACATATCTGTCAAAGGGGCATGATATTTAATGACTGCTTGTGCAAAGTCTGTGTAACCTGGTTGCATAAATTATTAGATTTAAGCCTATTTTATAAATATTATGAATCCCAAAATTGCTTTTGTTATCCCCAAACCATTTTGCACTACCCAACTATTTTCTCATATAATATCTCTTTTTCTTCTCATCAAATTTTTCAATAGCATATCGTAACATGGTTCGAGGCATGGTTTGGTAATGCTTGTTCAGAAATTTTTCCTCTACACTTTGATCGCGCTTGCCTATTTCTCTTAACATCCAACCCACAGCTTTATGTATCAAATCATGTTTATCATTTAACAAAATTTCAGCAAGTTTCAAACTATCTTCCAATTGATTATTTTTGATGAAAGTAAATGTGGCGAGAATAGAAATACGTCTATCCCATAGATGTGATTTGGCTAATTTATACAATATCAAACGATCTTTGCTATCTTTATGTAACAAATAACTTCCTACAATATTTGGCGCAGAAAGATCTACTAGATCCCAATTGTTGATGTATTTGGTGTTATTGAGATAAAAATTGAATATTTTTTCTCTAGTTTTTTCCCCTTCTTGCTCCCCCTTTTCCTTCTCTTCTTTTTTATATTGTAAAGTCAAAATGATCAAAGCCGTTAATCTATGCTCATGAATTTTACTAGAAAGTAATTTTTGTATTTCTGGCAGGGATAATTCTATATATTTTTGAGCAATCTTTCTTTGTTCCGGTACAACAATCCCCCAAAATATATCCCCTTCGCCATATTCTCCTTTTCCAGTTTTAAAGAAACCTGATAAGAGTTTCGCTTTTTCGGGATTGGCTAATTGTTGCATGTCGGAAAGGAGTTGAGAAAGTATATTCATTTTGTTCATTATACCTCTTTATTTTTATGTTCTTAATTAATTCTACTATTCTACTGTAACCGACTTTGCCAAATTTCGTGGTTTATCCACATCACATTCTTTCTTATCAGCAATATAATAGGCAAATAATTGTAATGGAATTACCGCCAAGATGGGATATAATAATTCATCTATCTCGGGGATGTAAATTATATCATCGCTAACATTCTTTATCTTCTCATCGCCTTGCGTAGCGATTACTATGACTCTACCGCTTCGTGCTTTAATCTCTTGAATATTGCTGAAAGTCTTATCGTAAAGAGCATCTCTGGGACAAATGGCTAAAGTGGGAGTATCTTCAGAAACTAAAGCAATTGGTCCATGTTTCAATTCTCCTGCAGCATATCCTTCTGCATTGATGTACGAAATTTCTTTCAATTTTAATGCTCCTTCCATAGCCAGGGGAAAATTAACATTTCTTCCGATATAAATGAAATGATGATAATGGTAATATTTCTCAGCTAACTCTTTTATGGATTCACTTTGTTGTAATACTTCCTCTACTTTTTTCTGTAAGTTTGATGCGGAAAACTTTTCCTCTTTAATTTCTGTTCCGGCAAATTCTTTTCCGGCTAAAACAAAGGCAAGTTTATAGATAGTTATGACTTGAGCCATAAATGCTTTAGTCGAAGCCACTCCAATCTCTGGGCCAGCTTTGGTGTAAATAACTTGATCCACTTCTCTGGCGATGGTGCTGTCTGGAACATTTATTATACCCATAGTTCTGGCTCGTTTTCTTTTAGCAATGCGAATAGCTTCCAATGTATCGGCAGTTTCTCCGCTTTGAGAAATGGCAATGACTAAATCTTTTTCTGAAATGATTGGATCTTTGTATCTAAATTCTGATGCTGTTTCTACTATTACTGGAATTCGAGCAATTTTTTCAATGATATATTTTCCCACTAATCCAGCATAACTGGCTGTTCCACAGGCTACGATAGTTATTGTATGTTCCTTTATTTTTTGAATGATCATTTCATTGATGGAAATATTTTGTTTTAAAGATTCTTCAATGACTTTTGGCTGTTCAAATATTTCTTTAAGCATGAAATGTTTGTATCCTTGTTTTTGAGCTTGTTCGATGTCCCAATGGATTTCTCTAATATCTAAAGGCATTTCTTCTCCCTGGAAATTGAATACTTCCACTTTTTCTGGGGATATTCTGGCTAGTTCGAAATCGTTAAGATAAATTACGTTCTTGGTATATTCCACCACTGCCGAAACATCACTAGCCAGGAAATTTTCATTTTTCCCTACTCCTATTATGAGTGGGCTGCCATTTCGAGCACCAATAATTTCTCTGGTGTCATTTTTAATAACACAGAAAGCATATGCTCCCTGAAGTTCTTTGATGGTTTTTATTACTGCTTCTTTGATATTTTCTTTTTGATCTTGATCTTTTGATTTTTCTGCTTCTTGCAATTTTCGATAATGTTTGGCAATTAAATGGACGATAACTTCAGAATCAGTTTCAGAAGTAAAATTAACTCCCTCGTTTCTCAACTCTTCTTTTAGTTCTAAATAATTTTCAATAATGCCATTATGGACAATAGCAAATTGCTGGGCTGCGTCGACGAAAGGATGAGCATTTTGATCCGATGGTTTACCATGGGTACTCCAGCGAGTATGGCCAATACCTATTGTTCCAGGCAGTGAAATGGATTTAAGAATTTGAACTCTACCTTTCTTTTTGTTGAGATGAAGAGTTTGATGGTTACTGCCACTATTATTATTATCTTTGCTAATGGTGCAAATACCGGCAGAATCATAACCGCGATATTCTAATCGTTCTAACCCTTGGATGAGAATATCACTAGCTTCTTTTTGCCCAATGTAACCTATTATACCACACATAACCATCAAAAGTAGATTTTAGTTTAAGAAGGTTATGGATTTTGGATAGGGTTTAGATTTTTGGAGAAAGTAGTTAGAAATAATTTATTGTGAACCAGCAATTTCATCAAATCTTCTTCTGGTTTGAGCATACTTTTCGATGGGATGATTCATCCTTTTGAATATGACTCTTTCTAAATCTGTTCCTAAATTTTTTGTTAGCATATCCTCGCCCAAAGCAGCAACCCTATTCCAAGTGTCTTTTAGAACTCCCATGTCGTGAGCAGTAATGTCTCCTTGTAATACTCCTTCACTTGCAGTCAGAAGATAATCAAAGGCGGTGGAATACTGTCCTTGTTCGATATGAGCATGAGCTAGATGCAAAGATAAAACACCAACCCCTCGTTTATCTTGTTCAGGATTTAAATGACCCATAGCTTGGACATACGTTGCAGCAGCAGCAGTATAATCATTTCTGATGGCTGAAATTCTACCTAAGACTAATATTGCATTCACAATTCCATTTTGATCTTTTTGTCTTTGGAAAATATCACAAGCAGATAATATTTCCATGTAAGCTTCATCAACTCTTCCAGCATCTTTCAATTGAACATATGCCGTACCTAAATGTAAAATAACCTGTCCGAAACGATTTTGTACTTCTTTATCCTCTGGTGTAGTGGCTAATAACTTTTCACCAATTTCTTTAGCTCGTTTGTAATACACAATAGCAGAATTATTATCTATTTGTCCAGCGTAAACTAATCCTCGTTGATCAACTGCCTTAGCATGGAGTAAGGTTTGATTTCCCGTATATGTTAACGCTTCATCTAAACAGAGATGTGCTTTCAAGAACTCTCTTTTTCCTACTCTATAAATATCGGCTTTATTAATCCAAGCATTGGCAGCTTGTTCTTGATCTGGATTGGAAGCTAGGGCTGCTTCAAAATCTTGTAAAGCAAGATCATAATAAGATTTATCTTTACTGCCTAACATTCTTCTGGTGAATCCACGTTCGTTAAACAATTGTGGGCGAGGATCATAATTTGTATCTTTAATATCTATTCTCAATAAATCTGCATAATTAATTAAATTAGTATTACCACCGCCGAGATTAATTTCTTTTATTTCTAATGTACTTGCTAAATCCAATAATACTGGAAAGTGAGTTATCCAAGTTTCATCATCTGTGGCACTTCTCACAACTCTTTCTAATTCTGCAAATCTTGCCGCATCGACTAAAGCAACTGTAAGAGCAGCTTCCGCTTCAACATATTTTCCTGCTCTTTCCAATTCTTTTATTGGTCCTAAAATTGATTCTAAGGTCATGTTGTTTCTATTTCCATTATTTCTTTATAACTTTTGTGAAATACTAGGTTCTATCTTTTAGCTTCACCAGTATTTTGTCCTGGTTGGTAGGCACAATCTTCTTTACCGATAGTGACGGTGGTAACTATTGCTCCTTTTCTAGTTACGTGCCTATCAAAATAATTTTTTACCGTATCATCTATGATTCCTTTTATCTCTTTCCTTGTTTCTAATGCTTTTGCTACGAATAATGTTCTTGCTTCTTCATCAAAATCGATATTCCAAGGTTTACCGGAATTAAATGTGGTTATATAGGTGTCCACATCGGAATGTAAACCACTTATAACTTGAGGTATTTCGCCGGGTTCCATGCCTTGTTCTAAACCATAATTTGCAGCAGGCGCGAGATACTCATTGCCTAAACCTAACTTCCTCAAGCTATCTTGGTATTGAGCTTCGGCAGCAACTTGATGTCTTGGTGCTCTCTCTTTTCTACGTTTTTTCAATAAATTTTCTACTGCAGTATCGGGTTTTTCCGCCATTTCTTTGGTGATAACCAGATCGCTTATATCTCTATGGGGAAGCTCATAAAGAAAAGGTGCAGTCACTTCTTGTATCACTTTACGTAATCCTCTTGCTCCTACGCCTAAATTCAAAGCCTTCTCGGCAATATATCTCATTGCTGAATCATTAAAATTAACGTGAACATGGTTAGCCATGAATTCTCTATACGTAACTGCCATCACATCACTGCGAGGATTAAGTAATATTTTATGCAAATCTTCAATCGTTAACTGACTTAATACTGATAATTGGCCCATTCTTCCTACTAATTGTGGATCTAAACCATATGCAACTAAATCATCCGTAGTGGGAACAAGAGTTTTGCTTTCTCTTGTTTCATCTTTAGTATCTCGTTTTCCGAAACCAATGCCACTTCCTTTTATTCTGCTTTCGATTATGTCGCTAATTCCTAAAAATTGTCCTGCAAACACAAAAAACATATTACTGGTATTTACAACTTCGGTACGATTGCGGTCCTTACTGTGGGCTTCACGAATTTCCATCTCGGTTCCTTCAACTAATTTATACAATTCTTCTTGAACTCCCTGACCTTTGACATCGTTGCCACCAGCATCTGGTCGAGCCAATTTATCCACTTCATCTATAAATATCATGCCCCTTTCAGCAAGAGCAATATTTCCATTGGCTTTATTCCAGACTAATTTACGGACTATTTCTTCAACGTCTTCTCCTACATATCCTGATTCGGTTAGTTTAGTCGCGTCTTGTTCTTGTATGGGAACACCAATAATCCTGGCTATCTTTCTCGATATGGCCGTTTTTCCACAACCGGTTGGACCAATCAATAAAACGCCGTTATAAGAACCAGTTACACTGGATAAATTATGTTCTTCTTCATACTGTAATCTTCTATAATGAGTGCAGACGGCCGTGGCTAATGTTCTTTTAGCATTATCTTGGCCGCGAATGTATCTATCTAACTGCGCTTTTAATTGTGGCGGTCTCCAATTGAATTGCGACAGATCAAATTGCCCATCAGCTGATTTTATTTCTCCTGTTTGAACTGGCTCATTTCCTTCTATCGCTACCATTTTGATAATTGGAAATATCTAGTTATATAAACTTTTCCAATCACTGTTACTTGAAAGTGGTTTAGGAAATAATTAAATTATATTTCTCCTCTATTTTTTTAATCTGCTAATTCCCCTCGTGTGTTCACGATTGGTGGGTGGTTTTCTTTGACTATTTTCTAAAAATCTAATCTTACCGCAACCTAACAAAAAGTAAATCTTTTTGAAGATCCCGGAAACGCTACTCGTTACCGATATCTTTTTAAATAACCCCCTTATTTTAGGTGTATTACCAATGAGTTTGTTGTGTACCAACAAAAAGTATCAACAAAACGAGGTAGCAATTATAAATTGTTGCTTCTGTTTAGTTCCTTTTTGTTGTGCGAAAATGTAATTGTAGGGCATACTAACAATAAATGGTATGGGAATGCGATTACACCTAATTTAATTGGTTAATAGATTATAAGTTATAATTAACTGTAATCCAGATAAAAAAATAAGAATCAATAAAAACATAAAATATACGAGGGGAATAAATTATGGCTAATGACGCAAAAGTGCTAGAAGCAATTGAAGTTGCCAGAACATCTGGCAAGATTAGAAAAGGAGCAAATGAAGCAACTAAAGCAATCGAAAAAGGTATTGCCAAACTAGTGGTTTACGCCGCAGACGTAACTCCCAAGGAAATTATAATGCACCTACCATTATTGTGTAAAGAAAAAAATATTCCTTGTTTTGAAATTGCCAAGAAAGATGATTTGGGCGCTGCAGCAGGATTACCTGTAGCAACCGCCGCAGTAGCTGTAGTGAAAGAAGGCGATGCCAAAGCAGCAATAGAATCTTTAGCAAAAGGGAATTAGGTGAAGATTCATGGTAAAAATCCAAAAAACGGAGGAAAAAGGTCCTGTTAAACAGGAACAAACAGTTCCATCCGAAGGAGAAATTAAATTCACTCTTGGAATTCCAGCTGAAGTTAAAGAAATTGTGGCTCGAACTGGAAGCAGAGGAGAATTGACTCAAGTCATGTGCCAAATATTAGATGGTTATGACAAAAACAAAGCTATCCGCAGAAACGTTAAAGGACCTGTACGTATCGGAGATATCTTAATGCTCTTGGAAACGGAAATTGAAGCTCAACGCTTATCCGGTGGCCAAAGAGGCAGAAAATAGAGGGGATGAATCATGCCTAAATGCTCATTTTGTGGAGAACAAATCGAACGAGGAACGGGGAAAATGTTTGTGTATGTTAGTGGAAAGATTGATTATTTCTGCACTAACAAGTGTGAAAAGAACCTGTTCAAACTTAAGCACAAACCATTACAGACCAAATGGACTGCAAAATATAGAGAAGAACATGCTCGAATGGGTAGCTCGGGTAATTCTGATGCTAAAATAGCAAAAAATGTTCAAGCAGTTCCTGAGGCATAAGGAGTTTGAAGATGAAAGTAGAACGAACTTTGATTCTAGCTAAACAGGATGCAATCCATCGAGGATTAGTTGGTGAGATCATCCGCCGCTTTGAACAGAAAGGAATGCGTCTTGCTGCTGCTAAATTGGTGATTCCTAACGCTGAAGTTCTTGAAATGCATTATACTAAAGATGAAGCAATGCAGATTGAAACTGGTGTAAGAACCATTGAATCAATGAAAGCACAAGGTAAACCAGTAACTGAAACTCCTTTACAAATAGGTAATCGTATCCGTCAATGGAATATTGATGCTTTGAAAAATAAGCCCGTATTAGCAATGGTCTTTGAAGGATTCCATGTAGTGGAGATTGGAAGAAAAATTGTTGGCCATACTGAACCTCGACAAGCACTTCCTGGAACTATCAGAGGAGATTTCTCTGCCGAATCATATGCTCTGGCTGATTTCAAACAGAGAACCATTATTAACTTGGTACATGCATCGGGAAAACCAATGGAAGCAGAGAGAGAAATAGAAGTTTGGTTCAAACCTCATGAAGTAGTGGATTATAAAAAGAAAGATTTTGATGTGATCCATTCATTTGATTAAACGTAAAACATAAGGTGAGGAGTAAATAAAAAATGAAACTAATTGTCTTAGGAGCACCGGGAGTTGGAAAAGGAACATACACCCAAGCTTTAGTTAAAGAGATGAATATTCCTCAGATATCTACTGGAGATATTTTTCGTGAGAATATCAGGAATAAAACTGCGCTAGGACAGCAAGTGGAAAGTACTATCTCTAGCGGTAAATTAGTTTCAGATGTGATAACTATTGGAGTTGTAAAAGATCGTTTAACTAAACCCGACTGTGAAAATGGATTTGTACTGGATGGATTTCCTCGAAATTTGTTTCAAGCGCAAGCTTTGGAAAATATAACTCCTGTTGACTTAGTCATTTATTTTAGAGCTGATCCTGAGGTTGTTGTTCAAAGAATTAGTGGAAGAATCACATGCAAATCTTGTAAGAAGATTTATCACAAAGTTAATCTGCGTCCAAAAGTGGAAGGAGTTTGTGATAATTGCGGGGGAGAAATTTTCCAGCGTCCTGATGATGTTCCAGAGACAGTAAGAAAGCGTTTGGAAACATATGAACATGAAACTGCCCCATTAATCGAATATTATAAACAGAAGCAGATACTGAAAGAAGTAGTAATCAATGAAGATTTTGGATCGCATAAAGAACTGATTATGGCCAGAATATTTAAAGCAATAAATGGATATTAACTATTAACAAAAAATAAAAATAATCAACACTAAAAAGATTATTAAATAATAATGATAATAAAAAACACTGAGGTACATTACAATGGCAAGCGAGAAAATAGTTGATAAAGTGATGAGGATTACTCAAAATCCTAAATTTATTAGGAACATCTGTACGAGCGCACATATTCATCACGGTAAAACAGCTTTCACTGATAATTTGTTAGCCGCAGCCGGCATGATGTCCTCAAAAGCAGCAGGAGATTTAGAAGAAGGTATGACTACGTGGCAGCATAAGGATGAACAGGAAAGATTAATGACTGTGGACGCTGCGAATGTATCTATGGTCCACACTTTTGGTGGGAATGAATTCTTGATTAATCTTATCGATACACCAGGTCACGTTGATTTTGGTGGTAATGTAACTCGAGCCATGAGAGCAATTGATGGAACGGTAGTTCTTATATGTGCAGTAGAAGGTATTATGCCTCAGACTGAAACAGTTGTTCGTCAAGCTGTACGAGAGAGAGTAAAACCAGTATTGTTCATCAATAAAGTTGACCGTTTAGTTAAGGAATTAAAATTGAATCCAGATCAAATCGCTCAAAGAATCTTAGCGTTGGTAGTTCAATTCAACAATTTAATTGAAAATATAGCTGAACAACAATACAAAGAATCATGGAAAGTAGATGTACAAGCAGGAAGCGTAGCATTTGGATCAGCCAGAGAAAATTGGGCTTTATCTTTTCCTTATATGCAGAAAAAGAGTATCAAATTCGGCGATATTTTAAAAATCTATGAAATGGAAGGAGAAGAAAGAAAAAGTTGGGTGTGGGCCAATGCTCCTTTAAATGAAGTAATTCTGGATATGGTAATTAAACATTTGCCAGATCCTTTAGATGCTCAGAAATATCGTATTCCTAAGATGTGGCATGGAGACTTTGAGTCAGAAATGGGTAAAAGTCTATTAAGCTGTAATCCCGATGGAAAATTAGCTTTTGTTATAACTAGAATTGTAGTAGATCCTAAGTCTGGAAAAGATATTTCGGCTGGAAGGTTATTTAGTGGTACTATGAAAAGTGGTATGGAAGTATATTTGAACAATGCTAAAGTAAGCCAACGAGTTCAGAATGTATATATCTATAATGGTATCAAGCCAGAAATCATCGAATCCATTCCTGCAGGAAATGTTTTAGCTATTTCGGGAGTGGTTGGATTTGCGGGAGAAACTATAACTTTAGAACCAGAACATCCCTTTGAAGAGTTAAAGCACATTTTCGAACCCGTTATTACTAAAGCTATCGAACCAAAGAAACAGGGCGACTTGCCTAAACTGATTGAAGTATTGCGTAAAGTAGGGAGGGAAGATCCTTCGGTTAAGATTGAAATTAACGAAGAAACTGGACAGAATTTAATTAGTGGTATGGGTGAATTACACCTAGAAATTATTGAAAACAGAATAGTTACTGAAAAAGGAGTAGAAGTAAAAACCTCTCCTCCCATTGTAGTTTTCCGTGAGACCATTTCTAAACCTAGTCCTGAAGTTGAAGGAAAATCACCAAATAAACACAATAAATTGTACTTTAAAGTTCAACCGCTTGATCCTATCATTGCTGCAGGAATAAAATCAGGAACTATTCCTGCTGGAAGATACAAGAAGAAAGATGATCAAGTAGTAAGTTACTTGCGTGAAAATTGCGACTGGGATGCTAAAACTGCCACTCAAGTTAAGGCTTGTTTCAATGGCAATATTTTCATGGATGAAACGAGGGGTATTGTGTACATTAACGAAATTTTGGAATTAGTATTGGATATGTTTGAAGATGTGATGAAAGCAGGTCCCTTGGCTAAAGAACCATGTATGAATATAATGGTTAGTCTAACTGATTGTAGCCTGCACGAGGATGCTATTCATAGAGGTCCGGCACAGATGTATCCTGCCGTACGAGAAGGTATCAGAGGGGCTATGATGCAAGCAGGTCCAGTTATGTTTGAACCATTGCAGATCATGCGAATTGAAATGCCTCACGATTATGTAGGAGCAATTACTAAACTGGTAACTTCTAAGCGCGGACAGCTCTTAGACATGACTCAGGAAGGTGATTTGACTATTGTTAAAGCTCGAATGCCAGTATACGAATTATTGGGATGGAGTTCAGACTTGAGATCGGCTACGGAAGGACGAGGTAGTTCCTCTTTAGTTGATCAGATGTTTGAGAAGATGCCTTTCGAATTGCAGGAGAAAGTTCGAACTCAAATTATCCAGAGAAAAGGATTAAGTGCAGGATCGTTAGGAGCATAAAGCTTCTTTTTTTTGTTTTAGTAACCGGTTCTAGTGAAAATATCTCTTGCTGTTCTTCCATCTTGTTCTCTTTGTTCTAATACTTTCTTAATTTCTGGGTTGTAAAAATCAGGAAGATTATACTTTGCAAGTGCTGGTTTAAATAGTCTAGTTTTGCTTTGTTCATACCAGTATGCTAAAGGTTGAGGTGTTATTCCAGAAATGTGCTGTAATAATTCGTCAATAGTAGTGCGAGCTAAACCTCTACCCCTATATTCTGGCTTAACGAATACACCGATTCTTCTCAAAAGAGGTTGTTCGCTAAAATTACCTGCGCTCCATGCTATGATTTGATCTTGTTCCAGAACCAAATTAGCGTATTTATCTGATTGATTTACATCTTTTAGCCACGCCCGAAAAGCGCTTGGTGAGGGAAGAGTGAGATTCATGAGAACAGAACGGTGTGCTTCACTAAGTTCTGAAAATGGGGTGAAATAGGAAGTGGTCATTGTCTCAAATCTTCGAGCGAGTAGTATATTTAAATGTTTCTAGAAATTATCACTCGCAAGAGGTATCTTATTTTGGTCGATGAGTTTATATAATATTCTGTGCTTAAGTTAGTTTATATGGACCTTTCAAAAAAATCTCATCCAAAACATTCCCGTTCAGAGGAACTGTTCTTTGAACCGGAAGATATCCGTTGGGCTACTCCGGAAATCGTAGCTAAGTACCGTGCAGAAAGGTTGAAATGTAATATTATCATTGACCTAGGCTGTGGCATCGGATTCCAGACTTTCGCTTTTGCTCAAACCTGTCAAAAAGTGTATGCTATTGAGATAGATAAACGTAAAATTGAGAATGCTCAAAAGAATGCCGAAGTTTTGGGATTAAAAAACATCGAATTCATTCACGGCGATATGCTTGATCCCGCCATTATTAAGAAGGTAAAAAAAGCAGATATTGTTTTCTGTGATCCGGAACGATTGCCGGAAGAGGAGAGGAGAAGTGTGGGGAGTATCATTCCGGGAGTGGATAAAATCTTAGCAGCGTACGGCAAGATTACATCTAAAATTGCCATCGAGTTTCCTCCTCAAATTAAAGAGATTCTATTTGATTGTGAGAAAGAATACTTATCATTGGATGGAGCTTTAAATCGTCTCACTCTCTATTTTCATGGATTGAAAGAAGCTGAGAGAAGTGCGATAATTTTGTCTAAAGTGTCCAAAGAAGAGAAAATAGTTTCCGAAAGAATAGTTAATAATCCTAAAGCAAAATTAATTGAACATGAGAATAAAGAAAAACCGAATACTTATTTGTATGAAGTAGATTCGGCTGTAGTTAAAGCTGATTTGTTGGCAGAATTAGGTGTTAAAACTGGCTGCTTTCTTTTTTCTAGAGGAAAAGCTACGTTTTTCACTTCAGACAAACGTATAAAAAATACTTTCTTCAAGAAAATGTTAGAAGTAGTTGCAACAGTTCCATTTAACGAAAAAGATATATTGACTTCTCTTCAAAAAAATGAATGTGGGAAAGTAGTTATCCGTTATAGTGTTGATCCACAGGATTATTGGAAAGAAAGGAAGAACTATGAAAGTAAACTAAAAGGAAATAAAATGGCGTATTTGTTTCAATTTGGATTAAAAGCGGTTATAGGAGAAGAGATTTGATTATCTTGAATTAATACATTTTCTTAATAACATATCTTCTTTAGCATACAAATTCTTAATAAATCATTTTTATTAATTTTAATTATGGTCGCAAAAAGTTATGTAGGAATCACCGGTCCTGTTACAGTTCAAGAAACCATAGATATTTGTAGAGAATTTTCTGAAGCTGGATACACTATGACAACACCCCATATTCCCATGCTTGGTTTTTTAGTAAGTTATAAAACACTAAATGGTGAAGTTACCCAAAATAGAAGATATCCTACTCTAACTGAACTCCCTGCATTATTAGGAGTAACAAAGGGACAAGTTTTGACCATGGTCCATTACAATTCTCCAGAAAGGGACTCTCTATCCGAACAAGTTGCCAGAATATTTTCTGGTATCTATCAACCCGGTTTATGTAGGGCAATTCAATTAAATATGGCTTGGCCAGATATAACACAAGTTGCACAAATAAAAGAAACGTATCCGAACATGCAGATTGTGTTTCAGGCATCACATAAAGCTATGGATGGAAAATCACCAAGCGAACTTGCGCAAGGAATTAGGGCTTATGGGGATTCTATACGTTATGTTCTTATAGATCCATCCGGAGGCAGAGGAATACCTTTTGACCTAGATTCTTCTATTGCAGTTTATTCTGAATTGCGAGACCTATGCCCCGATTTAACCATAGGATTTGCAGGAGGATTTACCGCTGAAAATGTTATTCAAAGATTGATAATGACTATGCAGAAAGTGAGAGGAAGTGATTTTTGTATTGATGCCGAAGGAGGATTACGAGATAAGGTTACCACTGCATATGGAGATGATTTGTTAAGTATACCTAAAGTGAGAGAATATTTACAATCAGCTTCTTCTGTTCTACCATGAATTGGTATGTTTTGTCACTTTATCATGTCACTTTATCATAACTCTATTACTACTATTTTCCTCACATCTCAAACTTCTTAAAAAAATATTGCTTGGCTACTTCTACGGTAGAGAAATAAGCAATCAATATCAATCCAATCAATCCCCAGATTAAAGGTTCCATAGATACAAAAGCAAACCATTCCTTGCCCCATTTCATATAGGTTATAGCAACTGCGAATACAGCCGACAATATACTAAATATAATCAACCATTTACTGGGTTTACTCTCCCAGAATGGAACAGCTGTACGAATAGCAAAAACAACCACAATCTCTGAAAGGACCGATTCAGCAAACCAGGCAGTTCTAAATACTCCTTCATTTAAGTGTAAAATGTACAGCATGATCATTATTAATAATAAATCAAAGAAAGTGCTAATCAATCCAAAGAATACCATAAATCTATAAATTAATTTTAAGTTCCATCTCTTGGGTTTCTTTAAGAGACTTTCATCGACATTATCTGAGGCTATGGCTAAATTAGGCACATCACTGATGAAATTATTCAGTAAGATCTGTGCTGGCAGCAAAGGGATGAATTTCATAAATAATGAGGATATAGCTATGGTAAACATATTTCCATAATTGGCGCTGATAGTATTCAAGATGTATTTAGTTATATTCCCAAACGTTTTTCTTCCCGTAACGATTCCATCAGCCAAAACTTCCAGACTCTTTTTCAATAAGATGATGTCGGAGCTTTCTTTCGCGATTCCCACTGCTGAATCTACCGTAATTCCTACGTCCGCAGCTTTCAGAGCTGGAACATCATTCACGCCATCCCCAAGATAACCTACAATATGATTCTCCCGGTTCAATTTATCAACGATCATAAATTTCTGTTGAGGGGTTACTCGAGCAAAGACATTGTATTTCTGGCTGTATTCTTCTAATTCTACCTCTGATAATTTTTCCAATTCCTCCCCAGTTATTACCCTGCTTTCATTAATCTTTAACCCTACCTCTTTGCAAATCTTTCTAGTTATTACTGCACTATCTCCACTAATTATTTTGATATTTACTCCTAATTTCTGTAATCTAGCTAAAGAATCTTTGACGGTTCTTTTAGGGGGATCTATGAATAATAAGAAACCTAGCAAAATCAACCCCTGTTCATCATTATCATTTATTTTTGTTTTATGTATCGATTTTTGAGCCACGGCGATTACTTTGTATCCATCTTGTTCATAATCAATGATCTTCTGCTTGATCTTTTGCTCATTTTTAGCGCTAGTAATTACTTTCTTTCCATTTATGGTGGCATGGGAACAAACTTTTAGTACCAATTCTGGGGCTCCTTTCACAATCATTACATTTCCACGGGGAGATTTGACTGCTACACCCATACGTTTTCTTTCATAATCAAATTCATTTTTGGACAACAAAGTATAATGATGCATTTCTAAAGCTACTTTTTCCTTAGCTTTACTGTCCCATAAAGCTTTATCTATGGGATTGGCATACGTCTTTCTTTCTTTAATGTTACTTACTGCAGAGCTACATAATAACCCATACAATACTAAATCGGTATTTTTGTTGCCATCTAAATCCACATAATCTTGTAAAGAATGTTCTCCTTCAGTTAAAGTTCCAGTTTTATCGCAACATAAAGTATCTATATTCCCAAAATCTTCTACTGAAGCTAATTTTTTGATAACTACTTTTTCTCGGGCCATTTTTAATGCTCCATTAGAAAGAGTTATGGTCATAATTATGGGTAGAACTTCGGGAGTTATACCTACTGCTAAAGCTAAAGCAAATAAGAATGAATCGAAGATACCTTTATGCAATACAGCATTAGCTACAAAAACGAACAAAGTCATGATTAAAATTATTTTTAATAGAAAATTACTGAAAGCGTGAATACTTTTCTGGAAGTCTCCTACATGTTCTTCTGTTTGAACATATCCTGCTGTTTTTCCAAAGAAAGTATCTTTAGCCGTATTTATAACTATTCCGTATCCTTCTCCTTCCACCACACTTGTTCCCATAAACGCAATATTGTGTAATTGTGGGGGAAGATCATAATGTGCCTGAATAATAGCAGATTTTTTCAACACGGGCAGGGATTCTCCAGTTAAAGTAGCTTCATTAGCGTATAAATCTTCGGTATAAATTAAGCGTATATCAGCAGGAATAATATCTCCATTAGTTACATAGACTACATCTCCTTTGACTACATTTCTAGCATCTATTTCTTTAATTTGATTCTCTCTTTTTACTTTAGCATGGACAGTGATATATTGATGTAATTCTCTCAATGCTTTTTCTGCTTTATATTCTTGAGTAAAACCCAAGATAGTATTTAATAGAACGATGGAAATAATTACTGCTGCTTCAATATGCTGTCCCAACATATAAGATATGGCCGAAGCAGCAATTAATACTAGAACTAACGCATTCTTGAATTGAGATATTAAAATATGCAGCAAAACTCTTTTCTTTCTTTCAATGATTTCGTTATGGCCGTATAGTTTTAATCTATTTTGAACTTCACTCTCTAACAACCCTTTTTCAGAAGTTTTTAATCTACCTAAGAGACTACTAATAGGCAGAGACCATAATCGTTCCTCTTTTTGAACATCCATCTGAAAGAATTAGTATCTCAGGGGATATAAAGGTTGCGATGGGATTTTATTGAAATTATGGGGAGTTTCCGCCACTAGCCCCAACATTTTTATACCCTGCTTCTTTCCTTCAAATAGATGGTCAAATTAGTCTGTTATAACATCGAATATTGTGAGGGGATGGAAGGTTTATGGTATCAATATTTTAAACTCTGGCGAACTTTATTTCCTCCTAAAAAACTAGATCAGAAAATAATGCTAGAATTAAAAAAATTAAGTTTAGATATTTTGGCTTTAGTCGAAGTGGATACTGGTTCATTTAGAGCAAAAAAAGATGAAGTGGTTTATTTTGAAAAAAAGCTTCATTTGAATGATTTTGTAGAAAAAATAAAATATCCATTTCAGGGATGGTTAAAATTGTTTCATTTTGTTCCCATCATGCACAAACAAGCTAATGCTATTATCTCTAAATATAAAATATCTCAGGTGAGATATCATCTATTTCATGAAGGAACAAAAAGAGTGGTGATTGAATCGACTATCCATTGTCCACAAAAAATAACTTTACTTCTAGCTCATCTAGCTTTGGGAGGAAAAGCCAGATATAAACAGTTGGAAGAATTGATCAATATTGTTAATTCCATTAAAAATCCAATAATTTTGATGGGTGATTTCAACACTTTTCATGGTGCTCATGAAATACAAAGACTTCTGAGAAAAACTCATCTCAAAGATAAAGCCTATTTAGATAAAGATTCTCGAGGATGGACTGAACCAACATGGCACCCTTTAAGACGTTTGGATTACGTCTTAGTTTCTAAACAGATCAAAGTAAGTAAATATAAAGTGCTCAAATTTCCTTTCTCTGACCATATGCCTTTGTATGTGGAATTTGAGGTTAAAAAAATAAACTAATTTTTAAGATACTTTTTCTTTTTTGTTCTCATTAACTTCTTTTCAATTAATTCTGCTTCTTCTTCCATTACTTTGGATTCTTCCTCTAATTCTCTTAATTCTTTAAAAAATATCAACTTTAATTTTTCTCTAAAAATTGCTGAAAGAACAAAAAGAGCACCAATTATAATCAAAATTAATGTTCTTATAGTAAATCCGGTAAATAAATCCCCTCCTATTGATACTACTATTAATGCTCTAGGAATAGATCCTAAAATGAGTATAAATAAGAAAGTTAAGAAAGGTATATTAGTAAATCCTAATATTAATGCTACTGTATCGTTGGGGAAGAGAGGCACGGCAAAGGAAATAAATGCTGCTAACAATCCCTTCTTTTTGAAAATATGATTGAAATGATGTAGATGATGCTGGTCGACTAATTTTTCTAAAAGAGGTTCTCCAAATATTCGTACTAGATAAAATGAGATAGACATTCCAATGACTAATCCTATTAACGTTAGTAAAGATCCTATCCACACTCCGTACACATACCCTCCTCCTAATACTAATGGACCGCTGGGAATGGGTAGCGGGATTGAAAGACTTAGGAATAGTATAAACATAAAATATCCTAGAAATCCTAGGCCCAGCAAATATTCTCGAACTACGCTGGGAGAAGCAAAACTGTTCCATTGTGGAAAGCGAATGGCTAGAAATACTATAAGCAGAAGTAATATCGAGCCAATTATATGTCCCATAAGGCGGTGCTTGGTTTTCATGTTAATGAAGAAAGGTTTATTTGTTTAAAAATATTTGTTTCTATTTGTTTTTCTATTTAGGAAAAAGATGAATTAAAGCAAAGGTCTATAAATAAAAACTATTTACCACTAATGTGATTTTAATCGGTGATAGATAAATGAGAATAAGCATAATCGGTCCGCCTAGCAGCGGAAAAGGTACTGTTTCTGAGAAATTAGCTCGAAAATACAAATTATTTCATCTTTCACCGGGAGAATTACTCCGTGAGGAAATAGCTAAAGGAACGGTTATCGGAAAACAAATTAAGAAATATACTGATAAAGGTGATCTTGTGCCCGATCAATTCGTCGTAGAATTGGTTAAAATGTCTTTGAAAGGGCATCCTCAATACATTTTAGATGGCTATCCTCGATCTGTTGGTCAAGCAAAAGCAGGAAGAGATGTTTCTATTGATGAAGTAATTTCATTAAATGTTTCTAAAGAAGAAGTATTGGAACGATATTCCGGAAGAAGATTATGTGAAAAAGAGGGACATTCTTATCATTTGAAATATCTCCCTCCCCAAAAAGCAGGAATTTGTGATGTAGATGGTTCTCGTTTAATTCGCAGAAAAGATGATAATCCTAAAGTCATCCACAAGCGCTATCAAGAATACCAAAAAACCAGCAAGCCAGTGATTAATTATTTTAAACGAAAAGGTATTTTGAAAGTGGTAGATGGAAATGGTAAACCCAAAGAAGTGTATGAGAATGTTTTGAAAGCTCTACGTTAACTAATATTTTGAAATTTTTCTTTTAAAAATTAACTACTAAAAAGAAACAAAATATTTAAAAAGAACCATGAATAATTAGCTTTTATGAGTGAAGATACATATACTAAATCATTGAATCAGTTAGATAACGCTTTAGCACAAAATCCTACTGAAGTTGATAGGGCTTTTATAGCTGATTTGCGTGAAGCGATGTTAGCCAAAGTACTTGCACCTACTCTTCAAAGAGCTCCTTATGTTGATCCTACTTTTAGTGGAGAGCTCAGACAAGAAGTTGCTTTTCCAGGTTACACTAATTTGGAAAGTATTTCTTTTGCATTTTTAGTTAGACCTTATCATGCTGCGGGGTCTTCATCTACATTTTATGGTGCTCCTACTTGGCTTTCAAAGGTAGTTCCTCTTTCTGAAAGTGGATTACTTGAAAGAAAAATCGGCACTTTCCGTGTAGGTAAAGGAATTGATCCAAACACAGACAGATTAATCGGAATTATTACTGAGAAGATGAGAGAAAGACTAGTACGGGCTAACCAAGATCTGATGGTTGATTTAACTTTGGGAGATCTCCTTGCTGCCTATGAAACAGAAGATGGTTGTACCTTTGATCGTGATAAAATCCAAGTTCAAAAGGTGAAAATAGTTGTTCCTACTAATCCTGCGTATACTACTGAAAGTGGTGGACTGATATTACCGGGCATGGGATTGTCCTGTTTTGGGTATGGGGTTGGAGAGACTTTTTATCGTGGAAGACCAGTTGTTGATTCTATTTATAACCTGCTGAATTCGCGTTCAGTTAGAGTTCCACGTTTAGTTGATATTAATACTAATGGTGAAGAAGCCTATTTTGATATTGCGGCACTCTCTACTTTACGAGGAGATGATTGTATAACAGATTTGAAAGTAGGTCATTTTACTGTAATCTCCCTTCCTTTGCTTAGACCCGTTCCACCAGTAGATTTTGGAGTGACGATGAAAGGTGATGGATACAGTGAAGCACGAACTTTGGGCATGCCTACTAGAGGTGGGGTATCAAAAGGGTTAGATTCGGCAGCTTTCAGTGTTGGACGTGCAACAGGTGGAAGATCACAATTAGTATCGGGAACATATGATACTCATAGACCACTTAGTATTATAGACGCGCAGGTATTGGTATTAACACCATCCCAAATACCCGATGCTTTAGTAGGACTTCCGGAATAAACTAGTCTATTCTAAAAAAAGTTTTTAGGGAAAATATAAATACTTAGATTGTACTTCTTAGAATGTGTTTGTGAAATGGTTTATCCCCAAATACATAAAAGAGGTTGATTATGCTTAAACTAATAATCTTCAACACTTACTCCAAGAGGAAGTACAAAAATGCTTAAACTAATCATTTTCGACATGGACGGGGTCATTTTCAAAGATATTAATTTCTGGATGTCAGTTCACCGAGAATTTGGTACTTTACAAAAAGGCAAATTACTGACTAAACAATATTTACATACCAACTATGATCGATTAGTTCGAGAAGTCGTGATTAAATTATGGAAAGGAAAAGATGCTACTCCCTATTTTAATCTGATTAAAAGAATACACTATGTTAAAGGAGTCGAAGAAGTTTTTGCTGAAATTAAAAAGAGAGATCTATTTACGACCATTATCAGCGCAGGTAGTATCGATTTAGCCCGAAGAGCACAGCACGATTTAGGTATTGATCATATTTTCGCCAATGAATTAGTGATTAAAAATAATAGGGTAACCGGTGAATTTATCTGGCCCATTGGTTCGGGGGGAGAAAAGAAAGCGCAGATTGTTTTTGATCTATGCAAAGATTTGGGTATAAAGCTCAATGAAGTGGTTTATATTGGAGACTCGGATATGGATATAGATGCTTTTAAAATAGTGGGAATATCTATTGCTTTCAATTGCAGTGATGAAAAAGTAATGAAAGCAGCTAAGTATGTGGTTAGGGGCAGTGATTTGAGGAAGTGTTTGAGGTTTTTGTTTTAGTGAAATGTTTGTTATGGTTATAACTGCATCACTCCCTCTTCCATTCTACCATATCTCCATATTTCATCTCAATCTTGTCTGGTTTCTTCAGTAAAGCAATCTGTTTTCGATTTAAAATTTGATGATGTGGTAATTCAAATAAAGAATTATAAATATCCCATTGATCTTCATCTGCGGTCATCCATTGTTTTTTATCATATTTAGATAAATGTACTAGGGCATATGCGCGCAGGGTTTTCTTCCCTTTTTTATCAAAATATTCATGAAAGTAGGATAAAGCCAATTCCCGAATGGTTTTGTAAATGGGATCGCGATAGCGCAGAACGGCGTGATTAGTTTTTGAAATGGCTCCCCAATAACCGTGTTGTTTGAACAAAGCAACAACATGGCTGTCATCAGGAGGGCAAGCTTCTAGATCTAGCAGGAGAGGTCGATGACCATGCTTTCGCAAAATTGCTGCTGCGAGCATGGCGGCTTCGATGCAATGCGCTCTGTTTTGCTGCAAGACCATCCTGGGCGATAAGCATGTTTCTCCATGGGGTTCAAAATTGATAGGTATTTTAGTGATAAATTCTTGGATTTTACGTGGTGTATTGAGGGATTTGAACAGAGCAAGTTCTTTTTTGGTGAATTCTTCCATGGAAAAATGAAAATGTATGATTATATAAAATTTGCTAATACTAGATACTGTCTATTAAACGAATGATATAAATATAAGTATATCTTTCTCCTCTTTTGAGGTGAAATGATGTCCCTAAATTGTATTTATTGTTATTCGAAAAATGTAGTCAGAAATGGT